>Ga0302314_10000462_pt1 | contig 75664 bp, 60 predicted proteins | sample III_Palsa_N2_3_FD_200533 | JGI IMG/M metagenome (GOLD analysis project Ga0302314, IMG submission 200533) | Peat permafrost microbial communities from Stordalen Mire near Abisko, Sweden - III_Palsa_N2_3 | ecosystem: Environmental > Terrestrial > Soil > Palsa > Peat permafrost | place: Sweden...
GCCGCCTCGCGGGGAGCGAGGCGACGGCCGTGTTGCGCCGGCTCAGAGTGTCCCCTGGTGTCGCCGCGAGGACGTGACGACCGGAAGAGGGCACACGAGTGGCGCAGGGTTCAGATGCTGGACTGGAACGCCGCGACCGGAACCTCGGTACCCTTTTTCTGCACGCGCTTGAGGATCAAAGAAGCAGAGGGCGCCACCGCGGCGATAGGCTGCTTCCGGATATCCGGGATCGACGTCGTCGAGTCGATCTCGTTGGGGTTGAGGAACACGATCATCCTTTATCGAGTGGCGAATGGAGGCGGCAGATCAGTCGATCTTCGCCCTTGACCGAGGCCGACGAAATGCTACTGCTTGTCCCGAGTCTCGCACTCGACAGCGACCTACGCGTTGCCAAGTTCATGCTCAAACGAGACAAATTCACCCGTCCGGGTGCCCCTTCACTACCAGAACCCCGCCGAGCACACTGAAGACCGGGCTTCGCAATGACGTCGAAGCCCGGCGACTTCCCACCCTGCGGTCTCGCACGCGCGCAGTTTTTCATGCTCTCGAGCCCACGGCAAGCGTCGCACGGGACGAAGAATGGGCGCAGAGCTCCGATGAATCACCGAATACGCCCCCGCCTCAACTCGAGCCCTGCGACATCGCTCATGACGCTACCAGGCAAGCGATTCCGCGCTACCGCGAGATCACGGATTACCGGCATCTGATCGGGGTAGGGGTGCCAGGTCGGCGCCGCCGCCCCGCCCCTGATCAGACTGCTGCGTGGCGAAGCGGCGGACGACCACCGAGTTGGGAGGCGCGGTGGCTCAGGTGGGGCGCGAGTTGCCGAGGCGGGCCGTCTCGGTCATCAGACTGTTCTTCGTCACCGTGGGGCTGGCCAGCCTGATCCTCGGGTACAGCGGGCTGGAACGCTATATCCATACCGTGGGACCGATGACCGTGACGAAGGGCGCCACCCGATCCGACGTGCTCTATTTCGACCTCCAGCTCTTCCTCGTCCAGTCCGCGCCGCTGTCCGCGGGCGGAACGGTGCCCTGGCAGCTGCAGGTCGCACGCTTCTCGGCGCCGGCCGTGGCGCTCTACGCCTTCACCGAGTTCTGCACCGCGATCTTCGCGGCCAGGATCCGCCGGAGTCGGCTGCGCCGGCTCAAGGGCCATGCGATCGTCTGCGGATCGAATCGCAGCACGCTGGTGCTGGCCGGAAAACTCCGGGAGAGCGGGATGCGCGTGGTCACCATCGCGTCCGGCCTTCCCGAGCACGGCGACCGGTACACGCTGTCGGCCGACCCCGGCTCCGCCGCCTCCCTCCGGGCCGCCGGAGCGGCCCGCGCCGCGAGCCTCTACTCGTGCCTTGACCGCTACGAGAGCAACGCGGAGACCGGCGACGCCGCGGAGCGGATCCAGCATGAGCACGGTTTTCCCGAGAAGATCCACATCCTGATCCAGGATCTCGGCCTGTGCGCGGCCCTGCGTGCGCGGCGCTGGAGTTCGATCGAAGCCGCGGGCAAGGACGTCGACTTCTTCAACCTCGACGAACTCGCGGGCCTCGCGACCGTCCGCGCCGACGCGCTCGTGCCGGGCGGAGTCAAACCCGAGATCGCGATCGTCGGCACCGGGGCGTTCGGCCGGTCGGTGCTGCTCGAATCCGCCCGGCAGTGGGCGGCTCGGGGCGGCGCCCAACTGGAGCCGCTGCACGTGATCCTCATCGCCGAGGACGCGATCGAGGTCGCCGCCGAGCTGTCCGGGCGGTACGCCTTCCTCGACTCGTCCTGCCGCATCACGCCGCGTGCCGAGCCCTTCGACCGCGTGCTCACCCAGCGCCGCGAAGACCTCGCCACGCTCCCGCTGCAACGGCTGTACCTGTGTCAGGAGGACGAGGGCGAAGCGTTCAAATCCGCCCTCGACACCGCGACGCACCTGCAGTCGACGTTCGCCGAGGTCGTCGTGCGACTCGACCGCACCGCGGGCCTGGCCGGCGGATTCCAGCCCGACCGCGAGGGCGGCGCGCTGTTCGACGCCCTCGGCGGCCGGCTGCGGCTCGTCGACGTCTCGGACGTCGGCGGCGACCCCGGCCTCATCGACGACGGGATGACCGAGCAGCTCGCCCGCGCGTGCCACCAGCACTATCTGACCAGGAATCTGGAATCCGGGGCGTCACCCGGCAGCTCGCCTTCGCTGGTGCGGTGGGAGGATCTCGACGAGGAGCACCGCGCGGCGAATCGGGATCAGGCCGTGGACGTGGGCCGCAAGCTCTCGCTGATCGGCTGCCTGCTCAGCCCGCGCTACGCCGACGCCCCGCGGTTCGCCTTCCAAGCCGACGAGCTCGAGTATCTGGCGGAGCTCGAACACGAGCGGTGGACCGTGGACCATCTCCGCGCCGGCTGGACCTGGGGGCCCGAGCGCGACCTCGAGACGAAGGCGCATCCCTCGCTCGTCCCGTGGAGCACGCTGCCCGAATCGGAACGTGAGAAGGACCGCGACGCCGTCCTGGCGATCACCCCGATCCTCGCCGACGCGGGCCTGACCCCGGTACGTAGCCGCCCCAGCGAACCCGACGAGCGGCTCTCCGCGCTGCTGCCGCCGACCCGCCCCGGCGGCACGGGCCGCCGCGCGGGCGAGGACCTCTGCTCCTAAGGTCGTACGGGGCGTCGAAGGGCCGAGATCTGATCGACGACGAGCCGGTGGGCGAGCCGAGCGCCTAGTGTGGAAAGTGCCATCCCCCGAAGCGCGATACCCACGGCAATTGGAGGCCACAGGATGTCCGAGCAGGCGAAGGCGCAGATCGGCGTGACCGGGCTGTCGGTGATGGGCCGCAACCTCGCACGCAACCTCGCACGCCACGGCCACATCGTGGCGCTGCACAACCGCAGCCCCGAGCGCACCCGCAGCCTGGTCTCGCAGCACGGGGACGAGGGCGAGCTCGTCCCGTCCGAGTCCATGGCCGACTTCGTCGCCTCGCTGCGCCGCCCGCGCGCCGTGATCGTCATGGTCAAGGCCGGCGCCGCCACCGACGAGGTCATCGGCGAGCTCACCGGGCTGCTGGAGCCCGACGACATCGTCATCGACTGCGGCAACACCCATTTCACCGACACGATCCGGCGGGAGAAGGAGCTCGCGGCGCGATGGCCACCATCTGGCGCGGCGGCTGCATCATCCGGGCCAGGTTCCTCGATCGAATCCGCACCGCCTACGCCGAGAACGCCGAGCTCGAGAGCCTGCTGGTGGCCCCGTACTTCACCGACGCGGTCGCGGCCGGCGCCGAGAGCTGGCGCCGGGTGATCACGACGGCGGTGCGGGCCGGCATCCCGACCCCGACGTTCTCCTCGTCCCTGGCGTACCTCGACGCGCTGCGCCGCCCGCGCCTGCCCGCCGCGCTCATCCAGGGCCTGCGCGACGATTTCGGCGCGCACACCTACCAGCGCGTGGACCGGCCGGGCAGCTTCCACACGCTCTGGGCCGGCGACGGCAGCGAAGTCGAAGCCTGACACTCTGAGACCGGAGACGAAGGGGCTCCGTCCGCCGCGCGCGAAAGGCGAGGCGGCCGGGCCCCGGGTCTCGCGGTAGCGGTACCTTGTCCCGTCGCAGGCTCCGTGCGAGACTGTACGAGTTCTTCCATGGGTCGGAAAACCATCAGTGTCATTCGATGGACGGGATCCAAGGTACGTGCGAAATGGGGCTGCCGTGACCGGATTGCCGCCCGCGGCACAGGAGGCTCGCGGCTCCCTCGGCAAGCGGCCGGACGCCTTCCGGGGGATGGGCGGGTTCAGCGTCATCTGGTTCGGGCAGCTGGTCACGCTGCTGGGCACCGAGATGGTGAAGTACGCGTTCGTCGTGCACACCTGGGCGACCGGGGGCCAGGCGACCTCGGTGGTGGGTCTGCTGCTCGCCGCGTTCCTGCCGCAACTGCTGCTCAGCCCGATGGCCGGAGTCCTGGTCGACCGCTGGCCGAAGAAGACCGTGCTGCTGCTCACCGATCTCGGCGGCCTGATCGCGTTCGGCGCGCTCGCCGCGGACTACTACGCCGGGAATCTGCTGACCTGGCACGTGTATCTGGCCCTGATCGTCTCCGGGGCGGCCGGTTCCTTCCAGTACCCCGCGTTCTCCGCGAGCATCCCGCTGCTGGTGCCGCGGGAGAAGCTGCAGAAGGCGAGCGGGATGATGTCGACCGCGCAGACCGGCACCGCGATCGGCGGACCGGCCCTGGCCGGGGTGGTGTTCGCGCTCGACGGCCTCGGCCCGGTGCTCGTCGCCGACGTGGCCAGCTTCGTCGTCGCGCTGGCGGCGATCCTCGTGGTCGCCGTGCCGGACAACCGCGAGCCCGCTGCGGAACGCGGCGGCATCAGGCTCTGGAGCGAGACGGCGGAGGGGATCCGCTACGTCTTCCAGACCCCGAGCATCCGTGCCCTGACCCTCATCTTCACGGTCATGAACGTCTCGATCATCTTCGGCTACGCCGTGCTGCCCGCCATGATCCTGGCCCGCAGCCACGACGACGCCGCGACCTACGCCGTCGTCAGCGTCTGCGTCGGCCTCGGCGGGCTGCTCGGCGGCGTGGCGCTCAGCGCGCTGCGGACACCCGCGAGCCGGGTCCGGGTCATGCTGCTCGCCATGGCGGGGGTGGGCCTGATCGACCAGGTCGGGCTGGGGGTCGGGCGTAGCCTGCCGAGCTGGTGCGTCGCCGAGTTCCTGGGATCGATGCTGCTGCCGGTCGCGTCGGCGATGCTCACGCAGGTGATGCAGACGAAGGTCCCGCCCGCGATGCAGGGCCGCGCCTTCGGCTCCTCGCTCTTCCTGTCCCAGGGCGCGGCCCCGATCACCATGATCGCCGCCGGGCCGCTGGCGGACCACTACTTCGAACCGGCGGCCCGGACCGGATCCGGGTTCGTCGGATTCCTCGCCCCGCTCGTCGGGCGCGGCCCCGGGGCCGGCATGGCCTGCATGCTGCTGATCGCCGGCGTGATCACCGCGGCGATCTCGCTGTCCGGGTTCGGGTTCCGGAGCCTGCGCGACATCGACACGCTGATGCCGGATATCGCCGAGGACGACGACACCTCCGAGGACGCGGACGAAGCGGCCGTGCCGGAAATCGCGTGAGAACCCTATCGCTCCCGCACCCGTAAGTACGTAGGTAAGCGCAAGAAACCGGAGCCACCAGAGAGAACCGGAGCCACCGTGGCCACCAACCCCTTCGAAGACGACGAGCGCGACTACCTGGTCTTGGTGAACGCGGAGAACCAGCACTCCCTGTGGCCGGCCGACATCGCCGTGCCGGACGGCTGGCGGATCGGGCACGGCGCCGCACCCCGCGCCGAGTCCCTGGAATACGTCGAACGGCACTGGCCTGATATCCGTCCGGTGAGCGTGCTCGAGGGCTGAGGCGCGCGAGCATCATGGACAAATGCGTGCATGAACTCGTCGCCGACCAGGCGGCGCGGCACCCGGACGCGGTCGCGCTGCGGTTCGGCGGGGAGCGGATCGGCTATCGGGAGCTCGACCACGCCGCGGACCGGCTCGCGCGGGGCCTGATCGAACGCGGGCTCGGGCGGGGCGACGTCATCGCGGTGCTGCTCGAACGCGGCCCAGGACTGGTCGTCGCGGCCCTGGCCGTGCTGAAGGCCGGCGCCGCCTACACCCTGCTCGATCCCGAGTTCCCGGCGGCCCGTCTTGAGACGATGCTGGCCGAGAGCGGCGCGAGGCTGCTCCTGACGGACCCGGGACTCTCCGGGTACTGCGACACCGGACGCCTCGGGATCGCGGAACTGCCGGCGGCTCCGGGGGCGGCGGAGGCCGAGCGCACGGACGCGGTCCCGTTTCCGCGGGTCAGGCCCGGCGACCCGGCGTGCGTCATGTTCACCTCCGGTTCCACCGGGCGGCCCAAGGGGGTTCTGGCCCCGCATCGTGCCGTCAGCGCCGCGGTGACCGCCGCGGAGTACTGCGACATCACCGCGAGCGACGTCGTGCTTCAGGCCGCGCAGGTCTCCTGGGACGTATTCGCCCAGGAACTGTGGGGAGCCCTCGTCCACGGGGCCACGTGCGTGCTCCAGCCCGGCCAGCGCCCCGATCCCGCGCGGATCGCGGAGCTCGTGGAGCGGCACGGTGTGACGGTCATGTACGCGGCTGCCAGTCTGTTCAACCACCTTCTCGACGACCACCCCGCCGTGTTCCTGAGGCTCGAGCAGGTGATGACCGGCGGCGAACCGCTCTCCACGGAGCACGTGCGCCGCGCCCTGGCCCTGCGGCCGGGGCTGCGCCTGGTCAACGGGTACGGCCCGGTCGAGACGATGATCCTTTCCACCTTCCACCCGGTCACCGCGCGGGACCTCGACCGGGCCGCGATCCCGCTGGGCACCGCGTTCCCCGGCGACGCGGTATACGTGCTCGACGACCGCCTCCGGCCGGTCCCGGCCGGGGGGCAGGGCGAGATCTATCTCGCCGGCGCCGGACTCGCGCACGGGTACGTCGGCCGCCCGGCGGCGAGCGCCGAGCGCTTCGTGGCCGACCCGTTCGGCGGCCCGGGAGAGCGGATGTACCGCACCGGGGACCTCGGACGCCTGGCCCAGGACGGCGTTCTGGAATTCCTCGGCCGCCGCGACGGGCAGCTCAAGCTGCGCGGCATGCGGATCGAGCCCGGCGAGATCGAGGCCGTGCTCGTCTCCCACCCCGAGGTCGCCCAGGCGGCGGTCAAGGCCGTGGACGCCAACCTGGTGGCCTACGTGGTTCCCGCGGCCGGCGCCGTCGGCGATCCGACCCGCTTGCGCGAGCACTGCCGCGCGATGCTGCCGGACCACATGGTGCCGCACCTGTTCGTCGAGCTCCCGGCGCTGCCGCTGAACGCGAGCGGGAAGCTGGATCGCTCGGCGCTGCCCCGCCCGGCGACCGGCCGCCGCCCGGGTTCGCGCGCGCCGGGAACCGGCCTCGAGCGAAGGCTGTGCGAGCTGTTCGCGCAGGTTCTCGAGGTCGGGGACGTCGGCATCGACGACGGCTTCTTCGAACTCGGCGGCCATTCGCTGACCGCCGCCCGGCTCGCCGCCCGGATCCGCGTCGAGCTCGGGCGGGAAGCCGATCTGCGGCTGCTGTTCGCGGCGCCGACGGTGGCCGGACTCGCCCGGCGTCTTGAGACCGGCGCGACCGCGACGGGTGCGGGGCCGCGGCTCGCCGCCCGCCCCCGCCCTGAGACGGTCCCGCTGACCGGCGCGGCGCGGCGGCTCTGGCTGCTCGACCTGGTGGAGCCCGGACCCGCCTACAACATACCTGTTCTGATACGGCTTTCCGGGCCCTTGGACGCCGGCGCGCTGCGCTCGGCCCTGCGCGACCTCGTAGCCCGCCACGAGATTCTGCGCACGAGCTTTCCCGCCGTCGACGGCGAACCGGTGCAGGTCGTCGCTCCGGCGGCGGACGTCGAGCTCCCGCTGGTCCCCGCCGGCGCGCAGGCCCTGTCCGGGCTGGTGGTGCAGAGTGCTCGAGAGCCGTTCGACATCCGTGTCGCCGCGCCCTTGCGGGCAACGCTCTTTCGAACCGCGGCCGATGATCACGCGCTCCTTCTCGTCATCCACCACATCGCCTGCGACGGCTGGTCCCTGCGCCCGCTGCTGAGGGATCTGGGTGCGGCATACGCGGCGCGGGTCGCCGGGCGGGCTCCGCAGTGGGCGCCGCTGACCGTGCAATACGCGGATTACACGCTCTGGCAGCAGGATCGCGGCGCGGCGCGTGAAAAGGAACTGGCCGCGCAGCTGGAGTTTTGGCGCGGCGCCCTGGCAGACCTGCCGGATGCGGAGATCGGCGAACCGCGCCCCGGGCCGGGCACCGATCCGGCACAGCGAGCTTCGGACGTCGTCTCACTGCGGCTCGACGACACTGTCTGCACGCGGATCCGCGCACTCGCACGCGAGCACGACTGCACGCCCTTCATGGTCCTGCATACGGCCCTCAACGTGCTGCTGGCCCGGAACGGAGCGGAGACGGACCTCGCCGTCGGCACGGTCACCGCAGGACGCGACGACCCCGAGCTCGATTCCTCCGTGGGCTTCTTCGTCAACACGATCGTCCTGCGCACCCGGTCCGGCGGCGACCCCGGATTCGCCGAACTGCTGCGCCGTTCGAGGGAGACGCAGCTCGAGGCGTTCGGCCGTCAGGACGTCCCATTCGACGCGCTTGTCAGTGCCCTGCAGCCGACGCGCGGCCCTGGCCGAACGCCGTTCTTCCAGACGATGCTCATCCTGCAGAACAACCTCCAAGCGCAGCTGAGCATGCCGGGCCTGGTCACCGAGGTCAGCACGCCGAAGACCGGCGTCGCGAAGTTCGATCTGCTCTTCGAGGCCACCGGGCTCGAGGGTCCCGCGGGCGCGGACGCGCTCGTGATCGACCTTGAATACGCGGTCGACCGGTTCGACCGGGTCGGCGCGCAGGGCCTGCTGGACGCCCTCGGCGCCCTGCTCGAGGCGGGCACGCGGCGGCCGGACGCCCCCATCAGCACCCTGCCGCTGATCTCCGCCGAGCAGCGGCGCCGGATCCTGGCTCTGACCAACCCCGCACGGCCCGGCGAGCCGGAGCCGGAGCCGGCGGACTTCACCGGGCTCTTCGCCGCATGCGTCCGGCGCTCGCCGGACGCCGACGCCGTCGTCTGCGGTCCGGAGCGCTGGTCGTACGCTCAACTGGACGCGCGGTCCACGGCGCTCGCGCTGCGGCTTCGCGCGCACGGCATCGGCGCCGAGTCCGCCGTCGCCAGCTGCCTGCCGAGATCCATCCACGCTCCCGCGGCCTTCCTGGCCGTGCTCAAGGCGGGCGGGGCGTATCTGCCGCTCGATCCCGAGGGCCCGCACACCCGCGCGAAGTTCGCGGTGGCGGACGCCGACGCGAGAGTGGTGCTGGCCACCCCCGAGACCGCGGTGTACGCCCGCGGCCTCGGGCCGCTGGTGCTGGTGATCGACGACGAGGACAGCGACAGCGATGTCGAGACCCATCCGGCTCGGCTGTCCCCGATCAGGCCTCGCGACCTCGCGTACATCATCTACACCTCCGGCACCACGGGAACCCCCAAGGGGGTCGCGATCGAGCACAGCACGCTGACGAACCTGGCCCGCGCCTTCCAGCGCACCCTCGGCATCACCGAGCATGACAGGGTGCTGCAATGGGCGTCGCTCACCTTCGACGTCTCGATCGGCGACCTGGCCATCGCACTGACCTCGGGAGCCTCGCTGCACATCGCGACGGCCGGGGAACGCGTCGGTCCCGAGTTGGCGGCCAGGCTGCGCGAGTCCGCGATCACCGCGGCGGCGATCACGCCGAGCGCGGCGGCGTCCCTGCCGGAGGACGCCGCGTTGCCCGAACTGAGAACCCTGATGCTCGCCGGCGAGGCCGTGGGCCCCGCCCTGGCGGCCCGCTGGGCGCCGGGGCGCAGGCTGGTCAACGGCTACGGACCCACCGAGACCGTGTACGCGACCGCGGCGGACCTCGCGGCGGACAGCCCGGTCGTCATCGGCCGCCCGCTGCCCGGCCTGCGCGTCTACGTGCTCGATGAACGCCTCGAACCCGCGCCGGTGGCGGCACGCGGCGAGATCTACATCGGCGGCGCCGGTGTCGGCCGCGGATACGTGGGCCGGGTCGGGCTGACCGCCGAGCGCTTCGTACCCGATCCCTTCGCGGCTCCGGGCAGCCGGATGTACCGCACCGGAGACCTCGGCCGCATCGACGCGGACGGCCGGGTCGAGTTCCTCGGCCGCGCGGACGACCAGGTCAAGATCCGCGGATTCCGGATCGAGCTCGGCGAGATCGAGGCCTGCCTCGCCGCCCACCCCGGCATCGGACGGGCCGCGGTGCTCGCGCGCCGGCCCCCGGGACAGCAGGACGCGCCACGGCTCGTCTGCTATCTGACTCCCGCCGCGGGCACGCGGCCTCCCGCCGACACCGAACTGCGGACCTGGCTCTCGGCGCGACTGCCCTCTTATATGGTGCCCGCGCTCTTCATCCGCCTGGAGACGCTGCCGTCCAACGCCGCCGGCAAGATCGACCGCGCCGCCCTGCCGCCGCCCCCGACGGGGCCGGTCAGGGCGGAGACCGGCGGCGATCCGGCCGCCGCGCCGCGCACCCCCTCCGAGCGCCTGGTCGCCCAGGCCTGGCTGGATGTGCTGCCCGTCACCGGGCTGACCGTGCATGACGACTTCTTCTCGCTCGGCGGCGACTCGCTCAGCGCGGTACGCCTCGCCGCCCGGGTCGAGGCCGCCACGGGCCGCCCGCTGCGCGCGGCGCAGATCTTCCGCACACCCACCGTCGCCGCGCTCGCCGCACACCTCGACGAGCGCGGCCCGGACCCCGATCTCGACCCACCGGCCTTCGCGGCGATCCCGCGACGGGCACGCCGAGCGCGCCCTCCGGGTGCCGCGGCAGGACCACAGTGAGGAATGGCGACACCATGGATCTGAGTGTGATGTTCTTCGGCGCGGAGGGCTCCGGGGCGGGCGGGGCCGCGGACGTCTACGAGGACGTGCTGGCGCTCGCCGAGGCGGCGGACGAACTGGGCTACACCGCCGTGTGGACGCCCGAGCGCCACTTCCAGGACTTCGGGCAGGCGTTCCCGGCCCCGGCCGTGCTCGGCGCCGCCCTGGCGAGCAGGACCCGGCGGCTGCAGATCCGCGCGGGCAGCGCGGTCCTGCCCCTCAAGCACCCGCTGCGGACCGTGGAGGAGTGGTCGGTCCTCGACAACCTCTCCCGCGGCCGGGTCGGCCTCTCGGTCGCCACCGGCTGGCACTCCACCGACTTCGTGCTCGCGCCCGGGGCCTACGCGGAGCGGCGGGCCGACGCCCTCGCGCAGATCGGCCTCATCCGCCGGCTGTGGGCGGGCGAGGCGGTCGAATTCCCCGACGGACTCGGCGAACCCGTCGCGGTCCGGCCGCGGCCCGCCCCGTACCGGGCCGAACTGCCGCTGTGGCTCACCTCCTCCGGCTCGCCGCGGACCTGGCAGGCCGCCGGGCACGCGCGCACCGGAGTACTCGCCGCCGCCCCCGGGCACACCCGGGAGGAGCTCGCCGAGAGGATCGCGCTCTACCGGGCCGCTTACGCCGCCGCTCCCCCGCAGCTCGGCGCGCCTGAGCGAGGCACCGTCACACTGATGCTGCACGCTTACGTCGGGGAGGACCTGCCGACGGTGCGCGCCAAGGTCAGAGGGCCGCTCAAGGACTACTTCAAGGTCTATCTGCGGCAGACCGGGAGCAGCAAGAACGGCGCCGGGGACGGCGCGGCCCCGCCGATGTCCGCGGCCGACCAGGACACCATGGCCGAATTCGCCTTCGAGCGGTACCTGGCCTGGGGCTCGCTGCTCGGCACGCCGCAGCGCTGTCTGGAGATGATGGCCGACCTGCGGGCGCTGGGCTGCGACGAGATCGCCTGTCTGGTCGACTTCGGCCTCGACCGCGCGGACGTCGTCAAGTCCATGCAGCGGCTCGCGGAGCTGCGCGACCTGCTCGACGGCGAGGAGAAGCGGTGAACGCCTCGATCTCGGAGCGCGTCGCGGCGCTCGGCAGCGAGCAGCGCATCAGGCTGCTGCGCAAGGTGGCGGCGGCCGGGGAGCCGCTGGGCCCTGTGCTCGGCGTGGTGCCGCGCCGCGCCGGGGACGGCCCGGTCCGGCTCAGCCCGGCCCAGGAGGATCTCTGGATATTCGAGTCCTTGTATCCGGATACCGCCGCGATCAACCTGTGCTCCGCCTACCACTTCGACCACCCGGTGGACCCGGCCGGCCTCGAGGCCGCGCTCGAACTCGTCGTCGAGCGGCACGACGTCCTGCGCGGCGCCGTGCGCGGCACCCCGGGAGAGCTGACGATGGACCCGATCCATCCGGCGCGCATCGACTTCGAGCGCGTCGACCTGCGTGCCAGGACCGAGCCCGCCGACGAGGCCTACCTGGCCGTCGTCGACGAGCTGCGGCGGCGCACCTTCGACCTCGAACACGACCGGCCCATCCGCGGCAGCTTCATCACCGTGGACGACGAGCGCCGCACCCTGATCCTCGACCTGCACCACATCATCACCGACTGGTGGTCCTTCGACATCCTGCACAGCGAGTTCGCCAAGGCGTACCGGGCGATCCTCGACGGCACCGCGTACGACACCCCGCGCGGCGAGATCCAGTACGCCGACTATGCCCACTGGCAGCGCGAGCTCGAGGCGGCCGGAGTCTTCGAGCGCCAGCTGGCCTTCTGGCGCGACTACCTGGCCGACCTGCCGCCCGCGCCGGTGCTCGGCGTGCAGCGCGAACCCGGCGCGTCCGCGTTCGCCGCGGTCTCGCTCGAATTCCTGGTCGACGAGGCGCTGGTGCACCGGGCCGAGGCCTTCGCCCGCGCGCACGGGGCGACGCTGTTCCACGTCCTGACGGCGGCCTTCGCCGTCTTCTCCGCCCGTCTTTCCGGAGCCGAGGACGTGGTGGTGGGCACGCCGCTGGCCAACCGCAGGGCGCGCGGGCTCGACCAGGTCATCGGCTACGTGATGAACATGGTGGCCACCCGCTGGCGGGTCGGTCCGGAAACGGACTTCGCCTCGCTGGTCAAGGGATTCGCCGGCTCCTTCGGCGAGCTGACCGCGAACGCCGACGTGCCGATCGGGCGGGTCATCGCGGAGGTCAACCCGGAGCGCGTGCCCGGTCGCAGCCCACTGATCCGCTGGGTCTCGATGTACCTGCCCGGCCATGAGAGCCTGCACCACCTGCCGGAGACGGCGGCCTTCGAGCGGCTGTCCACCGGCGCGGAGGAGAACGACTTCGCCCTCATCCTGCGCAACAACCGCCGCGGCGAGATCCGGCTCACCTGCGAGTTCCGCGCCGACCTGTTCCAGACCGCGCTGGTGCGCCGCTGGCTGGAGTGCTACCTCGAGCTGCTTCCCGGGCTCTTCGAGCAGGACGGGAGCCGACCGGTCGGAGATGTGCCGCTGCTTCCGGCGGACCGGCTGGCCGAGCTCGAACGCGGCTGGACCCCGCCGCCGGTCTCCGCCGAGCCCGCGCCGGTGCATGAGGCCGTGGCCGCTCAGGCGGCCCGGACGCCGGATGCCCCGGCCGTCGTGTTCGGGGACGGGGTGCTGAGCTACGCGCGGCTCGACGCGGCGGCGGAGGCGCTCGCGGACCGGCTGGCCGCCCGGGGCATCGGGCGCGAGGCCGTGGTCGCCGTGTGCCTGCCCAGGTCCGCGCACCTGCCGGCCGCGCTGCTCGGTGTGCTCAAGGCGGGCGCGGCCTTCCTGCCGCTGGACCCGGCGTATCCCGGCGAACGGCTACGCGCGATGATCGAGGACTGCGGCGCCGCGCTCGTCCTGACGATGGCCGAGACGACGCCGGCGGTGCGGGCGGCCGGTGTGCCGACGCTCGAGCTCGACGCGATCGAGGCAGACCACCGCGATGAGGATCGCGGCGGCCCAAGGGCCGGCGCCGGAGACCTCGCCTATGTGATCTACACCTCGGGTTCGACCGGGCGGCCCAAGGGCGTGGCCGTGGAGCACCGCGCGCTGGCGAACCTCGCACGGGCCCAGGCCGAGTCCTTCGGGATCACCGGCTCAGACACGGCCCTGCAGTTCGCCTCGTACGGCTTCGACGTGGCCCTCGAGGAGGTGTTCTCGACACTGGTCGCGGGCGGCTGCCTGGTCATGGGCTCCGGGCCGGCCCGGACCTCGGTGCTCGATCTCATCGAGGAGATCCGCGAGCACCGTGTCACGGTGCTGAATCTGCCCACGGCCTACTGGCACGAGCTCGTCCGTGCGCTGTCCGAGGGTGTCCGCCTGCCGGATTGCGTGCGCCTCGTGGTCATCGGAGGCGAGGCCGTGCACCCCGCGGCGGTGGCTGATTGGTTCGCCGTCGGACATCCGGCCCGGCTCCTGAACGCATACGGTCCCACCGAGACCACGATCACCGCCCTGGCACACGAGCCGGAGCCGGGAACCGCCGAAGCGGCCACGGCCATCGGGCGGGCGCTTCCCGGCCTGCGCGCGTACGTCCTGGACGCCCGGCTGCGGCCGGTGCCCGCGGGAGTCGTCGGCGAGCTCTACGTGGGCGGCACCGGCGTCGCCCGGGGCTATTTCGGCCGCAGCGCGCTGACCGCGGAACGCTTCATCGCGGATCCCTTCGCCGCCGGCGGAGCCAGGATGTACCGCACCGGAGACCGTTGCTGGTACGACGTCGAAGGCGCCGTCCATTTCGTCGGCCGCGCCGACCGGCAGGTGAAGATCCGCGGCTTCCGGATCGAGCCCGGTGAGACCGAGGCGGCCCTGGCCGGGTGCGCCGGCGTGGCCGCGTGCGCGGTCGTCGCCCGCGAAGACCGCCCGGGTGACGTCCGGCTCGTCGGATACGTGGTTCCCGAGCACGACGGATCGGCCGATCGGGAGACGATCGCGGCCCGGCTCGCGGCGAAGCTCCCCGCCCACCTGGTGCCGTCCGCGCTCGTATGCCTCGAGAAACTGCCTCTCACGCCCGCCGGAAAGCTCGATCGCGCCGCGTTGCCGCCGCCTGCGGACTCCAACCCCAGCGAGATACCGGAGAGGATGACCGAGCGCGAGCAGGCCCTCGCCGGACTGTTCGCGGAACTGCTGGGTGTGCCCGACGTCGGCCCCGACGACAACTTCTTCGCCCTGGGCGGCCACTCCCTGCTCGCCGTCCGGCTGGCCGGGCGGATTCGCGCCGACCTCGGCGTGCGGCTCGACATCAACGCGCTGTTCGAGGCGCCGACGGTCGGCAAGCTGGCCGAGCGTCTCGCGGCGGGCGGCTCGGGCGGCTCGCTCGACCCGCTTCTCCTACTGCGCCGGGGCGACGCGCGACCGCCGCTGTTCTGCGTGTACCCGGGCTCCGGACTCGGCTGGTCCTACACCGGCCTGCTGCCGCACCTGGAACCCGGCCGCACCGTCCACGTGCTGCAGGCACCGGATCCCGGCGGGCCTGGACCGGCCCCGTCGGATCTCACCGAGCTCGCCGCGGACCATCTCTCCCGGATACGCAAGATCCAGCCGAGCGGTCCGTATCACCTGCTCGGCTGGTCCTTCGGCGGGCTGCTCGCCTTCGAGCTCGCCGATCAGCTCGCCCGGGAGGGGCAGCAGGTGGGGCTGCTCGCCGTGGTCGACGCGGTCCCGGTCTACGACGAGGATCCGGAAGACCCGCACCGTTCGTTCGAACAGGAGGCTCTGCAGGCACTCGTCCACGACGCGGGCCTCGACCATCTGCGCCCGGCCGGCCATACCTTGGGCCGTCGCGAAGCGCTGGACATCCTGCGCGGCACGGAAAGCGTATTCGCCGACCTGACGGCCGGACAGCTGTCCGGTCTGATCGCCGCGGCCGAACTGAACGACCGGCTCGCCAGGCGATGGCGGCCGAGCGGACGCCACGAGGGCGAACTCGTTCTCATCACGGCGACGGGCGGCGAGGCGCCCTCTCCCATGCGGGACAAGGCCGAACGCTGGCGCCCCTATGCGGCGTCGGTCGTCGAACACCCCGTCGACTGCGGCCACGCCGAGGTCCTGCGGCCCGAGTGGGCGCCGCGGGTCGCGCGGATCGTCAACGGCGCGTTGAACGGCACGACTGAGAATGGCGCACCGTGACCGACGTCCTCGAATCTGACGGCCCGGTGGAAGAGTACGAGTTCCCGGTCACGTCCGCCCAGCAACGCCTGCTGGTACTCGACCGGCTCGCGCCGGGCACCGCCCAGTACTCGCTGTACGCGGCGTACCGGGTCACCGGAGGCTTCGACACCGGCGCATTCGAAGCCTGCGTCACCGAGATCAACGCACGCCACGAGGCACTGCGGACGGTGTTCCGCGCGGTGGACGGCGAATTCGCGCAGATCGTCCGCGCCCGGACGCCGACCCCTTACCGCCTCGAGCGCGCGGTCCCCGCCGCGGGCGCGGACGCGGCGGTCGAGGCGGCGGCGGCCCGACCGTTCGACATCGAGCACGGACCGCTGGCGCGCGTCGCGGTGTTCGAGGTCGACGACGGCAGCCACCGGATCCTGATCGCGGCGCACCACCTCGTGGCCGACGGATGGTCCCTGGGCGTCCTCGTCCGGGAGCTGTCCGAGTGCTACCGGCGGCTGCGGTCCGGGCAATCGCCCGAGCTGCCCGAGCCCGCGATCCAGTACGGGGACTACGCGGCCTGGCAGCGCGAGCGCGCCGCGGCCGGCGAGTTCGAGGCGCAACTCGGCTACTGGCACAAGCTGCTGGCCGACGCGCCGCCGAACCTGCCGCTGCCCGCCGATCTGCCGAGGCCGCGGGTGCGCACGCCGGCCGGCGGCCATCTGCTGCGGGCGGTGCCCGGGCGGACCGCGTCCGCGCTCGACCGGATCGGCCGGGAACTCGGCGCCACGCCCACGGCGACCCTGCTCGCCGCGTACGCCGTGTTCCTGGGCCGGCTCTGCGGGCGCCGCGACCTCGTCATCGGACTGCCGGTGGCCGGCCGGGACCGCTCGGACGTTCAGGATCTGGTCGGCATGCTCGTCAACACGGTCGGGCTGCGGATCGACCTGAGCGGCGGACCCTCGTTCGCGGCCCTCGTCGACCGCGTCGGCGGCGCGCTGCGGGACGCGCGGGAAAATCAGGACGCTCCTTTCGAGTCGGTGGTCAACCGGCTCGCACCTGATCGCGTCCTCGATCACGACCCCGTCTATCAGGTGGTCTTCAGCCACGAGGACCAGGAAGCGCTGCCGCTCGAGCTGCCCGGGGCCGAGGTCACCCGGCAGGAGCTCTTCCTCGACGTCGCCAAATTCGACTTCATGCTCCAGGCGGAGCGCGCCGCAGAACGGCTCTCGCTCCGGTACGTCTACCGCAGCGATCTGTATACGCCCTCGACGATGTCCCGCTGGGCGGACCTGTTCGAGACCCTGCTGGGAGAGCTCGTCGCCGATCAGGGGCAGCGGTCGATCGAGACCGCCGGGTGGCTGCCTGCCGAGACGCGCGCGCGGCTGCTGCGGATGTCCACGGGCCCGCGCACGCCCGTCCCCGATCTCCGCGCGCACCAGCTCTTCGAGAGCCGGGCCGCGCAGGTTCCGCGGGCGCGCGCCGTGGTCACGGCCGAGGCCGAACTCAGCTATGCCCAGCTCGACGAACGGGCCGAGCGCGTCGCCGCGAGCCTGCGGGCGCGCGGCATCGGGGTCGGCGACGTCGTAGGGCTCTGCCTTCCGCGCACCGAGCGCATGCCGCTCGCCGTTCTCGGCGTGCTCAAGGCCGGCGCCGCCTACCTGCCGCTCGAACCCGACTATCCCGCCGAGCGGCTGCGCTACCTCGTGGCCGACTCGGGAGCCGCGCTCGTCCTGGCCGACGAACCGGCCGCCGCCGGGCTGGCGGGGCTCGACGCGTCCGTCCTCACGCTGCGCACCGCGCTGGGCACCTCACTGGAGATTACGCCAGACGATGCGCCGCGCGACGTGCGGGAGCCGGAGCCGGACGATCTCGCCTATGTGATCTACACGTCCGGCTCGACCGGTACCCCGAAGGGCGTGGGCGTGTCCCACCGGAGCCTGGCCGACTACGCCGTGAGCCGGGCGCGGATCCTCGGTGTGGACGGGCGAAGCAGGGTTGCGCAGCTCGGCTCCTTCAGTTTCGACGCCTCGGTCTCGGACATGTTCGTGGCCTTATGCGCCGGCGCGGAACTGCATATCGTCGGCTCGCACGAGCGTCTCGGGCCGCCGCTGTTCGAGCGGCTGCGGGACGCGGAGATCACCGCGGCGCTCGTGCTGCCCTCGGTCCTCGCCTCGCTGCCGTCCGAGCCCGGTGCGCTGCCGCTGCTGCGCACGCTCGCGGTCGGCGCGGAGCGGCTGCCCGTCGACCTGGTGCGCCGCTGGGCCCCCGGCCGCACGCTCGTCAACCTGTACGGCCCGACGGAGGCGACCGTCTGCGCGACCGCCGCCGTGCTCGCGGCCGGCGACCCCGTCGACATCGGACGGCCGCTGCCCAACGCACGCGTGTACGTGCTCGATCACCGGCTCGAACCGGCCCCGGTCGGCGTCGTCGGCGAGATCTATATCGCGGGCCCCGGACTCGCCCGCGGATACATCGGCCGTCCCGGGCAGACCGCGCAGGCCTTCGTGGCCGACCCGCACGGACCGGCGGGCTCGCGGATGTACCGCACCGGAGACCTCGGCCGGTACCTGCCCTCGGGCGCCATCGACCTGCTCGGCCGCAGCGACGACCAGGTCAAGGTGCGCGGCTACCGCATCGAACCCGGCGAGATCGAGAACGCGCTGGCCGCGCATCCGGCCGTGGCGCGCGCGAGCGTCATGGCCCGTGCCGACGACGGCGAGACCCGGCTCGTCGGCTACTTCGTCCCGCGGCCGTCCGCCGCCGTCCTCGAACACGAACTGCGCTCCTGGCTCGCGCGGCGGCTTCCCGCGCACCTGGTGCCGGCCGCGTTCGTCCGGCTGGCCGAGATGCCGCTCACCGCCTCCGGCAAGGTGAACCGCGGCGCACTGCCCGCTCCGGCACGCGAGCGGCCCGAACAGGCCTACAGCTACGTCCCGCCGCGCACCGGCCTGGAGCGGCGCATCGCGGCGGTATGGGCGCGGGTGCTGCGGATCGAGCGGATCGGAACCGGCGACAACTTCTTCGACCTGGGCGGAGACTCGGTGCGGCTGCTCGCCGTGCACACCCGGCTGGCCACGGGCGCCGACGGCGCCGAGCCGCTGGAGCTCGACCTGGTGGACCTCTTCCGCCACCCCACCGTCAGCACCCTGGCATCGCACCTGGCCCGCGCCGCCGAGACCGGGCTGTCGGAGCGTCCGGACACCCGCTCCGACACCGCCCGTGCTCGGGCCCGCGAACGCGGGACAGGCCGGCGCGGCCGACTCGATGCCCTGAACAACAGGAAGGCGACACCGTGAACAGCGAGTACGGAGCGGATTCGGAGCACCCCCGGATCCCGGAGCGGGCCGTCGCGGTCGTCGGGATGAACGGCCGGTTCCCCGGCGCCCGCACCCTCGACGAGTACTGGTCGAACCTGCGCGCGGGCGTCTGCTCCATCCGGGACTTCACCGCCGAGGAGCTCGCGGCCGACGGGGTCGATCCGGCCGAGTCCGCGGATCCGGCGTACGTAGCGTCGAAGGGCTACCTGGAGGACGCCGACCGCTTCGAGGCGGAGCTGTTCGGCTTCACCCCGCCGCAGGCCGCCGCGCTGGACCCGCAGCACCGCCTGCTGCTGGAGACGGCCTGGGCGACGCTCGAGGACGCGGGCTACGATCCGCGCGCGGTCCCCGTGCGCACCGGCGTCTACGTCGGCGGCGGCGCCACCGAGCACCACATCGCGGCCTCGGCCGACCGCAACCTGGCCGGGGACCTCGGGACGCTCAACGTCAGACTGCTGACGGACAAGGACTTCCTCGCGTCCTGGATCTCCTACCGTCTCGACCTCGAAGGACCGAGCCTAGTGGTGCAGGCGGCCTGCGCGACCTCGCTGGCCGCCGTGCACACCGCCGTCCAGTCGCTGCTGCTCGGCGAGTGCGATCTCGCGCTGGCCGGCGGCGTGGCCGTGGACCACCTCAGACGCGAGGGCTACCTGTACCGGCGCGGCGGTATCAGCTCGCCGGACGGGCGCTGCCGCCCCTTCGCCGAGGACTCCGCCGGAACAGTGCGCGGCAACGGCGTGGGCCTGGTCGCGCTGCGCCGGCTGGAGGACGCCCTGGCCGACGGGGACCCGATCCGCGCCGTGATCCGGGGTTCGGCGGCGGTCAACGACGGCGCGGCGAAGATCGGGTTCACCGCGCCGAGCGTCCAGGGGCAGGCCGCCGCGATGTCCGAGGCGCTGTCCGCCGCCGACGTCGGGCCGGCCAGCGTCGGCTACATCGAGATGCACGGCACCGCGACGGCCCTGGGCGACCGGATCGAGGCAGCCGCGACCATCTCCGCGTACGCCGAGGCCGAGCCCTCGAGCATCGTCATCGGCGCGGTGAAGGCCAACCTCGGGCATCTCGACGCAGCCGCCGGGATCGCGGGGCTCATCAAGACCGTGCTGATGCTCGAGCACCGGTCGTTCGTCCCGCTCGTCAACGTCCGCCGCGCGGACCCCGAACTGAAACTGGACTCGAGCCCGCTGCGGCTGAGCTCGGAGTCCGGACCGTGGCCGGCGCCGGAGCACGCTCCGCGGCGTGCCGCGGTCAGCTCGGTCGGGCTCGGCGGCAACAACGTCCACGTGATCCTCGAGGAGACGCCGTCCGCCGAGCCCCGGCCCCCGCTCGCCGAACCGGCCGCGGGAGCCGACGGCCCATCGTCAGCGGTACTGCTGCCGATCTCCGCGCGCACCCCCGAACAGGCGGCGACACTCGCAAGTCGGCTGGCCGACCGGATCGAGGCGGATCCGACGGCTTCAGTTTCACTGCGCGACCTCGCCACCACGGCGCACCTCGGCAGAGCGGGCCTGGCCGCGCGCGGGTTCGTCGTGGCCGGGGACCGCGCGGAGGCCGTGCGCGGCCTGCGGGCCCTCGCCGCGGCCGGGCGCTTCGCGACGGTGGCCGAGACCGGCGGGCCGATTTTCGTCTTCCCCGGCCAGGCGAGCCAGTATCCCGGCATGGGGCGGGAACTGTACGAGCGGTTCGCCCCCTTCCGCGCGGCCATGGACCGCTGTGCCGGCCTGCTGCGGGAAACCCACGGTCTCGACCCGCGCTCCTGGTCGGCGGCGGACGGACACGCGAACCCTGATCCGCGCGGCCGGACCGACTACTGGCAGCCGGCCATCTTCGCCGTCGAATACGCCACGTCCGCGCTGCTGCGCGAATCCGACGTCGAACCCGCGGCCATGGTCGGGCACAGCATCGGCGAGTACGTGGCCGCCTGCCTCGCCGGCGTGATCTCGCTCGAGGATGCCCTCTGGCTGGTGGCCGAGCGCGGAAGATTGATGGCGCGGACCGCACCCGGCGCGATGGCCGCCGTGTTCGCGTCGGCGGACGCGGTGCGCGATCTGCTCATCGAAGGCACCGACCTGGCAGCCGTCAACGGACCCGGGTCCTGCGTGGTCTCGGGGCCCCATGACCGAGTACGTGCCCTGATGGAGCATCTCGACGCGCACGGGATCGAGCACCGGGATCTCCAGGTCGACTACGGGTTTCACTCCCCGCTCATGGACGAGGTGGTCGAGGAGTTCGCCGCCCTCGCCGCCCGGACGGATCTGCGCGCACCCCGGGAGGGTGCCGCGCCCTACGTCTCGACCGTCACCGGCACCTGGATCACCGGCGAGCAATCGGCCGACCCGTCCTACTGGGCCGGGCAGATCAGACGGCCCGTGCTCTTCGGCCCCGCCCTCGCCACAGCGCTGGGCGCGGGCTCCGCTCCGGTCGTCGAGGTCGGTCCGGGCGTCGCCCTCTCCGGCAACACCCGCCGCGCCCACCCCGGGCAGGCGGCCCATGCCACGCTCGGCAAGAACGGCACCGAGGCCGTAGACACGCTGCGCGCACTCGGCGCGCTGTGGAGCCTGGGACTGCCCGTCAACGGCAGTGCCCTGAGTTCCGGGCGCCGAGTGCACCTGCCGACATACCCCTTCGCGGGCAGTGCCTACGGGGCAATGACCCTCCGCCCGCCAGCCTCGGCAAGCGTCGCGGCGCCAGCGCAGACGCATCAGGATCAACACGCGCGATCGACAGCCGCCGCTGAGCCGGCGTCCACCGAGGCGCGCATCGCCGAAGTCCTGCGGCAGACCCTGGGCGTCTCAGAGCCCGACGACCTGACGAGCTCCTACCTCGACGCCGGGGGCGAGTCCCTCACCGCAGTGCACCTCATCGGCCGCCTACGCGACGAGTTCGGCCTCGAAGTCCCGATCGCGCTGCTCCTGGAGCCGATCCCGCTGCGAACCCTCGCGGAGCGGATCGCCACGGAGGACGCCGCGGCGCAGGGGCTGTTCGCGGACCTGCTCGACGAGCTCGAGGCCGAACAGGAGGGCGAGACCGGAGCCTGATGAACGCCGGGCGTTTCCGGCCCCTAGACGAGCGGGATCAAAATAAGACAAGTGCGGCGAGCCGGTCTATAAGCCGGGTTCTGTACGCGCCCCGCGAACGGAGCACGTGGCGACCATCCATCTACGGTACGCGTCGCCGCGCACCTCCAGCGGTCTACCCGCAGACTCGGGCGGGCCGCCCTCAAGCGTCTGCGCGGGCCGGGCTTTCGTCCGGCCCTTCTCGACCTTGCTCCGGGTGGGGTTTACCGAGCCGCCCACGTCACCGTGGGCGCTGGTGCGCTCTTACCGCACCGTTTCACCCTTACCGCCGCGAACTTTTTCAGGGCCCGGGCGGCGGTCTGTTCTCTGTGGCACTGTCCCGCGGGTCACCCCGGGTTGGCGTTACCAACCACCCTGCCGTGTGGAGCCCGGACTTTCCTCGAACCCGCCGGTCGCCCGGCAGGCTCGCGGCCGCCCGACCGACTCGCCGCGTCGGCAAGTGTAACGCGTGCGGCGGGCGGGGTGCGCGCGGGCGGATCTTCCCGGCGCGGCGGGGCTTGTAGAATTCGCTGTTCCTGGCCCGCTGCTCGGAGGATGGCCTGATGCGTTTCGCGCTGCTCGGTCCGCTGGAGATCTCCGCCGACGGGCCGGTCGAGGTGCGCGGAGCGCTGCGTCGCACGCTGCTCGCCAGGCTGCTGCTGGACGCCGGCCGGACCGTGCCCACGGACGAGCTGGTCGATTTGCTCTGGAGCGGGAAGCCGCCGGCCTCGGGTCTCGCCGTCCTCTACAACCAGGTCACCCGCCTGCGGCAGAACTTGGGCAGCGCCGGCGACCGGGTCGTGGCGACGGCGGCCGGCTACCGCATCGAGGTGGAGACCGGCGAGCTCGACATCGAGGTCTTCGCGACGTGTTGCGCCGCGGGCCGCACGGCGCTGGCCGACGGCCGCTGGGCCGACGCGGCTGCCTCATGCTCGGAGGCGCTGGCCCTGTGGCGGGGCCGACCGCTGACCGGCCTGCCCGCCCTCGAGGACCACCCGCGCATTCGACAGCTCGAGGAAGAGCGGTTCCAGGCGCTGGAATCGCGGATCCACGCCGATCTCGGCCTCAGCCCGTCCGCGGCGGTGATCGCCGAACTTCAGACGCTGGTGCGGGACAATCCGCTCAGGGAGGCCCTCGCCGGGCGGCTGATGCGGGCTCTGCAACGGGTCGGCCGCCGGGAGGAGGCGCTCGAGGTCTACCGGTCGCTCAGCGACGCGCTGGGCGAGCTCGGCATGGAGCCGACCCCGGAGGTCCGGGAGATCCGCGCCGGGTTGCTCACCGGCTCGGCAGCGCAGCGCCCGGCGACCGGGTCGGCACCGGCTTCGGGCCCCGGTTCCCAGTTGCCGGCCGACACCCGGTTCTTCTGCGGCCGGCAACGCGAGTTGGACGAGATCGGGGCACTGATCGCACCGATCGTCGGCGCGACGGACGACGGCGGAGCCACGGTCGTCGCGATCGACGGACCGGCCGGGGTCGGCAAGTCCGCGCTGGCGATCCGCGCGGCGCACCGGGCCTCCGCCGAGTTCCCCGACGGGCAGCTGTTCGTCGACCTGCACGGCTACACGGCCGGCATCGACCCGGTCGCGGCCGACGATGCGCTCGCCCAACTGCTGCGGCTGCTCGGCGTACCGCCGCAGGCGATCCCGAAGGACCCCGTCGAACGCGCCGCGCACTACCGTGACCGGCTGTCCGGAACCCGCACGCTGATCGTGCTGGACAACGCGGTCGACGCGGCGCAGGTACGCCCGCTGCTGCCCTCGTCGCCCGGCTCCCTCGTCATCATCACCAGCAGGCGCCGGCTGACCGGCCTCGACGACGCCCGCGCCTTCTCGCTGGAGCCGCTCAGCAGCTCCGCGGCGGCGGAACTGCTCGGACAGGTGGCCGGGCCCGGCCGGATCCCCGACTCGGCGCCCGCGGTCGACGAACTCATCGAGTTCTGCGGACGCATCCCGCTGGCCCTGCGCATCTCCGCGGCCCGGCTGCGCCACCGGATGGCGGTGAGTGTCGAAGACCTCGTCGACGAACTGCGCGACGAGCGGAAGCGTCTCGAGCGCATCCGGGACGACGACCGCAACCTGATCGCCGTCTTCGACTCCTCGTACCGGGCGCTCGCCGACGACGAGAAGCGCATGTTCCGTCGCCTGGGCCTGGTGCCCGGACCCGACTTCGACGCGTACGCCGCCGCGAGCCTGGACGGCGGCGGCCCCTCGAAGGCCTCGACCATCCTCGAAGCCCTGCTGGACCAGAACCTGATCCAGCAGCACGTGCACGGACGATACCGCTTCCACGACCTCGTCCGGCTGCACGCCCGCGAGGTGGGCGGGGCCTCGGGCGACGGCCAGGACGCGGACGAGGCCTTCGGCCGGCTGCTCGACTACTACGAGTTCGGCGCGCGCGAGGCCGACCGGCACTTCGCCCGCCACTCCCAGCCGGGCCGGGCCCGCCAGGCCCCGGAGTCAGTCACCCTGCCCGCCCTCGCCGAGCGGCAGAACGCCATCGCGTGGATGAGCGCCGAACAGGAGAATTTGCTGGCCGCCGCCGATCGGCTCAACGCCACCAGGTCCGCGCGACTGCCCGCCCTCGGCGGGGCCATCGCCGGCTATCTCGTTCAGGCGATGCTGCTGCGGGAGGCGGACGCCCTGTACCGCGCCTGCGTGGACGCCGCCCGCGCGCACGGAGATCGGCTCGGCGAGGCGAACGCGCTGGCGGAGATGGGCGCGATGCTGGTGCTCGGCAGCGACTTCAAGACCGCGGTCGTCCCGCTCGAGCAGGCCCTGGAGATCTATCGCGAGCTCGGCGAACCGCTCGGCGAGGCCAACACCCTGCGCGAAATCGGCCGGGTGCACCGCACGACCGGGCATCTCGACGAGGCCGCCACGACGCTCGACCGCGCCCTCGACCTCTACCAGCACCTCGGCGATACCCGCGGCGAGGCCAACACCCTGTGGATCAGGGGCACGGTGCTGCAGGCGACCAGCGACTTCGCTGGCGCGATCGTGCTGATGGAGCGGGCGCGGGAGCTGTTCCGGGAGCTCGGGAACGACAAGGGCCTCGCCATCAGCCTCGCCCTGCTCGCCCGGAGCCGCCGCGAGATCGGCGACTACCGCGGCTCCGACGAGGCCCTGAGCGAGGCACTGGAGATCTTCCGGGAGGTCGGGCCCAAGGTCAACGAGGCCAACGCGCTGTGCGAACTCGGCCGCCTCCGGCTGGTGTCCGGCGACTACGCGGCCGCCGAGCTCATGCAGAAGCAGGCGCTGGAGATCTTCACCGAGATCGGCATCCACCAGGAAACGGGCTACATCCTGTGGGACCTCGGCCGGATCCGGCTCGCGCTGGGCGACCACGTCCGCGCCCGCGAGTTCCAGGAGCGCGCGCTGTCGATCTTCGAGGAGAACGGAGACCGCATCGGCTTCGCCCACGTCGTGCACGCTCTGGGCGAGGTCGACCTCGCGGCGGGCGATTACGCCGCGGCCGAGCGGCTGATCGAACAGGCGCTGTCGGCGTCCAGCGAGGTCGGTGACCGGCTCGGCTGCTGCAGGGTGCTGACCAGCAAGGGCGCCTTGGCGGCGGCCACCCGGGGAGCCGCCGAGGCGTCCGCCATCTACACCCAGGCGGTGGAGCTCGCCTGTGAGCTCAACAGCCTGCCGGCAGAGGCCCGAGCCCGGTTCGGCCGCGCCCGCTGCGCCGAGGCCTTGGGCGAGCTCGGCGCGGCGCTCGAGGACATGCGCCGCGCCGTCGATGTCTTCTCCCGGATCGGCGCCGCCGAGGCCGCCGCCGCCACCGACTACCTGGAATCGCTGGAACGCTCGGAGTCTTAGCGCGACCCAGGCTCAGCCCAGGTGGCCCAGTGCCAGCTGGGTGAGCAGCGCGGCCCCGGCCGGCAGCACCCGGTCGTCGAAGGCGGCCTCCGGCGAGTGGTTGAACGGGGCCGTCTCGTAGTCGCGGCCCTCGATCGTCGCGCCGAGGAAGACCATCGCGCCCGGAACCTCCTGCAGCACCCGGGAGAAGTCCTCGGCCCCGGCCAGCGGGTTCGGCATGCGTACGAAGCGCTGCTCGCCGAACAGCTCGCCGACCGTCCGCTGCACGGTGTCGAACGCCGCCGCGTCGTTGACCGTCACCGGGTACAGGCCGTGGAACTCCGCCTCGACCTCCACGCCGTGCGCCCGCGCGATCCCCTGGACGAGGTCGAGCAGCACCGGACGCACCTTCTCCTGCGCGGCCGGCGAGAAGGTGCGGATCGTCGCGTCGAAGTGCGCGGTCTCCGGGATGATGTTCTCCTTCGTGCCGCCGTGGAAGGAACCCACGGTCACCACGATCGGGTCGAATATGTCGAATTTACGCGTCACGGCGGTCTGAATCGCCGTCACCATCTCGCAGGCGACCGGGATCGGGTCGTTGGCGCGGGACGGGGCCGAGCCGTGGCCGCCCTTGCCGCGCACCGTCACGCGCAGGTCGGAGCAGGAGGCCATCAGCGTCTCCGGCTTGGCCGTGAAGACGCCGCACGGGACCAGGCCGCTGGAGACGTGGATGGCGTACGCGGCGCTCGGCTTCGTGCCGGTCGCCTGCAGTACGCCCTCGGCCAGCATGTGCCCGGCGCCGTCGTCGCCCTCCTCGCCCGGCTGGAACATGAACACCACGTCCCCGGCCAGGCTCTCCCTACGGGCCGTCAGCAGCTTGGCCGCGCCGACCAGCATGCTCGTGTGCAGGTCGTGGCCGCAGGCGTGCATCACGCCGTCGAAGCGGGAGGGCGGCACCTCGTGCACGACGGTCTCCTGCAGCGGCAGCGCGTCCATGTCGCCGCGCAGCAGCACGGTCGGTCCCGGCTTGGCGCCGCGCAGGACGGCGGTGACCGAGTTGAGCCCCTTGCCGAGGGTCAGTTCGAGGCCGAGGCCGTCGAGCGCGCCGAGCACCTTCTCCTGGGTGCGCGGCAGCGCGAGGCCGAGTTCGGGTTCGCGGTGGACGGCGTGGCGCAGAACCGTGAGCTCGTGCGCTATTTCCTGTGCGTCTGCTGTGACTGCTGCGGCATCGTTGGACATGCTCCGGAGCATAAGCGGGGCACGCCGCTACGGCCAGTACAGCACCGCGCTGCGGGCCTTCTCCAGCACCTTGCGCGCGGCCAGTCCGGTGGCCACGGCGGTGGCGCCGAAGAAGATCAGCCACAGGCCGAGGATCCAGGCGAGCACGACCAGGCTGGCGCCGGGGAACAGCAGGATCAGCAGGCCGATGAACATCGCGAAGAAACCGCCGGTGATGCCGGGCGAGCGGCCCGCGCCGGTGCGCGCCCGCTGCCGCGCCCCGAAGGCGATCAGCGCGCCGCTGACCAGCCAGAACACGCCGACCATCAGGGCCAGGCTGGCGGCCGCGTTGAACGGCTGGGCCAGGCACACCACGCCGAAGCCGACGGAGAGCACCGCGAGCACCAGCGCGACCGTCCGGGCGACCGGGTCCACGCCCTTGAGCTGGAGCGCGGAGACGAACCGGTATCCGCCGGTGATCAGCAGGTAGACGCCGAACAGGGCCGTCAGCGCCTTGACGGTGTGTCCCGGCCAGACGAGGACCAGGAGGCCGAGCACCACTCCGGCCGCGCCGAACACCACAGGGAGCAGCCACATCCGGCGCCACCGATCGACGAGGGCCGCCGCGCCGGATCCGCCGGTTCCGCCGGGAGGATCGCCGCCGCTCTGCTCCGGGCTGTGCCCGACGACCTCTCCCTCCAGGGGTTCGCTCATCGCTTCCCGCTCGCCTTTCCGCCGATTGTTAGCACTATGTATGTCACGCATCGTCATACGGTCAACGCGCGCCCGTGGATACTGGAAGGCATATGCACTGCTCCGGGCCAATGTCCACTCCGTATGATGCTCTCATGTCCACCACTCCCGAGCCCTCTGACGCGGAGCGCGAGGACGACTCCCTCGAGCACTGGCAGCACCTCACCTCGACGATAAACCACGCGATCAGCGCGGACTTCCGGCGCGCGCTGGCCGCCGCGCTCACCGCCTGCGTCGGCCTCGCGCTGACCACCGCCTCGGGCGGCGTGCTCGGCAGCACCAGCGCCCCGATCCACTACTTCCAGGTGCACCGCAAGGTGGGCACGGCCTGCGCGATCGCCGGCGCGGTGGTCTTCTTCGCCTGCGGCGTGATCGCGGTGCGCTCGGCCACCAGGGAGATCCTGAAGGTCGTGCCGTCCAAGGTGGGCGACGACCGGAAGGTGGGGCTGCGCTGGATCTGCCTGGTCGCCGGGTACCTGCTGATCATCTTCGGCACGCTCGGGGCGCTCAACGTGCCGATCGAGCGGCTGGCCCTCGGCGCCTCGATCACCGGCGTGATCCTGGGCATCGCGGCGCAGCAGTCGCTCAACAACGTCTTCGCCGGGCTGATCCTGCTGATCGTGCGGCCGGTGACGGTCGGGCAGGAGATCTCGATCCGCTCGGGCCCGATCGGCGGGCCGTACACCGGCGAGGTGGTGGACATGACGCTGACCTACGTCCGGCTGTCCACGAAGCAAGGCGAACTGCTGCTGCCGAACTCGACGATCCTGACCGCCGTCATCGGCCCGCCCGGCGCCTTCGACGACCAGCCGGGGGTCACGCCGAGCCCCGGTGCGCCACCGGCTCCGGCCTCCGAGGAACCCGTTTTAGCCGCAGAGCTCTCGGAGCGCCGCGACTAGCGCGTCGGTCACGGCCCGGTCCCGCACCGCGATCCGCAGCCAGTCCGGGCCGAGGCCGGGAAAGGTGTCCGCGCGGCGCACCGCGAATCCGTGCTCCTCACGCAGCCGCAGCCGGAGCTTGTCGGCGCCCTCGACGTGCAGGAGGACGAACGGGGCACGTGCGTACGCGCGAGCGGGCAGCGTGCAGCCCGGCAGTTCGAGCAGCCGCTCTTCCAGATAGTGCCGGTCCGCTTCGGCGGCCACGGCCAGCTTCTCCGCCTCGATCTGCGCGAAGGGTTCGCCGCACGCGATGGCCGCCGCGAGTGCGGGGCTGGAGACAGACCAGAGCGGCTGGGCGGCCCGCAGCGTGGCGAGCACTGCCGCGTCACCCGCCGCGTAACCAATGCGCAGTCCAGCGAGGCCCCAGGTCTTCGTCAGGCTACGCAGGACGACGAGGCCTGGCAGCCGCGCGGAGGCCAGCGATGCAGACTGGCCGGGAACGGCGTCCATGAAGGCCTCGTCGATGACCAGGGTTCTACCCGGCCTGGCCAGGACGGTGAGATCGGCCGCAGGGTGCAGGACGCCGGTCGGATTGGTCGGATTGCCGATGACGACGAGGTCGGCGTCCTCGGGCACGAGCGCGGGGTCGAGACGGAATCCGTCCTCGGCGGTCAGCAGCACGCGCTCGACGTCGTGCCCGGCGGCCGACAGCGCGGCCTCCGGCTCGGTGAACTGCGGATGCACGACCACCGCACGCCGCGGCCGTAGCGCCCGCGCCAGCAGCACGAAGGCCTCCGCGGCACCCGACGTCAGCAGTACCTCGTCCGCCGACCGCCCGTGCAGCCGCGCGACAGTCGCTGTGGCGTCCGTCGCATCGGGATACGCCGCGAGTTCGGGCAACGTGGCGGCGATGCGGTCCAGCAGCCAGCGCGGCGGCCGGGCAACCCGGACATTGACGGCCAGATCGACCAGCCCGGGGCCGACCTCGCGGTCCCCGTGATGCCGCAGGTCGGGCTCGTTGGTCATGCGGCCATCATGGCGGGCGCACCACGCGGCGACCAACCCCGCGCCGAATCGCTACGATCCCGGAGTGAGTACGACGAGTACCGGAACCGCCAAGACCCGGTCGACCACCTCGGCCTCCGCCACGATCCTCGCCGCCGGTCTGCTCGCCGGCTACGCGGCCGACTCGATACTCGCCGATCCACAGCGGGGCCATCCGGTCGCCCTGTTCGGCCAGGCCGCGCGCAGGCTGGAGAAGGCCTGCTACGCCGACTCGCGCACCCGCGGCGCGCTCTACGCGGCCGTGTGCGTGGGCGGCTCGGCGGCGCTCGGCCACGTCGTGGACCGCTCCATCGGCCGACGCCGCGGGCTCGCGCTCGCCGCGACCGCCACCGCCGCGTGGACGGTGATCGGCGCGAGTTCGCTGCGCCGCGAGGCGGATGCCATCGGGGACCTGCTGGAGAACGGCGATTTGGCGGGGGCGAGGGAGCGGCTGCCGCGACTGGTCGGCCGGGATCCGCGGGGCCTCAGCGAATCCGCGGTCGCGCGCGCGGTGATCGAGTCGGTGGCCGAGAACACGTCCGACGCCGTGGTGGCGCCGCTGTTCTGGGGCGCGGTCGCCGGAACGCCGGGGCTGCTGGCGTACCGCGCGGCGAACACCCTCGACGCGATGGTCGGCCACCGCAACGAGCGCTACCAGAACTTCGGCTGGGCCTCGGCGCGGCTGGACGACGTGCTCAATCTGGCCCCCGCGCGGCTGACCGGCCTGCTCACGGTCGCCGCCGCGCCGACCGTCGGCGGCCTGCGCCAGCAGACCTGGCAGGTGCTGCGGCACGACGCGCGCTGCCATCCGAGCCCGAACTCGGGGCACTGCGAGGCCTCGGCGGCCGGAGCGCTCGGGCTGCGGCTCGGCGGGACGAACGTGTACGGCTCGCGGGTCGAGGAGCGTCCGCAGCTGGGCAACGGGCGGGCGCCGCGCGGCTTCGACATCGGGCGGGCGAATAAGCTCTCGAAGGCCGTGGGCACGAGCGCCGCGGTGCTGCTCTCCGCGGGTGCGCTGCTGGGACGCAGGGGTCTGCGGCATGGCTGAGCTCGCGGCGTCGATCGAAAAAACGCGTGGATCGTTGCTGGTCGCCGGGACGACTTCGGACGCCGGGAAGTCCGTGCTCACGGCCGGAATCTGTCGTTGGCTGGCGAGGCAGGGCGTATCTGTAGCCCCCTTCAAGGCGCAGAACATGTCCAACAATTCGGCCGTCTGCGTGAATCCGATCACCGGCGAGGGCGCGGAGATCGGCCGCGCGCAGGCGATGCAGGCCGCAGCGGCCGGGATCGTGCCGGACCCGCGGATGAACCCCGTGCTGCTCAAGCCGGGCTCCGACCGCAGCAGCCAGGTCGTGCTGCTCGGCAAGCCGTACGCGAACGCGGACGCGCTCTCCTACCAGGACCTCAAAGACGAGCTCCGCGCGCACGTCCTGGACGCCTACGACTCCCTGCGCGCCGAATACGACGTCGTGATCTGCGAGGGCGCGGGCTCCCCCACCGAGATCAACCTGCGTCGGGGCGACCTGGCGAACCTCGGCCTGGCCCGGGCGCGCGAGCTGGCGACGATCGTCGTCGGGGACATCGACCGCGGCGGCGTGTTCGCGGCCTTCCACGGCACCGTCGCGCTGCTCGAACCCGAAGACCAGGCCCTGATCTCAGCGTTCGTCATCAACCGCTTCCGCGGCGACCCGGCGCTGCTCGAACCCGCGTTGGGTATGATCCGCGAGCTCAGCGGCCGGCCGACGCTCGGGGTGCTGCCGTACCTGCGCGACCTGTGGATCGACGCGGAGGACTCGCTCAGCCTGGAGGCGGCCGGTCCGATCGTCGCGCGGCCGCCGCTGCCCGGGACGGCGCCGCTCGGCGTCACGGTCGTGCGGCTGCCGCGGATCTCGAACTTCACCGACGTGGACGCGCTGCGGCTCGAGCCGGGGGTCGAGGTCTCCTTCACGGCGTCCTCCAGGGGGATCGCGGAGGCCGACCTCGTGCTGATTCCGGGGACGAAGTCGACCGTCGACGACCTCGCGTGGGTGCGCGAGCGCGGCATCGCGGCGGCGATCGCGGCCCGGCACGCCGCGGGCCGACCGATCCTCGGCGTCTGCGGCGGCTACCAGATGCTCGGCCAGACGATCGAGGACGAGGTGGAGAGCCGCGCGGGCCGCGTCGAGGGGCTCGGGCTGCTGCCGGTGCGCACGACGTTCGCCGAACACAAGACCCTGGCCCGGCCGACCGGATACGCCCTCGGCGCGCCGATCGGCACCGCGTACGAGATCCACCACGGCGCCGTCGAGGTGCTCGGCGGCGACCCGCTCATGACCGAGTCGCCCGACCCGGGATCCCGCGCCCTGGACGGCTGCGCGTCCGGCCGCGTCCTCGGCACGCTCTGGCATGGCGCGCTCGAGTCCGACGGGTTCCGCGCCGCGCTGCTCGACTGGGTCCTCGGCGCCTCGGGGACAGACACCGCACGGCCGCGCTCCGGGGTGGCGTTCGCGGCTGCCCGGGCGGCCCAGTTCGACCGCCTGGCCGACGCGGTGGACGAGTACTGCGACACCGCTGCGCTGCTGCGGCTGATCGAGCGGGGACCGACGCCGGGCCTCGTCGCGCTGCCGCCGGGTTCGGAGCGCAAATCCACTGAGGCCGCTGACCGCAATTCATGAGCTTTATGGGCCGAATGGCTGACGCCCCATGAGAATCCTGGTAAACGGCTGAAAATCCCGCTCATCTGCCGCCTTTATGCTACGAACGCAGTCGTCGTCGTACCCGAAACCCCGGCACCGGTTCGGCCGTTGTAGGGGCGGGGAGGGTGCGGGACACGGGTGTGGACGACCGACGAGCGAAGAAGAAAGTCGAGGAGACGTGGGCAACCCTCTGGCCGGACGGAACCCGGACGGCGATGCGGGACTCGGGGCCTGGATCGAGAGGGTGTCAGGGCTCAGAGAACGACCGGGGTACGGCTTCTTCGGCAGCAGGCCGGGGCTGCTGCTCGGACTCGCGCTCGCGGGCTTAGCCACGCTCGGCGCCGCCAGCTGGTCGCTCTCGGTCGGCCGTCCCGGGCATCGCTCCGACCGCACCGTGGTGGCGGCCGATCCGGACGACGCGGTCGTGCCGACCTGGCTGGTCCAGACGGCCTCGCGCGGCTTCGTCTACCCGGGCACGCTCAACCTGGCCTGGCCGAGCGGCGGCAGCGCGGCGATCGAGGTCGAGGGGATGGGGCTGCTCGGCCACAGCGGCAGCATGACCTCGCGGCACGCGATCGCCAGCATCACCAAGACGCTGACCGCGTACGTGATCCTCAAGGACCACCCGCTCTCGGCCACCGCGCCAGGACCGACGATCACCCTGACCAAGGCGATGGCCGCGGAGTACGACGACGCCATCCAGGACGACGAGTCCGCGGTCGTGACCAGCGTCGGCGAGCGGATCACCGAGCGGCAGGCGCTCGAGGCGCTGCTGCTCGCCTCGGCCGGGAACATGGCCGACATACTGGCCCTCTGGGACCGGGGCTCGGTCGGCGCGTTCCTGAGCGAGATGAACGCGCAGGCCCGCGCGCTCGGGATGACCCGCTCGACCTTCACCGATCCGGCCGGGCTCGCCGACAGCACCGTCTCCACGATGGGCGACCTGCTCGAGCTGGCCGAGGCGGTGCAGCGGGTCCCGGCGCTCACCGCGGTCGTCGCCGAGACCAGCGCCACGATCCCGGTCGCCGGCACCGTCTACAACGTCGACCGGGACCTCGGCTCGTACGGCATCGACGGCATCAAGACCGGCACCACCGCTGCCGCCGGATCCTGCCTGCTGTTCTCGGCGCACGTCCAGGTGGGCGGGCACACGCTGACCGTCCTCGGCGTCGTGCTCGGCATGCCCGGCTCCAGCGGCATCCCGTACACCGCGCTCAACGCCGCGCTCAGGCTGGTCGCGAGCGCGGAGGCGCAGATCGGCCAGGCCACCGTCGCGCGCACCGGCGAGGCGGTGGCCGCGCTGGAGCAGGGGGACGCGAAGGTCGCCGAGCTCGGCGTGGCCGACTCGCTCGCGGTGGTCGGCTGGCCCGGTCTCGAATACCGGGTCGCGGTGGGCGGCACCGCGTCGGCGGCCACGCTGAGCGTCACCCGGACGGGCGGTTCCCCGGCGAGCGCGAGCATCCCCCTGCTCAGGCTGGTGTCGCGGGCCTCGACGGCGGGAAAGTCCACCAGGACGGGCTGATCGTGCGGTACGCGGGGCTGCGGGGCCGGTGAGCGCGGGACGGGCCGCCGTGCCATGCCGGTAAGGAGCGCAACCCCCGAGTCGGCTACCATCAACGGTGTTTCACGATCAGAACGCGCCCCGCACGGGGGCGAATCCGAGGGGGTGGAAGCGGGTGACGAGCTTGCCTGTCCAGCGCCGACCGACCCGCCGTCAGATCGTGCTTGTCGCGCTCGTCGCGCTGGTGTTCACGGTGAGCCTGCTGACCTACCAGAACGGCTCGGTGAACTTCGGTGTTTACCGGCTCGACCTGGACGTATACCGAACCGGCGCACTGGCCTGGATGCACGGCCACGCGCTCTACGGCCCGTTGCCGCCGATCGCCAACGGGCTCTACGAACCGTTCACCTACCCGCCGATCTCCGCCGTGGTGATGGCCCCGCTGGCGATCATGTCGTCCACGGCCGCGGGCATCACGATGACCGCGATCAGCCTTTCCCTGCTGATCAGCGTGCTCGCGCTGTTCCTGCGGGCGACGAAGCTGGCGACCTGGCGCGGCTCCTGGAAGCTCGCGATGGCGACGCTGCCGCTGGCCGTGCTCATCGAGCCGGTCCGAACCACGCTGGCGTACGGCCAGATCAACATCGTGCTGATGGCGCTCGTCGCCTTCGACTGCCTGGTGCCGAGCACCTGGTTCACGGTGCGCGGGCGCAAGGTCGGCTGGCCCCGGGGAGCGCTCACCGGCGTCGCGGCGGCGATGAAGCTCACGCCGCTCGTCTTCCTGCTCTACTTCGCCGCCCGGCGCGACTGGCGCGGCTGCCTCAGCCTGGCCGGGGGCTTCCTGGTCACGACCGGCCTCGGCTTCGTCTTCTGCCCGCACGACTCGTGGCAGTACTGGACCTCGACGGTCTTCCAGACGAACCGTATAGGCCCGCACGTCTACTCCTTCAACCAGTCGATCACCGGCGTCCTCTTCCGCGCCCACCTGGCCGGCAGCACGGAGAACAAGGTCTGGCTCGGCGCGTGCGTGCTGATCGGGGCGCTCGCGGTGGTCGCGCTGTTCAAGACGGCGCGGCAGGGCAAGGCGGTCACCCTGCTCGCCCTGACCGCCTGCACCGAACTGCTGGTGTCCCCGGTCTCCTGGTCGCACCACTGGGTCTGGGTGGCGCCGGTGCTCATCTGCGCGCTGATCAAGGGCTGGCGGCTGCGTCCGAGCTTCGGCTGGCGCTACTTCGCCATCGCCTCGGCCGTCACCGCGGTGTTCCTCTCCGAGCCGCAGGCGTGGTTCCCGCACGAGAACAACCGCGAGTACGGCTGGGCCTTGTGGGAGCAGGTCATCGGCAGCGCGTACGTCTGGGTGGCGCTGGTGACGCTGTGCGTCTTCGCCTTCCGCTCCGGCCGGCCGGCCGAGGCCGCGAAGGACCCTAAGCCCGGTCCCGCGATCGAGCCCAGGCCACGCGCGGACCAGCCGGAAGCGGATCCCACGGACGAAGCGGCGATGGAGAGGCTCACGAAGGAGGCCTCAGCGGGAGCCGGAAGCGCCGGGCCCGACAGACGCTCCTAGCACGCCGGCCCGGCCTCTTTCGCCGCCTGTCATACCCTGGGGGTATCTCGCGAGCAAGGAGGCACCGGTGGACGTGGACCTGCGCAAGGTGCGCTATTTCGTCGCGGTGGCCGAGCAGCTGAACTTCGGGCGGGCCGCCGAGGCCCTGCACATCGCGCAGCCGGTGCTCTCCCGGCAGATCAGGGCGCTGGAGAACGAGCTGAAGGCTCAGCTCTTCGTGCGCGACAAGCGCTCCACCGAACTGACCGAGGCCGGACTCCAACTGCTCGCCGACGCCAGACCCCTGCTGGCCAACGCGGACGCGCTACGCCGCCGAGTGGGCCGCGCCGCACGGGGCGCGGACACCTTCACCGTCGCGTTCATGCCCGGCCTGATCGTCACGAGCGCCGTGCGCGCTCTGGTCGCCCGGCATCCCGGCCTGACCGTGGAGGTGATCCGCACCGGCTACGACGACCAGACCGACGTCGTGCACGACGGCCGCGCCGACGTCAGCTACGTCCGCCTCCCGATCGACCGGCGCGGCCTGCAGGTGCGTCCGCTGACGGCCGAACCGCGCGTGGTCGTCCTTCCGGCGGATCACCGCCTGGCTGGCAAGGAGAGCATCGAGATCGCCGACCTGGCCGAGGAGCACCTGCTCCAGCACCCCGACCTGGTCCCGGAATGGCGCGACCTCGCCGAGGAGGTCCGCTCGGGCCGCCGCCGGGCCGAGCCCACGGCAGTGCACACCGTCGAGGAGAAGCTGGAACGGGTGGCCGCCGGGCGAGGCATCGTGGTCTTCCCGCTGTCCACCGCGACGTTCTACACGCGCCCTGACCTCGTCCACGTCGCCGTCCGCGACATCGGTCCCAGCCAGGTCTGCCTGGCCTGGGAAAACTCCCGGCGCAGCCCCCTGATCACCGAGTTCGCCGCGATCGCCGAGAAGTCGGCGCGCCAGCGCCTATCTCACCACTTGCGGACCGGCTCGGCCTCGACCCCGACCTCGTCCGCTTCGACACCCTCGCCGACCTCGGCCTCTGAGGCGGAGGTCGTGCTCACCGCGGGCTCGGGCTCGGGCTCCGCCTCGGACTGAGCGACCACGGTCGTGCTCACCGCGGGCTCGGTCACGGCCTTGTCGGCCGAGGAACCGCCGCGGGAGATCAGGGCGCGCAGGCGGGGCGGCACGAAGGGGCCGTCCACCGTCGAGACCCACAGATCGCGGAAGCCGAAGTATGTCGCCAGCACCAGCAGCAGGTCCCGCAGGCAGACCACGAGGACCGGGACCAGGTGCGCGTGCAGCAGCTGCTGGAAGGCGATCGGGAACTCCCACTGGGTCAGCGGCAGGCAGATCAGCACGAGCAGCGAGCTGCGGCGCTGGGTCGTGTCCTTGTACAGCAGGCAGAAGCCGGCCACGGCGAGCAGCCAGATCAGGTACTGCGGGCTGATCACGCGGCTCAGGGTGATCATGACGAGGGTGCCGACGAACGTCGCGTCCGCCATCACGGCTGGTCGCCAGGTCTTGCGCCACCACCAGTAGCCCATCAGCGCGAATCCGCCGGCCAGCGAGAGCAGGGCCACGTAGTAGGTGGCCGAGACGACGAACGAGATCAGGCCGTGGCCGTCCGGCACGATCTGGTACGAGCCGTAGACCACCCGGTTCGTGATCACGTGCTCGAGGTGCAGCCGCTTGCCGAGGACGAACGGGATGCCCCAGATCGACTCGATCTCGAGACCGCGCCCGCCCTGGTTGCTGATGAAGCTGAGCGTGCCGGAGAAGAAGAACGACAGTGTCGCGATCGTGCCGACGACCGAGGCGGCGACGGTGGCGATCGTCTGCCAGCCCTTCTTGCCGCGCGGCATGCCGAAGACCGCGAGGCCCGGCCAGATCTTGATCGCGGTGCCGAAGCCGATCAGTACGCCGGCCACCCAGCGCCGGTTGTTGAGCTGCCGCCCCTTGCTGCCGTCCGCCATGACGAGCGGCAGGCCCTTGCCGAGCAGCGCCAGCGCGAAGACCACGCACAGCGCCGGGAAGACGTCGTAGCGGCCGTACACTATCGGGCCGAGCAGCGGGACGCCGAGTATCCAGTACCAGGGCCCGGCCCAGGTGTCCCGGCGCGTCGCGGTCCAGATCAGCATCGTCGTGATGACGCAGTCGGCGAGGAAGGTCATCGCCGTGAAGCCGGTCAGGTAGTGGATCCCGAAGGTGTGCGAGAGCCACTCGGGGAAGACCAGGATCGGCGCCAGCAGCGGCGGGTACTGCCACTCGGTGTCGTGCGGGATGTGGCCGTAGTACAGCGAGTCCTGCGCCCACTTCAAGTACGTGCTGACGTCCCCGACGCTCTCCTTGCCGTACGTGCTCATGAAGTGCTCGGTCGCGATGAGGTAGAGCACGGCCCTGGTCACAAACCAAACGGCTAGCGCCGTGATCACGCGCCGTTTAGTCAACGACAGTTTCATCTGGGCCTTCTTCTCCCCGGTTGGTACAGCGTGCTGAACCCTTGACGAGCCGTCATCGGCGCTGGCGGTTCTGCGGACCAGCGGCATCATACGGTTTCCCGCTAAGGTAAGGTCGCCAGCCCAGCGATCTATGACGGAACCGTTCCACGATGTTTATCTTCATTCCACCATCGGAGACCAAGGCCTTCCCGGGTGACGCCAACCCGGCAGACCTCGGTTCCCTCGCACTTCCGGAGCTCGCGCCGACCCGGAAGAGTCTTCGCGACGCCCTCGCGCGGCTTTCCCGCGGCAAGGCCGCGACGGCGCTCGAGACACTGGGAATCAGCGAGGGCCAGTCGGGCGAATTGGCACACAATCGAGAAATCGCCCAAGCCCCGGCCGGTCCCGCCGCCGAGGTGTACACCGGCGTGCTCTACGACGCACTCGATCTGCCTACGCTGCGCGACCGCGGCCTGATCCTGGACCAGGTGCTGATCTTCTCCGGCCTGTGGGGCGTGCTGCGGCCGGGCGACCGGATCCCGCACTACCGCTGTTCGGCCGGTGTGAAGCTGCCCGCGGTCGGCTCGGTCTCCACGACCTGGCGCAAGGCGCTGCGCGAGCCGCTGGCCGCGCACGTCGGCGAGAACCTGGTGGTGGACCTGCGATCCGGCGCGTACGCGGGCCTCTGGGCGCCGGGTACGAACGCGGTGACCGTGCGGGTGCTGCATGAACGCGAGGTCGGCGGCGTGGTCAAGCGCACGGTCGTGTCCCACTTCAACAAGGCCACCAAGGGCCGGCTGACGCGCGCCCTGCTCGAGTCGGGGCAGCGGCCGCGCAAGCCGGACGAGTTCATCGACGTGGTGCGCGGGTTCGGATACGCCGTCGAGCAGGGGCCAGAGAGCACGCGGCCGGACTCCCCGACGGCGCTCGACATCATCGTGAGCGAGTTGTAGCCACGTCAGCCGAGGTGGGCCACGTCGTTGACACAGCGGACGTTGGCCAGCCCGTCCTCGTAGAAGTCGATGACGCTGAGCGAGGCCGCGCCGAGCTCCATCCGATTCACCGCGGACAGCGGCGCGCCGAGGGCCTGGCAGACGAGCGCCTTGATCGGGGTGACGTGCGTGACCACGAGCACGGTCCGGCGCGGATACCTCGCGATCGTCTCGTCCCTGGCCCGGCCGGCCCGGGCAGCCAGCGCGGTGAGCGTCTCGCCGTCCGGCGGGGCCACGTCCGGGGAGCCGAGGAAAGCGGCGAGCTCGGCCGGGTACCGCTCATTCGCCTCGGCGAAGGACAGGCCCTCGAGGCGGCCGAAGTCGAGCTCGCGGAAGCCTGGTTCCGGGAGCACCTCGATGCCGACGGCCTTCGCCACGGCCCCGGCCGTCGCGAGCGTGCGCTGCAGCGGGGAGGCGAGGATGACGTCGATCGGGCCGAAGCTCGCGTCCGCCCGCAACCGCTCGGCCGCGCGCCGCGCCTGCTCCTCGCCGAGCGGGGTGAGCGGCGGGTCGCCGATGCCCGCGAAGCGCTTCTCCAGGGTCAGCGGGGTGACGCCGTGGCGCAGCAGGAGCAGCCGCGTCGGACGACCGAGGTCCGCCGACCAGGCGACCTTGGCTCCGGTCTTGGCCGAAGACGCGGCGGGAGCAACGGCGCCGGCGACCTCGGCATCGGCATCGGCATCGGCGGGGGATCCGGCAGCGGCGGCAGCCGGCGAAACGGCGTCGGCGCCGGGCGTGAGCGGCGTCTTGGACTGCCAGGTCTCGCCCTTGGCCGCGGCGTCTAGGGCCTCGTTGGCCAGCCGGTCCGCGTGCTTGTTCTCGCCGCGCGGGATCCACGCGTATGTGACGGCCTCGCGCGGCAGGATCTCCCGGGCGCGGGCGGCGAGCGGCTTCATGTCCGGATGCTTGACCTGCCAGCGTCCGGACATCTGCTCGACGACCAGCTTCGAGTCCATCCGCACCTCGACCCGCGCGCCGGGGTCGATCGCCGCCGCCGCCTCGAGTCCGGCGATCAGCCCGCGGTACTCGGCCACGTTGTTCGTCGCCGTGCCGAGCGCCTCGGCCAGTTCGGCGAGCAGCTCGCCGCTCTCGGCGTCGCGGACCGCGGCCCCATAGGAGGCAGGGCCTGGATTGCCGCGGGAGGCGCCGTCCGCCTCGACGATCAGGGTTCGCATACTCGGGCTCGCGTGCTTCTAGAGTCCGGCGTCCGCAGTGCGCACCAGGATGCGGCGGCACGAGTCGTGCCGCAGGATCAGGTCGGGGGCCGCCGCCTTGGCCTCGTTGAGCTCGGCGATGTCCAGCTCGAGCTGGCAGGCCTGGCAGCGCCGGTGCTTTATCGCCGCCACGGCCACGCCGTCGTACTGGGCGCGCAGCTTCTCGTAGAGCGCCAGCAGGTCCGCCGGGAGCTGCTTGGCGACCACCTCGCGCTGGGTGCGGGTGAACTCCACGTCCTTGTCCACGCCCGCCTGCTCGGCCGCCAGCGCGTGCGCGGCGCGCTCCCGGTCGCCCTCGGCCTCGATCCGGTCGGCGGCCAGCTTCGCGGTGCGCGTGGCCGAGGCCTCGACCTTCTCCATCACCTCGAGCACCACGTCCTCGAGCGCCGACTGCCGCTTGGCCAGCGACTCGAGCTCGTGTTGGATGTTCTCCAGATCCTTGGCGCTGCCGGATCCCGAAGCGAGCAGCTTGCGGTCCCGTTCGGCGCGGGCGCGCACCTGGTCCACGTCCGCCTCGGCCTTGGCCTGCTCGCGGGCGAGATCGGAGTCGGCGGCGGCGGACACGGCGTGCACGTCGCGCAGCTGGCCGAACTTGGTGTCGAGCGCCTGGTACTCGGCGAGCTGCGGGAGGGTGCGGCGGCGGTGCGCGAGCTGGTCCAGTTTGGAGTCAAGGGCCTGGAGATCGAGCAGGCGCAACTGGTCGGCGGGCTCGGCATTCACGTGGCGGTACTCCTCGGCTTGGTCACTATGGATAAATGCGCTGCCGCGGCAGGTTCAGCAGGTGTGCGCGGTCCACGGGTCGGTGACGATCGTGGACACCCGCGTCTCTACCGTACCGCCTGCCAGCAGCCCGGCGGCCACGGAGAGCCAGGGCCACTCGCTGGCGAAGTGCGCGACGTCGACCAGCGCGGGGCCGCCGCCGAAGCGCGCGTCCTGCATCGCCTCGGACGCCGGGTGGTGCCGCAGGTCGGCGGTCACGTAGGCGTCGACCCCGGCCGCGCGCACGGCGGCGAGCAGCTCCCGGTCGTCGCCCGCTCCCCCGCACACCGCGACGCGGCGGATCGGCCGGTCCGGGTCGCCCGCGGCCCGCACGCCGGACGCGGTCGCGGGCAGGGCTGCGGCGACGCGCGCGACGAAGGCGCCGAGCGGCTCGGTCTCGGGCAGCTCGCCGAAGCGGCCGAGACCGAGGCGCCCGCCGGGGTCCGTAGGAAGCGGCAGGATCGGGTCGCCCACCTCGAGTCCGAGGGCTTCGGCGAGCGCGTCCGACACGCCCGGCCGAGCGACGTCGGCGTTGGTGTGAGCCGTCAGCAACGCGCATCCGCCGCGAATCAACCGGTGCACGTTGCGTCCCTTGAAGTTCGTGGCCGGCACCCCGTTGACCGCGCGCAGCAGCAGCGGATGGTGCGTCACCAGTAGCTGCGCGCCCCAGTCCAGGGCCTCGTCGAGCACTTCCTCCACCGGATCCACGGCGAAAAGCACCCGGTCGACCTGCGCCCGCGGATCTCCGCAGACGAGTCCGACCGCGTCCCAGGACTGGGCGTGCGCGGGCGGGTAGGCGGCGTCGAGGAGCTCGAGGAGCTGGGCGAGAGCTGGCATGGGCAGGGAGTCTAACGGGCCGGAAAATCTTCGGCCGGAAGCCCTTCGGCGGTGAGAAAGAACTTAATTTTCAGCGTACGGACGGGTATTTCCGCGCCAGCCGTCCGGCGCTACCTTGATGGAGATCCACCGTTCACCGGGCTCCGACTCCCACTCGGGTCCCGGCCATCCCTGCGGTGGTGCTCCCTTCTGTTCCGCCTACCCACAGGAATGGATCGTGAAAGTAAACCTCCGAATAGTCGGCATGCTCGCAGCCCCCCTACCGATCTTCGCGCTGGCCGCACCCATGGCCGACGCGACGGTCAGCCCGGCCGCGGCCGGCCGCGTGGTCCTGGCGAGCGAGGCCGCCCCGGCCGTCGCCGGCGCCACCCGCACCGGCGCCCTGGCCTCCGGCCAGAAGCTCGGCCTGGAGATCAGCCTCCAGCCGCGCAACCAGGCCAAGCTCGCGGCGTTCATCAAGGACGTGTCCGACCCCAAGTCGGCGTTGTACAAGCACTACCTGACGGTGGCGCAGTACGCGGCCGAGTACGCCCCGACCGAGGCGCAGATCGCCCAGGTCACCTCCTACCTGAAGTCCGCGGGTCTGTCGGTGGGCGCGCTGACCGCCAACCACCTCACCCTCGAGGCCTCGGGCACGGCGGCGCAGGCGGAGAAGGCCTTCGACGTCTCCATCGGCACCTACAAGTCCGCGCACCAGTCCTACTACGCGAACACCGAAGCGCCGTCGCTGCCGGCCAGCATCGCGTCGGTGATCAACGGTGTCGCGGGCCTGAACGACGTGGCGCTGCACACCTCTTACCTGGACAAGTCCTCGGCGGTGACCTCGCACGCGGGCACCACCCTGACGCCGACGCTGGCGCGTGAGGGCTACAACCTCACGACGGACCTGTCCGACGGGTACAACGGCTCCGGCAAGACGATCGCGCTCGCCGAGTTCTCCTCGTACACCGCCTCCGACGTGGCCGAGTACAACACCAAGTACAGCCTCGGCGTCACCGCCGCCAAGGTCGTCAAGGTGGACGGCGGCAGCACCGACGACTCCGGTGAGGACGAGGACGAGCTCGACATCGAGGTCGACTACGCCCTGGCTCCGGACGCGACGATCAAGGTCTACGAGGCTCCGAACTCGGACGCGGGCGAGGTCGCCCTCTACTCCGCGATCGCCAGTGCGGACACCACCTCGGTGTCCACCAGTTGGGGCGAGCCGGAGACCGAGGAGGACAACCTGTCCTCCGACAACACCGACTTCGAGGAGATGGCGGCCCAGGGCCAGTCGGCCTTCGCGGCCTCGGGTGACTCCGGAGCCGACGACGACGGCAGCGACCTCTCGGTCGACTTCCCGGCCTCCAACACGTACGTCTCCGGCGTCGGCGGCACCCAGCTGACCGTCACCTCGGGCAAGTGGAAGAGCGAGACCGCGTGGTCCGACAGCGGCGGCGGCGTCTCGGTCGAGTACGCCACCCCGAGCTACCAGACCGGCGTGAACTCCGGCAGCTACCGCGAGGTCCCGGACGTCGCGGCGGCCGGCGGCAACAACAGCCCGTGGTACATCTACACCGAGGGCGAGTGGACCGACGTCTGGGGCACCAGCGCCGCGGCGCCGAACTGGGCCGCGTTCGTCGCGGACTACGACACGGCCGCCTCGGACCTGGGCGGGTCGGCGTTCGGCTACGTCAACTCGTTCATCTACCCGATCGGCGAGGGTTCGCTGTACGACACCGTGTTCCACGACATCACCAGTGGCAACAACGGCGGCTACAGCGCCAAGACCGGCTACGACGAGGTCTCCGGCTGGGGCTCGTACAACGCCGGCGAGTTCATCTCCGAGGAGCTCGGCTGATCGGCGGCTCCGCCTCGTGAACTAGGGCGGATGCGCGGAACGACTGGTAGGGCGCGGTCCTTCGGGGCCGCGCCCGTTCCGTTCTCTAGAGTTCGATGACGGTGCGGATCGCGGCGCCGGAGCGCAGCAGGTCGAGCGCCTCGTTGATCCGCTCCAGCGGCAGCCGCGCGGTGACCATCGAGGCCAGGTCGAGCCGCCCGGCCCGCCAGAGCCGGACCAGCCGCTCGTACTCGAGGCGCACGTCGCCGCCGCCGTACATGGACGGCAGGATGCGCTTGCTGTCGTAGAAGAGCTCGTTCGTGGTGAACTGGACCGCGTCATCGCGTGATCCGGCACCCACGATGATGACGGAGCCGCCGCGCCGGGTCAGATCGTAGGCCTGGCGGACGAGGGCGGAGCGGCCGACGCATTCGAAGACGTAGTCGAAGCCGTGCTTGCCAGTCAGCTGTTTCATGGCCGCGCGCGCCTCGTCCGGAGCCACGGACCGCGTCGCGCCGAACTTCGCGACCAGCTCGCGCTTGTCGGCGCTCGGGTCGATCGCCACGATCTCGGCGGCCCCGGCGATCCGCGCGCCCTGGATCACAGAGATGCCCACGCCGCCGCAGCCGATCACCGCGACGGTGGATCCGGGTCGTACCCCGGCGGTATTGAAGACCGCGCCGACGCCGGTCGTCACGCCGCAGCCGATGAGCGCGGCGACGTCGTAGGGCACGTCCGCGGGCACCGGGACCGCGCACTGCCAGGGCAGCACGACCTCCTCGGCCAGAGTCCCAGTGCCGCACATGCCGTAGACCTCGGAGCCGTCCAGCGTGAAGTTCGCGCGCTGAGCCGTCGGTATGAAGACCTCGGTGCAGAGGTTCCCTTCACCCCGCAGGCAGAAGGCGCAGTGCCCGCACGGCGGAACCCAGCACACGGTGACGCGGTCGCCGACCCGGACCGGTCCAGCTTCCGGGCCGGCCTCGACGACGTCCCCGGCGCCCTCGTGCCCGAGCACGAAGGGCCGCCGGTTGAGCAGCACGCCGTTCATCGCGGAGAGATCGGAGTGGCACACCCCACTGGCCCTGATCCGCACCCGCACGTCGCCGGGGCCGAGCTCGCGGGTGCCGAAGCCGTCCAAGACCTCGGCGGCGGGCCGCCCCGTCTCGCGTACCAGCGCCGCCTTCATCCGGGTACCTCCGCGTCGAGTCATTACCGGCCGGTAGTGACCCTAAAGGTACGCCCCGCCGAGCCGGGCGACACCCTCCTCGGAGATCTTCTTGAGGCGGAAGGCGAAGAAGATCAGCACCACGCCGACCAGCGCCCGCACGCCGTAGTAGAGCATGAACAGGTGATCGTGGGTGATCACGTCCTGGATCGTGTTGTCGTTGCTCGTGTTGGTCGTCGCCGACAGGAACAGCGAGAGCAGGATGGAGATCACCCAGGCGGTGCGGAAGTAGACGTACCCGGCCCGGTTGAACACGGCCCGGCGGGCGCCGACGGATCCGAGCGTCCGGTTCAGCGAGCGCTGCCAGACCCCGATCGAGACCAGCGTGCCCAGGAAGATGAACAGCGCGACCACCGAGACCGCGTTGATCGAGTTGTCGTCGCTCTGCGCCTGGTTGATCTGATCCTGGGTCACGTTGGTGGCGTTGTTGAGCGTGTTGGCCAGCGAGACCTCGTTGTTGAGCACGAAGACCTCGATCAGGCTGATCGCGACGTAGAGCACGCCGAGCACCATGACCACGATCGGCAGCGTCTTGTTCAGCGGCGCCGCGGGCTGCGTGACCGGTCGCGGCGCCGTCCCCGGAATCCCGGCCCCCGCGTCACTCACCCCGCCCTGGGGCAGCGCCCAGGGATCTATCTCCGACATCCTTGCCGTCCTCCCCATGATTCGAAACCAAAGGACTCAATGGTCAGGTAGACCGCAACGCGAGTCAATGCTTTTCCGATAACGAAGCGGACCCCTTCGCGCACCGACGCGCGGAGGGGTCCGGAGGGGTGTGGATCAGGCGGCGTTCCGCTTGGTTCGCACCAGGAACGGGACCACCGCGGCGGCGAGGCCGAGGATGCCGCAGACGACGAACGCGATCTTGTACGCGTCGTCGGTCGGCAGCGACGTTCCGGCCAGCGGGGTGTGCGCGAGCAGCGCGGCGCTGATCGTCTTCGAGCTGAGGATCACTCCGGCCACGGCGGTGCCGACCGCGCCGCCGACCGTCCGCAGCACGGCGTTGACGCTGTTGGCGATTCCGGCCTGCTGCACCGGGACGGCGCCGTTGATGTACGCGGGCATCGCGGCGTAGGCCAGGCCGATGCCGAGGCCCATGACGCCGGCGGCGGCGTAGACGTCGCCCTGGCTGCCGTGCTGGAAGCCGAGGAACAGCAGCGCCGCTCCGGCCAGCAGGCCGCCGAGGGCCATCGGGATCTTCGGGCCGACGGCCTTGATCAGCCGGGCGCCGATCGGGGCGCCGAGAAAGGAGCCGGCCGCGGAGGGCAGCAGCAGGATGCCGGAGTGCAGGATGCTCGCGCCGAAGCCGTAGCCCACCAGGCTCGGGGTCTGGGTGAAGTCGGAGAGCATGGTGAACGAGGCGTACATGACGAAGCCGACGCAGAACCCGGCGACGTTCGGCACGGCGACGGCGGGCCGGGCCAGCACCCGGACGTCCACCAGCGGGTGCTCGGTGCGCAGTTCGACGAACACCCACAGCACGAGGCCGACGGCCGCGCCGGCGAACAGGGCGATGATCGAGGCCGAACCCCAGCCCCAGGTCTCGCCCTCGGACAGCGCGAGCAGCAGGGCGCTGAGCCAGGCGGCGAGCAGGGTGGTGCCGAGCGGGTCCATCGATCCCGTGCGGTCCTCTACCGGGTCGTGCTTGATCGCGACCAGCACGGCTATCAGCGCCAGCGCGCCGACGACCAGGCCCATCATGAAGACCGTCTGGTAGCTCCAGTGCTCCATCACCCAGCCGGTGGCGACCAGGCCGAGTCCCGAGCCGACGCCGAGCGAGGCGGAGACCAGCGAGACGGCGCCGGTGACCTTCTCCCGGGGCAGCTCGTCCCGGATGACGGCGATGGCCAGCGGCAGGATGCCGCCGCCGAAGCCCTGCAGCACGCGGGCGACGATCAGCACGGTCCAGCTGTGCACGGAGAAGGCCAGCGCCGAGCCGGCCACCAGGCCGCCGACGGACAGCACGAGCACCCACTTGCGCCCGTAGAGGTCGCCCATCCGGCCGAGCAGCGGGGTGAGCACGGCCGCGGCCAGCAGGTTGGCGGTCATCGCCCAGGCCACGGTGGCCGTGGTCAGGTGGTACGCGCTCGCCAGGGTCGGCAGGATCGGCACGACCGAGGTCTGCACGATGGTGAACGCCAGCATCGCCAGGACGAGAGCGGTCAGGATGAGTCCCGGCTTGGCGCCCCGCACGGGGGCCGGGGAAACCGGCGCCACACGGCGGTCCGGCACGGTCGCGGTCATGATCCGCTCCTCCAGGTGGTTCGGGTGGATCCGGGAGCAGCCACACTGCGTCGGGAGGCGTACTTCAGGAACAATAAGGTTCAGCTACTGAAGTAATCGTAGATCGACGAAGCGCGGCCCGTCAAATGTTTCAGTTGCTTAACCTTTGAGCTACCCTGAGGCCATGACCCTTCGCGATCCGCTCGACCTCGAGGTGGTCACCGCACTGTCCGAGCTGTCCGCGCGCTTCTTCGCGGACTACGACGAGGCCTCCGGGACGCACGGCCTGTCCGGCGCCCAGGCCCGGCTGCTCGCGCTGGTGATCACCGAGCCCCGCCCGATGAGCAAGCTGGCCTACGTGCTGCGCTGCGAGCCCTCGAACGTCACCGGCCTCGTCGACCGCCTGGAGAAGAACGGCCTGGTGGACCGGCACGCCGATCCGCAGGACCGGCGGGTCAAGCTGATCGCGCCGACCGAGGCGGGCCGGGAGCTGTACGCGAAGGTCTGGGCGGACCTGAACTTCGCCGCGGACCCGATGCGCGGCCTCGAGCCCGACGAGCGGATCACGTTCCGCGACCTGCTCAGGAAGATGGCGCCGGACCTGCCCGGACCTGCCCGGACGGAGTAGTAAGAGTTTTCCGAGGGTGTACATCTGGAACTTGACGGTTGATCAGATGTCTCGGCCGTCCGGCCGAGCAGACACTCGGAGGATTTCCCATGACCAGCACCCTCGCGCGTCGCCTGGCCACCGCCGGCGGCGCGCTCGGCATCGCAGTCCTGGCCTGCGCCGGGACCGCCTCCGCGGCCACCGTGCCCGCACCGGTGGCCCCGGTGCAGGCCAGCGCCGCGCTGCACTTCGACGGCTCCGACGACCATCAGCCGCCGTGCCACCACTACGGCCTGCTCGGCGACCTGCTCATCGACGTCGGCCACATCCTGTCCGAACTGCTCTAGCCTCCTCCCTCCACCCGCCGGGGCCGCACGCAGCAGCGGCGGCTTCCCGACACTCGAGCGGGACCTCGCGCGGCCGGAGCCGACGACAACGACGTCCACGCCACCGGTCCCCGCGTATCCCGCACCCCACCGCCCAGGCCGCGCAACCCGGGCTCGCACGCGTTCCCCCGTCCAGGGCGAAATCCGCCCGGGACGGGGGAACGCGCGTTTCCGGCACGGGGCGCCCGGGCCATCCCCCTGACGCCGGTATGACGATCAGATCGATCGCCCGGCTAGAACCAGGAGGTTCCCATGGCCCGCAGTCACCGCCGCCTCGCGACCATCGCCGCGACCGGCGCTCTCGCCGGACTCGCCACACTCGCCGCAGCCGGTTCCGCATCGGCCGCCACCAGCACCGCGCACACCGACTCCTCGGCCGGCGGCGTGCAGGGCACCGTCTGCGTGGTCAGCGCCGCGCAGGCGCCGATCGTCATCAAGAGCGGGGTGTGCGCCGTGGTCGTCATCCACGAAGGACTGCTCACCCACCTGCTCTACGACCTGCTGTAAGCCGCCCGCGTGCGCCGTCGCGCCACAGCGCGTTCCCTCCGTGCGATGCTGCACGGAGGGAACGCCCGACGCCGCCCGCGCCGCGACCGATTAGTTACTGACTGGTAGTATCTGCGAACGATAGTATCGGCGGGCACCAAGGCCGCCGCGTGGCGCGCCGGAGGGCGATGGGTAGCGAGGAGCCGGGCGTGACACGGAGTGCCGCGTTCGACGGCGGGGGGCTGCGGATCGCGCTGCTGTGCTACCGGGGCAATCCTTTCTCCGGAGGCCAGGGCGTCTACGCCAGGAATCTCTCCCGCGAACTCGCCGCGCTCGGCCACACCGTCGAGGTCTTCGCCGGACAGCCCTACCCCGTGGTGGATGAGGGGGTGCGCTTCACCCCGGTCCCGAGCCTCGACCTCTACCGCGAGCCGGACCCCTTCCGCACGCCGCACCCGCGCGAGTATCGCGACCTGATCGACCTGCTCGAGGTCGGCACGATGTGGACCGCGGGCTTCCCCGAGCCGAACACCTTCTCGCTGCGCGCCGCCCGGCTGCTCGCCCGCCGCCGCGCCGAGTTCGACCTCGTCCACGACAACCAGTGCCTGGGCTACGGCCTGCTGCGGCTGCCGCGCCTCGGCCTGCCGACCGTCGCCACGATCCACCACCCGATCCAGGTGGACCGCGCCCTCGACCTCGCGGCGGCCAGCGGCTTCAAGCGGGTCACCACCCGCCGCTGGTACGCGTTCACCAAGATGCAGGGCCGGGTCGCGCGCCGGCTGCCCGAGGTGATCACCGTCTCCTCCAGTTCGGCGGCGCAGATCAGCGAGCACTACGGGGTGCTCCCGGACCGGATCAGCACCATCCCGATAGGGACGGACGTGCACCGGTTCAGCCCCGACCCGGCGGTGCCCAAGGTGCGCGGCCGGATCGTCACCACGGCCAGCGCGGACTCCCCGCTCAAGGGCCTCGGCGTGCTCGTCGACGCCTTCGCCAAGGTGCGCGCCGAGTACGACCACGCCGAGCTGACCGTGATCGGCAGGCCCAAGCCGGGCGGCGCGGTGGAGCAGGCGATCGAGCGCTACGGGCTCGGCGGCTGCGTGCGCTTCGTCTCCGAGCTGAGCGAGGAAGACCTCGTGCACACGCTGCGCACCGCCGAAGTGGCCTGCGTCCCCTCGCTCTACGAGGGCTTCTCGCTGCCGGCCGTCGAGGCGATGGCGGTCGGCCTGCCGCTGGTGTCCACCACCGGCGGCGCGATCCCGGAGGTCGCGGGCGTGCACGGGGAGACGACGCTGGCGGTGCCGCCGGGGGACGTCGAGGCGCTCGCCGCGGCGCTGGCGAAGCTGCTCGGGGATCCGGATCTGCGCGAACTGCTCGGCTCGGCCGCCCGGGAACGCGCCGTCACCCGCTTCACCTGGCGCGCCGCGGCGGCCGCGACCGCCGAACGCTACCGCGCCACGCTGGAGGCGGGATGCTGACCGCCGCGCGGTCGATATCCTGCGTCGAGGCGAATCCTGACCTGTTCCACCCGTCCGTCCCGCCCGCAGCCTCCCCGGCCGTGACTTCTGCCGTCGCCGCCGGGCCCAGCCGGGTGACACTGGAGAAGGCATAAGGCATGCTGACCGTCGATTTCGACCGCTTCCCGATCGTCCCCGGCGAGCGGGTGCTCGACCTCGGCGCGGGCGCCGGACGCCACTCCTTCGCGCTGCTGCGCAAGGGGGCGCACGTCGTCGCGCTCGACTATTCGATGGCCGAGATGGAATCCGTGAACGGCATGTTCGCGGCGATGGGCGAGGCCGGCGAGGTGCCCGAGGGGGCCACGGCGCTGGCCGTGCGCGGCGACGCCTACCGGCTGCCGTTCCCGGACGCCAGCTTCGACAAGGTGGTCGCGGCCGAGGTGCTCGAGCACCTGCCCGACGACGCGCGCGCCTTCGCCGAGCTCGAGCGGGTGCTCAAGCCCGGCGGCAAGCTCGCGGTGACCGTGCCGCGCTGGTTCCCCGAGCAGGTCTGCTGGGCGCTGTCCGACGCGTACCACGAGGTCGAGGGCGGCCACGTGCGCATCTACAAGCGCTCGCAGATCATCCGGCGGCTGCAGGAGGTCAAGCTCTCCCCCTACGGCTCGCACCACGCGCACGCGCTGCACGCGCCGTACTGGTGGCTCAAGTGCGCGGTCGGCGTGGACAACGACTCCTCGAAACTCGTGCGGACGTATCACAAGATGCTGGTCTGGGACATCATGAAGGGCCCGAAGACCACGCGCATCGGCGAGGCAGTGCTCAACCCGATACTCGGAAAGAGCCTGGTCGTCTACGCCGCCAAGAGCGCATGAGCATCGAGCTCCTGGCGCGCGCCGGGATCCTCACCCCCGCGCAGATCGAACGCACGGCCGCGAGCATCGCCGCGGTGCAGCGCCCGGACGGCTCGATCCCCTGGTTCCACGGGGACAAGACCGATCCGTGGGACCACGTCGAGTCGGCGATGGCGCTGGACACCGCGGGACGCGCGCTCGCGGCGCGGCGGGCGTACCGCTGGCTGGCGGACCGTCAGAACGCCGACGGGTCCTGGTACGCGAACTACGCCGACACGCCCGAGGGGGCCGCGGAGCCGACGGACAAGACGAAGGACGCGAACTTCACCGCGTACCTCGCCGTCGGCGTCTACCACCACTGGCTGATCACCCGGGACGGCGCCGCGCTGGCCGAGCTGTGGCCGGCCGTGTGCCAGGCGGTCGAATTCGTGCTCGAGCTCCAGCGTCCTGACGGCGCGATCCGGTGGAACCCGGACTCGGACGAGGCGCTGCTGACCGGATGCGGCTCGATGTACCAGGCGCTGCGCTGCGCGGTGGCGATCGCGGACCGGATGGGCGAGCCGCGGCGCGCGCTGGAGTGGACGGAGGCGGCGCTGCGGCTCGGCGGCGCGGTGGCGTCGGCCGGCGGCTTCGGTGACGAGCCGTCATCCGGGGTCTTCGCCGCCAAGGACCGCTACTCGATGGACTGGTACTACCCGGTGCTCGGCACGGCGCTGCGCGGCGAGGCGGCGCACGCGCGTCTGGACGCGGGCTGGGACCGGTTCGTGGTGCCCGGCCTCGGGACCCGCTGCGTGGACGACCGGCCGTGGGTGACCGGCGGCGAGACCTTCGAGCTCTGCATCGCCCTGTGGGCCGTCGGATGGCCGGAGCGGGCGCGCCGGCTGCTGGCCGACGTGCGGCACCTGCGCGACCTCGACGGGCTCTACTGGACCGGCTACGTGTACGCGGACAACGCGATCTGGCCGGAGGAGAAGACCTCGTGGACGGCCGGCTCGCTGCTGCTGGCGCTGGCGGTGCTCGGCGGCGAACCGGCCACCCGGACCGTGTTCGGCGGAGCGGACCTGCCGGCCGGGCTGCCGGAGCGGCTCAGCGCGAGCGGCGCTGGGACGAGAGCAGCGCGAACTGCTTGAGCGCCTTGAGGGTGTCCTCGGGGGTGAGCGCGTCCACTGAGATCCGGTCCATCACCCGGGCGTACTGCTCGACGTCCTCGGGCCGGTCGAGGTACTGGGCGCCCGTCAGGTGCTCGAGGTAGACGACGTCCGGCAGCTCCTGCTCGGCGAAGCGCAGGATGGCGAAGGCGCCGCCCTCGGCCGCGTGCGCGCCCACCGAGAAGGGCAGCAGCTGGATCGTCACGTTCGGCTGGTCGGCCTTGTCGATCAGGAACTCGATCTGCGGCTGCATCGACTCAACGCCGCCCATCGGACGCCGCAGCGCCGCCTCGTCCAGCACCGCCCAGAAGACCGGGGCGCCGGGGCGGTCGAGCACGTCTTGGCGGCGCACCCGCACCTCCACCCGGCGGTCGACCTCCTCCTGGGTCAGGGCCCGGTTCGCCCGCACGACCGCCTGCACGTACTCAGGGCACTGCAGGAGACCCGGGATGTACTGCACCTCGTACGTGCGCACGATGGAGGCCGCGGTCTCCAGGCCGACGAAGGCCTCGAACCATCCAGGCAGTGATTCGCTGTAGGTGTGCCACCAGCCGAGCGTGTTGGCCTCGTTGACGAGGTTGACGATCTGCTCGCGCTCGTTGGCGTCGTCGACGCCGTACAGGGTGAGCAGGTCCGCGACGTCGCGCTCCTTGAAGGAGACCTTGCCCGTCTCCATCCGGCTGATCTTCGACTCGGTGCCGCGGATGTGATAGCCGGCCTCCTTCATCGAGATGTTCCGGCCCTCGCGCAGCTTGCGTAACACGGTCCCGAGCAGGATGCGGCGCACGGTGGAGCTGTCTCCCGCGCCGTCCATAAGTCTGTCTTCTCCCACCCTAGGTACCTGTGCCCGCAAGTTTGCCACCTGGTCAGGACTAATTGAAGAGCCTTTGCCCAAGATGCCGTACAGCGCGTCGCATCGGCGCTACGATGCAAGTGCATCGGCACGCGCTCCATCGGCATTTGCATCGACGCTTGCAATCTGGAGGGAACAGGCGAATGCTGATTCGTACGCCGAACTCCCCGGCCTGGTCGGGGATCCCGCGCAATTGCACCGCAGGCAACCCAAGCAACACCGGGCTCGACGCAAGGCCCCCCGTACCGGGGACGACCGGCGAGCCACTGGACTGGCCCTCGACTTCTACGGATGCCCCCATGGCGCTCGCGACTTCCGCAGACACCTGCGGAGCGGTTGACCCGGTCGACTTCGTGCGTAACGCGGTATTCCGGCTCGATCCGGTCCCAGAGGCGGCCGGACGGGCCAGGCGCTCCGCCCGCACGATGCTCAACGACTGGCGCCTCGGGCACCTGGTCGAGGACGTCGACCTGGTGGTCTCCGAACTGGTCACCAACGCCCTGCTGCACACCGGCGACGCGGCGGCCGAGTCCGCGGCGGCGCCGATCCGGCTCGAGCTGGATCTGAGCGGCGGCCGGCTGACCTGCCGGGTGGTCGATTCCAGCCCGCTGCCGCCGATGCCGGAGGAGGCCGCCGACACGGCCGAGTCGGGCCGCGGCCTGATCCTGGTCGACGCGCTGGCCGCGGAGTGGGACTGGGAGGACCTGCCGGACGGCAAGGCCGTCTGGGCGGCGTTCGAGCTCTGAGTTCCACGTTCGATCCCCGGCACCGCCAGAGCACCTCGGCGTGCCCGGATTTATCCATGAGTACCCTGATATGAATCCGCACCGGCGCGTATCCGTGCTCCATACGCGCCGGTAGTGAACCGCACGCTGCCGCACGCAAGCCTCCGACGCTTCCGCGAATTTGCAGATTCTTTGGCCGATGCACGTGCATCGGCACTGGATCCGGCGCTATGGTCGAAGGGCAGGGAAAGACAGCACTCGAAGATCAGCTCAGCGAAGAACAGTGAGGAGCCCAGCCATGACCTTCACACCGGCCAACGGGACCGCGGCGACCGAGCTCGTCGGCGCTTCCTGGCGTAAGAGCAGCTACAGCAACTCGCAGGGCAACTGCGTCGAGTTCGCCGCCCTGGCGGACGGCAGCGTCGCCATGCGCAACTCGCGCGACCCGCAGGGCCCGGCCCTGATCTACACCAGGGCCGAGATCTCGGCCCTGCTCGCGGGAGCGAAGGACGGCGAGTTCGACGACCTCGCCTGAGCTCGCCCCGGACGGCTGACCCGGGCCGCCGCTGACAGGCTTGCCCCGCTCCTGGACCGCCGGAGCGGGGCAAGCCGCATTCCCGTTGCATTCGAACTCTTAGACGCTTTTCCGGCCGACTCCCGATTCGCCGAAGAACGCTGTCGCAGACCGCCCTGACGAATTATCATGTCAGGACGTCGGCGCAGGCGAAGGACCGGCGCCGCGCTGCACCGGGAGGCGAGATGGCCGGCTCCACCGAATCCGAACCCGCGCTCGAGGACGACGCTCCGGGCGCGGACTGGACCCTGTCGATCGGCGCGGACTGGGATCCCCCCGAGATCGACCCGACGGTGCCGCACCCCTTCCGGATGTACAACTACCTGATCGGCGGCAAGGACCACTACCAGGCCGACCGGGACGCGGTGGCGCTGATCCTGCGGGTCAGGCCGGACGCGGTGATCAGCGCCCGGGCCGTGGAGGCGTTCAGCCGCCGGGTGATCCGCTACCTGGCCGGTGCGAGGATCACCCAGTTCCTGCAGCTGGGCACGGCGATCTCGGTGGCCAACAGCCACGACCGGATCGCCCAGGACGTGCTGACCGACGAGTGCCGCTTCGTCTACGTGGCCGACGACCCGATCACCCTGGCGCACGCCCGCGCCCTGCTCGTCGGCCGGCCCGGCAGCGACGTGACCGTGGTCGCCGGGGACTTCCGCGAGCCGCGCCGCGTGCTCGCCGACGGCGGTGTGACCGGACACCTGGAGCTCGACCGCCCGATCGGCGTGCTGCTGTTCGGAATGCTCGACTACATCAGGGACCCCGAGGACGCCAAGGCCGCCCTTGCCGCCCTCGTCGACTGGGTGCCGGCGGGCAGCATGATCGCCCTGCAGCACGTGCAGGAGGTCGGCATGGTGGAGATCGACGAGGCCGTATATCTGCTCTCGGCGCAGGAGAAGATCGGCCTGACGCCGCGTTCGAAGGAGCAGATCCACGAGATCGTGGACGACTTCGCGTCACTGCTCATCGAGCCGGGTCTGGTGCAGCTGCCGTTGTGGCGCAGGCAGGACGCCCCGCCGGACGACCCGGAGTGGGACGACGGCCCCGGCCCGGAGATGGCCGAGCGCGCGGCGACACTCGGCGGCGTGATCCATAAGAAGGCGTAGGTAGGTTCTAGGGCGGCACTCAATCAACGCCGCCCTGACTTCCCATCACTTGCGTCGCAGCACCCGCAACGACCCGTGCGCCGACTCTTCCTCGAAGTCCCCTGATTCCAGCGCCCGCAGGTAGATCCGGTACGGGGCTTGTCCGCCGTCTTCCGGGTCGGGAAAGACGTCGTGGATCGCCAGCACTCCCCCGGCCACGAGCTTCGGCGCCCAACCCTCGTAGTCGGTCTGCGCGGCGGCGTCGGTGTGCCCGCCGTCGATGAAGACGAAGCCCGCGGCGCCGGTCCACAGCCGCGCCACGTCGCCCGAACGCCCCACGACCAGCATCACCGAGTCCTCCACGCCGGCCAGCGCGAGCGAGCGCCGGGCCAGCGGCAGCGTGTCGATCAGCCCGACCGTCGGGTCGACGAGCTCCGGGTCGTGGTACTCCCAGCCCGGCTGGTGCTCCTCCGAGCCGCGGTGGTGGTCCACCGTGAGCAGCATCCGCCCGCCCGCGCGCGCCGCCCCCGCCAGCAGGATCGCCGACTTGCCCTGGTACGTCCCAATCTCGACGAGGTCTCCCGCCTCGGCGCCGGCCAACGCGGCGGCGTACAGGGCACGCGCCTCGTCCTCGGGCATGAAGCCCGGGGTCTCGAGAAAGGCCTTCCAGAGGAGCGGGTCGATCGCGGGCGACTGCTGCTGCATGTGCATCGGCGAGGGCATGCCCCCAGCTTTTCACAGCGGATCCCGGACTGCGCAGCACTTCGCGAACCGATACGGTTTGCTTCCATGGGAGAGATCATCCTGCTACGCCACGGCGAGACCGAGTGGTCCAGGGACGGCCGCCACACCGGACGCACCGACCTGCCGCTGACCGACCACGGCCGCCGGCAGGCCGTCGCCGCGAGCGAACTGCTGGCAGGCCGCCGGATCGCCGCGGCCTGGTCCAGCCCGGCGCAGCGCGCCCAGGAGACCGCCAAGCTGGCCGGGATCACGCTGGACGGGATCGACCCCGACCTGTGGGAGTGGGACTACGGCGGCTACGAGGGCGTCACCACGGCGCAGATCCAGCAGGATCGCCCCGGCTGGTACCTGTGGCACGACGGCGTCATCCCCGGCGGCCCCGACGGCTTCCCCGGCGAGGCGGTCGAGCACGTCGGCGAACGCTGCGACCGGGTGATCAGCCGCCTCCTGCCCCTGGTGCAGGGCCCGGATGCGCTGGACGGCGATGTGGCGCTCGTCGCCCACGGCCACCTCCTGCGCGTCCTCGCAGCCCGCTGGATCGGCCTGCCCGCGCGCGAGGGCAGTCGCTTCAAGCTCGACACTGCGTCGGTCTCGCGGCTCGGCTTCGAGCACGACGTTCCGGTGCTGAGCGCGTGGAACGAGGTACCCCGCTAAAGTCCCGCGCATGGATCTCCAGCTCGAAGTCCCGGTTCTCGAAGGCCGACTCGTGCGCCTCGAACCGCTTGACCACCGGCACGTCGCAGACCTGGCCGCGGCAGCATCGCAGTCGCGCGAGTCGTATGCGTTCACGTGGGTCCCCGCGACCGCGGACGAGGTCGCGGGCTACATCGACCAGTTGCATGCGCCAGCCGTGGAGGGTCGGCTCGTTCCCTATGCGCAGGTCGACAAGGCGTCCGGTCTGGCCGTGGGCATCACCGCCTTGTGGGACCCGCGTCGCCTGGAGGACGGGCATGTGTATGCGATCGAGGTCGGCTTCACCTGGCTTGCCACCTCCGCGCAAGGGACCGGCATCAACACGGAGGCCAAATACCTGCTGTTCCGGCATGCGTTCGAAGTTCTGGGAGTGGCGCGCGTGGACCTGAAGACCGACTCGCGCAACGCCCGGTCCCGCGCGGCGATCGAGAGCGTGGGAGCCCGCTTCGAGGGAGTGCCGCGCAACTGGTCGCGGTCCTGGGCGCCCGGCGAGGAGGGCAAGTTGCGTGACTCCGCGATCTACTCGATCACCGATGCCGAGTGGCCGTCCTGCCGTGAGCGGCTGGAAGCCAAGCTCGATGCTGTCGTCAAGGTCAACGCGAACTGACAACGCTCACGGCTGCGCGAACCAGGCACGCTCCACGCCGTCGAGGTAACGCTTCACGCACGATTCGAAGTGCTCCGACATGGTGGGCAGGTCCTCGACCGGGCACCAGCGCACCTCGACGGACTCGTCGTCGTTGACCCGCGCTTCGCCGCCGGTCGGCCTGCAGACGAACGCGACGTCCATGAACACGGCCTGGTCGCCGTTGACGTACTCGATCCGCTTCGTGGCATTGACCGCCAGGACGCGGTCCACCTCCACCGTCACGCCGGTCTCCTCGAAGACCTCGCGCACGATGCCGGAGGCCGGCTGCTCGCCCGGCTCCAGGCAGCCCGCGATGAGCGTCCAGGCAAGGGTGTCCGAGCGCCTGACCAGCAGCAGCCGGTCCGCCTCGTCGACGACGAGTCCGGTGACGCCCGGCAGCCACAGCAGGTCGTGGCCGATCTTCTCGCGCAGCTCGAGGATGAACTCGGGGGTCGGCATATCGAGGATCGTACCGACCGCGCCGGGTGCGCGGCGTCGTGCTCGGCATGGAGGTGCATTTCCCCGAACTGTTCGCCGAGTACGAGCGGCTGGACGTGGACTGCGTCCTGTTCGCCACGACCGGCGGTCCCGGCCCGGCGAACACCGCGGTGTTCGCCACCGAGGCGCTGGGTCTCGCGGCGACGAACAGCTACTGGATCGGCTTCGCCCTCGGTGCCCGGCACGCCGAGGTCGCTCCGTCGGGCGTGGTCTCGCCCGCGGGCGGGTGGCAGGCCCGGTGCCCCGCGAGCCAGACCTCCGCGATCACCGTGGCAGACCTCGATGAAGGGGCTGCGGAGGTCGAGGTCGCCGTGCTGCGCGCCCGGCCCTGGCGGCGGACGGCGCGGTCGGGCCTGTACCAGCAGCACGTCGTCGAGGACGCGCGCAGCGCGGACCTCACGGTGATCTAGGCAGGTAGCAGACGGGGGCCGTGAGGGGTCTCAAGGCGGAGCCCCTCACGGCTTGCGGCCCACCCAGGCGCAGATGCCGACGTCCGCGGGCGTCGGACGCGGCTGGGGCTCGTCCTCGTCGCGCCACTGCGCGATCGGGACGAGGCCGGGCTCGAGGAGTTCGAGGCCCTGCGCGAAGCGGGCGCACTCGAAGGTGTAGCGCCAGCGGAAGTCCGAGTTGTGGTCGGCGAGGGCGTTGTCGACGCGGGTGACGATGCGCGGGTCCACGTAGTCGGCGGCGACCTGGCTGAAGGCGACCAGGCTTCCGGAGGGCAGCGCCTCGATCAGCGTGGCGACGGCCGGGAACACGGCCGCGTCGTCGGTGCAGAAATGCGTGACGGCCACCAGCAGCAGGCCGACCGGCCGGGTGAAGTCGATGACCGTGCGGGTCTCGATGTTCTGCAGGATCCGGTCGGGGTCGCACAGGTCGGCGAGGACATGGCCGATCAGGCCCCTGCGAGGCTCCTCATCGGACGAGCCGTTGACCTCGGTGATCTCCTCTGCCTGGTCCCCCCACGGCGGCAGCGCTATGTCCACGATCGACCCGTCGTCGGCCTCCGCGCCCTCCGGTATCGCGTTGTTCCGCAGCAGCGCCCGCGAGTACGCGATCACCACCTGGTCGTTGTCGACGTACACCACGCGCGTCTCCGGCGCGATCGCCTGGGCGATCTCGTGCGTGCAGTCGGGGGCCGGAATCCCCGGGCCGACGTCGATGAACTGGCGTATGCCCGACTCGGTCATGAACCGCACGACGCGGCGCAGGAACGCCCGGTTCTCCCGGATGCTGATCCGGATGGTCGGCATGGCGGTGGCCACCGCGTCGCCCGAGGCCCGGTCGGCCTTGTAGTTCTCCCGGCCGCCGAGCCAGTAGTTGTAGCGACGGGCCGGGTGCGGGACCGATGGGTCGTCGAACCCGTGCTCGCGCGACTGCGCGACCATGGCACCTGCCTTCTCACGGCTGCCGCCGGGGCAAACGATGTAACCGTGCGTCGGCCGTGACTCTACCCCAAGTCAGCTTGATCGGGTATTGCGAAGATGCGGTCCGATATAGCCGACGACGACGGCGCCGGTGGGTCCCGACGTGTCGTCGAAATAGTGCAGCCGCGGAGCGGTCTGACCGGAGTTGCCGATCTTCACGTGCGCCCAGAACTCCGCATAGCCGCTGCCGTCGATCGCCTTCGGCACCCGGAACCTGCGCTGCTCGGCCAGCTTCGGGTCCTGGCGCACGGTGTCCGACTCCAGCGAGGCCACCTGCGTGGCCGGATAGATCCGGCCGCCGTGCCGGGAATCCTCGCAGTAGCGCCGGAAGCCGCCGCCCTCCCAGGCCCCGGATCTGCGCTGCGCGGCGTAGGAGTCGAGCGCGGCCAGCGCCTCGCGGGCCTTGACCGCGAAGGTGGCCGCGTCCTTGTGCCGGTCGAGCACGCCCATCGGCCCGGAGTCCGCGGTGATCAGCAGGTTCGGGTAGTCGCCGAAGGAGTCGGCCAGCAGGTCGAAGGGGCTCGTCTCGGCCTCGGCGGCCTCCGGGCACGGCACCTGCTCGCGCCCGGCGCCCTCGGCGCCGAGCTCCGCGTCGATCTCGGCGTAGAACCTGCGCTGCCGCGCCGCCTCGGCCCGCTGCTCCTCGCCCGCCTGGAAGAGCACGTCGGCCACCTCGTCCAGCGGCCGGGGCAGCGGCGCCGCCGCGGCCTCGGCGCGGATCCGGTGGGTCAGGATCGCCTGGACCGCGTCCATCTCGTGCTCGAGCCGCTCGCCCTTGAGTACGCGGTGCCGCTCGGCGTCCTCGCGGCTGGCCGGGTCCACGCCGGGCCGGAAGGTGCGCAGCGCCGCCATCGTCCAGTGGTACTCGAAGTCCCCGTTGAGCTTGCGGCCCGCCTCGTCGTCGAGCAGGTAGAGCGAGGCGATCCCGGGCAGGTACCGGGTGGCCTCGGTGAAGCGGACCCGCCATGGCTCGAGCTCGTCGCCCTCGCCCGGCACCGCCACGATCGCCGGCAGCCGCCGGCCCGGATCGCACAGAACGGTGATCAGCTCGTCGATGTCGCGCACGCCGAGCAGTTGTGGCGACGTTGTCAGCCTGGCCGGCCCGTCGAAGGCGGTCACCGCGTCCAGCACGAGGCCGGTCAGATCGGGGGTGCGCACCCGCTCGTCGATCACCCCTATCCCGTCCTCCGCCCGCGCGCTCACCTCGACCACGAAGTAGCCGCTCTCCTTGAGCTCCTTGTCCGGACGTCTGGAGAGCGAGACAAAGGTCAGCGAGGTATACCAGTGCACACCGGCCCGTGGCGCCTCTCTGAGGCGATATCGGACGGCTTTGAACCTTCCTGGGGCCATCCCGTCGGTCACGGTCAGGATCGCCCCTGAGCCGACCTTGTAGCGCCCCGGCTCCGACTCGAAGGGTTCCTCGAAGCCCTCGTTGCGCAACCAGGCGCCCATGCGGTCGGCCGCGATCTGCGGGCCGTGCGCGGCCTCCTTCCAATCCACGCCGAACACCGAGCGGTACCCGACCCACATGACGTATCCCTCCCTCGCGTTGGACGGTGGCGGCGCAGTGGTGGGTGCGCCGCCGGGGCCGGTTCGACACCCGGCCTTGATCCTTCCTCCTAGAGTCTTTACCCGATTGTGACCCCTAGACGCTACCCCCCGTCTACTGTTTCGCCGATTTAACTTGTGGTCGGAGCGGAAAAGCGAAGTGGCCACGAGTCCGCCTCCCCGCTCGGGGGAAGCGAAATCGTGACCACTCAGGGCGTCTGACGTGCAGTCAGCGTTATCTTCCCGCGCCGTCCCGGTTCCGGAACTCCGAAAGCCGGGGCGGGCGAGATTTTGCTGAGGATCTAGCTGATTTACAGCGGGATGTTGCCGTGGTTCCCGCGCCGCTGCGGGGCGGCGGCGATGGCTGCGGCCAGCGCGCGGCGGGTCTTGGCCGGATCCACGACCTCGTCCACGACGCCGATCTCCTGCGCCTTCTCGATGCCGCCCGCGATGATCTCGTGCTCGGCCGCGAGCTCGAGCTCCACCTGCGGACGCAGGTCCTCGGGCACCTCGGAGAGCTTGCGCCGGTGCAGAATGCGCACCGCGGCGACCGCGCCCATGACCGCGACCTGCGCGCCCGGCCAGGCGAACACGCGGGTGGCGCCGAGCGAGCGGGAGTTCATCGCGATGTAGGCGCCGCCGTAGGTCTTGCGGGTGACCAGGGTCACCCGCGGCACCACGGCCTCGGCGAAGGCGTGCAGCAGCTTCGCGCCGCGGCGCACCACGCCGTCCCACTCCTGGCCGACGCCCGGCAGGTAGCCCGGCACGTCCACCAGCACCACCAGCGGCACCCCGAACGCGTCGCACATCCGCACGAAGCGGGCCGCCTTCTCCGCCGAGGAGGAGTCAAGGCAGCCGCCGAGCCGCAGCGGGTTGTTCGCGATCACGCCGACGGTGCGCCCGCCGAAGCGGCCGAGCGCGGTGACGATGTTCGGCGCCCAGCGCGGGTGCAGCTCGAGGCCAGGCTCGTCCAGGATCGCGTCGACGAGCGGGTGCACGTCGTAGGCGCGCTTGACCGACTCGGGCAGCAGCCCGGCCAGGTCCCGGTCCACGACCGAGTCGACGTCGAGCTCGCCCTGGTCGCCGAGCAGCCAGGCCAGCCGCCGGGCCTCGGCGAACGCCTCGTCGTCGGTCTGCGCGACGACGTGCACCACGCCGGAGCGGCGGCCGTGCGGCTCGGGCCCGCCGAGCCGGTCCATGTCCACGGCCTCGCCGGTCACCGAGCGGACCACGTCGGGTCCGGTGACGAACACCCGGCCGGCCGGGCCCATGATCACCAGGTCGGTCAGCGCCGGGCCGTAGGCCGCGCCGCCCGCCGCCGGGCCGAGCACCACGGAGATCTGCGGCACCTTGCCGGAGGCCCTGGTCATCATCGCGAAGACCTCGCCGACGGCGTGCAGCGAGAGCACGCCCTCGGCCAGCCGGGCGCCGCCGGAGTGGTACAGGCCGATCACCGGGCAGCCTTCGGCCAGCGCACGGTCGTAGGCGACCAGGATCGCCTTGCAGCCGGCCGAGCCCATCGCCCCGCCCTGGATCGTCGGGTCCGAGGCGTACGAGGTCGCCTTGGCCCCGTTGACCAGGCCGATCGCGGCGACGAAGCCGGAGTCGTCGAAGGGGGTGAGCAGCTCGAGCGTGCCCTCGTCGAACAGCCGGGCCAACCGCTTGAGCGGTCCGCGCGGATCGTCCTCGCGGGAGGGCTTGGCGGGCTTCGCGTCCGTCGCGACGGTCAACGCGCGCCCTGGGGATACCGTCATGAAAGTGTCCTTACTCGCTAGTAGCGGCGGACCGCGAGCACGACGTTGTGGCCGCCGAAGCCGAAGGAGTTGTTCAGCGCGACGATGGGACCCGCCTCGGTCTCGGCCGGGAGCGTTCGCGGCTCGTCCCGGACGATGTCGAGGTCGGCGTCGTCGTCGAGCTCGGTGATGTTGATGGTCGGCGGCGCGACGAGCTCGTTGATCGCCAGGACGGTGAACACCGTCTCGATGCCGCCGGCGCCGCCGAGCAGGTGCCCGGTCATCGACTTGGTGGCGGAGATGGCGATGTGCTCGGCCTCGGCGCCCAGGGCCATCCGCAGCGCCCGCAGCTCACCGGTGTCGCCGAGCGGCGTGGAGGTGGCGTGCGCGTTCAGGTGCACGATCTGCGCGGGCGAGGCGTCGGCGTCGGCCACCGCGTTGCGGATCGCCGCGGCGATGCCCTCGCCGGACGGGTCCGGCTGGGCGATGTCGTGCGAGTCGGCGGAGTAGCCGACCCCGGCGATCTCCGCGTAGACGCGGGCGCCGCGGGCCGCGGCGTGCTCGGCGGACTCGAGCACGACGATGCCGGAGCCCTCGCCGAGCACGAAGCCGTCACGGCCCTTGTCGTAGGGGCGCGAGGCGCGCTTGGGGTCCTCGTTGTTCTTCGACATCGCCATCATGTTGGCGAAGGCGGAGATCGGCAGCGGGTGGATCGCCGCCTCGGTGCCGCCGCACACGACGATGTCGGCCCGGCCCGAGCGGATCATGTTCAGCGCGTAGCCGATCGCCTCGCAGCCGGTGGCGCACGCGGAGACCGGGGTGTGCACGCCGGCCCTGGCACCGAACTCGAGGCCCACGTAGGCGGCGGGGCTGTTCGGCATGAGCATCGGCACCGCGCGCGGGCTCACCCCGCGGGCGCCCTTGTTCAGCAGCAGGTCGTAGTTGTCCAGGAGCGTGGTCACGCCGCCGATGCCGGAGCCGACGACGGCGCCGAGCCGGTCCTTGTCGACCTCGACGTCCTCGAGGCCCGCATCCTTCCAGGCCTCGCGCGCGGCGATCAGGGCGAACTGCGCCGAGCGGTCGAGGCGGCGGCGCTCGACCGGCTTCATCACCTCGGCGGGCTCCACCCGGATCTGCCCGGCCATGCGCACCGGGAGATCGGCGGCCCAGTCCTGGGTGAGCGGGGTGATGCCCGACTCGCCGGCCAGCAGGGCCTCCCAGGTGGAGGCGACATCCCCGCCGAGCGGCGTCGTCGCGCCGAGTCCGGTGACGACCACGGTCTTGTTCACTGATCTAGCCCATCTACTCGAATGCGACCGAGAGGTACTCCCGGATCGAACTCCGGGCGGGTGCTTGGGTGCCGCGCCGGCCACCGCGGGTCGCGCGGCGGCCGGGCGGCGGAAGCGCCGAAGCTCGGGTCAGCCCGAGTGCGACGCGATGTAGCTGACGGCATCGCCGACGGTCGAGAGGTTCTTGACCTCTTCGTCCGGAATCTTGACGCCGAACTTGTCCTCGGCCGCGACAACGACCTCGACCATGGTCAGCGAGTCGACGTCGAGGTCCTCGGTGAAGGACTTGTCGAGCTGAACGTCCTCGACGTCGATTCCCGCGACCTCGTTGACGATCTCGGCGAGCCCCGAGAGGATCTCTTCCTGCGTGGCCATGACCTGGCTCCTAACCTGATGTTGCGTAAGGTGATGGCCGCTACCGTGCGGTCTCGGCCTGGGGATCTGGAAAAGCCTATATTCAGCTGCCGCTGGGGCAAACGACCGGGGCAAACGCTGGCCCGGCTTTTGCCCCGGCGGCAGCCGTTTCAAGGCAACTGGACGACCTGCGCGGCGTAGACCAGGCCCGCGCCGAAGCCGATCAGCAGAGCCAGGCCGCCGTGCGGGGCCTCGCCCTCCTCGAGCATCCGCTCCATGGCGAGCGGGATCGAGGCGGCCGAGGTGTTGCCGGTGCGCGCGATGTCCCGGGCGACCGGCACGCTCTCCGGCAGCTTCAGCGCCTTGATCATCGCGTCGGTGATGCGCATGTTGGCCTGGTGCGGGATGAACGCGTCGAGGTCCTCGGCGCCGATCCCGGCCTTCTCCAGCGCCTTCTTGGCCACCGGCACCATCTGGTAGGAGGCCCAGCGGAAGACCTGCTGGCCGTTCATCCGCAGCGCCGGGAAGCCGATCTCCGGCTGCCCGCGCAGCGCCTCCCAGGGGATGGTCTGGCCGATCGCCTCGTACTGCGCGCCGTCCGCGCCCCAGACCACCGGGCCGATGCCGGGGGTGTCCGAGGGGCCGACCACGGCCGCGCCCGCGCCGTCGCCGAAGATGAAGGCGGTGGACCGGTCGTTCATGTCGGTCAGGTCGGAGAGCCGTTCGACCCCGATGACCAGCACGTACTCGGCCGAGCCGCCGCGCACCGCGTCCTGGGCCAGGGCCAGGCCGTGGCAGAACCCGGCGCAGGCCGCCGAGATGTCGAAGGCGGCGGCGTTCAGGGCGCCGAGCTCGTTGGCCACCTGCGCGGCCAGCGAGGGCGTCTGCAGCAGGTGGGTGACGGTGGAGATGATGACCAGGCCGATCTGCTCGGCCTCGATGCCGGAGGCGGCCAGCGCCTTGCCCGCGGCGCCGATGGACATCATGCCCACCGTCTCCTCGGCGGTGGCCCAGCGCCGCTCCTTGATCCCGGTGCGGGTGGTGATCCACTCGTCGGTGGAGTCGATGACCTGGCAGATCTGCTCGTTGGTGACGACGCGGGACGGCCGGTAGCCGCCGACACCGAGGATCCGGGCGTGCGCGGCGCCCGCCGGGGACTGGATCTGCTTGGTCATACAGCAGCCTCGGCTCTCGGGTGAATACGGACGAGCGGCTGGCCGGGCGAGACCGGGTCGCCGTCCTCGACGAGCCACTCGAGCACCGTGCCGCCGTACTCGGCCACCAGCTTCTGCTGCTCGCGGCGGGACACTATGGTCACCACGTGCTCGCCCGGGGACAGCACGGTGCCCTCCTCGTAGCCGCTGCGCTGCACGGTGCCGGAGAACGGGGCGACCAGCAGCCGCCAGGTCGGCGCGGCGTTGAGCGGGTTGGACACCGGCTCCGCGTGCCTGGCGGCGAACTCGCGGGCCGCGTCGAGCTGGTCCGGGGTCTTCAGCGCGAAGGTCTCCACGCCCTTGAGCTGCCGCTTGGCGATGCCGGTGAGCGTGCCGGCCGGGGGCACCTCGATGATGCCGGTGACGCCGAGCTCGCGCATCGTCTCCATGCACAGGTCCCAGCGGACCGGGTTGGCGATCTGGCTGACGATCCGGTCGACGATGTCCCGGCCGGAGTGCACGACGCGCCCGTCCCGGTTGGAGATGTAGCGCACCCGCGGGTCGTGCGTGGTCACGCCCTTGGCCAGCTGGGTCAGCCGTTCCTTGGCCGGGGCCATGTGCTCGGTGTGGAAGGCGCCGGCCACCGAGAGGGCGCGCAGCCGGGCCCCGGCGGGCGGGTCGGCCTGGAAGGCCTCGAGCTGCTCGACGGTGCCGGCCGCCACGATCTGTCCCGCGCCGTTGTTGTTGGCCGCGGTCAGCCCGTGCTCGGCGATCTTGGCGAGCACCGCCTCGGCCTCGCCGCCGAGGACGGCGGTCATCGAGGTCCGGGTCACCGCCGCGGCGGCGGCCATGGCCCGGCCGCGCTCGCGCACCAGGGTCATCGCGGACTCCGCGGTGATCGCGCCGGTTCCGGCCGCGGCGGCCAGCTCGCCGACGGAGTGCCCGGCGGCGGCGCCGACCTGGCGGAACGCCTCGGCCGGGTGCGGGAAGAGCGCGAGGGCCGCGGCGATCCCGGCGGCGACCAGCAGCGGCTGGGCGATCGCGGTGTCGCGGATGGTCTCGGCGTCGGCCTCGGTGCCGTAATGGATGAGGTCGAGATCGGCGACCGCGGACCACCAGGTGAGGCGGTCGGCGACGCCGGGGACGTCGAGCCAGGGCGTGAGGAAGCCGGGAGTCTGAGCTCCCTGGCCGGGAGCGACGAGTACGAGCACCATTCCACCTTCCCGCGAACCGGGCTCCAACGGCCCCCACGGCGGGCACGAAGATCCTGGGTCCGTCCTGTCGGATGCCTACAAAGGCTTCGCCGCTTCGGCGAGCCTGCCCAACACCAATGCGATCTGCAGAGTGAACGCGCTGCGGGCCTGAGACGGCGTCAAGCCTGTGATGTCGGTCACCCGTCGTAGCCGGTAGCGCACGGTGTTCGGGTGCACGAACAGGATCCGGGCGGCCGCCTCGAGGCTCGCCGCCTGCTCCAGGTAGACCGAGAGCGTCTCCAGCAGAGCCGAGCCCGCGTCCGCGAGCGGACTGTAGATCTCCTCCAGCAGCACGCCCCTGGCCAGTTCGTCCCCGGCGATGGCGCGCTCGGGCAGCAGATCGTCGGCGAGCACCGGGCGCGGGGCGTCCGGCCAGGCCACCGCGGCGCGCAGGCCGGACAGCGCGGCGTCGGCCGAGCGGGAGGCCGCGGTCAGCTCGCCGACCACGGGGCCTATCACCACCGGGCCCGGCGCGAACTGCCCGGCCAGGGCGCGCAGGGTGGAGACCGGGTCGCCGGTGACGCCGCCGACGATCGCGATCAGCCGGGCGCCCTGCACCCCGGCGAGCACGGAGAGGCCGGGGCCGTCGTATCCGGGGACCGGCCGATGCCGCCCGGCCCGGTGCATGCCGTCGACCACCGCCTCCGGGTCGTCGTTCGGGGCGAGCCCGACCATGACGGTGATGTCGGTGCGCGCGGCCCAGCCGAGGGTGGAGGCGCGGGAGAGCAGCGCGTCGTCCTCCTCGCCGCGCAGCACAGCGTCCACGATCAGCGCCTCCAGCCGGGCGTCCCAGGCGCCGCGCAGCTCGGCGGTCTGCGCGTAGATCTGCGCGGTGGCGAAGGCGATCTCGCGGGAGTAACGCAGCATCCCCTCGCGCAGGACCCGGCTCTCCTCGACGGTCTCGGTGAGCCCGTCGATCCGGTCTTCCACCACTTCTATGGTCGTGCGCACCATCTGCACCGTCTGTTGCAGGGAGACGGCGCGGGTCAGCTCGCGCGGCGCGGTGCCGAAGACGTCGGCGGAGACGGCGGCCTTCTGGTCCGGGTGCCGGAACCACTCGGTGAACGCGGCGATGCCCGACTGCGCGACCAGGCCCACCCAGGAGCGGTTCTCCGGCGCCATGTTGCGGTACCAGGCGAACCTCTCCTCCATTCGCGAGATCGCCGCGGCGGCGAGCACGCCGGAGGCCTTCTCCAGGCGGCGCACGGTGTCCGACCGGCTGTCCCTGGGCTGCTGCGACTTCTTCGTCTCCCGCGTGGTGTCCACGGCTCTACTCTCGCAGATCCGCGGGCCGGTCCCGAGCGTCGGGGCGAGCCGGATGTTCGGCCGGAGTTCACTGACGCGTCAGTCGGCGCGGGCCTCAGCTGGCGGTAAGCCCGGCCAACTGCTCGAGCTGTGTGAACAACTTCGGCTTCGCGGAGTCGTCAAGCTGCGGCTGCGTGATGCCGCCCACAGTCACCTGAACACCGCCGCTGCACTCCCCGGTCGGCTTCGGCGTCAGCTGCACCTCGGCGAGCACCGTCCCGTTAGCGGAGTCGCGGAAGTCCAGGGTGAGCACGGAGCCGACGGTCTCCATCGGGCAGTGCACGATCCCGGTGTAGTGCGGCAGCGTGGGCAGCGCGTTGATGTCGGCGGCGATCTCAGCGATCGTCCTCGCGTTCGTGAGCACGTTCGCGTGGCCGGCGGCGCTGGACGGTCCGGGCGCGGTCTGCACGGTCACCGTCAGCACGGCGCTGTCCGGCACCCGCTCGGACGCGGGCTTGGCCGGGCGGGTCGGCGATGCGGAGGCCGAAGCGGAGGACACGGAGGACACCGCGACGCGCGGGCCGCCCGGATTCATGCCGCTCGCCGGATCGATCGCCGAATTCGCGCAGCCCGCGAGGCAGGCCGCCGCGGAGCAGGCGGCGAGGACGAACGTGGCGTTGTTGATTGTCTGTCGCATGGCCCTTCGACGCAGCCGGGCGCCCGGGCGTTCCCCGCCGCGCGTGTCCGCTCAGTGCGACTCGAGGAACTCCAGCCGGTTGCCGAACGGGTCGGTGGTGTGGAAGCGGTCCTGGCCCGGCACGTCGTCGCTCCAGGTGGTCAGGTACCCGGCGGCGAGCAGGATCTCGGCCAGGGCCTTGGCACCGCGGATCTGGAAGCCGGGGTGGGCCTTGAGCGCGGGACGGAAGTCGGGCTCGACGCCGAGGTGGAGCTGGAAGCCGGGGCCTTCGAACCAGCAGCCGCCGCGGGCCGCCAGGACCGGTGGCTTGGGCAGCTCCGGCAGACCGAGCAGGCCGCCCCAGAAGGCCCGGCACTCCTGCTCGCCGCCGGCCGGGATCGCCAACTGGATGTGGTCGAGCCGCTGGAACACGAACCGCCGCGTCGTCATCTCGAAGCCCCCGGCCTCTCTCCGCGATTTATCTTGGCGTCAAGATACGCCGCCGGCCCGCCCCGGAGAAGCCCCGGGACGGGCCGGCGATCGTCGTCCTCGGCTCAGCCCTCGCCGCCGGTCGGGCCGGTGCCCGCGGCCTTGACGTCGTGCAGCTGGTAGCGGTTGATCGCCTCGGCGACCGCCTCCCGCTTGACCTCGCCGCGCTTGGCCAGCTGCGCAAGCGTCGCCACGACCACCGACTCGGCGTCGATGTGGAAGTAGCGCCGGGCCGCGCCGCGGGTGTCGGCGAAGCCGAAGCCGTCCGCGCCGAGCGAGGTGTAGTCCCCCGGCACCCACTGGGCGATCTGGTCGGGCACCGCGCGCATCCAGTCGGAGACCGCGACGACCGGGCCCTGCGTGCCCGCCAGCGCCTCGGTCACGAACGGAATGCGGACGGGCTCCTCCGGGTGCAGGAAGTTGTGCTCGTCCACCTCGAGGGCCTCGCGCCGCAGCTGCGTCCACGAGGTCGCCGACCAGACGTCCGCCGCCACGCCCCACTCGTCGGCCAGCAGCCGCTGCGCCTTGAGGATCCACGGCAGGCCCACGCCCGAGGCCAGCAGCTGCGCCCGCGGCCGGTCCGCCGCGCCGGCGTCTGACCCAAGCGGAGCTTCACTGTACTTGTACAGGCCCTTGAGCAGGCCGTCCACGTCGATCCCGGCGGGCTCGGCCGGCTGCACGCCCGGCTCGTTGTAGATCGTGACGTAGTAGAACACGTCCTCGCCGTGCGGGTGCCCGGGCGTCGCGCCGTACATCCGGCGCAGGCCGTCCTGCACGATGTGGCTGATCTCGAAGGCGAAGGCCGGGTCGTAGGCGACGACGGCCGGGTTCGTCGAGGCGATCAGGTGCGAGTGGCCGTCCGCGTGCTGCAGGCCCTCGCCGGTCAGCGTGGTGCGGCCCGCGGTGGCGCCGAGCACGAAGCCGCGGCCCATCTGGTCGGCGAACTGCCAGAACTGGTCGCCGGTGCGCTGGAAGCCGAACATCGAGTAGAAGATGTAGATCGGGATCGAGTGCACCCCGTGCGTCGCGTACGAGGTGCCCGCCGCGATCAGCGAGGCGGTGGCGCCGGCCTCGCTGATGCCCTCGTGCAGGATCTGGCCCTGCTTGGACTCCTTGTAGGACAGCAGCAGCTCGCGGTCCACGGCCTCGTACGTCTGCCCGTGCGGCGAGTAGATCTTCGCCGTCGGGAAGAGCGAGTCCATGCCGAAGGTGCGCGCCTCGTCCGGGATGATCGGCACGAAGTGCGCGCCGATCTCCTTGTCCTTCATCAGGTCCTTGAGCAGCCGGACGAAGGCCATGGTCGTGGCCACCTGCTGCTTGCCCGAGCCCTTCTTCAGGTCCGCGTAGACCGCGTCGCCCGGCAGCTTGAGCTGCTTGGGCCGCACCACCCGCGAGGGCAGGTAGCCGCCGAGGGCCGCGCGCCGCTCCTTGAGGTACTGGACCTCGTCGGAGTTCTCACCCGGGTGGAAGTACGGCGGCAGGTCGGCGGCGAGCTGCTCGTCCGAGATCGGCAGGTGCAGCCGGTCGCGGAACTCCTTGAGCTCGGCCTTCGTGAGCTTCTTCATCTGGTGGGTCGCGTTGCGGCCCTCGAAGTCCTTGCCGAGGGTCCAGCCCTTGACGGTGTGCGCGAGGATCACGGTCGGCTGCCCGACGTGCTCGCGGGCGCTCTTGAACGCCGCGTAGACCTTGCGGTAGTCGTGGCCGCCGCGGGACAGCAGGCGCAGCTGGTCGTCGTCCTTGTCCGCGACCATCTTGCGCAGCCGGGCGTCACCGCCGAAGAAGTTCTCCCGGATGTACGCGCCGGACTCGACCGAGTAGGTCTGGAACTGGCCGTCCGGGGTGGTGTTCATCTTGTTGACCAGCACGCCGTCCACGTCCTGGGCCAGCAGCTGGTCCCAGTCGCGGCCCCAGATGACCTTGATCACGTTCCAGCCGGCGCCGCGGAAGGTGGACTCGAGCTCCTGGATGATCTTGCCGTTGCCGCGCACCGGGCCGTCGAGCCGCTGCAGGTTGCAGTTGATGACGAAGGTGAGGTTGTCCAGCTCCTCGCGGGCCGCGATCGACAGGGCGCCGAGCGACTCGGGCTCGTCCGTCTCGCCGTCGCCGAGGAAGGCCCACACGTGCGAGCGCGAGGTGTCGGCGAGGCCCCGGTTGTACATGTACTTGTTGTACCTGGCCTGGTAGATCGCGCCGATCGGGCCGAGGCCCATGGACACGGTCGGGAACTCCCAGAAGTCCGGCATCAGCCGCGGGTGCGGGTACGAGGGCAGGCCCGGGGTGTGGCTGTGCTCCTGGCGGAAGCCGTCGAGGTGTGCCTCGGTGAGACGGCCCTCGAGGAAGGCCCGGGAGTAGATGCCGGGGGCGGCGTGGCCCTGGAAGTAGACCTGGTCGCCGGCCTCGCCGTGGTCCTTGCCCTTGAAGAAGTGGTTGAAGCCCACCTCGTAGAGCGAGGCGGCCGAGGCGTACGTGGCGATGTGCCCGCCGACGCCCATGCCGGGACGGTTCGCCCGGGAGACCATGATGGCCGCGTTCCACCGGATGTACGCGCGGATCCGCCGCTCGATGTCCTCGTCGCCGGGGAACCAGGGCTCGCGCTCCGGCGGGATCGAGTTGATGTAGTCGGTCGAGCGCAGACCTGGCACCCCGACCTGGTGCTCGCGGGCCCGTTCGAGCATCCGCAGCATCAGGTAGCGGGCCCGCTGGCGCCCCTGCTCGTTGACGACCGCGTCCAAAGAGTCGATCCACTCGCCGGTCTCGGCCGGATCGATGTCCGGAAGCTGGCTCGGCAGGCCGTCACTGATGATCGAGAAACGCTCTCGTCCGCTCGCCACGTTCGTCCTTAAGGTGATCGCGAAACGCGCGTGCCGTCGACGGTCCAGGTCGGATCCACCGCGGCCGCACTCGTCCTACGGTTCGGTACCTTCATTCAACCCCCATGGTCGTACCTGGGGGCTCGCCGCGTCATCTCTACTCGGCGGTAACCAACCCCTATCGGGACACAACCCGCCCTGAATGGCCGCCGACCGGGTCCCGGAGTCCGATTGTCGGACGTCCTCGTATGCCCAGCGGTAGCCGGGCGGGGCGCGGGCGGAAACCGGCGTGCGAAAGGTGGCCCGATGCTGTTGGCATTGCGCCGGTTCCGATGTTTTCTAGATGGAAGGCGTCGGCGGAGCGTGCTCGCCCGGTCACCCGGCGACACCGTGCGCCCCACGCGAACACTGCCGACACTGGACGAGACACGGACACTACGTGCGGCGAGAGGCGGCTCGATATGCATGCGGCCATAGGCGACACCCTGCACATCCACACCAACCACCTGGGCACCACCGAGGCCCTTGGCGAGATCCTGGAGGTCCGCGGCACCGACGGGGCTCCCCCCTACCTGGTGCAGTTCCGGGACGGCCGCAAGCGGCTGCTGTTCCCCGGCCCCGACGCCGTGATCGAGACCCCGGAGGGCGCCGAGCGGCAGGAGCGCTCGGCCCGGCGGATCCACACCAGGCCCGGCTGGTAGGCACCGGCCGGACCCGTACGCGGGGGCCGAGCGGGCCCCCGATTGAGCGCAACGGGTGCCGGGTACTTGCGTCCCGGGCGTTGCCCGTGTGGACTAGCCCGGTGGATGAAAACAGCACCCGGGCCGCGCAAGACGCGACGCCCGGCACCCAGACTGGGAGGAACGACTCCGTGAGCGCCACCGCGGACCACGCGGGAACCGAGACTGAGCACCCGGCGGCACGCCGCTTGGGGTTCACGTCCGGCCAGGTGGTCCAGGAGATCGGCTACGACGAGGACTGCGACGAGGAGCTGCGCTCCGAGATCGAAGCGGTCACCGGCGGTGAGCTCTACGACGAGGATTACGAGGACGTGGTCGACGCGGTCCTCCTGTGGTATCGGGAGGAGGACGGTGACCTGGTGGACGTCCTGGTGGACGCCCTCGGCGCGCTTGCCGACGGCGGCCACATCTGGCTGCTGACTCCAAAGTCGGGCCGGGACGGGCACGTCGAGCCCAGCGAGATCGGCGAAGCGGCACCGACCGCGGGCCTGAGCCAGACCAGTTCGGTCTCGGCCGGACGGGATTGGGCGGGCACCCGCTTGGTGGCGCCCAAGGCGGCCCGGGTGGGCAGGCGGTGAGTGTTCCGGCCGGCGCCCCAGCGCCGCGGTTCAGCCTGCGCGACCAGCACGGGGCCGAGACGGCCGTCGGCGGAAAGGCCGAGGACGGCCGGGCCACCCTGCTCGTGTTCTACCCCTTCGCGTTCTCCGGGGTGTGCGGCAGCGAGCTCGCCGCGCTGCGGGACGCGGGCGGGGAGTTCCACGGCGAACGGGTGCGCCTGGTGGCCGTCTCCTGTGATCCGATGCACTCCCTGCGGGGCTACGCGGACCAGGAGGGCTTCGAGTTCCCCCTGCTCTCGGACTTCTGGCCGCACGGGTCGGCGGCGCGCACGTACGGCGTGTTCGACGAGGCCCGGGGCTGCGCGGGCCGCGGCAGCTTCCTGATCGACGCGGACGGCGTGCTGAGGTGGTCGCTGGTCAACCCGATCAGCGAGGCCCGGCCGCTCGACGCGTACCGAGAGGCGCTGGCCAACTCGGGGCTGTAGCCGCGGAAGATCCCCAGGGCCGCGGAAGGCCATGAGCTGCACGGCCTGCCGCGGAGTCCGACTGTCGAACTGCCCCGCCGCGCGTTTTCCCCGCCGCACCACCGGATCCCCGAGGATCCGCGCGTCGGCGGACGAGCGGCGGGGCATACTGTCTCTGTCCGCACCCGTCGCAGAGCACGAACCTGCCGGCGGTCGCGGCCCGAAGACCACGAGACCGAAGAGGTGGGGACTGGCGTGTCCGGAATCGACTGGAACTCGGGCGGCCAGCAGCCGTTCACCCGGATCGGCCTGTCCCCCGCCGACGGCGACCGCTCGCTCTCCAGGTCCGGCGCGAGCTCGGGCACGCTGCGGGTGAACCTGCGGTGGAGCGCCACGGAGGATCGCAGGGGCGGCGTACGCTCGCTGCGCCGCAGGCTGGACCCGAGCCCGACGCAGGGCGTGAGCTCCGGCCCGAAGGTGGACCTCGACCTGGGCTGCCTCTACCAGTTCACCGACGGCCAGCGCGGCGTGGTCCAGGCGGCAGGAGCGCGGCACGGAGACTTCGCCAGGCCCCCGTACGTCAGGCTCGACCGGGACGACCGCACCGGCTCGTCCACCGGCGAGAACCTGTTCATCAGCATGGACCACAGCGCGCACTTCCAGCGCCTGCTGATCTTCGTGCTGCTGGCCGGCGGCGCGGACGACATCACGAAGGTCGGCGCGGCCGTCACCCTCTACCCCACCAGCGGCCCCGCCCTGGAACTGCGCCTGGACGGCTCCCCGGGCTCGGCGAGCGGCTCGGCCGGCGGCAGGTCCAAGAGCTGCGCGGCCGTGCTGATCCAGCGCACGGGCACCGAGTTCGCGCTGAAGACCGAGGCGAAGTACTTCCCCGGCTTCCAGAGCGAGATCGACAAGGCCTACAACTGGGGCCTGCACTGGGCCCCCGGCCCCGGCAAGGTGCGCATATAGGTCGGACCGAACCAGTCGGACGAATGAGCACTCGGCACCTCCCGCTCGGACGCGTCGGCCATGACCGGCACGTCCGCCGATGCCGCTACACTGGTGGCTGCTCCGGGCGCTTAGCTCAGCGGTAGAGCGCCGCCCTTACAAGGCGGATGTCACTGGTTCGAACCCAGTAGCGCCCACCACGACAGCCTTACTCCAACCACTGACCCACCAGGTCAGCAGGTCGGAGCGGATGTCAAGATCGTTGGTCTCGGCGCCGGACTCCTCACGGACTCCGGCGTTTTTTGCTGTCTCGCTGGCCAGCATGACGCTCGCTTGGGCAATCACGTACTCGCGGTGCGCGTCGAGCAACACGGCGAACGGCTCGCGCAGCTCGGCTTCGGTGATCTTCTCGCCGTCCACGTAGAGCTTGGTGAAGAACGCCTTGTTCAAAGTGCTTTTCACCAGCTCGTTGCCGTGCCGGTAGGCCAGCTCAGGGTGCTCGAACAGCGCAAGTGCGTCGTGCATGACCTGCTGCCCGACGTCCAAGCGCTGGTCGGCCCGCTGTATGGCGTGGCGCAAGTCGCCGGCTTCCTGCCGGATGGCGTCGATGCGCTCCCGCAACTTGGCCTTGGGCCAGCCCTCTTCGGCAGCAAGGTCTAGCAAGTAGCTTTCCTTGCGGTCGAGCGTTTCAAGCCGCTTTTCGTACTGGTCGCGCAAGTCTTCGGGCAGGCCGCGCTCAGCGGCGAGTGCCGCGTCCACGCCTTCGCGTACGGCGTGCAGCCACTCGGGGTCGAGCACCAGTTCGTCGCCGTAGTAACGCGCGACGGCTTCTTCGAGCACATCAATCGGGATGTACGGCATGTCGCACACTCCCTTTTGCCGGCCGCGGCACAGCCAGTAGAAGTACTCGCCGCCGTTGCCGACTGCCCGCTGCACGATGAAGCGGTGCTTGCAGCGGGCACACCAGATCGTGCCCTTGAGGTAGTGGTTGTGCGTCCGCTCGCGAGCGCCGGAGCCGCCGTGCGAGTCGAGAATGCGTTGCACCTTGTCGAACAGCTCCTCGTCTACGAGCGCTTCGTGTCGGCCAGGATACTCAATGCCTTCATATATGACCACTCCCTTGTAGTACGAGTCGCGCAGCACGACGCGCAGCCGTTCGTGTGAGATCGGTCCGGTTGGCTGCTTGGCATTGCCGCGCATGCGTAGGCCGGCACGGGTTATCTGCTCTTGGACCGTCTCGACGGTCTCTTTGCCGTTGCCGTCCGCCATGAGCCGGAACGCCATGGCGATGTAGTGATGCCGTTCGGGGTCGAGCTCGACGGTGTTGACCTTGTGGCCGTCGATGTTCTTGGTGACGTTCAGATAGCCGACGCGAGCCTTGCCGATCGTGCCGCCGTTCTTCGCCTTGTTGGCCATCTTGGTCTTGATGTCTT
>Ga0302314_10000463_pt1 | contig 75466 bp, 64 predicted proteins | sample III_Palsa_N2_3_FD_200533 | JGI IMG/M metagenome (GOLD analysis project Ga0302314, IMG submission 200533) | Peat permafrost microbial communities from Stordalen Mire near Abisko, Sweden - III_Palsa_N2_3 | ecosystem: Environmental > Terrestrial > Soil > Palsa > Peat permafrost | place: Sweden...
GCCTGGCCCTGTATTCATCGGCGGTCGGGAAATACCAGGGATCGGCGCCGACGGCATCGATGCCGCGCCTGGTCAGCGCATCATAAACCGCGGCGCGGATGCTGGCGACGTTGCCGGCCGCGCCCATTTCCGCGACGAAGCGGCCGCCGGGCTTGAGCGCCCGCGCCACGCCAGCCAGCACCGCGCCGGGATCGCGCTTCATCCAGTGCAGCGCGGCGTTGGAAAACACCGCGTCGAATTCCTCGTTGAAGCTCAGCGCCTGGCCGTCGACCAGGCGCGCGTCGAGGCCGCGCTCGCGCGCCGTCGCCACGAACTCGGCGCTGGCGTCGCCGCCGACCACGCTGCAGCCCGCCGCCGCGATCTGCTCGGTCAGGGCGCCGTCGCCGCAACCCAGGTCGAGCACCCGCTCGCCGGCCCGCGGCGCCAGCCAGTCCAGCACCGGCGCGCCCAGCTCGGAGACGAAGCGGCCGTTGCGCGCATAGGCGCGCGGGTCCCACACCTGCCCGGCTGCCGGGATTGCGTTGTTTCTTGTCGAGGAATTCATGCGAACAACCAGGGCGCCTCCTGCCTGCGCCGCGCTTCATAGGCGCGGATCGCGTCGGACTGCTGCAAGGTCAGGCCGATTTCATCCAGCCCCCGCACCAGGCAGTCCTTGCGGAACGGATCGATGTCGAAACGGAAGCTCTGCCCGCCCGGCGTGCGCACCGTCTGCTCCGGCAGGTCAATGGTCAGCCGATAGCCTTCCGCCTGCGCCTCGCGGAACAGCGCATCGACCTCCTCCGCCTTCAGCACCACCGGCAGGAAGCCGGTCTTGAAGCTGTTGTTGAAGAAGATGTCGGCGAAGCCCGGCGCGATCACCGCGCGGAAGCCGTAGTCGCTCAGCGCCCACACCGCATGCTCGCGCGAGGAGCCGCAGCCGAAGTTCTCGCGCGCCAGCAGCACGCTGGCGCCGCGGTAGCGCGGCTGGTTCAGCACGAAGTCCGGATTGGGCCGGCGCGTGGCCGGATCGATGTCCAGATCGCCGGCGTCGAGATAGCGCCAGTCGTCGAACAGGAAGGGGCCGAAGCCGCTGCGCTTGATCGACTTCAGGTACTGCTTGGGAATGATGGCGTCGGTATCGACGTTGGCGCGGTCCAGCGGCGCGACCAAACCTTTCACTACGGTAAATGCTTGCATGATTAAATCCTCAAAAGCGGCTCGCGCAAAGACGCAAAGACGCGGACAAAAGAATCAAAAGCTTTTCTTTGCGTCTCTGCGGCTTTGCGCGAGTCATGCTGTTCTGATATCGACGAAGTGGCCGGCGATGGCGGCGGCGGCGGCCATGGCGGGACTGACCAGGTGGGTGCGTCCGCCCTGCCCCTGGCGGCCTTCGAAATTGCGGTTGGAGGTGGAAGCGCAGCGCTCGCCCGGCGACAGGCGATCGGCATTCATGCCCAGGCACATCGAGCAGCCCGGCTCGCGCCACTCGAAACCGGCATCGAGAAACACGCGGTCCAGCCCTTCCTGCTCGGCCTGCTTCTTCACCAGCCCGGAGCCCGGCACCACCAGGGCCAGCTTGACGTTGCCGGCGATGTGCTTGCCGCCAACCACTTGCGCGGCGGCACGCAGATCCTCGATGCGCGAGTTGGTGCAGGAGCCGATGAAGACCTTGTCGATGCGGATCTCGTTGATCGGCGTGTTGGCGGCCAGGCCCATGTAGTGCAGCGCCCGCTCCATGCCCTGGCGGCGCGTGGCGTCGGATTCTTTTGCCGGATCGGGCACGCGGCCATCCACCGCCACCACCATCTCCGGCGAGGTGCCCCAGGTCACCTGCGGCTTGATCTCCGCCGCTTCGATCAGCACTTCGCGGTCGAACTGTGCGCCGGCGTCGCTGTGCAGGGTGTTCCACCAGGCGACGGCCTTGTCCCAGTTGCCGCCCTGCGGCGCGAACGGCCGGCCCTGCACATAGTCGATGGTGGTCTGGTCCACGCCGATGATGCCGGCGCGCGCACCCGCCTCGATCGCCATATTGCACACCGTCATGCGCCCTTCCATCGACAGCGCGGCGATGGCGTCACCGGCGAACTCGATGGTGCTGCCGTTGCCGCCGGCGGTGCCGATGCGGCCGATGATGGCCAGCACGATGTCCTTGGCGGTGATGCCCGGCGCGGCCGCGCCACGTACGGTGACGCGCATGCTGCGGGTCTTCTTCTGCACCAGGGTCTGCGTCGCCAGCGCGTGCTCGACCTCGCTGGTGCCGATGCCGAAGGCCAGGGCGCCGAAGGCGCCGTGGGTCGAGGTATGCGAATCGCCGCAGACCACCGTCATGCCCGGCAGGGTGGCGCCCTGCTCCGGCCCGATGACGTGGACGATGCCCTGGCGCAGATCGGACATGCGGAATTCGGTGATGCCGAACTCCTCGCAATTCGAGTCCAGCGCATCGACCTGGGTGCGCGAGATCGGATCGGCGATACCCTGGCTGCGGTCGGTGGTCGGCACGTTATGGTCGGCCACCGCCAGATTGGCAGCCAGGCGCCAGGGCTTGCGCCCGGCCAGGCGCAAGCCGTCGAAAGCCTGCGGGCTGGTGACTTCATGGACCAGGTGACGGTCTACGTAGAGAAGAGCAGCGCCATCGCCCATTTCGGCGACGACGTGGGATTGCCACAGCTTGTCGTACAAAGTCCTGCTGGCATTGCCGGATGACGGGTTGGTCATGGCCGGGGCACTCCTGGCTAATTTTTGATCAGGCCGAATTCTAGGCCTCCCCCACCTATAACTCCAATGAATCGTTTTTATATAATGGATTCCCTATTTGGATTCATGGACCTCGGATGGACACGCAAAGCCTGACGGCCTTCTTGGAAGTGGCGGAGAGCCGCTCCTTTTCCAAGGCCGGCGAGCGCCTGCACCTGTCGCAGCCGGCGATCAGCAAGCGCATCGCCGTACTGGAGGAACAGCTTGGCGCCAGCCTGTTCGACCGCGTCGGCCGCCAGGTGGCGCTGACCGATGCCGGGCGCACCCTGCTGCCCTACGCGCGCCGCACCCTGCAGGACATGGAGGACGGCCGCCGCGCGCTGTCGCACTTGTCCGGCAAGGTCGGCGGGCGCCTGTCCATCGGCACCAGCCACCACATCGGCCTGCACCGCCTGCCGCCGGTGTTGCGCGCCTTCACCGAGCAGTATCCCGAAGTGGACCTGGACATCCACTTCATGGATTCCGAAGACGCCTGCGAGGCGGTGGTGCACGGCAAGCTGGAGATCGGCATCGTCACCCTGCCGACCCAGCCGATCCCGCAGCTGGAAACCCTGCTGGTGTGGCCCGACCCGCTGGCCGTGGTGGTAATGCCCAAGCACCCCCTGCTCAAGCTGAAGCGCCCGCGCCTGAGCGACCTCGCCGCCCATCCGGCGGTGCTGCCGGACGACCAGACCTATACCCACCGCATCGTCAAGGAAGCCTTGCAGGCCCACGGCGTGCAGCCGCGCATCCGCCTCGCCACCAACTACCTGGAGACGCTGAAGATGCTGGTCGCCATCGGCCTGGGCTGGAGCGTGCTGCCGCGCTCGATGCTGGACGACACCATCAGCGCCCTGCCCATCCCCGAGCTGTCGATGCAGCGCGAGCTGGGCGTGGTGTGGCATGAACGCCGCACCCTCTCGGCCTCGGCGCGGGCGTTGATCAGGCAACTGGAGCCGCAGGGAAATTGAATGTCGCGGGCCAGTCCGGGCAGTAGTGCTTCAGGCTTGCGCTATTCCGCCAGCGCCAGGCCGCCGCCCACGCGAATGGACCAGGGCATGTTTTGTTGGCGGAAGTAGTGCCGCGAGCCCAATGACGAGGCGCTGTATCTAGCTCATGAGGGCGTATGTACGCCTGACGATCCCTTTAAGTGCCTTGAGCGTTCACAGCTGCTGTGAATAGGCACCTATAAGCAGCGGCAAGGCGCAATTGCCGGTGAAATCGGCAAGATCCGTCGTACAGACCTGCTCGACGCCTGCCCTGTCGAACTGTGACGCAGCTCACAGTACCGGGGGGTATGTAGATCGCGGCACCACTCCGCGACTGGTGTTTCAATCAGGACACTGTGCACAATCCGCCTGTTGGTATCAATCGCCATTCGGCTTCAGGGAAACAAGGGAACTTTCGTCATGTTCGTCGGCAAGACCGGTCTGGTCGTTTTGGTGTTGGCATCCATCTTGTCCGTCACCGCCTGCGGCGGTGGGGGTGGCGGAGGCAGCGGCAGCTCCGGTGGCGGCTCCAGCAGCAGTTCCAGCTCAAGTTCCGGCAGCAGCAGCGGCTCGACGCAATCGCTCAGCATGTCGGTATCGACCAATAGCGTTTCCCAGACCGCATCCCTGTCGGATGCCGCGCCCAGTGCAACGGTGCAGGTCTTTCTGAGCAGCGCGCCGACCAGCAACATCTATATCGGCTACAACCTCACCCACAACGGCATCGCCAACGTCAGCTTTGCCACGGTCAACAACACCACGGCGAATGCCGTGATTGCCTTCGACGCACCCTCCCAGCTCGGCGTCGGCGTCTACAACGACACCCTGCAGATCGCCGCCTGCTACGACCAGCAATGCACCCAGCTGGTCGCCAATAGCCCGCAAACCATCGCTGTGCAGTACACCGTCACTGCCGGCGGTGGCAGCAGCAGCTCCAGCGGCGGCAGTTCCAGCAGCAGTTCGGGTGGTTCGGCCTGCAGCGGCTGCGGTTTGTCGGTGGTCAATGTGCCCGCCAACGACCTGGTCTACGACCCCACGCGCAAGCTGATCTACCTGTCGGTGCCGAGCTACGCCGGCCCCCAGCAGGGCAACACCATCACCGCCATCGACCCGGCCAGCGGTTCGATCGTCGCCACCCAGTACGCCGGCAGCGAACCCGACGTGCTGAGCATTTCCGATGACGGCCAGTTCCTCTATGCCGGGATCGACGGTTCCTCCAGCGTGCAGCGCTTCAAGCTCCCGGCTCTGACGCCGGATATCAACTTTTCCATGGGCGCGGATTCCTTTCTTGGCCCGTACTACGCCCAGGACGTGCAGGTGGCGCCTGGAGCGGCGCACACCACGGCGGTGACCCGGGCCAGCGACGAGACAACCGCAACCGGCGGCCTGCTCATCTATGACGACGCCACCGCCCGCCCGAACAGCCTTACCAGCGTCGCCTACGAATACAATTCCCTGCAATGGGGTAATGACAGCAGCACGCTCTATGCCGGCAACTATTTCGACACCGGGTTCGATTTCTACTCCCTTTCCGTGAACGCCAGCGGTGTGCTGCTGGTGCAGGACTACAGCAATGCCCTGAACGGCTTCTCCGCCCGCATCCACTACGACAAGGGTACCGCGCTGATCTATAACGACGCCGGTATCGTGTTGGCCCCCACCACCGGAACGCGTGTAGGCACCTTCCAGGCCAACGGACCGATGGTGCCGGATTCATCCACCAATAGCGCCTATTTCGCCAGCCTGAGCGGCTCGCTCTACAGCATCGGCGTCTTCGACCAGAGCCATTTCACGCTCAATTCCACGCTGACTTTCGGCAACGGCACCAGCGCGCCCGGACGTCTGATCCTCTGGGGCTCGAATGGACTGGCGCTGAGCACCGTGGGCGGCCCGGTCTATCTGGTCACTCCAGGGGGCAGCGGCTCCAGCGTCGGTTCCAGCGGCGGCGGCGGCATCAGCGTCGGCAACTTCAACCAGAGCGTGGTTGCGACCCCTGGCAACGATCTGGTGTGGGATGCGACGCACCAGCTCATTTACGTCTCGGTACCGAGCAGCGCCAGCAGCAATGGCAACTCCATCGTCGCCATCAACCCTTCCAGCGGCCAGGTCGTCGCCGCGCAGTTCGCCGGCAGCGAGCCGGACGCCCTGGCCATTTCGGACGACGACCAGTTTCTCTACGTCGGGCTGGACGGCGCCGGCAGCGTGCAGCGCTTCAAGCTGCCCGGCCTCACACCCGACATCAGCATCCCCCTGGGCAACGGCAGCTACCACGCTCTCGACGTACAGGTCGCTCCGGGAGCGCCGCACACCACCGCCATCAGCCTGGGCGAGGCCGGCATCAGCCCATCGGCCCAGGGTGGCATCGTCATTTTCGATGACGTCACGGCACGGGCAACCAAGGCGCCGGGGGGAAACCCGCTCTACGACTCCATCCAGTGGGGCAGCGATGCCACGGCCCTTTATGCCGTCAACAACGAATCAACCGGTTTCGACTTCTACACGCTCGCGGTCAACGCCAGCGGTGTGCAGCAAACCTCGGATCACGGCAACGATTTCCCCGGCTTCTTCGGCAGCATCCATTACGACGCCGGCACCGGCCTGGTCTATGGCGATGACGGCTTTACCGCCATACCGGCCACCGGCCTGCCCGCCGGCGTATTCCAAGCCTCCGGTGTCATGGTGCCGGACTCGACGCTGAACACGGCGTTTTTCCTGGGCCAGACCCAGCTTCAAACAGGCAGCAGCGGCTATGCGATCGAGTCGTTCGACATGACCCATTACACGCCGCAGCAGGAGATCGCGCTCAGCAATCTGCCCAGCACGCCGCAGCACCTGATCCGCTGGGGCACGAACGGCCTCGCCTTCAGCACCAGCAACGGCATCTACCTGATCAGCGGCAGCTTCGTCGGCGCCACAGCCAACGCGGCCCTGGCGCATGCCAAGATGCAAACCATCGCCCCGAAGATCGGCAACGTCCACCGCACCTGGAATGAGCGCAAGCCCGACCCGCAGGCGCCGACTCCCTTCATCTGGGCCCCACGCCAATAGGCCGGCTTTAAACAGGTGCCTCGCCGAATCGATCGGCGAGGCTTCCAGCGCCCTGTGTCCTTCTGCTCGAAGCAGGGCGGGAAAGCGTCCCCTCCCGCCCTGCTTTCAATCCGCGCCTAGTGCGCGGAAGCGGTGCTCTCCGCCTTGATCTGCGCATCCAGATCATGCGCCCGCTGGATCACATATTGGTGTACCGCATCCACGTCGTCCGGCTTGAGCAGGTCGGAGAAGGAAGGCATGCCCTTGCGCGCGTAGGCGCCGGCGACGATGCCGTTGAACAGCAGGTGCTTCTCCGGCGTCAGGTAGCGCAGATCCGGCAGCACACCGCCGCCGATGACGTTGAGGCCGTGGCAGACGCCGCAAATGCCGTTGTAGAGATTGCGGCCGCGATCGACAGTGGCGGCGTCGGCGGTCAGCGCGGGCGGCGGCGGCAACGGCGCTAGCTTGTGCTCCGGCGGCGGCAGGGTGGCGCTGCCGCCGAGCTTGAAGGTGATGACGCGCGCTTCCGACATCACCTTGGCGTTCTGCGCGATGCCGCCCAGGGCCAGCGGGAAGGCGCCGCCCCAGCCGGCCATGAAGGTGACGTACTGCTCGCCGTTGACCTCGTAGCTCATCGGCCCGGCCATCACACCGGTGTTGGCGGGCGACTCCCACAGCTTGCTGCCGCTGTCCGCCGCATAGGCGACGACGCGCCCGTCGGCGGTGCCCTGGAACACCAGGTTGCCGGCGGTGGCCAGGGTGCCGCCGTTCCAGATGTTGGGGTAATCCACCGTCCAGCGCGCTTTCTGCAGCACCGGGTCCCAGGCCAGCAGATGACCCTTGAACGAGCTGATCACACCCTGCAGCTGCTTCACATCCTCGGGCAGCGACAGCGGCTGCGTACCGATATTCCACACGCCGCGGTGCTGCCACTTGGAATCGTTGGCGGGTGAATAGAGGCCGGCGTTTTCCTGCGCCGGGATGTAGACCAGCCCGGTGAGCGGGCTATAGGACATCGGCTGCCAGTTGTGCGCGCCGAGCGGGCCCGGTACCACCAGCTTGGGTCCGGTGGTCCAGTCCGCGCCCGCATTCTCCCGCGGCCGGCCGGTGCTCATGTCGACCCCGTCAGCCCAGGTCGTGGGCAGGTAGGGCTGGGCCGAGAGCAGCTCGCCGGTGGCGCGATCCAGCACGTAGAAGAACGAATTCTTCGGCGCCTGCATCAGCACCTTGCGCGGCTTCCCGTCTATGGTCAGCTCGGCCAGGATGATCGACTGCGTGGCGGTGTAGTCCCAGGTGTCGCCCGGCGTGGTCTGGTAGTGCCAGACGTAGGCGCCGGTCTCCGGCTTCACCGCCAGGATCGAGGACAGGAACAGGTTGTCGCCGTGGCCGTCGCTGCGCACCTTGCGGTTCCAGCTGGAGCCGTTGCCGGTGCCGATGTAGAGCAGGTCCAGGTCCGGGTCGTAGGCCATCGAGTCCCAGGCGGTACCGCCGCCGCCGCCGCCGGTGCTCCAGTAGCTGCCGCTCCAGGTGGGCCGGGCCAGCGCCATCATCTTGTTCTCGGGCGGCTTGGACGGATCGCCCGGCACCAGGAAGATGCGCCAGGCCTGCTTGCCGCTGGCGGCGTCGTAGGCCGTGACATAGCCGCGCACGCCGAACTCGGCGCCGCCGTTGCCGATGATGACCCGGCCCTTGACGATGCGCGGCGCGCCGGTGATGGTGTAGCTGCGTTTGTGATCGATCACCGTGTCTCTGACCCAGACCTTGCGGCCGGTGGCGGCGTCCAGCGCGAACAGGCGCCCGTCGAAGGCAGCGACGTAGACCCGTCCCTTCCACACCGCCACGCCGCGGTTGCCCACGTCGCAGCAGCCGTCGCGGTCGGTATCGCGCGGCACCAGCGGGTCGAACTTCCACTTCAGCGCCCCGCTGGCCGCGTCCAGCGCGTAGACGATGCTGTAGGCGCCGGTGGTATACATCACCCCGTCCACCACCACCGGCGTGGCCTCCACGCCGCGGTCCACATCCAGACGGTAGGTCCAGGTCAGGCCGAGCTGCGCCACATTGCCATCGTTGATCCGCTTGAGCGGGCTGAAGCGCTGCTCGCTGTAGGAGCGCGCCGTGGTCAGCCAGTTGCCCGGCTCGCTGTCGGCGTTGATGATCCGCGCCCCATCGACCTGCGCCGTGCCGCCCGCCGCCAGCGCGGCGGCGGCGAAGCCCAGCCCGAAAGCCATGGCAAAAGCCTGCTTGATCATGAAGCGTCTCCTCGCAGTGATTCTTGTGCTTGGCGCGGCCGCCCCGGGGAAGGGCAAGGCTCGATCCTTATGAGCGCAGTGTAGCCCCAAACGCGCCATCCGCTACCCACCCGGCCGGGTAGCGGCGGTCGTTTAGACCTTGCTTCCCGCGACAGCCCGTTCGTCCCGCAACCCTGCTGACAGGAGGTTGTCAGCAGCCCTTCTCTAAGCTGATCCCATATCGCGGACGCCTGCGATCCGCACCACTCCAGCAAGGAATCCAGACATGACCATCAAGGGAAGCTGTCACTGCGGCGCCACGCAATTCGAACTGACCGAGCCGCCGGCCGGTGTGACGCGCTGCACCTGCTCGCTCTGCTCCAAGCGCGGCGCGCTGTGGGCTTACTACAAACCGGAGCAGTTCCGCCTGACCACGCCGCAGGAACAGGTCAGCACCTACCAGTGGCAGACCAAAACGGTGAAGCACAACTTTTGCGCCACTTGCGGCTGCGGCACCTTCAGCGAGTCGCCCGACTGGTCCAGCGGCCAGGCCGATTTCAGCAATCCCAAAATCGGCGTCAACGCCCGGCTGCTCGACGATTTCGACCTCGACGCCGTGCCGGTGACGGTGATCGACGGCAGGAATCTCTGGTAAGAATCCCTGCCGGGGGCAACGGTACGTGGGAGTCATCGGGTATCCATCCGGGCAGTCAAAGGTACAGACTAGTCACGCCAGCCATCCGCCAGCCGGAGGAACCCGATGTCCCCCGTATCCCACAACCGCCGCCGCCTGCTCAACCAGCTTGCCCTGGGTGCCGCCGCCCTGCCGCTGCTGCGCCTGTCACCCGCCCAGGCCTATGATTTGCAGCATCTGAGCCCGGACGATCCCGCCGCCAAGGCCCTGCACTACGTCGCCGACGCCGCCACCATCGATCCCAAGTCCGAGCCGGATTTCACCGCCGGGAGCCATTGCGGCAACTGCGCCCTGTACCACTTCTCCCAGGCCAGGGGCGACTGGGCCTCGTGCGACGCCTTCACCACCAAGTTCGTCAACAGCAAGGGCTGGTGCCTGTCTTACAACACGGGCTGAGACCTCAACCGAATCGCAGCGCCCGGATGCTTTGGCGCTATGATGAAACATCGCCATGCCCCGCGAATGAACATGAACGCAATCAGCCGGCCGCTGGATAGGTACGATTGGCTGTACTTCCAGACCCTGCAAGTCTGCCGCGGACTTTCCAGAACACCGAAGGATGCGCTGGCTGCCGCGGTGGCCCTGATGACGGCGATCGAATGCTGGTACGTATTCGGCCTGGCCCTGCTCTCGGACGTGCTGCTATCGACGCACTTGCTCGGTGGCAATGCCCTCCAGGTCAAGCTGAGGCCTCTCGCCGTCGTCCTGGCCCTCGGCGCCTTCAACACCATCTACCTGCGGCGGCGACAAGGCCTGACGACCCGCTTCGATGCCGGACCTCACCGCTACGACCATGTGTGGCTCGCCTTTCTGCTGGGATCGCTATTGCTGCTGGCGCTGGGCTGCGGCGTCACGCTGAGGATGCAGCGAGGATAGCGTGATGCGTGCCGCTGCCGGCTGATTGCCTTCAGGCGGCGCATTGCCGCGCCGCCATCCATGCCCCTACCCGCTGCGCCACCCACTCGCCGTCATCCAGCGGCAGATCATGCCCCGCGTCGGGATGGATCTCGATCGGGCATTGCCAGGCTTGCGCCAGCTTTTGCGAGCAGAGCGGATCGACCAGGCCATCGCGGGCGCTGTTGAGGATCAGGATGGGCACCGCAGGAGCTTGGCGCGGCGCCTGGTAACGCGCGGCGGCGATGATCTGGCGCAGGGCGTTGGCGGCAGAGACAGGATAGCGCTCGCGCCAGGCGGTCCAGTCGTCCAGCAGTCCGCCGCTCCGCTGCGCCAAGCGGCTGGTCAGGCGCAGCACCGTTTCCTCGCTGGCCCGCGGACCGGGGCTGGCCAGCGCCATGCGCAGCACGCTGGGGTAGTTGGCGGGACGCATGCGGTGATGGAACGGACTGAACGGCCGCAGGCTGGTATTGATCAGCACGCAAGCCTGCAACTCCTGCGGATGCGCGATGGCCCAGGCCGCCGTGACCATGGCGCCGAGCGACATGGCCAGCACCTTGTAAGGCGGCGCCAGGCCGCGTCCCTGCAACTCGGCGCGGCAGTAGGCCACCACCGCCTCCACCCGCAGCGGACTCGGCCGGGTATTGAGCACGCCGTTGCCGGGCAGGTCGAGCGTGAGCACCCGCGCGCCGTGCAGGCGCTCGCTGAACAGCCGCGGGAAATCACCCCAGTGATGGCTGTCCCGCGTCAGGCCGCGCAGCAGAATCCACGGCGCCTCCGCCGCGTTCACTTCTTCTTCACCACTTCGCTATACCAGCAGGCCTGTGCCTGGGCGCGATGGCGCTCGCGCCCGGCCGCATCGGGCAGCCAGCGCTGGTGGCTGCTGGCGGCGCGGGTAAAGAAATCGAGCAGCGCGATATGGCGGCGCATCACGCGCTGCTGGCGGTGCTCGATCAGCGGATTGAAAATGCCGTAGCGCGAGAAGATCTGCCGCGGATTCTTCTTGATCCACAGCCAGGAGCCCATCTCCAGGGTCAGCGGCATGAAAATGCGCCGCTGATCCTCGGTGGCGCGCAGGTACAGGTAATCCCACAGGTCGCCATGGGTCAGGTACTGACGGCTCTGCGGCTCGAATACGTAGCGGTGGTGCGCGTGACTCTGATCGAAGATGGTGCGCAGCGCGTGCATCTCCGGCAGGTGGCGGATCGGCTGCACCGTATAAGCGTAGGGAAACCAGATGCGGTCCTGCGCGCCGAAACCGGAATGGCAGTCCAGCGCCATGCTGAAGCGCCGGCTCAGCAACTCCTTCTCCACCAGCTCGCACAGCGCCGCGCCTTCGGTCTGCATCGGCGCGCCGCGCGGACCGCGATACCAGGGCAGGCCGGGGCCGATGCGATGGCCGCCCAGCATGAACGGCACCGGCTCCACTGCTTCCACCGGCGAGTTGCGCATCAGGTCCACGCCATTGGGGTTGGCGCGCGTGCCCAGCCACAGCCCGCCCGGATTGACCATCGGCATGAACACCAGGCGCACACCCTTGAGCTGCTCCTGCAACACCGTATCCCAGGGCAGGCGCATCAGCAGGCTGCGCATATAAGCCAGCACCACCTCCGCGCCGATGCGCTCCAGGCCATGCACGCCACCGAAGAAGCCCACCGCCGGAACTTCCGGCGAGGGATTGCCGAGGGTGAAGGCATGCACCGGAAACTGCCGCCCGCCGCACGCAACCTGGCACAGCTCGGTGATCTCGAAATAGCCTTGACCGTCCTCGATCAGCCGCTGCAGTTCGGTCAGCTCGGGCGGCTCTTTGGCGCTCACGCGTTGGCGGCTGGCAGGATCATGCGGCCAATCTAGCGGGCCAACATGTCATGTTGTTGACGCAATCCCGCAATAAACCCCGCCGGGGCGCTCCGGAAAGTCCGAGTGGTGCCTTAGTTTGAAAATCTGTTGTGTCTCACACTGAAATACGGCCCGATTGATGGCCGGGTAATCCGGTCTTTTTGTATGCTGATGCAGTCGAAAGGAGCCATCGATGGACGACGTCACCGGTCTTGTTGCCGAAATTCGCGCGTTTCGCCCCTTCCTTCCCGCAAAGGAATTCGAGACGAGTCTGCGCTTCTACAAGGCGATTGGTTTCAAAGCCTATCCGCTCGGGGAGACTCTCGCCGAACTCAGCCTCGGGATTCACGCCTTCCTGCTCCAAGGCTACTACCAAAAGGAATGGGCCGAGCACACGATGATGCATGTCCTCGTCGAAGATATCGACGTATGGTGGCGACATATCGATTCACTGGCCCTTAGCAGTCGATTCGGCGTTCAGCCCCCAGCGCCGCCTCGGGTCGAGCCGTGGGGCCTCACCGTAGCCTACGTATGGGATCCGGCGGGGGTGCTGTGGCACTTTGCACAGGCGACTCCAGAAAACTCGAATTCAAGCACTACCTAGTTTCAAACTGAGGCTTTACCTGAAGTCCGCTTTCATCAAGCTGCAATATTCGCGTCACAGGAGCTTGGTACGGTTTCCAATCAGCGCTTCGACGCGGCACGCCATCCAGGCGTGAGGAAAGCGCACCAGGAGAAGATCATGCGTGGATTCGTTCGCAGTTTCAAAGCCTACCCCGCCCTGACCCTCGGTGTCGTCATGCTCGGCGTGCTGGAATTCGCCGCCCTGCAGCGTTCGCAGCTGAGCAACCGCGCGCTGGCCAGGCAGTAGCAGCACGGCTGGCGGCGCCTTCGCCGCCGACAACATCCGCTTGCAACGCAGGGCGGGAACCGCGAGCGCATCCCACCCTTTTCAATGCGGAGCGATTGTAGCCCCCGGGGAACTGCTCTAAGCTGGCTCCATAGCGCGCCACAGACGCGCCTGTCGATGAATCACGCGGCTTACGCCGGTGTATTCGATGCGAACAGAGGAGTAAGCACATGGCTTCAGGGAACGCAGTGCGTCTCGCGAGGGCTGTTTCCATCTCCTTGTCTGTGGGGGCCGTACTGGCCGGTTTGCCCGCTCTGGCCGCACCCGGCGATCCCCTGGGCCCTGCGTTCCTGGTCGGACCGACTTCAGGCATCGGCCGTCCGGTGGTGGCGCGATCGGCCAGCGGCGAATTCGTGGTGGTCTGGCACAACCCTGGCGCGTCCGACAGCGGCGTTACGGCGCAGCGTTTCCATGCCGACGGCAGCACCGACGGCGGCGCCATTGCCGTAGTGGCTTCCGGCACCACGGTCCCCGACCTGTCGGTAGCCATGGACGGCGCCGGCGACTTCGTCGTGGCCTGGACCGCATTCAACAGCGTGGCCACCGCCTGGGCTCAGCGCTTTCCCGCCGCCGGCGCGGCCGGCGTGGCGTTCCAGCTGGATGGCGCCTCCAGCGGGGTCCGCAGCAGCGCCTCGCCCTCGGTGGCTATGAACGCCGACGGCAGCTTCGTCGTGGCCTGGTTGCGCAGCGTCGATTCCGGCGCCTTGCAATACAACCTGCCGCCGATTCCCGACTGCCCCAACGGCGCCGTCGGACTGGAGCTGAACGATCCCGCCATCGCGTTCCGGCGCTACAACGCCGCCGGTGCCGCCCAGGGCCAGGGGCCGGGGATCACCGAAGCCAAGCCCGGCATCGGCTTCAGCGCCTATGTCTGCCTGGCGGAGCTGGAGATCTATGCCGGAACTTCCAGTCTCGGCCCGAACGGCGGCAGCACGCTGAGCGCACCGGTGACGGCGATCGGTCCCGGCGGCGGCTTCAGCATCGCCTGGGCGGAAACGGAATATGACGGGGTGTCGCTCGATTTCCTGCCACCGGCGCTACTCGCGCCGACCCATGTTTCGATACAGCCTTACAGCGCGGGCGGCCTGCCGCTGGGCGTGCAGCAGGTCGTGGCGTTGACGCCCGGCCTGGTTGCCGGCAATGCGGCGGTCCAGGCGCCGCGCGTCGCCCAGGGCACGGCCGGCGGCATTCTGATCTGGGATGCCTACAGCTACCAGTCCAGCACGCAGTCCAACCAGTACGCGGTGAAGCTGCGCAGCTTCGATAACATCGGATTGCCGCTGCAGCTGTTCGCGGACACGGTCGCTTCCGGCGAGCAGGTGTTCCCCTGGGGCGACTACCTGGCCGACGTCGCGGCGACCCCGGACGGTTCCGTCGTGGCCTGGCGCAGCACCAGTAGCAGCGGCGCCACCGAGACGCAGCAGATCAACCTGCAGCGGCTCGGCAGCAGCGGCGCGCTGCTAGGAGCGCCGATCGTGGCCGCCAGCGCGGTCCCCAGTTCGCCCAGCCTGAGCTACACGCAGACCTTGACCCTGACCGCGCCGGCCATCGCCAGCGACGGCAGCGGCAACTTCGCCGTGTTCTGGACCACCCTTAATTACGATGCCTCGCAGGTATTGACCTACGGCCGCTTGTATTCGGGGGGCTGAGGAAGGCAAGCACGGACCGCAAGTGCGGGAGCTTGACCTCACAAGCTCCCTAGTGGCTGTCGCCCAGGTAAACAATCTCCGGCGGCTCCTCCACCCCCGCCGCCGCCATCCGCTGCGCCAGCTCCTCCGACTCGAAGTACGCCTTGGCCTTGGCAACGTGCGTTGCATGCAGCAGCAACACCACGTCGAGCGGATCGTCCACGTTGCGCCAGAGGTTGAATTCGCGGATGCCCATGCTGTCGCGCACACTGCGTCCGCGGTCGTAGGCCTGCTTCCAGGCATTGAAATCGGTGACTCTGATCCGGGCCATGACGTGAAACATGCGCGCTCCTCCATCCTGTTGATGCGACCCGCCTCGAAACGGGCGGTGCGGGCTTCACTATAGACCTGTTGCCCCGCGACGGAGCCGCAGGCCCTGCGGTTCAGCCGCTCTCCGCGGGCCAGCGCCGGGGTCTGGAATACGCTCGTACCTTGCCGTATCGTTATGTCCGGGGCGCATTGGGGATGCGCGTCGCGACGGCTTCGGGGACACTGGCCGTGAGGCTGGGCGGATGCCATCGTCGGCTTGGGACTGCGGGGTTTGCAAGCAAGAAGGGGGATCAGGGAAATGAGTCACAGCCTGGTGTTCACGGGCAGGATCCGCGACGGCGCGACGCTGGAGGAAACGCGCCACAATCTGGCCGAGATGTTCAAGATCGGTGATGCGGCGGTGCTGGACCGGGTCTTCTCCGGCAAGCCCGTCATACTGAGAAAGAACCTCGACGAGCACGAGGCGCGCAAGCAGGAGATGATCCTGCTCATGGCCGGCGCCGTATGCGAAGTGCGCGCCATGGCTCCGGCAGCGCCTGCCGCCCCAACCCCTCCCGTTCCGGTTGCGGCCGCCGGGGCCGATGCGAGGCCAGCCGATCCCGATCCGGCCCAGGCGCCGCCGCAAGCGCCGCCCGTCGTTCCATCCAGGCCTGCCCGCATGGAACTGAGCGGCCACGCCCACAGCGCCGCCCAGCCTCCGCAAACCCTGTCGCTGCTCCCGGCCATCTCACCGCCGCTGGCGTTGGCCGCCGAACCTGCGCCCACACCTGCCGACTCCGCTGCCTACCTGCCGGCGGCGCTGCGCGGCGGACTGGCCATGGCCCCGGAACAGGCGCACGCGGCACCCGACTCCATCGCCGTTACCCATCACGGCCGCGCCGGTGAGGGCCTGCTCGACGAACTGCATGCGCCATGGGACCCGGCCTTCGTGCCGGATGCGGTGCGCGGACTGTCCTGGGCCGGTTTCTTCGCGCCGCTGTTATGGGGCTCCTTCAACGGCATGCCCCTGTCGTTCCTGCCGCTGATCGGCGTACGCCTGTTGCGGCACTTCGTTCCAGCCTGGGCCTGGATGGTGTTCTACCTCGGCTTCGGCACGTTCTATCTGATCAAGGGACGCGAACTGGCCTGGGAACACAAGCAGTGGCGCAATGCCGAGCATTTCAACCGGGTCCAGCGCAACTGGGCCATCGGCAGCTTCGCCTTCTTCCTGCTCTCGATGTACGGCCTGGTGCACCTCATGACGCTGGCGCATTTGCAGGGACGCCAGGGTGCCGTACAGCAGCAACTGGCGCGCGCCGAGATTGCGGTCATGCAAGCCACCACGCCCGAAGCCAGGGAAGCGGCTATCGCGGACCGCGACAAGCTGCGTGAAGACTTCCTTGCCACCATCCCCGATGCCGACACCCGCGAGCGCGAGCGGCGCGCCTTCGCCGTGGTGGATCAGGCGGTGGAGGAGCACAATGCGGAGATAGCGCAGCCTTCCGCCGCGCCGGACACCTCCGCATCTCCGCCATAGGCCGGCGCCCATAAAAAAAGCGGGTTGAATCTCATCGGCTCAACCCGCCCTTGTCACATCACTCGCCTCAGAACAGCGACACATCCATATCCATCAGCGGCGCCGCACCGGCACGCGCCGCGCGCAGGTGGAACTCCGTTTCCGGCAGCAGCTTGGCGTAGTAGAAGCGCGCCGTCGCCAGCTTGGCCTTGTAGAAATCGCCCTCGGCCTGCTTGTCCAGGGCGATGCGCGCCATGCGCGCCCAGAAATAGGCGAACACCAGATGACCGACCACGCGCAGGTAAGGCGTGGAAGCGGCGCCGACTTCCTCCGGGTTCTTCATCGCCTTCTGGCCGATCTCGGCGGTGAGCTTGGTCACCTGGTCGCCCAGGGCGGCCAGCGGGCCGATGAACTCGGCCATTTCCGGATTGTCGGCCTGGGACTTGGCGAACTGCGACACCAGCTTGCCGAACTTCATCAGCTTGGCGCCCATGTCGCTGAGCACCTTGCGGCCCAGCAGGTCCAGCGCCTGGATGCCGTTGGTGCCCTCGTAGATCATGTTGATGCGGGCGTCACGGACGTACTGCTCCATGCCCCACTCCTTCACATAACCGTGGCCGCCCAGCACCTGCAGGCCGAGATTGGTGCACTCGAAGCCGTTGTCGGTGAGGAAGCCCTTGATCACCGGGGTCAGCAGCGCCACCATGTCCTCGGCATCCTTGCGCACCTTCTCGTCCGGGTGCGACAGCTCGCGGTCGATCTGCAGGCCGGTCCAGTAGGAAAAGGCGCGGCCGCCCTCGACATAGGCCTTCTGCGTCAGCAGCAGGCGGCGCACATCGGGATGCACGATGATCGGATCGGCCGGCTTGTCCTTGGCCTTGGGGCCGGACAGCGAACGCATCTGCAGACGGTCCTTCGCATAGGCCAGCGAGTTCTGGTAGGCGATCTCGGTCAGGCCCAGGCCCTGCAGGCCCACGCCCTGACGCGCGCCGTTCATCATCACGAACATCGCCGGCAGGCCGCGGTTCGGCTCGCCCACCAGCCAGCCCTTGGCGTCGTCGAGATTGATGACGCAGGTCGCATTGCCGTGAATGCCCATCTTGTGCTCGATCGAGCCGCACTTGACGGTGTTGCGCGCACCCGGCTTGCCGTCGGCGGTGGGCAGGAACTTCGGCACGATGAACAGCGAGATGCCCTTGGTGCCGGACGGCGCGTCCGGCAGGCGCGCCAGCACCAGGTGGATGATATTGTCCGACATGTCATGCTCGCCGGCCGAGATGAAGATCTTGCTGCCGGTGATGTGGTACGAGCCATCCGCCTGCGGCTCGGCCTTGGTGCGCAGCAGGCCCAGGTCTGTGCCGCAATGCGCTTCGGTCAGGCACATGGTGCCGGTCCATTCGCCCGACACCAGCTTGGGCAGGTACAGCTTCTGCAGCTCGGGCGTGCCGTGGGCGCGCAGTGCCGCATAGGCGCCGTGCGACAGGCCGGGATACATGCCCCAGGCCTGGTTGGCGGAGTTGATCATCTCCATGAAGACATTGTTGACCAGTTCCGGCAGGCCCTGGCCGCCGTAGTTGGGATCGGCCGACAGCGCCGGCCAGCCCGCCTCGACGTACTGCCTGTAGGCTTCCTTGAAGCCCTTCGGCGCGGTCACCACGCCGTCGCCCTTGTAGGTGCAGCCTTCCTCGTCGCCGCTCTGGTTGAGCGGGAAGATCACCCCGCTGCAGAACTTGCCGGCTTCCTCCAGCACCTGGTCCACGGTGGCGGCGTCGATCTCGGCATGCGCCGGCATGGCCTTGAATTCCTGCTCCACATCGAGCAATTCGTGCAGGACAAACTGCATATCGCGCAGCGGCGGCGTGTACTGACCCATGAAACTCTCCAGTGCAAGAAATGAGGAAGCAATCCGGGCGCGCCCTTGGCGCGAGATTCTGAGGTATCCGGATTACCTTGTACAATACGGTAGCGTATGTTTGGGGAGATTGCTAGAGCCCTGGAGACAGCAGGGGTGGGCAAATCCCCCTCCTTCCGTGACCATCCCGCCCCGCTGTCATCCTGAGCGCAGCGAAGGATCTGGCCTCAAATCTCGCCGGGATTTCCCTACGCCTGAAATGACGGCTGTCGTAGGGCGGGCCATGTCCGCCGCTTTCCTCTCAAGATCGGGGAAACAGCCGGCGGCCAAGGGCCGCCTTACGGATTCACGCAGCGCCCTTGCGCGCCGCTTCCTGCTCCAGCTTGGTCAGCGCCACCCGGTTGCGCAGGTATACCGGCAACAACTCCCCCGCCCCGATGCCGCGCCCGGCGGCGAATTGCGGTTGCGCCAGCGGCAGCGCATCGCGCGCATGCGGCAGGGCTTCGCCATCCAGCGTATTCAAGGTGGCGCCGGTGTGCTCACGTAGGGCTTTCAGATGCGTTTTCCAGCCGCTGCCGACAGCGGCGTACTCACCACTGGCCGGAAGCTCCAGCGCAGCTGGCGGTGCCACCAGTGCTTCGTCCTGCGCCGCCGCCAAGCCATCGGCCGCTGCGTAGCGGCAGAAATAAACCTCGTTCATCCGCGCATCGATGGCCGCCAACACCCGGTCTGCGCCATGCAGGCGCACCGCGCCCTGCGCCAGCATCGCCAGCGAGGACACCGCCACCACCGGCCGGTCCAGCCCCATCGCCAAACCCTTGACGAAGCCCACGCCGATGCGCACCCCGGCAAAGCTGCCGGGCCCGACGCCGCAGGCGATGCCGTCGATCTCCGAGAGGGCAATGCCGCAATCCGCCATCACGCCGTGCAGCATGTCGGGCAGGAGTTGCGAATGCCCGCGCCCGGCCACTTCGAAGCGCTCGTGGATGGCGCCGTCCAGCCACAGCGCCACCGAGCAGGCCTCGGTGGCGGTATCGATGGCGAGCAGTTTCATGCCGCTTTCAGCCCGCGCAGCCAGGCGCCGGCTTCCGCCGCGTCGGCCAGCAGCGGCATCGCCGGCAGGCTCGCCAGCACGCGCTTGCCGTAGCTCTTGCCGCGGAGGCGCGGGTCGCAGATCACGATCAGGCCGTGGTCCGCATCGTCGCGGATCAGGCGGCCCACGCCCTGGCGCAGGGTGGTGATGGCGCGCGGCAGCTGTACCTCGGAGAAGGGATTGCCGCCGCGGGCGCGCACCGCTTCCAGCCGCGCTTCGAATACCGGGTCGTTCTGCTGGCCGAACGGCAGCTTGTCGATCGCCACCAGGCGCAGCGCCATGCCCTTCACGTCCACGCCTTCCCAGAAACTGCTGGTCGCCACCAGCACGCCGTTGCCGGCGCGGCTGAAGCGGTCCACCAGCACCGACTTGGCATCCTCGCCCTGCACGAACAGCGGAAACGCCGCCTTGCGCAGCTTCGCGGCGATGCGCGCCAGCGCGCGATGGCTGGTACACAGCACGAAGGCGCCGCCGCCGCTGGCCTCGATCAGCGGCAGCAGCGCATCGGCCACCGCATCGGAATGCTCCGGCGCGTTCGGATCGGGCAGATCGCGCGGCAGGTACAACCGCGCCTGGCGCGCGTAGTCGAAGGGACTGTCCAGGCGCAGGGTGCGCGCCTCGCTCAGGCCCAGGGTCTCGTTGAAGTGGGAGAAATCCTTGCCCGCCGCCAGCGTGGCCGAGGTAAACACCCAGGCGCCAGGATAAGCTGCCATGAAATTGCGGAAGCCCTCGGTCGGCTCCACCGGCGCCGTGTGCAGCGCGCCGCCGCGGCCTACTGCCTCGACCCAGCGCACCGATTCCGCCGCCGCTTCCGGCGACTCGTCGGCCGCGGTGATCAGCTCCAGCCGCTTGACCAGCGCGCGGGCACGCTGCGAGCAGGTCTCCAGCCCGGCGCTGCGCTCGGCGTAGCGCTTCAGCTCATCGCTGCACTCGCCCAGCGCATGACGCGCCGCGCCCAGCGCCGACACCGCGCCAGGCAAGGTGCCGAACTGACGCCAGGCGATGCGCCCGCCCAGTTCCTGGAACGGCCGCTCCAGCTCCGAGGCGGCGATGGCCAGGGCGTCGACCGCCTCGGTCAGCTCCGGCATGTCGCGGAATTCCTGCATCTCGGTGCCGGCGTCGCGCACCAGGTCCAGCAGTTGTCGCGTCGAGACACGCTCGCCGAAGAACTGCGCCGCCAGCTCCGGCAACTGGTGTGCCTCGTCGACGATGATGGCGTCGGTGCCCGGCAGCACGCCGAAGCCTTCCTGCTTCAGACGGAAATCGGAAAACAGCAGATGGTGGTTCACCACCACCAGATCCGCCGCCTGCGCCGTGCGCCGCGCCTTCACCACATGGCATTCGGCGAAGTCCGGGCACTTGGCGCCCAGGCAGTTGTCGGCGGTGGAGGTGATCGCCGGCAACATCGGATCGTCGTTGCCGATCGAGCCCAGCTCGGAAATCTCGCCGGTGCCGGTGCGGTGCGCCCATTCGTCCACCGTCTGCAGGCGGTCGCGCCGCACCCGCCCGCGCGGGTCCATCTGCGCCTTGCGCAGGCGGTACAGGCACAGGTAGTTGCCGCGCCCCTTGAGCAGGCTCACGCGCGACGGCAGCGCCAGCGTATCGCGCACCCGCGGCAGGTCGCGAAAGAACAACTGATCCTGCAGATTCTTGGTGCCGGTCGACACCACCACGCGGCCGCCGCTGAGCAGCGCCGGCGTCAGGTAAGCATAGGTCTTGCCGGTGCCGGTGCCCGCCTCCACCACCAGCGAAGAGCGTTGCGCCAATGCGTCCTGTACCGCATCCGCCATCTCCTGCTGCGCGGCGCGCGGCAGGAAGCCCGGCAGGCTGTAGGAGAACGGGCCTTTGGCGCCCAGCAGTTCGCCGGCGCTCTCCGCTTTCATGAGCGCGAGCCTTGTGCTTCATCGCGCAATACACATATGTGCCGCGATGATCTCAATTCAGGCGCTCGCCAAACCGCTCGAACCGAGGCGCCCAATTGCCCTTGATGTCGGCCGACACCAGGATCTTCACGGCGCGGCCGATCAGAAGCTCCCGCGGCACCAGTCCGAAGTAGCGCGAGTCCGCGCTGTCATCACGATTGTCGCCGAGCATCAGAAAGTGATCAGCCGGGATGAGCAGCGGGCCGAAGTTGTCGTTGGTGGAACCGCTGCGCGTGGGGAACCACTGCACCACATGCTCAACCGGACCGCTGTGTTCGTCCAGGCGCAATGCATCGACCGGGAGACCATTCCCGGTCTGCTCCAGCACCGCGCCGATCGCGGCATAGCTCGCCGGCTGGCCGTTGACGATCACCACCTTGTCGCGCATCTGCATCATGTCGCCCGGCAAGCCGATCACGCGCTTGATCAGGCGAGTGCCGTTCTTCGGTGAATAGAACGTAACAATATCGCCGCGCCGCGGCTCACCGGTGCGGGCGACGATGATATTGGTCAGCGGCACTTTCAGGTTGTAGGCCAGGCGGTTGACGAACACCACATCGCCTTCCTGGATGGTCGGTCGCATCGAGCCGGAAGGAATCGGGTTCCAGTCGGCGACGGCGGTGCGGAAGAAGCCGAACAACAGGAGAAACACCAGCAATCCGCGGTTATCGCTGATCCACTTTTTCATGGCTCGACTCCAATATGAAATACATGATCCGCCCAGGTGCAAACTGACTCAAAGATCCTCCGGCCGCAAGCCGGTGAACTTGGCGATTCTTGCCAGCATGCGCGGACCGATTTCTTCGCGTTCATGAAAGGCGAAAACGAAGTCCGGCCAGCCTTCCCTACTCAGGGTCTTGTGGGAGCCCGACTGACGCTTGAGCTGCCAACCAATCCGATGCAGCGCCGAGAGAACTTTATTGGCCCTCGACGATGGCCAATTGCTCATGCCGCCCTTAAGCCGATACGGATGGCGAGGGGCGCGGTTTCAAGCTCATCGAGGCGTTCCGCCAGAACACGTAAAGCCAAGGCTTCCGCCTTTCGCATGGCCTCGTCGGAACTGGCGCCGTAGGCCAGAACCCCAGGCAGTTGCGGGACTTCAGCCAGCCAGCGGCCGTCTGTTTCCTGCTCATACTCGATGGTGAAGTCCATGACGCTCTCGATTGATTCCGCTGATTCGAATTCTACGCTTTTGAACCTTGCGTCGCCCGGCCCTAATTCGTCGACAGCGCCCGCGCGATCTCGTCCGCCCGGGCCTGCGCCTGCACCGCCCCGCCGGCATCGCCGCGCGCCTGCCGCGCCGAAGCGATCAGCCGCCAGTTGCCGGCCTCGATATAGGGATTGCCGCGCGCCAGGCTGGTGGATTTCTGCGCCGCGCTCTCCGCCTGGTCGGGCTGGCTCAGGTCCATGTGCGCGCCGGCCAGGGCCTGCCACACGAAGGGGTTGCGCGATTCGATGTGCAGGGCCCGCTCCAGCAGCGCCTCGGCCTGGTCGGCGTGGCCGGCGGCGCGGGCGTCCTGCGCCTGCTTGTACAGCGACAGCACCGCCTTGCTGGCGTTGGTGTCCTGGATGGTGTGCGGATAGCTCTGCGTGGTCAGCGGCGGCTGCGTCGCCGTCGGCGGGATGTAGGTGCCGACGCCCGGCACCGTCGTGCCCGGACTCGGCAGCGGCGGCGCGTTGGTGGTGACGCCGCCGGTAGAGGAGCTCTGCCCTTCCTCGGTGGCGCAGCCGGACAGCAGCACCCCGGCCACCGCCATCGCCGCTGCCATGCGGCGCAACCCGCTACTCCGGAGACTCATTTAAAGATGCTCTTGATCCAGTTCAGGGGTGTTGATTTTGACTGATCCGCGCAGGGCGCGTACTGCTGCGGCTCGGCGGCGCGGATGAACGGTACGGTCACCGTCTCGCCGCAGCCGGGATCGGCGCGCAAGCCGCTGGCCGGGTCGATCGCCACTTCGTCCACATCCGCCGGCGCCAGCGGCTCGATGCCCTTGGCGTTCAGGTCGCGGATCAGCTTGCCCCAGATGCGCAGCGCACCGGTGGCGCCCTCGAAGCCGGTGGGCTTGTTGTCGTCGCGGCCGACCCAGATCACCGCCACGCGGTCGCCGCCGAAGCCGGCGAACCAGCTGTCGCGCAGGTCCTCGGTGGTGCCGGTCTTGCCGGCATAGATCTGCCCGGGCGGCAGCACCGTGGTGGCCCAGTGGCCGGTACCCAGCTCGATCACCTTGCGCATGGCCCAGGTGGTCAGGTAAACCGGCCCTTCCGGCAGGGTGTGCTTGAGCTTGAAGGCGTAACGGTTGAGCGGCTGGCCATCCTTGGTCAGCACCGCGCGGATGGTCAGCAGCGGCGTCAGGTAGCCGGAGGACGCGATGGTGGAATAGATCTGCGCCACGTCCAGCGGCGCCATGTCGACGGCGCCGAGGAAGATCGAGGGCAGTTCCGGTACGTCGTCGAAGCCGGCGGCGGCGAAGGTCTGTTTGACCTTGCCCACGCCCACATCCAGGCCCAGGTGCACCGTGGCCAGGTTGTAGCTCTTGGCCAGGGCCATGTACAGCGGCACCGAGCCGTGCAGCTGGCGGTCATAATTCTTCGGCGACCAGATCTGGCCGTTGGGCAGCTTCAGGTCCACCGGGGAATCGTCGAGCGGCGTTTCCAGGTTGAAGCGGTCGGGCTGCTGCAGCGCCGTCAGGTAGGTGAAGGGCTTGGCCAGCGAGCCGATCGGGCGTCGCGTGTCGATGGCGCGGTTGAAGCCGGCGTAACGCGCATCGCGTCCGCCCACCACCGCCAGCACTTCACCGCCCTCCACCGAAGTCACCACGCCGGCGCCCTGCAGCGTGCCCTCGACCATGCGGCGCGACTTCTCCAGCTCCGGCACATCCTCGGTGATGCGATTCTCCAGCACCTCCTGCACATGCGGATCGAGCGTGGTGAAGATGCGCAGGCCCTCGCTGGTGAGGTCCTGCTCCTGGTACAGCCCGGCGAGCTGCTTGCGCACCAGGTCGACGAAGGCCGGATAACGCGCCGCGCCGCCGCCGCCGCCCGGCGTCACACCCAGCGGGCGCTGGATCGCCGCCTGATACTCGTCCGGCGTGATGTTGCCGGCGTCGGCCATCATCTTCAGCACCAGGTTGCGGCGCTCGGTCACCAGCTTCACCGCACGGCGCGGGTTGTACTGGCTCGGCCCCTTGACGATCGCCACCAGCATGGCGATCTCGTGCGGCTGCAGCTCGTTCAGCGGCTTGTTGAAATAGTACTGGCTGGCCAGGCCGAAGCCGTGCACCGCGCGCGGCCCGTCCTGGCCCAGGTCCACCTCGTTGAGATAGGCCTCGAGGATCTCGTCCTTGCTGACATGGCGCTCCAGCAGGATCGCCATCGAGGCTTCGGTGATCTTGCGCTTGGCGGTGCGCTCATTGGACAGAAACAGGTTCTTGATCAGCTGCTGGGTCAGCGTGCTGGCGCCCTGCACCGTGTGGCCGGCGCGCACATTGGCGAACGCCGCGCGCAGGATGCCGCGCAGGCTGACGCCGCCATGGCTGTAGAAATCGTGGTCCTCCACCAGGATCAGGGTCTGCGGCAGCAGCGGCGGCACCTCGGACAGCTTGACCAGCACGCGGTCCTCGCCGCTATGCGAGGGATAGATGCTGCCGATCAGCATCGGATCGAAGCGCAGCAGGTCCAGCGTCTTGTCGCTGCCCATCACGCGCAGGCCGCCGATGCCCTTGTCGTCGCCCTGCACCTCGATGCGCTGCTCCGGCTGCGCCGCATCCCAGAAGGCGAAGGCGCGGGTATCGATGCGCAGGCTGCCCTTGGTCGGAACGTAAGTGCCGGGCCCGGTCAGATCGTCGCCGGCGCGATAGCCCAGACGATCCAGCTCATGCCGCAGCTGCGCCAGGCTCAGCGATGCGCCGGGATAGACCTCCAGCGGCGCCGCGTAAACCTGTGCCGGCAGCACCCAGCGCACCCCGGCGAAGCGCGTGCGCACATCGCCGTCGAGCTTGACCAGGAACAGGGTGAACAGCAGCAGGCCCACGCTCAGGGCCAGGCCCAGGCCGATCAGCAGCCAGCGGACCAGGGGGGACTGAAGAAAGCTAAAAAAGCTGGATCGGGGTTTTTTACGCGCCATTGGGCGCAAATGCTAGCTGTTTTTCGCAGGGAACGCAGTGCCCTGCCGCACAGTCTTACTCTTCGCCCCGCACCTCGCGCTCCATCTGCTCGATGCCGATATGGCGCACGTCCTTGCCCTTGACGAAATAGATGACGTATTCGGCGATGTTGCGGGCATGATCGCCGATGCGCTCGAGCGAGCGCACCGACCAGATGATGTCCATGACGCGGCGGATGGTGCGCGGGTCTTCCATCATGAAGGTGATGCACTGGCGCATCAGCGATTCATATTCGCGGTCCACCGCCATGTCTTCGCGCGCCACCGCCAGGGCGGCGTCGGCGTCCATGCGGGCGAAGGCGTCGAGGCCGTCGCGCACCATCTGCGAGACGTGGCGCGACAGGTGCCCCACCTCGACCAGCGGCGCGCCGCTGCCGTCCTGCGAGGCCAGGTCCACCGCCATGCGCGCGATCTTCTCCGCCTCGTCGCCGATGCGCTCCAGGTCGGTGATGGTCTTGATCACGGCGTAAACCAGGCGCAGGTCGCCGGCGGTGGGCTGGCGCCGCGCCAGGATGCCGCTGCATTCCTCGTCGATCAGCACTTCCAGCTGATTGACCTTGAAATCGTTACGCGACACTTCCTCGCCGAGGATGCCGTCATTCTCCATCAGCGCCCGGGTGGCATCGACGATCTGCTGTTCCACCAGCCCGCCCATGGCCAGCACGCGCTGCCGCACATCCTCCAGCTCCTCGTTGTACTGGCTGGAGATATGCGATTTATATGAAAGTGTCGTCATGGCGGGAACAATCCGCGGTCGGTCGAATGAAGAAGAAAGCCGCAGACCCGAATGCGCCCGGGACGATTGCCAATCAGCCGAAAACGAAGGGCCGAGCAAGCCAGCGTCGGGTGAAGCAAACCGAATGAATTCAGGTCATTAAGCGTCAGGAATAGCCCGCACGCAGCAAGCTACCAATCCATGATGACAGCCCGGTGACATCACCGGGTGGCGTGCACGACACTTTAGGATGTGACGCGGCCGAGGACAAGTTGCCGCGTACTTCCGGAATCCCCGGCCGGCTAGCGCGGACCGGTGCCGTTGTCGGGACCGATGCCGCTATCCGGACCGTTGCCGGCCGCGGGGCCGTTGGCGCGCTCCATCATCTGCCTTTGCTGGCCGGTCGCGGCATTCGGATCGTCGTGCGCCGCCGCGTAGCGGCCCAGTGCGCTCGACGGCGCCTTGGCCTGGTCACCCGGCAGGGATTTCTTGATCCGCGCCAATTTGCGGTCGGAACGGGCCAGGGGATCGGCCTTGCCGTTGACGATGACCGGCGCGGTGGTATGGACGTCGCCCTGCGCTTTAGGCGCCGGCGGCTTGCCGTCGGTGCCTGATTGCTGAGACTGCTGCGCCTGCAGCCCTGGACTGGCCAGCGCCGTGAGCATGGCCAGTGCCAGCAAGGCCCTGGCGGCACCCTTCGATTGAACCGATTGCCGCAATGACATGGTGCCTCTCCGTGGCCGATGAACGCATTGTGCGCGAATTTCGCGGCAGCGACCTACTGCGGAGCCGTAGCGGCGACAGCCGCCGCCGGCGCATTCTCGTCCGCCGTAGTCCAGCCGCCGCCGAGCGCGCGGATCAGATCCACGCTGGCGCGCAGCTGCCGCGTCTCCAGCTGCAGCTCCGCCTCCTCGGCGCTGAGCGCGGCGGTTTGCGAGTCGACCACTTCCAGATAGTCGACGCCGCCGTCGCGGTACTGGGTCATGGAAATCTCCAGCGTCTTCTGCGCCGCCTGCACCGCCGCGTTCTCGTCGACGGTCTCGACCTTGTAGTTCGCCAGCAGCGCCAGGTTGTCCTCGACCTGCTGGAACGCCGTCAGCACCGTCGAGCGGTAGCGCGCCGCGGCTTCGTCCAGCTTGGCCCGCGCCTGCGCCAGCTGGGCGCTGTGCAGCCCGGCGTCGAAAATGGTCTGGGTCAACATCGGCCCCACCGCCCAGTAGGTGGACGGGGCCATGAACAGGCTGCCGGTGCTGGTGCTCTGCACGCCGATCGCCGCGCTCAGGTCCAGGCTCGGGAAGAACGCGGCACGCGCCACGCCGATGCTGGCGTTGGCCGCAGCGACGCGACGCTCCGCCGCCGCCACATCCGGCCGACGCTGCAGCAGCGTGGCCGGCACGCCGGGCGGAATCTGCGGCAGCGCAATGCGGCGCGCATCCGGCGGCAGCGAAAAGGCCGCGGGCGACTCGCCCACCAGCACGGCGACGGCATGCTCGAGCAGGGCGCGCCTGGCGCGCGATTCCGAAACCTCGGCCCGGGCCGTATCGAGCTGGGTATGCGCGCGGCTGACGTCGAGGCCGGAGACCACGCCGCCGCCATGCAGGGTCTCGGTCAGGGTCAGCGCTTTGTCGTAGGCGGTCACGGTATCGGCCAGCAACTGAATCTCGCGATCCTCGCTGAGGATCGCGACGTAATCGTCTGCCAGCTGGATCTGCAAGCTCAACCTAGCTGAAGCCAGATCGCCCGCCGCCGCCTGCGTTTCAGCCTTGGCGGATGCGACTTCGTTGCGCACCTTGCCCCACAGATCGACCTCATAGTCCGCCTGCAGGCCTACTGTGTCGGCCCCATAGATGTCCGGTTGGCCGCCGCCGCGCAACGGGCGGGTGTCGGACTGACGGTTCTCCGACAGGCCGAACAGCCCCGACAGCGTCGGCCACAACCCCGCTTTGGCCTGATCCTCGAAGGCCTTGGCCTGCCCGTACAGCGCCAGCGCGGCGGCGAGATCCGGGCTATTGGCGTCAAGGCGCGTTTCCAACTCTGACAACCGCGCATCGCCATACAGGCTCCACCAGGCGCCGCGCGGTAGCGCATCGGCCGGCTGGGCATCGGTCCAGGGCGCCGCTTCCTTGAAGTTGGCGGGGATGTTCATCGCCGGCACCTGATAAGTGGGCGCCAGCGAACACCCGCCGAGCGCCAGCGTCGCCGCCAGCGCCACGAGCGCGGGTTTAATCCGGTTCATGCCCGGCTCCCTCCTGCGCAGCGGCGGCCCCGGCGGCCTTAGCGGCACCCGGGGCATCGGCTGCCGCCACGTGCACTTCATCGCCATCCGACAGCGCATCCGGCGGACTGTCGATGATGCGGTCTCCGGCCTTGATGCCCGATGCCACCTCGATCCAGCGCCCCAGGTCCTGCTTGACGGTGATCGACTGCAGTTTGGCCCGGCCGGTCGCATCGACCGTGGCCACCTGCAAGCCGGCCGAGCGGAAAATCAGGGCGCTGGCCGGCACCCGGATGACATTGGCGTCGGCGGACAGGTCGAAGCGCACGTTGGCGAAATCCCCCGGCATCAGGGCGCCGGAACTGTCGTCGAGGGACAGTTCGACCAGCAGGGTGCCCGACTCGATGTTGACCGAGCCGGAAGTGCTGTCGACCTTAGCGGTGAATTTGGTGTCGCCATGTCCTGGCACCAGCAGCTGCGCCGTCATGCCCGGATGGATCGCCGGCGCCGCATCCTGCGGCACGCTGACGTAGACGCGCAACAGGTGGATGTCGGACACGGTGAACAGCTGCGGCCCGCGGCCGCCGCCGGCGTCGATCAGTGCTCCAACGTCGGTGTCGCGCGAGGTCACCACGCCGTCGAACGGCGCGACGATACGCTTGAAGCTTTCCAGTGCCTGCAGGCGCTCGACATTGGCGGATGCGGCATTGACGATGGTCTGCTTGGCGGCCAGGTCGCCGTTCTTTTCATCGGTGGCCTGCTGCGACACCGAGTCGGACTTCAACATGGTCTGCCAGCGCTTCGCCGTGGTTTCGGCCAGGGACTCGTTGGCGCGGGCGGTGGCCAGGTCGGCCTTGGCCTGCTCCAGTTGCTGATCGAGGTCGGGCGTCTCGATGACGCCCAGCACCTGCCCGGTTTTGACCCGCGCGCCGATGTCGGTGTACCAGATCTTCAGATAGCCGCTGACCCGCGCATAGATCGGCGCGCGGTAGAAGGCCTCGAGCCGTCCGGGCAGGACGATGGATTCGCCGACGCCGCTGGTGGAAGGCTGGATCACCGTGACGGTGGGGATCGCCTGCGCGGCGGTCCATTGCTTCAGGCGCGATTCGTCGGCGGCGCGGCTGGCGATGCCGTAAGCCACGATGATGACGGCGACGATGATGGCGACGATGGCGGCGATCTTCAAACGCCGCGGCGTGATGCTGCGCGGGGTGGAACCTTCAACCGACATGGGAAACTCCGGACTCGATTGGAAACGTGGGGGGCTCGGTTTGGGGCCCGGTGTGAGGCTCTGCCTTGCGTCGATGAACCATGCTGAACACCACCGGCACGAACAGCAAGGTGGCGATGGTGGCGAACAGCAGGCCGCCGATCACCGCGCGTCCGAGCGGGGCGTTCTGCTCGCCGCCCTCGCCCATGCTCAGCGCCATCGGCGCCATGCCGATCATCATCGCCAGGGCGGTCATGCATACCGGGCGGAAGCGGGAAAAGCCGGCGTCGATCGCGGCCGTCACGGCGTCACCGCACTCGTCCAGCCGGGCGCGGGCGAAGCTCACCACCAGGATGCTGTTGGCGGTGGCCACGCCCATGCACATGATGGCGCCGGTCAGCGCCGGCACCGATAGCGTGGTATGGGTGGCGAACAGCATCCAGACAATGCCGGCCAGCGCGGCGGGCAGCGCCGTGATGATCACGAACGGGTCGGCCCAGGACTGGAAATTGACCACAATCAGCAGATAGATCAGCACCACCGCGGCAAGCAGGCCGAACAGCAGCCCGGAGAATGCGCTGTTCATAGTCTGCACCTGGCCGCGCAGCGTCACCGATGAGCCCTTTGGCACACCCGCCGCGTTGTCGTCGACGATTTTCTGGATCGCGCCGGCCACCGCGCCGAGATCGCGGCCCTGGGTGGTGGCGAAGATATCCACCGTCGGCGAAATATCGTAGTGCGTCACCACGGCGTCGCTGCGGCCGCGGTCGACGCTGGCGATGGCGCCGAGGATCTGCGAGCGCTTGCCGTCGGCGCTGGTCACCTGCAGGTTCTTCAGGTCGGATAGCGTGTCGAGGCGGTACTGCGGCGTCTGCGCCACGATCGGATAGGAAATACCGTTCTTCGGGTTGAGCCAGAAGGTCGGCGCCACCTGCGAGCTGCCGGCCAGGTTCACCACCAGGCTGTTGGTGACGTCTCGCTCGGTGATGCCCACCTCGTCGGCGCGGGTGCGGTCGACGTCGATCTTGAAAGCCGGATTGGCATTGGATTGCTGGATGCGCGCGTCGGCCACGCCCGGAATCAGCCGGATCTGGTGCAGCAGCTTGGCGGCATAGCCGTAGTTCTCCGCCTGCCGCGGCCCCACGATCTGCAGGTCGATGGGCGCCGGCGCGCCGAAGTTGAGGATCTGGCTGATGATATCGGCCGGCAGGAAGGCGAAGCTGGTGCCGTGGAATTCACGCGGCAGGCCTTCGCGCAAGATTTTCACGTAGCCGTCGGTGGGACGATGGCCCGGCTTCAGCGAAATCTGGATATCGCCGTCCTGCGTGCCGATGGTGCCGGTGTTGCTGTAGGCATTGTTGATGCCGCTGTAAGGCAAGCCAATGTTGTCGACGATGCTGTCGAGTTCGCCCGGCGGGATGGCGCGGCGGATCGAATTCTCGACCCGGGCGAAGATGAAGGCGGTTTCCTCGATGCGCGAGCCGATGGGCGCGCGCACATGGATGTTGATCTGCCCGGCGTCCACCTTGGGGAAGAAATTGCGGCCCAGCCAGGGCACCAGGACGAACGACAGCAGCACCACCGACAGGAAGCCGATGACAAAAACCCGGCTATGGGCGACCGCCATCTCCAGCAGCTCCTTGTAGCCGGCGCGAATCTTTTCGAACTTCTGCTCGAAAGCGCGCTGGAAGCGCACCAGCGGATTGCGCGGCACCGTATCGGCGGCATGATGATTCTTGATCTCCTGCATGTCGTATTCCAGCTCGCCATGCGGATGCCCCTGCAGCACATGCGGACGCAGGAGGTACTTGGCCATGGTCGGCACCAAGGTGCGCGACAGGATGAACGAGCTGATCATGGCGAACACCACCGCTTCGGCCATCGGCACGAACAGGTAGCCGGCGACGCCGCCCAGGAAGAACATCGGCACGAACACGATGCAGATGCACAACAGGGAGACGAAGGCTGGCGTGACGATCTGCGCGGCGCCGTCGAGAATCGCCGGCTCGACCTGCTTGCCCTGCTCCAGGTGCCAGTTGATGTTTTCGATGGTGACGGTGGCGTCGTCCACCAGGATGCCCACCGCCAGGGCCAGGCCGCCGAGCGTCATGATGTTGAGGGACTGCCCCAGCGCCGACAGGGCGATGATCGAACCCAGGATGGCCAGCGGGATGGAGGTGGCGATGATCACCGTCGAGCGCCAGCTGCCGAGGAACAGCAGGATCATCAGGCTGGTCAGCGCCGCGGCGATGACGCCCTCGCGGGCCACGCCGCTGATGGCAGCCCGCACGAACAGCGACTGGTCGTCCACCGCCTTGATGTCCAGGCTCTCCGGCAATACCGCCTTCAACCCGGGCAACAGCTGCTTGACGCCCTGGATGATGGCCAGGGTCGAAGCCGAGCCGCTCTTCAGAATGGTCATCAGCACCGAGCGCTTGCCGTCGACGTGCACGATATTAGTCTGCGGCGGGTAGCCGTCGCGCACATGCGCCACGTCGCGCATCAGGATGGTGGTGCCGTTGACCGCCTTGATCGGCAGGTCGTTGAGCTCGTCGATCACCTGCGGGCTGTCGTTGAGCAGCAGGGTGTACTCGAAGCTGCCGATCTTCTCGGTGCCCACCGGGATGATCTGGTTCTGCTCGGCCAGCGCCGTTTCCACGTCCTGGGCCGACAGCCCGCGCGCCTGCAGGGCGTTGGAGTCGATGTCGATCTGCACCTGGCGCGTCTTGCCGCCGTAGGGCGTCGGCGTCGCCGCGCCGGCCACCGTCGACAGCCGCGGCCGGATGATGTTGTTGCCCAAGTCGCCCAGGGTCTGCTCGGGCAGCGTCTGGCTGGACAGCGCCAGCTCGATGATCGGCACGGTCGAGGCGTTGTAGTTGAGGATCTGCGGCGGCGTGACGCCCGGCGGCATCTGCTTCAGCACCGTCTGCGAGATCGAGGTGACCTGCGCCGTGGCGGTGCGGATGTCCACCGTCGGCTGGAAGAAGATCTTGACCACGCCGATGCCCAGCACCGACTGCGATTCGATGTGCTCGACATCGTTGACCGAATTGCTCAGCGAACGCTCATAGTAGGTGACGATGCGGCCGGCCATGTCGGAGGCCGGCAGACCGCTATAGGTCCAGACCACGGCAATGACCGGGATCTTGATGTCGGGCAGGATGTCGGTCGGGGTACGCACGGCAGCCAATGGCCCGAAAATCAGGATCAGCAACGCCAGCACCACGAAGGTATACGGGCGCTGCAATGCAACCCGGACGAACCAGATCATTTAACAGATCTCCAAATCGGCGTCGGGCCGTGCAAATTTCGGATATGAGCCGCCACACACTATAAGTACCGCGGCCTGTGGTCGGTTCGCAGGGGCACAGAAGACCTCTGGCGCAATCCCGAAAATGCCCGGCAGCCCATACTGGCCAGCCAGCAATATCAGGCCACTTTCGTGGCTTGGCTTCTTGTTCATCGGAATCTCGGAGTTAAGCCGCCGGAAAATCGGCGGCTGTCATGAAGGTTTCGTCGGGAGCCGGGGTGCGCCAACCACGTTGCCGCCCTTTGCTTCCCGGCAGGGAAGACCCCGGGGAACGCGCGCCGCTTGTCTTGCGGGCCCGCAGAAGATCTCTCCGGGAAAACCGGCAATGAGTGAAAATAGCTGGGCTTGGGTCCATTGAGCAGGAGCAGATCGTTAATCCTGGTGATCTTGACAGCCGAACGCCCAAACAGATTCTCACGAATTTCCCACGAATCCATTTCAAATCTTAACTGGATGATATTGAAGGACAATCTACCGGATTCCAGCAGCGTCCCCGCAGCACTCTGGTCGTTCGGAGAGATCCTGTTCGACGAATTCAAATGGGAGTTGCGCGTCCGCGACCGCGTCGTCGATCTGGAACCGCGCCCGCTGGAGATCCTGCTGTTGCTGCTGCGGCATGCCGGCGAGACGGTGACCCGCGAGGAATTGCTGCTGTCGGTATGGGGGCACGCCCACCTCAGCGAGAACACCCTGAGCAATGCCATCGCCAAGCTGCGCCGGGCATTGGGCGACGACAATCAGTCGGCCATCGTCACGGTGCACCGGGTCGGCTACCGCCTGGCCGTCCCGGTGACGCGCCGCGACGCCCTGCCCGATGCGGCCGCCGCCATCGCCTTTCATGCCGGAGACGGCATCCCTGGACGCGAGGGCTGGACCCTGCTGCGGCCCCTGGCCCCCGCCTTCAACAGCGAGGTGTGGCTGGGGCAGCAGGCGCAAAGCGGCGAGCAGCGGGTGTTCAAGTTCAGCAACGACGGCTTGCGCCTGTCTTCCCTGAAGCGCGAGGCGACCCTGTCGCGGCTGATGCAGAACACTCTGGAAGGCCGCTCGGACATCGTGCGGGTGCTGGACTGGAGCTTCGAGCAGCCGCCCTTCTTCATCGAATGCGAATACGGCGGCGTCAGCCTGCCGGAGTGGGCCGAGAGCCAGGGCGGCCTGGCCCAATTGCCGCTAGTCCAGCGCCTGCGGCTGATGACGCAGGTGAGCGAGGCGGTGGCGGCCGCGCATTCGGTTGGCGTGCTGCACAAGGACCTGAAGCCCGCCAACATTCTGGTCGATCGCCGCGGCGACGGCGACTGGCTGGTGCGACTGACCGACTTCGGCAGCGGCGGATTCACCGACGCGGCGCGCCTGGCGGCACTCGGCGCCATGCGCATGGGTTTCACGCAGTTGCAGGCCGGCACCGACGATTCCATCTCCGGCACGCCCTTGTATCTGGCACCGGAGCTGCTCGACGGGCACGCGCCGACGGTGCAATCGGACATCTATGCCCTCGGCGTGATCCTGTACCAGATGGTGGTGGGCGACCTGCGGCGGCTGATGGCGCCGAACTGGGAGCGCAATGTCGCCGACGAACTGCTGCGCCAGGACATCACCGACGCCGCCAGCGGCGATCCGGCGCACCGCCTGTCCTCGGCCAGGGAGCTGGCGGAGCGGCTGCAACATCTCGATGCGCGGCATCGGCAACTCGATGCCGCCCGGACCCGCCAGGCGCGGCAGGAAGCGACGCAGCGGGCGCTGGACCGCACGCGCGCACGCCGGCCCTGGCTGTTCGCCCTGGTGCTGACCATCAGCCTGGGCCTGCTGCTGAGCCTGTGGTTTTTCCGCCAGTCGACCCTGTCGCGCGACGAGGCGCTGCGGCAGTTCGACGTGGCCCAGGCGGTCAACGATTTCCTCAACAACGACCTGATCGCCGCCGCCAATCCCGACATCGGCGGCTCCGACAGCGTCACCGTGCTGCAGGCGATGCACAAGGCCGCGGACAAGATCGACGCACGCTTTGCCCATTCGCCGCTGGTGGCCATCGCCCTGCATCAGACGGTCGGCAATGCCTACCGCACCCTGGGCAACTACGCCGCCGCCGCAACCGAGTTCCGCCGGGCCAAGGCCATCGCCGATCCGGCGCTGGGGCCGGACAGCGAAGTGACCATCGCCAACGACCTGCTGCTGGCGCAGATCCTGGCGATCGACAGCCACTACCAGGATGCGCAGGCGATCATCCAGCGCATCGAAGGGATCGCCCGGCAGCGCGCATTCGAGGATCCCATGATCAGCCTCAGGCTGTGGGATGTGCGCGCCCTGTTCGACAAGCACAACACCAACCAGCTGGCGGCGGCGAAGGACGCCGATCAGTTGCTGCAGACTCTCACCGAGCTGAAGACGCGCCATCCCAAGATCTACGAAGCCAACGCGCAGGCGATCTTCCTGGCCCAGCTGCACGCGGCACAGGAGTTCCAGGACGCCGGCCGGCGCCTCGAGGCGGAGGACATCGAGCGTTCGCTGATCAGGGACGTCGCCGCCCGCCGCGGCATGGCCGACCCGATGAGCATCCGCGTGCGCCAGCAGCTGCTCGGCAACCTGACGCAGGAAGGCCGGCTCGACGAAGCCGCCGCCATGCTGCCCGGGCTGCTCCACGATGCCGGCCTGACCCTGGGCGGCACCAACCGCATCTACCTCAGCATCCTGCGCGAACAGGCCCTGCTCTGCGAGAAGCAGCAGCGCTGGCCGGGCGCCCTCGCCGCCAGCGCGCAGGCGGAACAGGGATACCGCCAGCTGTTCGGCACGGACAACGACTCCACCGTGCTGTCGATGATCGACAGCGCCCGCATCCTCGCCGCATCCGGATCGCCGGAACCGGCTATTGCCAGGTACCAGGAAGCACGGGCGGCGGCGATCCGCATCCAGGGCGGCAACGGCTTGCTGGCCCAACTGGTCGCTTATGATCTGGCCGACGCCTACCTGCAGCGGAACCAGCCCGAAGCAGCAGCGCCCCTGCTGCAAGGCCTCGACGCCGAGGCGCTGAACAGCGCCGCCCCGGACATGCCCTGGGCGGCTCGGCTGGATTACCAGCGCGGCCGTCTCGATGCGCAGTCCGGCAGGCCGCAGCAGGCGCGCACCCATTTTGAATCGGCCCTGCGGCAGACCGGTGCCGATACGATGCTTCAATCCGCCATTAGCGACGAACTGAAAAAACTGCGATAGGCGGGACTAAATCTTCACCCCCCTCCGTCCCGATCAGATCTGCAAATCTCGTTATTCGATTCCGGCCTAAAATAAGCGTTTATTATTCCTTCTAAATAGCGGCACTTTCGGGCAATTTCTCCCCCACAAGACCACTGCATCCGCACCGCTCCTCGGCGGCCAAGGACAGCAGCGGCTTGAATTTCAATCTTTGGGAGAATGCAGTGAAACAATTCGTCCGGAACGGCGCCATCGCCGTATTCCTTGGGGCAGGCGTGAGCGGCGCCGCGCTTGCAGACAGCGCAAAAACGCTGGGCGGCATCGTCGTGACCTCGGATGACGGCAATTTCGTGGCCTCGCTGGGAGGACGCGTTCAGTTCGACTACACCGGCATCCTGCCGGACAAGGCCAGCTCCTTCGACAGCGGCGCCTCCGAGAACGACAGCGGCTTCTATTTCCGCCGCGTCTTCATCAGCCTCGCCGGCAAAGTCTACGGCTGGCGCTACCGCATCGACGAGGACATTTCCAACACCTCCAATCCGGCCGCCGGATTCCAGGACGTCTACGCCTCCCACGACATCGGCGACTACGGCACGGTCCGTATCGGCCAGACCCGGCCATGGCGCGGACTCGATTATCTGGTCAGCAACAACGACAAGATTTTCACCGAGCGCAACATCAACTCGGAAACCGGCCTGCTCGGCGGCAGGGACTTCCAGCAGGGCGTGTTCTACCGCTACTCCCGTCCCAGCACCTTCAAGTCGAACGACAACGCCTGGGGCGGCGTCTCCATCTACTCGCTGAACAAAGCGGGCGCCAGCACCGACCAGGGCACCGGCACCCCTACCCAGGGCATCGGCTACAACACCCGTCTCGCTTATGCGCCGATCGTGACCCCCAGGGAATGGATCCACGTCGGCACCAGCTTCTCCAGCGACCATGCCGACAACGGCGCCACGCTGACCTCGGGCTCCAGCGTCTGGTATTCGTACAAGGGCGTGACGCAGAACATCGTCAGCCTGAAGGGCACGCAGCCGACCACCACCGGCACCCTGGCCAACATTGGCGGCGGCAACAGCCCGGAAGTGAATACCGTCCTGGGTGAGTTGGCTGGCGCTTTCGGGCCGCTGTACCTGCAGGCCGAAGGCGGCCAGGCCCTGTTCCGGCAGCCTCAATACAGCGCCACCAACCGCAACAAGGAAGTGGTGGATTCCTATTCCGTCGAGGGCAGCTTCTACCTCACCGGCGAAACCAAGCGCTACGACACCAGCGTAGCCACCTATGCCACTCCCAAGCCCCTGCATTCCTACGGCGCGGTGGAACTGGCCCTGGGTTACAACAACATCGTCAATCACAGCATCCCCCAGAATGATGTCGGCGCCTCCGGGGCCACCTGCGCACCGTCGCTGGGTGCCATCCCCAAAGGTACCACCATCACCAAGTGCGAGCTGTCGTACATCACGGCCGGCGTGAACTACTACGCCAACGCCAACGTGCGCTTCATGCTCGACTACTACTACGGCACGTTCAACCTCGGCGACGCCGGCAAGGACATTCCGAAGGCAGTGAACGCGCGCTTCCAGATCGCTTTCTGAGGCAGCAGGATCGGCGCGAGGGCCTGGCTTTGCAAACCTGACCCGTCGCCTCACAAAAAAAACCCGCAGTCGGCTGCAAGCCCGCTGCGGGGTTTTTCTTTATGCCTCGCTGTGCGCCCGCCGCATCAGAACGGCATGCACATAGAGGCAAGGCCAGCTGGTGAAACAAGAGGGGGAACAAAACGGCATTGCGGTAGAGGGCGGTGTTGCTTTAGCGGTACGATGAACGACACCAAGGAGCCTCTCACAAGCCATGTCCGCGAAGCCCATCGCCGCCCTGCTGTTTCTGCTGATTGCCCCCGTTGCCGCCCAGGCCGGTTCCACCGATGACGAAAATGCACAACTCCGTGCGCAGATCGCCACGCTGAAAGCTCAAAACGAAGCGCTGCAACGGGCCTGCCCCGCCGCCGCGCGCATCAATACAACGTCCGCGACGGCAGCCGCTGCCGTGGCGCCGGCAGCGGCACCGGCTGCGCCGATAACGGCCGCAATTGCCCCAGAGGTTCCGCCCGCTGCGGTTGCCCCCGCGGCGCCGTCCAACCCGCCCAAGCTTTATGCCAATACCGGCTGCGACCGGGGGCTCTTCTCCGGACCTGCTCCGGGCAAATGGCAGGACGGCAAGGCCTGGAAAACCATCGGCAACGGCTCGACCATGGCCGCAGTGGAAAGCACCCTCGGCGTCGAACATTACAACGAGGAAAAAGGCAAAACCGTGCAGTGGCAATACGGCCGGTGCAGCGGCAGTTGGGAAAGCAGCGTCACGTTCGTCAACGGCGTGGCGGTGTCGATCTCGCCGCCGTAACCGGCGCTTTTCTCCGCGGGGAGCGGTCTGGTGTCGCAGCGCTGCTCCACCTTACCGCATCGACTATCGATTGCCGAGGATCAACCGGGGTGTGCCGGCCAGGCGGCCGCATGTCCGGATACCGGCGCGCATCGCTCCGATCGCGCATCCAGTCCACACATCCCGTCGCAACGAATTTGAATGATGGCGTCTTGCGCCTGAGCAAAAGACGGACCGCTGCCTAGCCATGCGTGACCCGGCGCATACCGGAACACGAAAAGCCCGCCTCCAAAAAGAAAAGAGGCCAGCCTGACGGGCAGGCTGGCCTCCGATGCTGCAGTGATGCTTAAGCGCGTTGCCGCTTACTGGAACGGATAGTAGCGGAACGAGACGAACGCCATCGGGTCCTTGGTCTTGCCCACTTCGCCGCTGGCGTCAACCAGGGTGTGGTTCTTCAGGTAGGTGCCCTGGGCGCCGATCTGGAAGCTGCCCAGATTGCCCTTGTAAGCCTTCCACCAGCCGCCGAAGGCAACCATGCGCTCGGTGCCGATGAAGCCGGTGCAAGCCAGGTTGGTGGTGGCGGTGCCCGGATTCAGGCCGCAACCGCCATCGGCGCCGGCCTTGCCGCCGTCACCATAGGCTGCCTTCTGGTTTTCCATGCCGCCATAGACGTACAGGTCCAGCCGCTTGGTGGGATGGCCCACCATGCCGACCATCACCTGCTGCTCCTGCGTGGCGGACAGTGAACCATCATACGGATTGGTCACGGCGTCGTTGAGCTGACCCGAGCCGTAACGGCCGTTGCCGCGACCGATCAGGCCGTTGGCCTGGAAGTCGAGCATCTTCGGGACGAGCGGGAGCAGCAGGCTGGCGCCGATGCTTTCCGCGGTGGTGGTGTGGTTCTGCTGCGTGGTGTTGGCGGAACCATTGCCGCGGTCATGCAGGAAGCGGGTCAGGCTGTAGATTTCGTAGTGGCCGTAGCCCGGGTCGAAAGCCGCCTTGACAATCACGTCCGGCGCCACGTCGTCGCTATAGCTGGTGCTGGGGTTGAGCAGGCCGCTGCCGTTGCCGGCGCCGCTAGTCACGGTGCCCGCACCCGCGCCGGGATTGGAGGCGAGAACGCCGGCGGTCTGCGGCTCTTCCAGAGAGATACCGACGGCTGCGAAGTTGCCGAAGCTCTTGACCAGGCGCAACTGCGCCTGACGCGCCCAGTTGAAGCCCACGACGTACTGCGCGTCGATGGTCAGCGGGTTGTACTGCTTGCGGATGTCCAGGCCATGGCTGAACGGGGTCAGCATGCTCCAGGTCTGGCCGGCCAGCAGCGACCAGTCGCCGTGCTGCCAGTCGCCGTAGAAGTGGCGCATGCGCAGCGTGTAGCTGTTGCTTTCGTTGGAGTTGGAGGTCGATCCGGAGCTCAGGAAGTCGGTCTCCATGTAGTACTCGAACTTGTCCACACCGTCACCATACTGTGCCAGCACGGCAAAGCGGCTCTGGCGCGCGGACATGCGGAACTCGGGCTCGTAATACTGCTGCGAGTTCGGCGCGGCGGTGGCGCCCTGGGTGTTGGCGAAGTTGGAAGCGAAGCCCGGGAAGGGAATCTTGTAGTAGCTCGAGCCGACGTCGGCCTGCTCGTCATGGGCGCGGTAGATACCGGCCAGTTCCGTGAAGCCGCCGAGGGTGATTTTGACCGGGCCTGCACCAAAGCTCGGATCCCGCGAATCCATCTGGACCTGGGGATCAGCGTGCGCTGCAATGCCCACCCCCGACCCTACATAGACAGCCAGCATGCTGTACCGAAGCAGTTTATTCACTTGCATCTCCCATCCCAGTGGTTAAAGGACCAAATTTAATTAGCTGAGCAGCCGGCGCTTGCCGACTGCCTTGATACCGCTTTCCAGAACTTGCGATAAAGCGCCCCCAAGCAATCCCCACGTACGGTGGCGGATGCCACCCATACAGCCGTGGAAGCTTTTTGTAAGGTCATCTATATCGTCAACCCTGTGTCTTGCCCGGGCATCCGGTGCAAAACTGCCCTGAGATCGGGGTCATATCCCGATCTCGGAAGCTTCTATCCATAGATGTTCTGCGCAACGCGTTATAAGTTTAGGAAGCAGCGGTGAAGCTTTTGTGACAACCGCGCCCGTATTGTTTCCACAGCCCTTTTTTGGGGCCCCCATTCGGGTCGGCCGGGGCCGGGACTGGCCTAATGGCTCTGTGCGCGCAACTCGTTGCGCAGCGCGCCACGATGGGCGCGGTGCGGCGGAAAGTGGCAGGTGAAGGTGCTGCCGACCCCGGGCTCGCTCTCCACCGTCAGCTTGCCTTCATGATGCTCGAGGGCATGCTTGACGATGGACAGTCCCAGGCCGGTGCCGCCGCTGGCACGGGAACGGCCCACATCGACCCGGTAGAAGCGCTCGGTCACGCGCGGGATGTCCTTCTCGGCGATGCCGATGCCGGTGTCGGCCACCGAGAAGTGCGCACCTTTGTCATCGCCCCACCAGCGCACCCGGATGATGCCGCCCGCCGGGGTGTACTGGATGGCATTGCCGATCAAGTTGGTGAAGATGCTTTGCACCTCGGTGTCGCGGCCGAACAGGCGCAAATCGGGCTGCACTTCGAACTCGAAGCGATGGGCATTGCGCGACATGGCCTTGGCCTCCTCCAGCGACTGCCCCAGCATGCGCGGCACATCGAGCAGGTCCTGCCGGCTCAGCACCACATCCGACTCCAGCCGCGCCAGCTTGAGCATGTCGGCGATGAGCATTTCCATGCGCGTGGCCTGGCTGCGCATTTCCGCCAGGGGCGTATGCCAGGCCTTGAGGGCGCCCTCGCCGCGCCCGTCCGCTTCCATCACATCGAGGTAGCCGCGCAGCACGGTCAGCGGCGTGCGCAGCTCATGCGAGGCGTTGGCGACGAAATCGCGCCGTGCCATCTCCAGGCGTTTCAGCTCGGAGATATCGCGCACGATCATCAGGCGCTGGCCATTGCCGTAGGGAATGATGCGGAACGCCAGGATCACCTGCGGATTCAGCGCCGACACCGCTTCCACGTCGTAGGTGTAGTCGCCCTTGGCGAAGTACTCGGTGAAGGACGGCGCGCGTACCAGGTTCGGCACGCGCAGGCCCAGGTCTTGCGGCAGGCGCAGGCCCAGCAGCGCCTGGGCGGCGGCATTGAACCAGACGATTTCGCCGTTCGGCCCGAGCACCACGGCACCGTCCGGCAAGGCCTCGGTGGAAGCCTGGAATTCGGCCAGGATGGCGGCGAGCTTCTTCTTGCGCTTGCGGTTGCGCTTCTGCAGGGTCAGCAGGCCGTCGAACACCTGGCCCCAGATGCCGCCGACGATCGGCAGGGCCACTTGCTTGGGGCTGCTCAGCCAGGCGCGCAGCGACGACAGATAACGCAGGTGCAGCACCAGGCGATAAGCCAGGGCAATCGAAACACCAATCCAGCCCAAGCCGAAGCGGCTGCCGATGAGGCCGAAGAACAACGCCCACAGCGCCGCCCTGATCAATTCCCGGGTCAGGGCGGGGCTTGGCGTTCGCACGTGATCGCTACCTAGACCTTCTCGGAGAACCGGTAGCCGGTGCCGCGCACCGTCTGGATCATCGCATCGTAGCCATGCGGCGCCAGCGCCTTGCGCAGGCGGCGGATATGGACGTCGACGGTGCGCTCCTCGACATAGACGTTCTGCCCCCACACCCGGTCCAGCACCTGCTCGCGGGTATAGACGCGCTCGGGATGGCTGACGAAGAAATGCAGCAGACGGTATTCGGTCGGCCCCAGCCGCACCGGCTCGCCCTTGGCGGTGACGCGCTGGCTAGCGGCATCGACCTGCAGGCCGGCCACCGCGAGCTGCTCTTCCTCGCCACCCGGCAGGGTGCGCCGCAGCACCGCCTGGATGCGCGCGGTCAGTTCCGGGAAGGAGAACGGCTTGGAAATGTAATCGTCGCAGCCGACATTGAGGCCGCGCACGGTGTCCTCTTCCTCGGCCCGCGCGGTGACCATGATGATCGGGATGTCCTTGGTCATCGGTCCCGTCTTCAGCTCGCGGGTGAACTCGATGCCGGAAACGCCGGGCATCATCCAGTCCAGCAGGATCAGGTCCGGGCGCGATTCGGCAATGCGCAGCCGTGCTTCCGGCACATCTCCTGCCAGGCTGATGCGAAAGTCTGCGCGCTCCAGCGCAAAGCGCAGCATGTCGCGGATGGGTGCTTCGTCTTCTACAACCAATATTCTCTTGTTTTGCATGCCCATAGCCGATTAAACGCCACAAAACAGGCTATAAGCAAGATGTTGCAGATATTTGACACTGCATCGCGCGAATTTCAGCGCGTAAGCCGCGGATCGCCAATCCGGATGGAATATGTCAGCCGGATTACAGCGCAAGCCGGCTATTGCCGGCGCTGCGCTTACAGCCGCCGCAGCACCACGCTGCCGGCCGAATAGCCGGCGCCGAAGGCGCACAGCACTCCGACATCGCCGGACTGCAAATCCTGGTGATACTTGTGGAAGGCGATGACCGAGCCGGCGGAGCTGGTATTGGCGTATTCATCGAGGATCACCGGCGCTTCGTCGGTTCCCGGCTCATGTCCCAGCACGCGCTTGGCGATGAGGTGATTCATGCCCAGGTTGGCCTGGTGCAGCCAGAAGCGGCGTACCGTGGACGGCACGATGTCGAGGTCGCCGAGATGGCTGGTCAGCAGCTCGGCTACCATCGGCACCACTTCCTTGAACACCTTGCGCCCCTCCTGGTGGAACAGCACGTCGTCCCAGTTGCGGGCCGGTTGCTCGGAGGCGTTGAGGAAGCCGAAATTGTTACGGATATTGTTGGAGAACTGGGTCGACAGGCGCGTACCGACCACCTCGAAACGATCCTTGCTGACGGAAGTGTCGAGCGGCTCGACCAGCAGCGCCGTGGCGGCGTCGCCGAAAATGAAATGGCAGTCGCGGTTGCGGAAGTTGAGATGGCCGGTGCAGATCTCCGGGCTCACCACCAGCACCGCCCGCGACGTGCCGCGCGCCACCGCATCGACCGCCGCCTGAACACCGAACGCCGCCGAGGCGCAGGCCACATTCATGTCGTAGCCGTAGCCGTTGATGCCCAGATAGTGCTGCACTTCCACGGCGATGGCCGGGTACGGCCGCTGCAGGTTGGAGCAGGCCACCAGCACCGCGTCCACGTCCTTGGCCTCGCGACCGGCGTTCTTCAGCGCCTGCTGCGCCGCCGCCACGCCCATTTCCGCCAGCAGCGAGGGCTCGTCGTCGCCGCGCTTGCGGATCAAGGGCCGCATCACCTTGGGATCAAGCACCCCCGCCTTGTTGACCGTGTAGCGCGCCTTGATGCCGGAAGCCTTGACGATGAACTCGCTGCTGGAGGGCTGCAGCGGCTCCGCCGTGCCGGCCGCGATGGCGGTCGCGTTCTCGGCGTTGAAATTCTCGACATAGCGGTTGAAAGTCGCCACCAGCTCGTCGTTGGAAATGGACTCAGCCGGCGTGAACAGGCCACTGCCGCTGATGCAGACTCGTTTCATTGTTCTGGCTCTTGAATTTTGTACGCCAGTTTAGCGCGATAGCGGCAAATCGTCCTTGGGAATCGTCATCTTTGCCATCCCTGGCGCGACTTCAGCGCAAGTCGGAAACCCCGGCCCGGCCATCCTTGGCCGGGCGTTCGATATCGCAGGCGATGACATTTAGTCATCGCCTAAGCGCGATCTCTCACCCAACCAGCCCCCGCCACCGCTGCTTCAATGCAGCGCTCCACCCCTGGCTCGCCGCGGAATGTCAGGTGCCCGCCCTGATACCACTCGATCGGCCGTCCCCAGTGCTTCGCCAGGCGCAGCGGCTGGTCCGGCGGCACCACGCGGTCGGCGCTGCCGGCGAACAGGTGCAGCCGCTCGGCCGGCAGCTGCGGCGCGCAAGCCAGCGGCGACACCACGTGCAGCAGGGTACGCAGGCGTTCGTCGTTGAGTCCATGCGCCTCGAAATAGGCCCGGTGCGGCGCCGGCAAATGCCCCCACAGCAGCGGCACGAAGTCGGCCACGGCGATGCCGGCGACGACGAAATCCAGCCCCGGCTCATGTGTCGCCAGCAGGCTGGCGTTGTAGCCACCCAGGCTGTAGCCGAGCACGCCGATGCGCGCCGCCGGATCCTGCGTGCGGATCCAGGCGATGGCGCGGCGCAAATCCCACAGCGCCTGGGTTTCGGCATGCAGCAGCTCCAGCAGGTCGCCGTCGAGATAGTAGTCGCCGCTCTGCCAGCCCAGCCGGCGCGGACCGTGCAGCGGCAGGATCGGCATCAGCAGGTTCAAGCCCAGCTTGTGATGCAGCTGCTTCGGCTCGAACAGGCGGAAATCGGCCAGCGGAAAGCCCATGCGGTAGCCGTGGATGCACAGCAGCCAGGGCCGGCCGGGCTGGTCGTGGCGCAGCATCCAGGCGGCGCAGTCGCGGTTGCGCTCGTGGCTGACCCAGCGGTCGGCGCCGGGCAGCAGCGGCTCCGGGATGAAGCCGCTGGGATAGCGCAGCCGCTGATAGTCGACGCCGACGGCGCGGGCCGCGGTCTGCCGCACGTTTTCCGGCGGCGGCGGCGCCTTGTGGAAGCTGGCGGGATGGTCGAGCCAGCCGCGCTCGCGCAGCACCGTCTCCAGCTTGGCCGCCTCGTCGCACATCCGCTCCGCCAGATCGCCGCTGGGCGACTTGGCCATGGCCACGAAATAGCCGGTCAGCGCCTCGTCCAGCGCCGCCTTGGCGAAGACCTTGGCCTCCATTGGGGGCGGCGGCGCGCCCTCGGCGCGCGGCGCGTAACGCAGGGCGGTGCGCCCGGCGACCAGGAACGAGGCCACCGACAGCAGCAACGCAATGAGTGCGCCGCCGGCACTGCCGGTCCAGGCGGCCGGCAGCCAGAACAACGCGCCGATCAAACCACCCAGGGCCATGTACTGGGTCTGCTTGCCGACTTCGTGCCACAGCAGCATCGACACGCCGCTGGCCAGCAGCAGCACTCCCGGCAGCAGGCCCCACGGCAGCCAGCCCCAGCCATGCGCGGCCAGCAGCCACCACAGGCCGGCGACGATGGGGACCAGGCTCGGCAGGTCGTAATGGCGGGGAGCGCGAGTTTCCATGGCAGAGGGATCTTAATGTCTGAAAACGGGGATCGGGCCTGCCGAACCGGCGGCGTCACAGCGCCAGGCCAGGTGTCTCAGGCGGCCTTGAGATTGGCGGTGACGATCAGGTACAGCGTGGGCAGCAGCACCCCGAGCACCGCCTGTGCCGGCCAGTTCCAGCGGCGCCGCTTCCACAGGCCGTAGGTGGCGACGCTGGCGACCACCGCCAGGGTCAGAAAACTGGCGGAAACGATCAGCAGGCTGGGAAAGCCCTGGCGGATGTCCGGCTCGGAGCTCTGGTAGATGCCGTAGACCAGGCAGACGTAGCTCACCGACAGGGTCATCGCCACACCCAGCGCGGCCAGGGCGGCGTCCACATAAAGCAGGTATTTCACTTCTTGCGTCCCACTCCGGGCAGCAGACGTAACAGGGGAATCAGTTCCTTCGCCACCTTGGGCTGGGCCATGCCGGTGCGCATCAGCAACACGGTGAATGTGCGCAGGATGCGGTCGCGGCTGTCGAACACGCTGCCCACCATCGGCACGCGACGATCGTCCATCACCGTGATCGCCTCTTCCGGCGTTTCGCCGAAATTGAAGCGCATGGTCATGCGCACTTCCAGCGGCTCCTGCGCCCGGCGACGGCGCTCCCTGGCTTTGGCTAAGATGCCGACGGACTTCTTCCCCGTCTTCAAGCGACCTTCTCCATGACCATTCCGGATGCCCTGGTGTGCTTCGCACACGGTAAAGAAAGCGGCCCCTGGGGGACCAAGATCACACACCTCGCCAACACCGCGCAACGCCGCGGCTACGAGGTCATCAGCCCCGATTATAGCCACACGCACGATCCGCATGCCCGGGTGGCGCAATTGCTGGAGCTGGCGCCGCAGGCCGGGCGCGCGCTGGTGCTGGTGGGGTCCAGTATGGGCGGCTACGTATCCGCCATGGCCTGCGCCGCGCTCAAGCCGCAGGCCCTGCTGCTGCTGGCGCCCGCGCTGTACTTCCCCGGCTTCGACGAAGAGCCTACCGGCATCCCGGCGCTGAGCGCCGTGGTCCACGGCTGGAGCGACGACATCGTGCCGGTGGACCGTGCCATCCGCTTCTCGCGCTCGCATCACGCGGCGCTGCATGTGCTGAACAGCGGGCACACCCTGAACGATCAATTGCCGGCGCTGGAACTGCTGTTCGACGACCTGCTGCGGCGCGCCCTGGAGCCCGGACCATGACCCCGGCCGAACTCCGCGCCGGCTGGGAAGCCGCCTACCGCCGCACCGAGTACCGGGTGGAATTGCCCGGAGGGCACCTGATCCTGCGGGTGGATCTGCACCAGGAAGCCGACGACCAGCGGCTGCGCCGGGAAGCGGAAGTGCAGACCCACTGGGCCATCGTCACCGCCTGCAACCCGGGTTCGAAGGCCTGCGGCGCCTCGGAGAACGCGCGGCTGCAGGACGAGCTGAGCGAAGCCGCACAGCACCTGGATGTGCGCTGCATCGGCAGCATCAATCGCGATCCGCAAGCGGACTGGCCCGACGAGCCGGGCTACCTGATGTGCGATCCCCCGCCCGGCTCCGCCGAGGCGCTGGGCCGGCACTTCCGCCAGAACGCGATTCTCGCCGGCCGGCTTGGCGAGGCGCCGCGGCTGGTGTGGCTGGTTGAGTGAGGCTTCCTGCCACCAATTCAAAACTATTGACGTCATACCGGCGAAAGCCGGTATCCAGAGATGCGGAGTGCACGCTATCGTCCCCTGGATACCGGCTTTCGCCGGTATGACGTTTTCAATTCGTAGAGAAACCCGCCAACTCAAGTCGCCGGCGTTGCCGGCTGGTAAGCCTGCACGAACTCCGGCGGCTGCCGGCGCGGCTTGCCGCTTTTCAGGTCGACGCAAACCCATTGGGTACGGCCGCGCAGCACCGTCTTGCCGTCGCCGGCGCGGATGATCTGGTAGCCGCGCCACATCGACAGGCGTCCGTCGTTCTCGTGGATGAAGGTGGCGAGCAGCAGTTCATCGCCAGCGAAGGTCGGCAGCAGGTAATCCAGCTCATGCCGCCGCACCACGCAGCCGCAGCCGAAGCGCTCGTAGTCGCTGAAATCCAGACCGAGCTGCTTCGAGTGCGACCAGGCGACCTGCTCCAGCCAGCCCAGATAGACCACGTTGTTGGCATGGCCGAACTGGTCGATGTCACCCGCCTGCACCGTGACGCGCTCGACGAAAGGCTCAAGCACGTCCCACTTGTACTCACTCACATCCATCCGCCATTCCTGTCTTTATGAGATGGGTTCTAGACTGACCCGCTTGTTTCAACAGTCCAGGCATGGATGCCTGGCATCTTGTACAGGGACGTTCATTGCTCGTCGAAACTGTGGCTCGACGCCCTTGCCCAGTATGTCTCATACACCGCATGCGCCGCGGGGTTGGTCAGCAGCTCGCCCGGTTTGACGAATTTGTACAGGTTGGACAACAGCCGGATCTCGCTGCCGGAAACGCGCCGCACGATATGGTGCGGTTGCAGATCGCCCGGATGCTCCAAGCCGGCCGCCGCCACCAGTTCACCCAGCGCATGCAGGGTGTTGCGGTGGAAATGATAGACGCGCTGCGACTTGTCGCCGACCACCAGGGCGCGCTGGCGGCGCGGGTCCTGCGTTGCCACGCCGGTCGGGCAATGATCGGTGTGGCAGGACTGCGACTGCACGCAGCCCAGGGCAAACATGAAGCCGCGCGCGGCGTTGCACCAGTCCGCGCCCATGGCCAGGGTGCGGGCCAGGTCGAAGGCCGAAATGACCTTGCCGCTGGCGCCGAGGCGGATCTTGTCGCGCAGGTTCAGGCCGACCAGGGTGTTGTGCACCAGCAGCAGCGCTTCCTGCAGCGGCGTGCCGATGTGATCGGTAAATTCCAGCGGGGCCGCGCCGGTGCCGCCCTCGCCGCCATCGACCACGATGAAGTCCGGCAGGATGCCGCTTTCCAGCATCGCCTTGCAGATGCCGAAGAACTCCCAGGGATGTCCCAGGGCGAACTTGAAGCCGGCCGGCTTGCCGCCGGACAGCTCGCGCATGCGGGCAATGAACTGCATCATTTCCAGCGGCGTGGAAAAGGCCGAATGGCGTGCCGGGGAAACGCAGTCCACGCCCATCGGCACATCGCGCGCCTCGGCGATCTCCGGCGTCACCTTGGCGCCCGGCAGCACCCCGCCATGGCCGGGCTTGGCGCCCTGCGACAGCTTCAGCTCGACCATCTTCACCTGCGGCGACTTGGCCTGCGCGGCAAACTTTTCCGGGTCGAAGTGGCCGTCCTCGGTGCGGCAACCGAAGTAGCCGCTGCCCAGTTCCCAGATCAGGTCGCCGCCGTTCTCGCGGTGGTAGCGGCTGATCGAGCCCTCGCCGGTATCGTGGGCGAAGCCGCCCAGCTTGGCGCCGGTATTCAGCGCGCGGATGGCATTGGCCGAAAGCGCGCCGAAGCTCATGGCCGAGATGTTCAGCACCGAAGAGTCGTAAGGCTGCTTGCACTCCTGGCCGCCGATGTGAACGCGGAAATCGGTATTGGGCAGCTTGGTCGGGCGCATCGAATGGTTGATCCACTCGTAGCCGGAGCCATACACATCCAGTTCGGTGCCAAAGGGGCGCTTGTCCTCGACGTTCTTGGCGCGCTGGTACACCAGCGAACGCTGCGCGCGCGAGAACGGGAAGGCGTCGGCATCCGATTCCAGCAGGTACTGGCGGATCTCCGGGCGGATCAGCTCGAAGAAGGCGCGGAAGTGCGCCATGATCGGATAGTTGCGGCGCAGCGAGTGCCGTGTCTGTCGCAGATCGTAAATGCCGACCAGGCTGAGCCCCGCCGCGATGACCGCCGGGATCAGCCAGTAGGGGTTGACCAGGCTGGCGGCGCCCGCCACCAGCGTAATCAGCACCATGATGATGAAGGCGTACAGGCGCGACGGCGGCAGCGACATGGCACTCGTGGACGTAGCACTCATTGGGAATCCTTTGGTGTTGGCCTTTGGGTGTTGGCTCGGATGGCGTTCTGAAACGGGCGCCGCTTGAGCCGCAGAGCTTATACCGCGAGCACTGTGACGCCTCCAAGTCGCGGGGCGCCGTCTTTGTCCAAAATCCGCGCCGGCGCTTTAAGCGGCGCGGGCGATGGAGTAAACTACTAATCCGTACCGATTTGGTCTTGTATAGCGGGCCCGCCCGCAGCGATTTCCGGCACCCATGTTCAAACTCGGCAAGCTCACAGATTATGGCACCGTGGTGATGACGGCCCTGGCCGCCCGGCCGGATGCCCTGCGCAACGCCCACGAGCTGGCGGCGGAAACCCATGTGGCCGCCCCCACTGTTTCCAAGCTGTTGAAACAGCTGGCAAAATACGGCCTGGTGGAATCGATTCGGGGCGCCCATGGCGGTTATCGCCTGGCGCGCCGGCCGGAGCAGATCACGGTGGCCGACGTGGTCAGCGCGCTGGAGGGTCCCATCGCCCTGACCCAGTGCGCGGTGCACGACGGCGGCTGCAGCATCGAGTCGCATTGCGGCGTGCGCGGCAACTGGCGGCTGATCAACACGGCCATCCGCCAGGCGCTGGAATCGGTGACGCTGGCGCAGATGGCCGAGCCGCTGCGCGGACGCCGCCAGGTAGGCGTCGATAGCCCGATGAGCTTCCTGCGCAAGCTCGGGCAGGCCCTCCCCCAGGCCCAGGAATAGGCCCAAAGAATTTTTCAGGATTTGATATGGCAACCCAACCCCAGGACATTCAGGAGCTGATGCGGCGGCGCGAGTACAGCGCCGGCTTCGTCACCTCGATCGAGTCGGAGACCATCGCGCCCGGCCTGTCGGAAGACGTGGTGCGGATGATCTCGGCGCGCAAGCAGGAGCCGGAATGGCTGCTCGAATTCCGCCTCAAGGCCTACCGCCGCTGGCTCAAGATGGAGCAGCCGAAGTGGGCGCACGTCCACTATCCGCAGATCGACTACCAGGCCATCTCCTACTATTCCCAGCCGAAGTCGCACAAGGAAGGCCCGAAGTCCCTGGACGAGGTCGATCCCAAGCTGCTGGAGACCTACAAGAAGCTGGGCATTCCCCTGAAGGAACAGGAGATGCTGGCCGGCGTGGCGGTGGACGTGGTGTTCGACAGCGTCTCCGTGGCCACCACCTTTCGCAAGAAGCTGGGCGAAGCCGGCGTAATTTTCTGCTCCATCTCCGATGCGGTGCGCGAACACCCGGAGCTGGTGCGCAAGTACATGGGCAGCGTGGTGCCGTTCGGCGACAACTTCTACGCCGCGCTGAATTCGGCGGTGTTTACCGACGGCTCCTTCGTCTTCATTCCCAAGGGCGTGCGCTGCCCGATGGAGCTGTCCACCTATTTCCGCATCAACGAGCGCAACACCGGCCAGTTCGAGCGCACCCTGATCGTCGCCGAGGAAGGCGCCTACGTCAGCTACCTCGAAGGCTGCACCGCGCCGCAGCGCGACGAGAACCAGCTGCACGCCGCGGTGGTGGAGCTGGTGGCGCTGGACGACGCCCAGATCAAGTATTCGACGGTGCAGAACTGGTACCCCGGCGACGAGCAGGGCCGTGGCGGCATCTACAACTTCGTCACCAAGCGGGCCGACTGCCGCGGCCGACGCAGCAAGGTCTCCTGGACCCAGGTGGAAACCGGCTCGGCCATCACCTGGAAGTACCCGAGCTGCATCCTGCGCGGCGACGACTCAGTCGGCGAGTTCTACTCAGTCGCGCTGACCCATCATATGCAGCAGGCCGACACCGGCACCAAGATGATCCACGTCGGCAAGAACACCCGCTCGACCATCGTCTCCAAGGGCATCTCCGCCGGCCACGGCCAGCAGTCCTATCGCGGCCTGGTGCGCGTGCTGGAGAGCGCCGAGAACGCGCGCAATCACACCCAGTGCGACTCGCTGCTGATCGGCGATCAGTGCGGCGCCCACACTTTCCCCTACACCGAAGTGCGCAACCCCAGCGCGCGCCTGGAGCACGAGGCCACCACCTCGAAGATCGCCGAAGACCAGCTTTATTACTGCCGCGCGCGCGGCATCGGCGAGGAAGAAGCCGTGTCGATGATCGTCAACGGCTTCTGCAAGGACGTATTCAAGGAGCTGCCGATGGAGTTCGCGGTGGAAGCCGGCAAGCTGCTGGCGGTGAGTCTTGAAGGATCTGTTGGATGAATGGCGGCACGCCATCCATTCAAACAATCGTAGGGCGGGCCGTGCCCGCCATGGACGGTTGCGCAACGACAACGGCGGGCACGGCCCGCCCTACTATTTGAAGGTTGAGTAAGCAATGCTTGAAGTAAAGGGTCTGCACGCCAAAGTCGAAGGCAAGGACATCCTCAAAGGGTTGGACCTCAGCATCCGCGCCGGCGAAGTCCACGCCATCATGGGGCCGAACGGCTCCGGCAAATCCACCCTGTCGCACGTGGTTGCCGGGCGTGAAGGCTATACGGTCACCGCCGGCTCGGTGCAGTTCGACGGCAAGGATCTGCTGGAGCTGGAGCCGGAACAGCGCGCCTGCGAAGGCATCTTCCTCGGCTTCCAGTACCCGGTGGAAATCCCCGGCGTCAGCAACCTGACCCTGCTCAAGGCGGCGCTCAACGCCCGCCGCAAGTACCGCGGCCAGCCGGAAATCGAGGCGACGGACTTCCTCGCCTGGGTGCGCGACCGCGCCAAGCTGGTGAAGATCGACCCGAAGATGCTGTCGCGCGGCGTCAACGAGGGCTTCTCCGGCGGCGAGAAGAAGCGCAACGAGATCCTGCAGATGCTGATTCTCGAACCGCGCCTGATGATCCTCGACGAGACCGACTCGGGCCTGGACATCGACGCCCTGAAGATCGTCGCCGACGGCATCAACACCCTGCGCTCACCCGAGCGGGCCACCATCCTCGTCACCCACTACCAGCGCCTGCTCGACTACGTGCAGCCGGACCAGGTGCATGTGCTGGCCGGTGGCCGCATCGTCCGCAGCGGCGGCCCCGAGCTGGCCCGCGAGCTGGAAGAAAAGGGCTACGGCTGGCTGGAGGCCGCCTGATGCCGCTGAGCGCCTACACCGAAGGCTTCGAGCAGTTCGCGGCCGGGCTGCCGGCGGAGCAGCGCCCGGCGCGCCGCGAACAGTTCGGGCGCTTCCTCGCCGCGGGCTTCCCCACCCCGCGCATCGAGGAATGGCATTACACCGACCTGGCGCCGTTGAGCGAGCGCCGCTTTTCTCCGGTCGTTGAAAACGGAACGGTCCCCGCGGCGGAACTGCTCGCCGATGCCGACCGGCTGGTCTACGTCAACGGCCGGCTCGACCGGGCGCACAGCACCGCGGCCGATCTGCACGCCGATAACCTGGCCACCCGGGAAGGTCCGGACAGCGTCAGCGCCCTCAACGCCGCTTTTGCCACCGGCGGCCTGTCACTGCGCCTCGGCCGCAACGAACGGCGGGCACAGCCGATCCAGGTGCTGGCCGTGGGCGTCGCCGGCACCGCGCCGAGCATGGTGCACCAGCGCCATCTGATCGAACTGGGAGAGAACGCCGAGGCCACCGTGGTGTTCCAATTCCTCGGCCATGGCACTGAGCGGCTGACCACGCATGTCATCGAAACCAATCTGGCGCCAGGCGCCCGCCTGACCCTGTATCGGCTACAGGACGAGCACGCAGATGCCACGCTGCTGACCCGCATCGACGCCCGCCTGCGCCGCGACAGCCGGCTGAATGCCGTGGTGATCGATTGCGGCACCGGCCTGGTGCGACACGACTGCAACGTGGTGCTGGCCGAGCCGGGCGCCGAGGTCGAGCTTTCCGGGCTGTACCAGCCGGCCCCCGGCGGCCACGTCGATAACCAGACCCGCATCATCCACGCCGCCCCGCACTGCCGCAGCCGCGAATGGTTCAAGGGCATCATCGACGCCAAGGCCCGCGCCATCTTCGTCGGCAAGGTGGTGGTGCAGCCCGGCGCGCAGAAGACCGACTCGGAACAGCATGTCGCCAACCTGCTGCTGTCGCGCAAGGCCGAGGTCAACGCCAAGCCGGAGCTGGAAATCTACGCCGACGACGTCAAGTGCGCCCACGGCGCCACCGTCGGCCAGCTCGACGAGGTCGCGCTGGAATACCTGCGCAGCCGCGGTATCGCCGCCGCCGCCGCGCGCGCCCTGCTGCTGCGCGCCTTCGGCTCCGAAGTGCTGGAAAAAATCGCCATCCCGGCCCTGCGCCACCGCCTGGCCCTGCGTCTCGGCCTCGGGGCGGAGGACGGCTTCGAGGAGATCGCTGCATGAATGCTGCCGTGCCACGTCCCGCGCTGACCCTACCATTCGACCTGGAGCGCATCCGCGCCGATTTTCCGATTCTGTCGGAGCCGGTGCGCGGCGGCCGCCTCGCCTACCTCGACAACGGCGCGACGACACAGAAGCCCGAAGCGGTGCTGCGGGCGATGGACTATTACTACCGGCGCCAGAATTCCAACGTGCACCGCGCCATCTACGATCTGGCCGAGCGCGCCACCACCGCCTACGAGGGCGCCCGCGACCGCATCGCCCGCTACCTCGGCGCCGCCCGCGAGGAAATCGTCTTTACCCGCGGCACCACCGAGGCGATCAACCTGGTGGCCTATAGCTACCTGCTGCCGCGCCTCAAGCCCGGCGACGAAATCCTGCTGACCGGGATGGAGCACCACTCCAATATCGTGCCCTGGCAACTGGTGGCGGCGCAGGCCGGAGCCAGGGTGATCGCCGCGCCGGTGACGGACAACGGCGAGCTGGACTACCCGGCCTGGCGCGCCCTGCTCGGCGAGCGCACCCGGCTGGTGGCCGTGACCCATGTGTCCAACACCCTGGGCACCATCAACCCGATCGAGACCCTGATCGCCGAAGCTCACGCCCACGGCGTGCCGGTGCTGGTGGACGGCGCCCAGGCCATCGCCCACCTCAAGGTGGAGGTGAAGGCCCTGGACGTCGACTTCTACGCCTGCTCCGCGCACAAGGCCTACGGCCCCACCGGTTTCGGCTGCCTCTACGCCAAACGCGAGCACCTGGAAGCGATGCAGCCCTGGCACGGCGGCGGAGACATGATTCGCACCGTGTCTTTCGAGGGCAGCACCTGGAATGACGTGCCGTACAAATTCGAGGCCGGCACCCCGGACATGGCCGGCGCCATCGGCTTCGCCGCCGCCCTCGACTACATCGAGTCGCATGGGCTGGCCGCCATCGCCGCCCATGAGCACGCCCTGCTGGAAGAGGCGACCGCCCGTCTGGCCGAAGTCCCCGGCCTTCGGCTGATCGGCACCGCGCCCCGTAAAGGGGCGATCCTGTCCTTCGTCATGGACTGCGCCCACCCGCAGGACATCGGTACGGTACTGGACCAGGAGGGAGTCGCGGTGCGTACCGGCCATCATTGCACCATGCCGCTGATGCAGCGCTTCGGCATTCCGGCGACGGTGCGGGCTTCGCTGGGGATTTATAACGGGTCCGACGACATCATTCAGCTGGAGCGCGCGCTGCACAAAGTTAAGCGGTTGTTTACTTGAACTCTTGTTGCTAACGTGTAGCATATAAAAAAAATTGTGACGTACGGCACACTGCCTAAGGGAATGGCATTGAGCTGAATTATCCAAGGGAATGATGCGGGGAATGGGGAGCAATGGCCGATCATCGCGTTTCTTGCCATTTTTCGGCTCGATACCGCTGCGTGTCGGCCCTGACCATCGGCGTGCCCGTCAAACCCGGCGGCGCTTTTCAGCCTTGCCGGGTCAATCCGAGACTTGTTCCGCCTGGCCATCGGCAATGAAGCGCGGTCATTCGGGATATACGTTTATCGAACTGGTGGTCGCGATGTCCATCGCCGGCATTCTGGCGGCCATTACCATTCCGACCTTCGTCAGCAGCATCCGCAGCAATTACGGCGTCTCGGATGCGAATTCCATGTTGTCGCTAGTGACGCTCGCACGCAACACCGCCATCAGCCGTGACGGCTATACGGTGCTTTGCATCAATACCTCAGCCACTACGCCGGCCTGTTCGACGGGCAGCGTCACCTGGGACCAGGGCGTGCTGCTGTTTATCGACACCAATAACAACGGCACCTATGACTCGGGAACCGACATCCTCGTTCGCGTCGAAGTGCCTTTCACCAGCGGCAGCAATATCACCTACACGGCGGCATCCACCAGCACCGCGCTGACGACAATCGGCTTTACCGGCCTGGGACAGATGAATTCGACGACTACATACGGGCACTTCGACGTGAAACCGTCAAACTCCACCACCGGCGAGCGCTATGTCGTGGTCCGCCAGATCGGCCGTGCCAACGTCTGCCCCCCCACCGACAGCAATTGCGGACCATGAAGCAGCCGAGCAGCCATTCGCAGGCGGGCATCACCCTGGTCGAGGTCTTGATCGCGGTCCTGGTCTTGTCGATCGGACTTCTGGGCATTGCCGGCCTGCAGACCGCCGCCCTGACCGCCAACTTCACCTCGTACCAGTACACGCAGGCCTCGCTGCTGGCGCAGGGCATGGTGGAAAAGATGCGGGCGAACCGCCAGGGTGTGCTGAGCGGTTATTACTCAATGGCGGCCAGCACCAGCGCGCCCACGCCGGCACCGAGCACCAATTGCGCCAGCACGGCCTGCAGCTTCCAGCAGCAGGCCACCTACGATATGGCCATGTGGTATGCGCAGATCACCGGAAACCTCGCTTCAGGCTCCGATGCCGTCGCGCTGACAGCGCAGGGATCCTCCAGCGGCGCCGTGCCCACGCTGTCCAACAGCTCAGGATCGATCAGCTGCAGCAATCTCACCACCAATCTGGCCCTGACCAACAATATGCAGTGCGTGGTCACCGTCTATTGGGATCCAGGCCGCAGCGCCACCGCCGGCAACTTCAGCTGCTCGCCGAGCGACTCGACCGCGCTGCGTTGCTTCAGCATCGCTTTCCAGCCGCCATGAACAACAAGAACAGCACCCGCGGGTTCACCCTGATCGAACTGATGGTCACCATCACCCTGGGCCTGGTGATTCTGGCCGGCGTGGTGCAGGTATTCGTGAGCAGCAAGCAGGGCTACCAGGTGCAGCGCAGCGCCGGGCGCTACCAGGAAAGCACCCGTTTCGCCATGGAGTATCTCAACACCTACATCCGGCAAGCCGATTTCTGGGGCGGGGCGAAGCCTTCGGCAGTCAGCTTCGCCGGCGGCACCAGCCCCTCATCAGGCACCGGCTGCGCCAATGCGGCCTGGATCGTGGACCCGACCAACGGCATTCACGGCTACCAGGGCGCTGCCACCATCAGCGCCCTGAGCGACAGCACCCTATCCGCCTGTCTGACCAGCCTGAGCCCGGGATATGTCCCCAACAGCGACATCCTGGTCATCCGCTACGTCAATCCCGACAGCTATGTCAGCACCGAATGCGCCAGCGTCACCGGCGCTACCACCGACTGCCCCAACGGCAGCCCGGTCACCGCATCCAGCGGCTACTGGAGCCGCTCGATGGTCGATCTGCAGGCGGAGCTTTACAACAGCAGCAGCCTTGCCTCGGTCAACACGGCGCTGCCGAACAACTACGCCAACTACGGCGCCGCCATCCAGAACTACCAGTTTCAGGCCCTGATCTTTTACTTGGCGGTGTCCGATAACGGCGAAGGCCTGACCCCGACGCTTTACATGCTGCCGGTACAGGGGACTACCCTGGGCCCTGCCCAGCCGCTGGTGGACGGCGTGGAGATGCTGAAGTTCGACTATGGCATCGACCCCACCCTGGGCACGGCCACCCAGAATTACTCCGTGGATCAATATACCTCCGCGACCAACGTCACCAACTGGTCGCAAGTGCTGAGCGTGCGGGTCAGCATGATCGTCCGCGGCGACACCCTCGACAACTTCACCGACACCCAGACTTACCAGATGACGGACTCGTTCTGCTATGGACCGTCCGGCTCGGGTTGCGGCGCCACCTACTCCGGCACCGGGGCGGTGGCGGACACCAGCGCTTCCTACCAGCGGCGCTTGATCGTGAAGGACATATTGCTGCGCAACCGGGTGCGACAATGAGCAGATCGATGCGGCTTGCAAAACCACACCGGGGCTATGCCCTGGTGACGTCCATCCTGTTTCTGGTCATGTTGACCCTGGTTGCCCTGGCCACCCTCAAGGGCTCCGGCCTGGAAGCGCGGATGAGCAGCAACAATGCCTATCACACGCAATCGCTGGAATCCTCGGAAACCGGCCGCAGGACCATCGACGCCCTGATCGACGCCAACCTCTACTACCGCGGCTGGCCCAACACCACCGGGATCAACGGTACCGTCGCCGTCGCCGACTTCGACCCGACCGTCACCGCCCTGATTGCCGGCTCCGCCGCCTGCCCGCTGGCCCCCAGCTATTCCACCAGCAGCGTGGGTTACACCCTGTGCTGGTTCGGCGGCACCAAGGTTCCCCGCAACTGGTATGACCACAACAGCGAGTGTGGTGAAGCGAGCGCCATCACACCGTGCCCGTTGTTCAGTCCGAACGCGCTGAATCAGGACGCGGCCTACACCCAGTCCTTCAATCCTTCCGCCAGCACCAGCTCCCCCACCCTCTACGAGACCAGCACCGTGGCTGTCTATAAATTGGCGGTCACTCTCGCGGCAGGAGCGGGCACCCAGCAAGTATCGGGCTACCTTGGCCTGGGGCGCGCGGCCGCCGCGGGCGGTTCCAATATCTTCTACTACGTCAATGGCCACGGCCGCGACTTCAGCACCACTCCGCAAGCCAGCCTCGACAGTTCAAGCGTATTCCGCGACACGATCAGAAACTAAGGTCAAGGTCCCATGCAGAACCGTTTCCTGTATTCCCCGCTGAAATGGATCGCCGTGTGCACGGTGCTGGGCGCCGTGCTCGCCGGCTCGGTGATTCTGTTCAATACCCATACCCTGTTCGCGGCCAACACCACTTCGATCACTGCTCCACTGTCCGCGCCCACCGGTTCGGCCAACCCGGAAACGGAAGCCACCTACAACGCCCTGCCCGTGCCCAGCCCCGGCGGCGCGCCGCCGCTGGTGATGTTCGTGATGTCGCGCGACGAGCAGCTTTCGATCAAGGCCTATACCGATTACACCGATCTGCTTGCCGGGCAGACCACCGATACCGGCGTCATCCAGACCACTTACAACAACACCGTTACCTACGACGGCTATTTCGATCCCGACGACTGCTACGTCTACACCAGCACCGGCACCAACTCCCCCTACTACAAGGCCGCCGCGCTGGCCAGCAATCACCAGTGCAGCAGCAATGGCTCCACCGCACCGTGGAGCGGCAATTTCCTGAACTGGCTCACCATGAGCCGCATGGACATCGTCCGGAAGACGCTCTATGGCGGCAAGCGTTCGACCGATGTCGGCACCGCCACCACCCAGCAGACCGTGCTGCAGCGGGCCTTCATTCCCAACGACGTCCATTCCTGGGCCAAGGTCTACCCCAATACCAGCGCCGACATCAACCAATACACCCCGCTGACCGGCAGCGGCGCCTGGTCCTTCTGCAACACTTCCAGCACTTCCAGTTCGACGGCGATATCCACGGGCTACAAACCGCTGCTGCTGGTGGCTTCTGGCACCTGGGCCAACTGGGCTTCGACCGAGGCAAGCCAGTGCGAATGGTCCGGTTCCTACAACAACGGCACCTCGCCCAACGACTATCCCTCCTCGGGCTCGAGCGGCTCGGCGACCTACGACGTCTATGTCGACGTCTGCGACAACAACGGCACCACCATTCAGGAGAGCTTCTGCCGGCCTTACGCCTACAACGGCGTAACCACTTACAAGCCGGCCGGCCTGCTGCAAAGCTATGGCGAATCCGGCCAGCTGCGCTTCGGCCTGGTCACCGGCAGCTACGACGAACCCCGCACCGGCGGCGTGCTGCGGCGCAATATCGGGCTGTTCGCCGACAATAGCGGAACCCCGTCCAACGGCTGCAGCGCGTCTTCGACCACCGGCACCGGCGACGAGGTCGACTTGCGCTATGGCACCTTCTGCAACCAGTCCGCCGGCAACGAAGGCATCGTCAACACCCTCAACCGCCTGCAGATCACCAAGTGGCCTGGGTTGCCCGGAACCGCCGGCAGTTACAGCGACTGCAATACCTATGGCATCCTGAACCGTGATGCGTCCGGCGGCAACGGCTATCTCAACGATCCAGGCGCCCACGAGGGACTCTCCGGGCAATCCTCGGGGCAGAACTGCTCCGACTGGGGCAACCCGCTTGCCGAAATGTACGCTGAAGCATTGCGCTACATCGCCAACCAGAGCAGTTCGACCAGCGCCGCCACCACGGCCTACCAGCCCTCCAGCACCGGCATCGACAACACGCTCGGACTGCCTATCGGCCTGACCTGGAACCCGCCGTATACCAGCAGTAATTACTGCGCCAGCTGCAGCATCATCATCCTCTCCACCGGGCAGACCACGTTCGACAGCGATGAACTGCCCGGAACTGTTGCAAACCTGCCCTCGGGCGAACCCACCGGCGCAACCACGAAGATCGGCACCAACGAGGCCTACAACGGCAACAACTACCTTCTGGGCTACTACGGCACCACGCCGCTGCAGTCGGCCGCCGGCGGCAACACCACCGCGCTGCAGAATATCTACTCGTCGCTGTGCGTCAGCACCACCGTGAGCGATCTGTCGCAGGTGCGCGGCATCTGCCCGGAAGTGCCGGCCCTGGAGGGCAGCTATCTGATCGCCGGCCTGGCCTACGACGCCTGGACCAGCACCGGCGGCACCACCACGGGGCTGATCCCGAACAGTACGCTGCTCGGCTCGCAGAAAGTCGAAACCTATGCCGTCTCGCTGGCCGAGAGCCTGCCCAGCCTGACCATCCCCCTGGGCAGCAACGTCACCAGCGGCAGCTGCACCAGCGGCCAGCCCTGCATCACCCTGGCGCCGATCTGCCAGGCCAACAACAGCGGCACCGCGACTCTTGGCACCACCGCCAGTCCTACCGCCGGTTGGCGCACCTGCTCCTTCAGCAACGTCCAGGTAGGCCAGCAAACCGGCACTTACACGTACTCGGGCAGTACCGGAATCGCCGGTTTCGCCCAGCCCAACGGCACCACGGTCTTCGGTCTGCCTAATGTCAGCGTGACCTACAACGGCGTAACCACCAGTTCGCCGATTGGACAGAACAATTCCTCCGGCAGCATCGCCATCGTCTGGGACGACTCCTCATGGGGCAACGACCATGACCTGGACGAAAAATCGATGATTTCCTGGTGCGTGGGCTCGGCCTGCAACAACTTCCTGGTGGGCGGCACCGGCAGCAACAAGAATCAGCTGCTGATGTGCCAGAACACCGATAGCAACTCGCCGATCTGCGCCAACGCCACGACGACCAACAAGCCCACCATCGGTCAGAACCAGATGCTGGTGCGCATCGAGGACATTTACTGCTTTGCCGGCAACTCCATGCTCGCCGGCTTCACCGTCAGCGGCAGCTCCAGCGCGGTGGTGGGCAGCGGCATTACCACATCTCATGCCGTTTACAGCGGCAATACCAGCGCGATCGACGGCGACGGCGCACAGCGCCTGTTCCTGCGCCCCGGCAGTTGCAGCCCCAACGGTTGCACGACTAATGCCAATTTGTTGAGCGGCCCAGTCCCCACCGGCGATACCTCCGGCGCTTGGTCGAAAGCTCAGGTGGTTCTGATCAACGCCGGAACCGCCCCCTCGGCCCAGTTGCAGAATCCCCTGTTCTACGCCGCCGAATACGGCGGCTTCACTCCTTATACCGGCGACACCCATCCCGAACTGCCCACGCCGATCGCCTCCAGCAGCAGCACCTCCGGCGCGCCGGACTGGGACAACATCATCAACGCCACCGGCGCGGCGGGTTCCGACGGCATCCCGGACAACTACTTCGAGGTGCATAACCCGCAGGTGCTGCAATCGCAGCTGTCGAAGGTATTCAATTCCATTCTGAAAACCACCGGTTCGGGCACAGCGGCGGCAGTGGTGGCGAACCAGCGCGAGGGTGACGGCGCAACCTACCAGGCTTACTACGTCACCAGCCGCCCAGATTCCGAAGGCGATACAGCAACCTGGCTTGGTGCATTGCAGGCGCTGTTCCTCGACGGACACGGCAACCTACGCGCTTGCATACCATGCTCGCCCGGCTCGTCCGCCGCGCTGGTCGATTCGGATTTCACCAACTATCCGGTGGCGCAAATCGGCTTCAACGCAACCACCAACACCACCCAGGTTATCGAATACAACTGTGACCCCACGCTGACCACCACCGCCTGTCCCGCCAGTGGCGCGCCGCTGACCCTGGATCAGCTCCAGCCGATCTGGGACGCGCGCGTGATGCTGGAACAGCAAGCGAACGGTCAAACCATCACGACCAATCGCGCTTATGGCACTGCGGCCGGCCCCGGGGCGGGACGTTATATCTTCACTTACATCGACAGCAATCTGAACGGCGTTGTCGACAGCGGGGAACAGGTGCCGTTTCTGCTGAGCTCGTTCCAGAGCAGCAGCAAGAATACTTTCGGCATCCTCAATGTCGGCGATTCGACCTCGGCACAGAACATCATCAACTACGTGCGCGGGCAGGATTCCACCGGCTTGCGCAACCGCACCGTCGACTATAACGGCAACGGCACCAAGCTGACTTACCCTCTGGGCGACATCGTGAGCTCCGCGCCCACCCTGGTCGGCACACCGTCCGAAGCTTTCGATGTGCTTTACAACGATCAAAGCTATGGCGCCTTCCGCGCCATCTACCAGGATCGGCGCCAGGTGATCTATGTGGGCGCCAATGACGGCATGCTGCACGCCTTCAACGCCGGCTTCTACACCGCCTCCAACAACACCTTCTCCCTCACCGGCAACAACAGCGAGGTGCAGCATCCGCTCGGCTCTGAGCTCTGGGCCTATGTGCCGTTCAACCTGCTGCCGCACCTGACCTGGCTGACCGAACAGACTTACGGGCATGTCTTCTACTTCGACGGCACGCCGCGGCCGTTCGATGCCCACGTCTTCCCCAACGATTGCACGGCCTTGCCGACCACGCCCGGCTCCACCCAGAACTGCCATCCCTATGGCTGGGGCACGGTACTGGTGGTCGGCATGCGCTTTGGCGGCGGCGAGCTGAGCATCCCCGTCTGCACCTCAAGCACTTCCGGCACCACCACGACCTATGCAGTCAACGGCGCCTTGACCGGGTTCAGCGCCGGCAGCACTGCGCTGAGCTGTACCGCCACGCAGCAGCCCAGCATCACCACGCATTCGGCTTACGCGGTGTTCGACGTGACCAATCCGGAGGAGCCGCCCACCCTGCTTGCGGAAATCACCGGCACCACGCCGCAAAGCGCGGCTACCGTGTTCGGCTTCACCACCTCGTATCCCGCGGCGATGGCCTTCAGCCAAGACGGCTATACCACCGGCAGCCTGCCGACCGGCGATGTCTGGTATTTCCTGTTCGGCAACGGTCCCGATTCCACGCCGGTGGGAGGAGTCATTTCCTCTCTCGCTACCGCCACCAGCAGCCGCGACGCGAGCTTGTACCTCTATCAGGTGCTGGCCAGCGGCTCCACCAGTATTCCGTATACGGACGTGAATCAGGTCGGAGCCTACGATCTCAAAACCACCGAGAGCCTGGCCAATACCAGCAACAGCTTCACCGGCGATCCAACCGTGGTCGACTGGAATCTGGACTTTGTCGCCGACAATGTCTATGTCGGGGTACAGAACGGCAGCGCCGCCACGCCGGGCGGCTCGCTGGTCAAGATCGATACGCAGGGCTGGCTCAACGGACCCGGCTCCGGCGGCTCAGTCAAGCCGAGTTTGCCGGCCAACTGGACATTTTCGACACTGGTGACTCCCGGCGGCACCACGGCCGGCCTGCCCGTGACCGCCGCGCCGTCGGTGACATTCGACAACAACTTCAACCATTGGGTTTATGCCGGGACCGGGCGCCTCTACGTCTATGCGGATCAATCGAGCACTGAGCAGCAGGCCCTGTTCGGCACCATCGATCCAACCGACGGAACTACACAGCCGGCGCCGAGCTATGCGAGCTTCACCGACGTGACCAACGCGATTGCCCATGTCAACACCGGCAACATTACCGGCGTCAACGGCAGCACCAGTACCACCGGCATCACGGAAAGCGCGCTGGAGTCCCTGATCTATACGCCGCCGAGCGGTGGCAGCCGTGGCTGGAAAATCACACTGAACGCCGCCAACACCACCGCCGGCATCACCGCGCAACGCGTGCTCAACTCGTCGGCGGTTCTCGGCAGCACGCTGTTCGTGTCCGCCTACACGCCCAACACCAACTTGTGCCTGGCCGAAGGCAGCAGCGTGCTGTTCGGCCTCAACTACATCACCGGAGTGGCCAATCCCGTGAACCCGGCCTTTGGCGCCAACTCCTCGAACAACGCTTATAACTCCGTCAGCCTGGGAGCGGGCGTCGGCGCTGCGCCGGGCCTCCACCTCGACAGCACCACCGGCGCCGGCGGCCAGGGCAACGTCTCCATCATCGTCCAGACTTCCACCGGAGCTCTGATGGTCAACACCGCCCCGGTTGCGCCTACCGCGAACACCGGCGAGATCGACTGGCGGCAGACCCATCCGAACACGGGCCCATGATGAATATGCCTTCGAAGCAGCGCGGCTATACGCTCAAGGAACTGGTGATCGTGGTCCTGATCATCTCGATCCTGGCGGCGACCGCCATACGCAGCTTCCGCAAATCCACCATGAAGAGCAACCGGCAAAACGGCGTCGATTGCCTGGTGGAAATCCAGAAGCGCATGGAAGACTACTACTCGCGCAATGCCGGCAGTTCAGCCACCGGCAGCGGCTATCCAACCCTTTCCCAGATCGGCTATTCCGCGGGTGGTAACTGTCCGGCGCCGGAGGGACAAACCACGCCGCTCTACACCGTCACCCTGACGCAGCCGAATACCGCGATAGCCAATTGCACCTTGTGCTACCTGCTGACGGCCACCGGTGTCGGCGCCCAGGCCAAGGACGGAACCCTGCTGCTCAGCGTCGATCCGCGCAGCACTGCTGCCTACACCGACGTCTATGACAAGCAGCACAAGACGCCTGGCGGTGTAACCGAGGCCGGCTGGATTTTCTCGCCGGGGCAATAAATGAAAAAAAGATCCGCCGGATTCACCCTGATCGAACTGGTGGTGGCGGTCGGGATCGCCTCGATCCTGGCGCGCCTCGCCTTTGGCTATTACGGACAATACATCATGCGCGCCAACCGGTCCGCGGCCAAGAGCGCGCTGGTGAGCCTGGCGGCGAAGCAGGAAGTGCTGAACTTGCAGAACGGCGGATATGCCACGGATTTTTCTTCGCTCAACGGCCTGCCCAGTCCCACTTGCACCTTCTATATCGACCAGAACGGCGCACCCTCCACCGCCGCATCGGGCAGCAGCATCTATCAGATATCAATCTCTTCTACTACCTGCACGACCGGCACCAGCACGTCGTTCACGCTGGAGGCGGTTGCCCAGGGCGTACAGGCGAAACGGGACACGGCTTGCACCACGCTCATTCTTACTTCCACCGGTCTCAAGCAAGCCCAGACTTCGAGCGGAACATCGGTTCCGACTTCAGGTATTGCCAATTGCTGGTATCAATGAGCCCGAATTTCGAACGGTCTGGACACTGACCATTAACGAATCGCCCACAGCGCCACGGTCTGGCCCGCCTAAAACCCGATCCCGAACAGCACCTGCAAGCTGATCGGCGTGGTGCCGGCGACCGCCATCAGCCAGAAGCTGAAGCCGGCGAAAGCGCCCCAGCCCTCCAGCACCAGCGCATTGAACAGATCGAATCCGCCCAGATGCGGCGGCGCGCCCATCTGCCAGTACAGCAGCAGCAGCGGCACGGTGCAGAGCAGCCCGCCCAGGCTCATCTGCCACCAGGCCAGCCAGCCCATGCGGCGGAAACCCAGGAACAGCGGCACGCCGAACAGCAAGGCGGCGGGATAGGACAGGCACAGCCCGATCGGAAACGCCCAGGGCTGGGCGAAAAACAGGGCGGCGTAGAATGCGGGCAGGAAGGGTGCCAGGATGAATCCGAGCAGGATTCTCGAGGTCTGCAGCGCCGGCTTTGGGGGGAGTTCCGTCATCGGCTGCCCTGATGTTCTGGCCCTTGGCCGCTCTTGGCCGGCCTTCAATCGTGCATCGTGACGATTTTATTTGACGGAATTGTGACAATTGCCCGGCGAACGGGCACTTATACTGCGAACCAGCCATCGCATCCCCGTCGGGGATACAAAAGCGATGCACCAGACCTATAACCCAGCCGAACCGCAGCCCGGAGACCAGCAATGAGCGGGATCATTCTTCACCACTACGACCTCTCGCCGTACTCTGAGAAGATGCGCGCCATCTTCGGCTACAAGAAACTGCCCTGGCGCTCCGTCATCACCCCTTCGATCATGCCCAAGGACGAGCTGCTGGTCCTCACTGGCGGCTACCGCAAGGCGCCGGTGCTGCAGATCGGGCGGGACATCTACTGCGACACGCGCCTGATGGCGCGCCTGCTCGACCGCCTGCATCCGGCCATGCCGCTGGTGCCGGGACCGCTGCGGGCAAGCTGCCATGCTTTCGCCGCCCTGGAGCAGACGCTGTTCTTCGCCAGCGTGCCGGTGGTGTTCCAGCCCGCCGGGCTGAAAGCATTGATGGAATATCTCGGCCCGGAGGTGATGCAGAAGTTCAGCGAGGATCGCAGGCAGCTGTTCAGCGGCGGCACCTCGGAGCGCCCCAACGCCGCCTATTCCAAACTCAACTTCCTGCCGCAGTTCAACGCCATCGACCTCCAGCTCGCCGCCAGCCCTTATCTGCTGGGCGAGGCGCCGACGCTGGCGGATTTCATCGCCTATCACTGCGCCTGGTTCGTCCTCAGCAATCCGGGCGTCGCCGGCACCCTCGATCCGTTCAAGAACCTGCTGGCCTGGATCGCCCGCATCAAGGCCCTGGGCCACGGCCAGCCTTCATCGATGCCCGCCGGCGAAGCCCTCGAGGTCGCGCGCGCCTGCACGCAGGATCAGCCCTTTGACGGCCCCCTGATGGAACCGGAAGGCCTGAAACTGGGCCAGCGCGTCAGCGTCAACGCCACCGACTACGGCTGCGACTCCGTCGTCGGCACCTTGGTCCACGCCTCGGTGTACGAAGTGGCGCTGAAGCGCAGCGACGAACGCGCCGGAGACTTGATCGTTCACTTCCCGCGTGAGGGTTTCAGGGTTTCTGCCGCGGAGTAACGTTCGGTGACTATATAGAGACCGACACGAAAGTAGATTTTGCTTGCTGCATCTTTGAAGGGGCAATCATCCGATGAAATATGCGGACGGACAAAAGATGAAGCTCGGCGACAAAGTCAGATTAGGCCAAGATGATGGCGGTGTAGTCGTGTGCTTAATCGATACAGGCGAATTCTGCGTTGAGTATCCGCAAGATCAGTGGGCTTACTTGAAAAAAGGCGTTCTAATCAAGTTTCCGCTTCACGGGTTGATTCATTACGAAGAACCTGAACCCGACCTTCAACTCATCGTCCGCACCTGACAACGAGCACAGTTGTAGGGTGGAATAAGCGAAGCGCATTCCACCTTCCGCCGCAGGCGGAACGCGCAGGCACCTTCGGCCAAGGAAGCGCAGCGTCAAGCGCGCAACCCTCTCAAACCCTTATGCATCCGCCTCAGCCGGCGTCACCGCCGCCACAGGCGGAGCCGCCGGCCGGTTGTAATAAACAATCAGGGCCACGCCGAACAGCACCAGCCCAATCGCCACAAATCCGCTGCGCACGATGTGCTCGCCGCCCAGCGTCAGTCCGAACAGCAGCGCCACCACCGGGTTGACGTAGGCATAGCTGGTGGCCAGCGAGGGCGTCACGTTCTGCACCAGGTACATATAGGCGCTGAACGCCAGCAGGCTGCCGAACACGATCAGATACAGCAGCGCGCCAGCGGACTTGGCGCTGGGCAGCAAGGCCCAGGACTCACCACGCAGCGCGCTGACGACGATGAACACCACGCCCGCCGCGAACATCTGGCTGGCGCTGCTCATCAGGCCCTTCGGCAGATCCAGCCGGCGGCTCCACACCGAGCCGAAAGCCCAGGTGGCGGAGGCGAGCATCAGCAAGGCGGCGGCAATCGGGTTGGCGGCGAAATCCCCGCCCAGGTTGAGCACCACGATGCCGGCAAAGCCGATCACCATGCCGACCCATTGCATGCGCACCGGCCACTGCCCCCAGATGCCGGCGAACACCGACGCCCATAGCGGCACCGTGGCCACCGCGGTAGCCGCCAGGGCCGAGCCCACCCAGCGCTCGGCGATGACCACGCCGCCGTTGCCGACATTTAGCAGCAGCACGCCGATGGCTGCCGCATTGCGCCACTGCCGCGGCGTCGGCGCGGCATGGCCGCGCAGGCGCAGCACCAGGTAGAGGACGCTGCCCGCGACCACGAAGCGCACCCCGGGAAAGAACAGCGGCGGATAGCCTTCCAGCGCGAAGCGGATGGCCAGATAAGTCGAGCCCCACACCACGTAAACGGTCAGCATGGCCAGCAGCACCAGCAGCGGCGGCGCAGTGCGGGAAGCGGCAGAACTGTTCACGACAAGACGCTCCATCGACAGCAGGACCCCGCTTGCGGCAATGCAGCCCGGGGTCGGCAAGGGCGCGCATCATAGCCGTTCCAGCAGAAACCGGCTGGCCGTTTTCGGACGGGAAACCGCCGCTTTCCGCTGGCACAGGCACTTGCGGCGAGAGCCGATTTTAGCGGCGACAACACGCGGCGGAGCAGTACAGAAACCCGAAAACTAAGCACACACAGTATCGCGCCCGGAAAACTGCCGAACCGGCCAACACTGTTTGGGACTTCAGGCAGCCACCTCAGGCACCCGCTCGCGTACGGCGATCACCACCCCGACAATCAACAGCGCGGCGCCGGCCAGCACGGTCAAGGCCGGCGGGGCGCCGCTCCACCAGGCGCCGTAGCCGACCCCGGCAATGGTCTCGAATACGATCAATTGTCCCAGCAGCGAACCGGGCACCCGGGTGCTGGCCATGTTCCAGGCGGCATTGGCCGCCCAGGATGTCACCACCCCCAGTGCCAGGCTGACCGCAATGAATACCGGCCAGTCCGCTCCATCGGGCGGCCGCGGCGAGCCGGCAAACAGGGCCAGCGCGAACGGCAATGCGGCGGCGCCCTGCAGGGAAGACCACTCGAGCCCGCCGACGCGCGGATGGGCACGCAGCCAGTCGGCATTGATCACGCCGTAAACCGTCCACAGCGCCAGCGCGCCGAAAGCGCAGAGCAGGCCGATGACATCGTTCGCTGCCGCGGCTCCGGCCCCCGGCCGGTTGGCCAGCAACAGCCCCGCCACGATCAGCACCAGCGCTGCGGCATAAGCCGGCGTCAACCGCTGCCGCGCGCGCCAGCGCCCCGCCATCGATACCGTCACCGGCAGCAGGCCGATGATCAGCGTCGGCAGGAACACGCCGGAGCGCTGCAAGGCCTCGCTCAGCAATACGTAGTAAAGCAGGTTGCCCGCCAGCGTCAGCAACAGTGCGTCACGCCACTTTCTTGCATCGAAAGGACGCGGCCCGCCGCGCGCACGCATCACCCCGAGCGCGATCAGCGACCACAGGCCATAAGCGATGTAACGCCCGGCGGCCACCGCGGTGGCCGACCAGGCTCCCAGGATCAGCGGCCCGATGAAGGCGAAACCCCAGCCGGCACAGGCCAGGATGGCGAACGCCACGCCGGCGTTCATGCGCCCGGCCGGACGCGGCATGAAGATGAAAATGATTGGGCCCGCTTCACTCTTTCGCTGCGGGTATGCGCGGCGTCTCGACCTTCACATCCCCGTTCTGCGCCCGATGCCTGAGGTAATGATCCATCAGCACCAGCGCCACCATCGCCTCGGCGATCGGCGTGGCGCGGATGCCGACGCAGGGATCGTGGCGGCCGGTGGTGCGCATCTCGGTGGCATGGCCTTCGCTGTCGATGGTCTTGCCCGGAATGGTGATGCTGGAGGTGGGCTTGAGCGCGATCGAGCAGCGGATGTCCTGGCCGGTGGAGATGCCGCCGGCGGTGCCGCCGGAATGGTTGGCGAGGAAGCCTTCCGGGGTCAGCTCGTCCCGCGCCTGGCTGCCGCGCTGCGCCACCACCTCGAAGCCGTCGCCGATCTCCACCGCCTTGACCGCGTTGATGCTCATCAGGGCATAGGCCAGCTCGGCGTCGAGACGGTCATAGACCGGCTCGCCCAGGCCGGGCGGCACGCCGCTGGCGACGACGTTGATCCTTGCGCCGACCGAGTCGCCGTCGCGGCGCAGCTGCGTCAGGTACTCGTCCAGCATCGCCACCTGGTCCGGATCGGGACAGAAGAAGCTGTTCTGCTCCACCGCTTCCCAACTCTTCAGCGCCAGCGCATGCGGCCCGATCTGCGCGCAGTAGCCGCGCACCACTGTGCCGAGCCGCTCGCGCAGGTACTTCTTGGCGATGGCGGCAGCGGCAACGCGCACCGCCGTCTCGCGCGCCGAGGAGCGCCCGCCGCCGCGCGGATCGCGCCGGCCGTATTTCTGGATGTAGGCGTAGTCCGCGTGGTTGGGGCGGAATACGTCCTTGATCTTGTCGTAGTCGTAGGAGCGCTGGTCGGTGTTCTCGATCAGCAGCGCGATCGGCGTGCCGGTGGTGTGGCCCTGGTAGACGCCGGAGAGAATCTTCACCGCGTCCTCCTCCTTGCGCTGGGTGACGTGGCGCGAGGTGCCGGGCTTGCGCCGGTCCAGGTCCGGCTGGATGTCCGCCTCGCTCAGCGCCAGGCCGGGCGGGCAGCCGTCGACCACGCAGCCGATGGCCGGGCCATGGCTCTCGCCGAAGCTGGTGACACAGAACAGCTTGCCGATGGTGTTGCCGGACATTGCCAAATATTTCCTGAATTAAAGAAAACTTGTTTCAGCTACATACCACTCCCCTCTCCCGCTTGCGGGAGAGGGGTTGGGGGAGAGGGCGCTTTTCCTCGCAGTTACAGCCCCTCTCCCGGCCCTTCGGGCCACCCTCTCCCGCAAGCGGGAGAGGGGACATGCTGTATCCATCTAAATCAAAAATGCCCTAATACCCGCGCGCGTCGAGCCAGGCCAGCAGTTCGTCGCGATTGATCACGAAGACGCCGTCGCCGCCCTTTTCGAACTCCGGCCAGGCCACCGGGATGTCCGGATAACGCGCCAGGAATTCCTCCTGTGAGCCGCCGATTTCGCAGACCAAGATGCCGTCGTCGGACAGGTAATCCGGTGCCTGGCTGAGGATGCGCTCGACCACGTCCATGCCGTCGGCGCCGGCGTCGAGCGCCAGGCGCGGCTCGTGCTTGAACTCGGGCGCTAGGGCCTGCCATTCGGCGGTGGGCACGTAGGGCGGGTTCGACACGATCAGGTCATAGCGCCGCCCGGCCACAGGCTCGAACAGGTCGCCGGCCACCGCTTCCACCCGATCCTCCAGGTGATGGCGGGCGATGTTGCGCTCGACCAACTGCAGGGCACCGGCGTCGATCTCCACCAGCTCCACCCCGGCCTGGTCGAAAGCATAGGCGCAGGCGATGCCGATGCAGCCGCTGCCGGCGCACAGGTCCAGGATCGATTCCGGATCCACCGTCAGCCAGGGCGCGAAGCGGGTCTGGATCATCTCGCCGATGGGCGAGCGCGGAATCAGCACGCGCTCGTCCACCTCGAAGGACAGCCCGGCAAACCAGGCTTCCCCGGTCAGGTAGGGCGCCGGCTTGCGCGTCCGCACCCGGGTTTGCAGCAGTTCGATCACCGCCGTGCGCTCGCTGTCGGTGACATTGGCTTCCAGGTATACCGCCGGCAGCTCGAACGGCAGCTTCAGCGCCCACATGACCAGGTGAAAGGCCTCGTCCAGCGCATTATCGGTGCCGTGGCCGAACACCAGGCCGGCGCGGCTGAACTCCGAGGCGCCCCAGCGCACCAGGTCGCGCACGCTGCGCAGGGCCTGGAACTCTGCGGCATTGGGCGGTGAATTCGCGGGTTCGGAGGGCATCGGGCGGGGATCTGAAGAGGAATGGAAGTGTGGCAAGACCGGTATTTTATTAAAGTATGCGACCTTATGTTTCAGTGACCGTGCCGGACCGGCGCGGCGGAGATTTCCACAAGTGTCGAATCGTCTGTTGAGCTGGGGCCTGCTGGCCGGTTTTGCCGTGCTGATCGGCATCGTCGCCGGCCTGGTGGTGCTGCGTCCGGCCAGTGTGCAGATCCAGTCTGGCACACTGCTGCAGCAAGCGCGTCCGATCGCCGATTTCAGCCTCAACGGCAGCGACGGCAAGCCCTTTACCAAGGCCGATCTGGCCGGCCACTGGAGCGTCATCTACGTCGGCTACACCCATTGCCCCGACGTCTGCCCCACCACCCTGGCGCAGCTCAAGGCGGTGGAAAAGGGCCTGGGCGAGGACGCCGGCAAGATCCGCTTCATCTTCCTGTCCATCGATCCCGAACGGGACACGCCCGAGGCCCTGGGCCAGTACACCCACTACTTCAGCCCGGATTTCCTCGCCGTCACCGGCCCCAATGCCCAGCTCGACATCCTCGGCGCCAATCTCGGCTTCGTTTATGCCAAAGTGCCGGGCGCAACGCCGCAGAGCTACCTGATGGACCATTCCTCCGCGCTGATCCTGATCAACCCCAGAGCCGGCCTGGCCGGCTATCTGACGCCGCCGTTCAAGACCGACGCCCTGGTCGGCGACCTCAAGCAGCTGGTGGAGAAATCCTCGTGAGAGTGAAGCTGTCCGCCATCACCCTGCTGCTCGCCGGCGCCGCCGCCGCCCCGGCCTACGCCGACTGCAAGGGGCTGAAGATCGACAACGCCTGGATCCCCGAGGCGCCGCCGGTGGCCTCGGTGCTGGCCGGCTTCGCCAGCCTGTCCAACGACGGCGACCAGCCCCTGCACATCGACGCCGTCGACGGCGCCGATTTCGGCAGCGTCGAGCTGCACCAGATGAGCATGGAAGGCGGCATGATGCAGATGCGCCCGCTGCAGGGCCTGGACCTGCCGGCGCATGGCAGCGTGGCCCTGGCCGAGGGCGGCAAGCACCTGATGCTGATGAACCCGAAGCACCCCTTCAAGGCCGGCGACGCCAGCGTGGTGCTGTTCCACTGCGGCAAGCAGGCCACGCCGGCCCGCTTCACCGTGAAGGCCGCGCAGCCATGATGCGCCAGCCCCCGGGCAGCGAGGCGACGCTGGGCGACCGCCTGTTCGCCACCCTGCAATCGCTGCTGCCGACGCGGGCGCTGTCGGCCTTCATGTTCCGCGTCGCGGAGATCCGCGCCAAGCCGTTCAAGAACGCGCTGATGCGCTGGTTCCTGCACAAGTACGCGGTGGACTTGGACGAGGCCGAATGGTCGCAGATCGCCAACTACGAACACTTCAACGCCTTCTTCACCCGCGCCCTCAAGGCCGGCCTGCGGCCGCAGCCGGCCGCGGCCAATATCTTCAGCAGCCCGGTCGACGGCGCCATCAGCCAGGTCGGCCCGATCCGGCAGAACTCGATCCTGCAGGCCAAGGGCCACGACTACAGCGTCGCCGCCCTGCTCGCCGACAACGAGCTGGCCGGCAATTTCTACAATGGCTCGTTCAGCACCATCTACCTGGCGCCGCACGACTATCACCGCGTGCACATGCCCTGCACCGGCCGCCTGCGCAGCTGGGCCTATGTGCCGGGGCGCCTGTTCAGCGTCAACCCCAGCACCGCCCGCTCGGTGCCGGGCCTGTTCGCGCGCAACGAGCGCATGGTGGCGGTGTTCGACACCCAGTTCGGCCCCATGGCCCTGGTGATGGTCGGCGCCATCATCGTCGGCGGCATCGAAACCGTGTGGAACGGCCGCCTCACCCCGCCGCACCGCCGCAACGTGCCGCCCACCTATTACCAGCCGATGCAGCCGCTGCTGCTGCGGCGCGGCGACGAACTGGGCCGCTTCCATATGGGTTCGACCGTGATTCTGCTGGCGCCGCCCGGAGCGCTGAACTGGAACCCGGAGCTTGCCCCGGGCCAGGAAGTGCGCCTGGGGCAAGGCCTCGCTACGATGTTGAAATAATTGTCGGGCACCATGAAACCACACGTCGTTTTCGTAGACGTCGATGACACCCTGATTCGCTCGGTGGGGACAAAACGAATACCCATGCCGGGCGTTGTGGCAGAAGTACGCCAGCTTAAAGCGCGTGGCGCGATTCTTTATCTCTGGAGTTCAGGCGGTGCCGACTACGCGCGTGCTTCCGCTGACGAGCTGGGAATCGCAGATTGCTTCGTTGGCTTCTTGCCAAAACCGCACGTCATAATCGACGATCAGCCAATCCATCAATGGCACAGCTTCCGGCATGTTTATCCGGGTCAGGCTAGTGACGCCCAAAAGGACGCCCCATGACCGCTAACCTGAACGGCGCCCTCGCCGCGCTGTCCAGCATCGTCCTCGGCAAGGAACGCCAGCTCAAGCTCGCCGTGGCCTGCCTGCTGGCGCGCGGCCACCTGCTGATCGAGGACATTCCCGGCGTCGGCAAGACCACCCTGGCCCTGGCCCTGGCGCGGGTCTTCGGCCTGCATTTCCAGCGCGTGCAGTTCACCAGTGACCTGTTGCCCGGCGACATCCTCGGCGTGTCGATCTACGAGCCGGCCACCAGCGCCTTCCGCTTCCACCCCGGTCCGATCTTCGCGCAGGTGGTGCTGGCCGACGAAATCAACCGCGCCAGCCCGAAGACGCAGAGCGCCCTGCTCGAAGCGATGGAAGAGCGCCAGGTCACTTCCGAGGGCGTCACCCGCACCCTGCCGGAGCCGTTCTTCGTCGTCGCCACGCAGAATCCGAGCGAGCAGATCGGCACCTTCCCGCTGCCCGAATCGCAGCTCGACCGCTTCCTCATGCGCCTGTCGCTTGGCTACCCGCCGGCGCAGGCGGAGCGTGCCCTGCTGATGGAGCGCGAACGCCGCGACCTGCTGGCCGAGCAGGCGCCCGCGCTGGAGCCGGAGCAGCTGCTGGCCCTGCAAAAGCAGGTGCAGGAAATCCGCACCTCGCCGGCCCTGCTCGACTACCTGATGGCCCTGATCAAGGCCACCCGCGAGCACACCGGCCTGCGCATGGGCCTGTCGCCGCGCGCCGGCCTGGCGCTGCGCCGCTGCGCCCAGGCCTGGGCCCTGCTGGAAGGCCATAGCGGCGTCATTCCTGAGGACTTGCAGGCGGTCTTCGCCGCGGTCGCCGGCCACCGCCTGAGCCCGATCGAGGGCGACAGCTCGGCGCCGATCGTCGCCGAAATCCTCGCCTCGGTTCCCATCCCCTGAAACCGGGACGAGAGAACCGCATGAAGGCCGGCGCAGGTCTGGTGCAATCGGGCGAGCGCTTCGCCCTGATCCTGACGCAGCCGTTCAAGGCGATGCGGCGGCGCATCGACCGCTGGATCTTCACCCGCCTCCAGCGCGTGCCCGGCCCGGTCGAGATCTCGCGGCGGCGCGTCTACATCCTGCCCACCCGTTACGGCTACGGCTTCGGCCTGCTGCTGGTGGTGATGCTGCTCGGCTCGATGAACTACAGCAACAGCATGGCCTTCGCCCTGACCTTCCTGCTGGCCGGCC
>Ga0302314_10000464_pt1 | contig 75437 bp, 69 predicted proteins | sample III_Palsa_N2_3_FD_200533 | JGI IMG/M metagenome (GOLD analysis project Ga0302314, IMG submission 200533) | Peat permafrost microbial communities from Stordalen Mire near Abisko, Sweden - III_Palsa_N2_3 | ecosystem: Environmental > Terrestrial > Soil > Palsa > Peat permafrost | place: Sweden...
GCTCGCGAAGATCCATCGAATAGGGTCTGGTCATGCCAGCTGGCCTCCCGCCCAGCAGACAGCTTGAATCAGACCTCAGCTGATTTGGGAATCCATCGATTCAAAGAAGGCTCAACCCGCTCTAGGTTCTCTCACTCAGCCACGCCGTCTGTCGCAGCATGTGAGGCGGCGACCCATCGTAGAGGCTAGCAATTACTCTCAGCCACATTCACAGGAGGCGCGTGTCGGCCGGCTCGTGCCCATAGTCATTGTGACGGCCGTCGACATATTTTATCGACTTGGCGACTTGGTCGGCGTCTTGCCCGATATCGTCCAACGCGGCGATGGCCACTGCGTAGAACTTACCTCCGGCTGATGCGTTGTCTCCCTGTGCGATTGTGCGGACACCACAGGTCTCACAGAAGCGATAGTGAAGATGGGCCTCGGATTTGCCAGGCGGAATCCACGTGTAGTCGGACATCTCATCTTCGCCCTTTTCGATTTTAAAATCGTCGGCCTGCACGATCGCGAACCAAAAGCGCGACTTGGTGCATATTGAGCAATTGCAGCGCGTCGTTCCTTTATCGAAATCAATCTTGGCCTCAAAGGCGACCGCACCGCAGTGACAGGAGCCGTGGTAGGTCTTCTCCGCCATCGTATTTCCTCAGTGCGCGTTGAGTAGCCGCACCCTATGGTAAACCGGACGGGCCACGATTGTTCCGGGTGGCTGGCCTCAGGCTACAAGCAACGATATCCGCTCACCACCCGGAACCGACCGCCCGAATATCCCGGTTTCCGGCATGTCGCCGGCGACCGCTCCCGACCCAAAGTCGACGTTGGTCGCCGTAGTCATTTGCGCCGCCGAAACGGTCGACGAACACATAGGCGCGGTTGGGGCGCGGCGCTCGCGACGCCCGGTTGACAGCCACGAGGAAGCGGGCGGCGGCGCTCAAACAGCCATGAATTTGCCAGTTGATTCTCTGACATGCGTCAGATATTTCTGACACATGAAATCGCCTATAGACACCACGACGAAAGGCGACCAGCTCGTGGCGACCCTGGCCGCCTTGGCCAATCCGCACCGTATGCGGATCGTCGCGGCGCTTGCCGGCGGCGGTCGCAACTATGTCAGCCAGCTGGCGCGCGAGCTCGGCATCAGCCGGCCCCTGCTGCATCTGCATCTGCAAAAGCTGCAGGAGGCCGGCCTGGTGACCAGCAAGCTGGAGCTGTCCCAGGACGGCAAGGCGCTCAACTATTTCGAAGTCATCGACTTCGCCCTGCACCTCACGCCGGCGGCCGTCGCCGAGGCCGCCAAGACACTCACCGCCAAACCCGAAACCTAGGGGATCCCAATGACCGCAATCTTCTACCTACTGACCCTCGTGCTGCCGTTGGCGACGATCCTGATCGTCTTCGCGATGCGCTACTACGCGACCGTCCAGCAGGCGAGGGCGCGGCTGGCCAACGACGACGCCTATCGCCAGCTCGCGGAAAGCGCCTCGGCGGCTCAGTCGCAGATCGCGACCAGCCTGGCCGCCATGGAGGCCAACTTGTCGGACGTGCGCGCCCGCATGGCCGCCGTCGAGACCATCCTGAAGGCGGTGGAATAGTCGCCGCCCCAGCCTGACCCTCCCCAGTTTGCCCGGCAACGTTTCAGAAGGAGGCTGAGATGCACGACACAAAGGAGCGGCTGTCTCTACTGTGGCTGTTCGCGTTATTGAACCACCTGTACGCGGACGTTGTTGGCCTTTGAGCCATGGCTGGCGCTCGAATTACATTCAAGCCTTTCCCCTCATGAGCCCTGATGGGGCCGGCGGTCTTGATGGAAATACCCATCGCGACGCTCCTTCTCCGACGAAAAGTAGCGTGTTGCGGTCACCGATTGAGCCCACCATCCATTGCCGACGTTCGGAAAGTTCGCCTCCAGCGCGCACACACCCCCCTTGCATGTCGCCTATCCGCGCGCTAAACACTGAACCACATGGTGCAGTATATAACAACTCGTCTCGACGCCTCGTTCGCTGCGCTCTCCGACGCCACCCGGCGCGGGGTTCTGGAGCGACTCGGGCGTTCGGATGCTTCGATCACAGAGCTTGCCGACAAGTTCCACATGACCCTCACGGGCATGAAGAAGCACGTCGGTGTTTTGGAGCAGGCGGGGCTGGTTACGACGGAGAAGGTTGGGCGCGTGCGGACCTGCAGGCTCGGCCTACGCCGTCTCGAGGAAGAGGCGGCCTGGATCGAGGGGCACCGCCAGCTTTGGGACGCACGTTTCGACGCCTTGGACAAGGTTGTCGAGGAATTGAAACGGAAGGAGAAGGTCGATGAATAGCCGCACAACGGTCGAACGGACGTCAGACCGGGAGCTCGTCGCGACGCGAACCTTCGATGGACCGGCGCGCATCGTGTTCGAGGCGTGGACGAAGCCGGAGCTGATCATGCGGTGGTGGGCGCCGAAGTCGTTCGGAATAACCTTCCTGTCCTGCGAGACCGATGTTCGCACGGGGGGCTCGTACCGTTTCGTGTTCGGTCACGCCGCCTCAGAACAGCCCATGGCCTTCTTCGGCCGGTACATCGAAGTCACGCCGCCCTCCCGCCTCGTCTGGACCAATGACGAAGAAGAGGACGGGGCCATGACCACGGTGACCTTCGTGGAAAAAGACGGCAAGACACTGGTCGTCGTGCACGACCTCTATCCCTCGAAGGAAGCGCTCGACGGCGCCATCGCCGCCGAAAGCACGGGCGCGTGGCCCGAGCAGTTCGAGGCCCTGGACGACCTTCTCACCACTCTGGGCGCGAGCGTGTGACGCTCGTGAGCCCCGCTCAAGTCCGATCCGCCAGGCCTTGGTCGGGCGGGAGATAGAGACATGGCGAAGCGTGACGGTTCGTAGGTCCGCCATCCGGCGCTGGTTTGACGACTGCTCACCCCCCGGAGCGGACCTTCAAACGTCCCCTTACCGGACGTGCGGTCCGCCATGCAGGCAGTCGAAACACGAGCACACAGCCCGATGGTGCGACCCAACCGGCTGAGACCCATCCCCATCCTACGTTCCCGCCGGAAACCCCCGCTCCAGCCCCGCCCAGGCGTGGTCGTAGTCGGCCTGCAGCTCCGGCGTCGTCAGGGCGAATTCGGTGGGTCGGATAACCAGCCGGGTCTCGAACATGAAGGCCAGGGTGTCGGCGATCTTGACCGGAGCCAGCGTGGCGGCGCTGGCCTTGGCGAAGGTCTCGGCGTCGGGGCCATGGCCAGACATGCAGTTGTGCAGTGAGGCCCCGCCCGGCGCGAAGCCCTGGGCCTTGGCGTCGTAGACGCCGTGGATCAGGCCCATGAACTCGCTCATCACGTTGCGGTGGAACCACGGCGGCCGGAAGGTGTCTTCGGCCACCATCCAGCGCGGCGGGAAGATCACGAAGTCCATGTTGGCGACGCCGGGTTGGCCCGACGGCGAGGTCAGCACCGTGAAGATCGACGGATCGGGGTGGTCGAAACTGACGGTGTTGATGGTGTTGAAATGGGCAAGGTCGTATTTGAACGGCGCGTAATTGCCGTGCCAGGCGACGACGTCGAGCGGCGAGGCTGGCAGCTCGGTGCGCCAGAAACCACCGTCGAACTTCGCGATCAGCTCGACCGGGCCGGGGCGGTCCTCGAACGCCGCCACGGGGGTGAGGAAGTCGCGCGGATTGGCGAGGCCGTTTGAGCCGATGGGGCCCAGTTCCGGCAAGCGGAGGAGTTCGCCGTAGTTCTCGCACACCCAGCCGCGGGCCGATCTGTCGGGCAGGCGGACGGCGAAGCGGACGCCGCGCGGGACGAGGCCGATCTCGCCGGGGCGGACGTCCAGCACCCCGAGCTCGGTGGCGATCTCGAGGGCGCCTTGTTGCGGGACGATCAGCAGCTCGCCGTCGGCATTGTAGAAATAGCGGCCGTCCATGGAGCGGTTGGCCAGGTAGGCGTGGATGCCGACGCCGATGCGGCCGCCGGCCTCGCCGTTGCCGGCCAGCGTGACCATGCCGTCAACGAAATCGGTCGGCGCTTCGGGCATGGCCAGGGGATCCCAGCGCAGGCGGTTGGGGCTAGCGGCCAGGGCGAACGGCGCGGTGCGCCAGGCCGGGAAGGCCGCTGGCGCGAAGGGGCCGTGGGCGGCGGCCGGCCGCATGCGGTAGAGCCACGAGCGGCGGTTCTCGGCCCGGGGCGCGGTGAAGGCCGTACCGCTCAGTTGCTCGGCGTAGAGGCCCAGCGGCGCGCGCTGCGGCGCATTGCGCCCGATCGGCAGGGCGCCGGCGACCGCCTCGGTCGACACGTGGGAGCCAAAGCCCGGGATGTATCGGTCGGCCGCGAGAGTCGGGGTTCCGTCCATCTGATACCAGCCAGAGTTGAGATCGACCCGCTCTTTGCGCTCTCTCCCCCCTCCAAGGGAAGTCCCGGCGACAGCAAAGCAGAGGCGCGAAGAACCCCTCTCCCTAGAGGGAGAGGGAGGGGCCCATGGCGGAGTCACGGGTGGGTGAGGGGTTACGCGGCCGTGCGGTCAAACCCCTCACCCGGACGCGCCTCGCGGCGCGTCTCGACCTCTCCCTCAAGGGAGAGGTGAATCCGTCAGATGTCGAACCGGACCCCCTGGGCCAGCGGCAGGCTTGTCCCGTAGTTAATTGTATTGGTGGCGCGGCGCATGTAGGCCTTCCATGAATCCGATCCGGCCTCGCGGCCGCCGCCGGTTTCCTTCTCGCCGCCGAAGGCCCCGCCGATCTCGGCCCCCGAAGGGCCGATGTTGACGTTGGCGATGCCGCAGTCCGAGCCGGCGGCCGAGGTGAAGCGTTCGGCCTCGCGTATGTCGAGGGTAAAGATCGACGACGACAGGCCCTGAGGCGCGTCGTTGTTGAGCGCGATGGCTTCCTCGAGGTGGCGATATTTCATCACGTAGAGGATCGGGGCGAAGGTCTCGCGCAGCACCACGCCAGTCTGGCCGGGCATCTCGACCAGGGCCGGGCGCACATAGACGCCTTCACCTGGCCCGGTGACGCGCTCGCCGCCGTGCACGGCCCCGCCTTCGGCCTTCGCGTCGGCCAGTGCCCTGTCCATCAGGACGTAGGCGGCCGGATCGATCAGCGGGCCTACGAGCGTTCCCTCCGTACGCGGATCGCCGATCGAGACGCCGGCATAGGCGGCCTTCAGGCGCGGCAGCAGAGCGTCGTAGACACTCTCGTGCACGAACAGGCGGCGCAGGGTGGTGCAGCGCTGGCCGGCCGTGCCCATGGCGGCGAAGGCGGCGCCGCGCAGAGTGAGGTCGAGATCGGCCGAAGGCGCGACAATGGCGGCGTTGTTGCCGCCGAGTTCGAGCAAGGCGCGGGCGAAGCGTTTGGCCAGCAACGGACCGACGGCGCGGCCCATGGCCGTTGAGCCGGTGGCCGAGACCAGGCGCACCAGTTCGTGGCTGACCAGCGCCTCGCCGACCTCGCGACCGCCGATGACGACGGCTGAGAGCCCGGCCGGGGCGTCGCCGAATTTCGAGGCCGCCCGCTCAAACAGCGCCTGGACGGCCAGGGCGGTCAGAGGCGTCTTCTCCGACGGCTTCCAGATCACCGGATCGCCGCAGACGAAGGCGAGGGCCGCGTTCCACGACCAGACCGCGACCGGGAAGTTAAAGGCGCTGATCACGCCGACGACGCCCAGCGGCTGCCAGGTTTCCATCATCCGGTGATCGGCGCGCTCGGTGGCCAGGGTCAGACCGAACAGCTGGCGGGAGAGGCCGACGGCGTAGTCGCAGATGTCGATCATCTCCTGGACCTCGCCCAGGCCCTCGGAGAGCGTCTTGCCGGCTTCCAGCGTCACCAGACGGCCAAGGTCGATCTTGGCGGCGCGCAGCTCTTCGCCGAGCAGGCGCACGAGCTCGCCGCGGCGCGGGGCCGGGACATTGCGCCAGGCAAGGAAGGCGTGCTGCGCCGCCTCGATGGCGGCCGCCACGTCGGCTGTGGAGGTGTCATGGACGTGGGCGACCGTCGCGCCGTCGATCGGCGAGGTCACCGCCCGCGCGCCGTCGGCGACGAGGGCATCGGCGACGCCAAGGCGCTTGAGGACGCCGCGGGTCTCCTGGATGGTCGAAACGCCGCTCACGCCACGGTCTCCAGGGCCCGGACCGGGGTCTCGTCGCTGGCGTAGGCGCGGCCGAAGCGGTTGGCGAGGAAGTCGGCGAGGGTGATCTCCTCTTGCCGCACGAAGCCGCGGGCTCGCAGGGCGCCGTCAGCCAGAATGTCTAGGACAGCGCAAGCGGCCGAGGCGGTGGTGACCTGGATGGCGCTGGTCATCCGCCCGCCCATCTCGCGGGCGTAGATCTTGTTGGCGTAGGTTTCCTGCACGAGGCTGCCGTCCCTCATGCCCGAGACGGTGACGAAGACGATGACCACATCCTGGAGGGTGGCCGGCACGGCGTGCTCAAGGATGTCCTTGAGGATGTGGCGCCGATCGCGCAGGCGCAGGTCGTTGAGCAGGGCCTTCATGATCGCCGCGTGCCCGGGGTAGCGGATGGTGCGGTAGTTGAGATTGCGCACCTTGCCGTCCAGGGTCTCGCAGAGGGTGCCGAGGCCGCCGGAGGTGTTGAACGCCTCGTAGGCGACGCCGTCGAGCGCAAACGCCTCGCACTCCTCCAGCGCACGGGTGTGGCGCGGCAGTCCGTCGACGATCGCCTCGCACGGCTCGCAATATTCGTTGATCACCCCGTCGGTGGACCAGGTCAGATTATAGTTGAGGGCGTTGGACGGATACTTCGGCAGGGCCCCGACGCGCAGGCGCACGTCATGCAGCTCGTCGAAGTGGCGGGCCAGGTCGGCGGCGACGATGGAGATGAAGCCGGGCGCGAGGCCGCACTGGGGAATGAAGGCGGTCGTGGCGTCTTCGGCCAGGGCCTTGACCTTGCGGGTGGTGGCGACGTCTTCGGTGAGGTCGAGGTAGTGGGCCCCGGCCGCCTTGGCCGCCTCGGCGACGTGGAAGGTCAGGTGGTAGGGGGCGGCGGAAAGCACGGCGAACTTGCCGGCCAGCACCGCGCGCAGGGCGCCGCCGTCGGTAACGTCCAGCTCCCTATGCTCGACGCGCGGCATGTCGCCCATCGCGGCCAGCGCCTTGGCCGACTGGTCGGCGACCGTGACCTGATAGTCCCCCGTGGCGGACAACAGGTGGGCGATGGTCGAGCCGATATGGCCCGCGCCGATCACGACGACGTCTTTCAAAGCTTCTCTCCTAGGGTCTGGCGAAACCTCAAGATGGCCGCGGGCGCCGTCGATTTCCATTGCATTTTCGACGAAACGCCGAACAGACTGCGGCGTATCGCCAAGCGGATTGGACGAATGGACGAACTCGACGGCCGCCTCCTCGATCTGCTGCGCGACGACGCCCGCGCGCCGGCGGCCCATCTCGCCCGCGCGCTCGGGGTTTCGCGCACTACCCTGCAGAGCCGATTGGAGCGCCTCGAGCGCACCGGGGTGATCAACGGCTACACCGTGCGGCTGGCGGAGGCGCACGAGCACGGCCAGATCCACGCCTATGTGCTGATGACCGTCTCGCACAAGCAGTCGGCGGCGGTGGTCCAGGCCGTCCGCAAATTGAGCGGCGTGCGCCTGCTGCAGTCGGTGAGCGGCCCCTTCGATCTCATCGCCCGCGCCGTCGCCCCGGGGGTCAAGGAGATGGACGCCCTGATCGACGCCCTGGGCGCCCTGCCAGGCGTCGAGCGCACCACCTCTTCGATCGTGCTCTCGACGAAGGTGGATCGGTAGGAGCGACATCGCCGATCATGCTAGGTTTGCCTGCGTAAACGGGGTGCGGCGTGACGCGATGAGGTTCAATTGCGGTCTCGCGATCATGCTCCTGACGTGGCCGCCCTTGGCAGCCTGCTCGCCATCGCAGACGACCGCCGCCTCGGCCGGGACCTTGAGCCAAGGACCGGTGTCTGAGGCCGCGCGTTCCTGTCTAGAACGGGATGGCGAGACGTTCGAACAGGCCGTCGCTATCTGCAGCGGCGCGCTCGCAGAGCCAGAGCTGAGCGACGACGTGCGCGCGCAGCTCTTCAACACCCGCGGCGAGCTCTACTGTCCGATGCGCCAATACGATCTGGCGATCGCCGACCAGAGCGAGGCGATCAGACTTAGACCCAACTTCCCCGATGCCTACATGGCCCGCGGCGGGTGCTATGTCGGCAAGCATGACCTCAAGGCCGCCCTAGCCGACTATGACCAGACGATACGGCTGGCGCCGAAAAAGGGCGGTTACTATCAGACTCGGGGCGCCCTCCGCATTTGGGCGGGCGACCCCGACGGCGCGCTGACCGACTACAATCAAGTCATCCGGCTGGCGCCCGCGACCCCCGGACTGGTGGACCAGCGGGCCAGACTTCTCTTCGGCATGGGCCGGTTCCACGAGGCCGCCGAGCAGTTCGTCGCTAGCAGTAAAGAGTTCCCGACCAATCCCTATCCGGTTCTGTGGCTGCACCTCGCCAGGGTCAGGGCGCACGAACCGGACGACGCGGAATTCCAAGCGGGCATGAAGCGGGTGGGCCTCTCCGGCTGGCCGGCGCCCATCTTCGACATGTTTCTCGGCAAGACAACACCCGATCAGATGCGCGAGGCCTATTCGGACAGTCCTCGCGGGCCTGCCGACGGCAATTGCGAGGCAGTGTTTTTCGCTGGCGAATATTATCTGACGAAAAATGAGACAGATCGCGCTCGGGATCTGTTCGCCGAGGGCACCGGAGCGTGCGAGTACAACGTCACCCAGGATCGCGACGATTTCCGCTTCCTGGATGACTGGGCCGAACTCATTCGTCTCAATCCCGCCGCGCGGGGAAACGGCCCGCTCTGGTAGCGCGCGCCTAGCCGCCGGCCGGCGCGTCCAAACCGCCGCCCAGGGCGCCGTAGAGGGTGACCAGGTTCAGCGAGCGGGCCAGCCGGGTGGTCACCAGGGTCTGTTGCGATGCGTAGTAGGCGCGCTGGGCGATCAGGACGTTGAGATAGGTGTCGGCGCCGCGCTCGTAGCGGGCGGTGGCCAAAATCAGTGATTGATGGTTGGCCTCTACGAGCGCGCCCTGGGCTGAGACCTGGGTGTCGATCGTGCCGCGCTGGGCGAGGGCGTCGGCGACCTCGCGGAAGGCGGTCTGGACGGCCTTTTCGTATTGCGCCACATCAACGTCGCGCTCGGCCTTGGCGTAGGCCAGGTTGCCGCGATTGGCCCCGAAATCGAAGAGCGTCTGGCTGACCGTGGGGACGAAGGTCCAGGTCGCGGCCGGTCCCTCGAACAGGCTGGAGAGCGCCAGGCTAGTCAGCCCGCCCGAGCCGGTGAGCGAGACCTGCGGAAAGAAGTTGGCCCGCGCCGCACCGATACTGGCGTTGGCGCCGCGCAGGACGTCCTCGGCCTGGACCACGTCCGGACGGCCGAGCAGCACCTGGGAGCTGACCGCGGCGGGCAGGCGCTCCATGACCACCACCTCGCCATCCAGCGCATCGGGCAGGTCGACGTCCGCCACCGGCGCGCCGACGACCAGCTCGAGAGCGTTGCGGTCCTGGGCGACCAGGGTGGTCAGACGGGCTTCGTCGTAACGGGCCTGCTGCACCGTGGTCTTGGCCTGCTCGACGTCGAGCGCCGAGGCGACCCCGGCATCGAGTCGATGCTGGGTCAGATCGAGCGAGGCCTGGCCGCTCTGCAGCGTCTGCTGGGCGATGACGAGCTGGGCCCGGTCGGAGGCGAGGGTCAGGTAGTCGGTGGCGACCTCGCCGACCAGGGTGATCTGGGCGGCGTCGCGCGCCTGGCGGGTGGCGAAGTATTGGTCCTGGGCGGCGCGGGTCAAATTGCGCGTCTTGCCGAACAGGTCGAGCTGCCAGGAAGAGACGCCGGCGGTGAGGCTGTAGAGCCGCTCGTTGTAGGTCGAGGACTGGCCCGGGGAGATCGGGCCACCCTGCAGGACGCTCTCCGGCTCCTGGGAATAGGTGGCCGAGGCGTTCGCCCCGATGGTCGGGAACAGCGCCGCGCGCTGCACGTGATATTGCGCCCGCGCCGCCGCGATGTTGGCCACGGCCACCCGCAGGTCGCGGTTGTCGGCCAGCGCCGCCTGGATGATCCGCTTCAGTTTCGGATCGGAGAAGAAGGCCTGCCAGCCGACGGGCGCCTGATCGGCGCTCGGGGCCGGCGGATAGGCCGGTCCGGCCGGGAAAGGCGTCGGAACCGGATTGGCTGGCCGGTGGTAGGTCGGCGCCAGATCGATGCAGCCGCCCAAGGTCGCGACACCCATCAGACAGGCGAGGAGCCGTCTCATTTGGCGGGGCTCGCGGCGGGCGCCGGCCGGAGCCGGGCGCGGAACAGCGAGCGCACGATGACGAAGAACATCGGCACGAAGAAGATCGCCAGTATGGTCGCCGAGAGCATGCCGCCGATGACCCCGGTGCCGATATCGTTCTGGCTGCCGGCCCCGGCTCCGGTGGCGATGGCGAGCGGAAACACCCCGGCCACGAAGGCCAGCGAGGTCATCAGGATCGGTCGCAGCCGCAGCCTGGCCGCCTCCAGCGCCGCCTCGACCGGTCCCGCCCCGCGCTTCTCGGCCTCGTCGGCGAACTGCACGATCAGGATGGCGTTCTTGGACGACAGGCCGATGGTGGTGAGCAGGCCGACCTGGAAATAGACGTCGTTGTAGAAACCTCGCGCCGTGGCGGCGAGCAAAGCGCCCACGACCCCGAGCGGGATGACCAGCATGACCGAGAACGGGATTGACCAGCTCTCGTAGAGCGCCGCGAGGCACAGGAACACGACCAGGATCGAGATGCCGTAAAGGGCCGGCGCCTGGGCCCCGGAAAGCCGCTCCTGGTAGGAGATCCCCGTCCATTCATAGCCGATGCCGAGGGGAAGCTTGCCGATCAGTTTCTGGATCTCGGTCATGGCCGCGCCGGTGCTCTTGCCGGGGGCGGGCTCGCCCTGGACCTCGACGGCGGCCACACCATTGTAGCGCTGCAGCTGGGCCGGACCGGTGGTCCACTTCCAGGACGAGAAAGCCGAGAACGGAGCCATGGTCCCCGAGGACCCTCGCACGTACCAGCGGCCAATGTCGTCCGGCGCGGAGCGGAACGGCGCGTCGGCCTGCATGTAGACCTGCTTCACCCGCCCGCGGTCGATGAAGTTGTTGACGAACTCTCCGCCCCAGGCCGCGCTCAGGGTGTCGTTGACATCGTTGAGGTCCAGGCCCAGCGCGCCGGCTTTGGACTGGTCGACATCGACGTGCAGCTGGGTGGTGTCGTCCAGGCCGTTGAAGCGGACGTTGGCGAGGATCGGGTCCTTGGCGGCCATGGCCAGGAGTTGGTCCTTGGCCTCCAACAGGGCGCGGTGGCCGAGGCCGGCCTGATCCTCCAGCTCGAGGTCAAAGCCCGAGGCGTTGCCCAGCGACTGCACGGCCGGCGGCACCAGGGCGAAGACCTGGGCGTCGCGGATCTTCGCGAAGAACTGGTTGGCGCGGCGAGCGATGGTCTGGGCGCGGTTGACGTCGCCCGGCCGGTCTTTCCAGTTCTTCAGGTGCACGAAGGCCATGCCCTGGTTCTGGCCCTGACCGCCGAAACCGAAGCCGGTGACCAGGAAGACGTTGTCGATGTTGGCCGCTTCCTTGGTCAGGTAATAGTTCTCGATCTGCTGGGCGACGGCGAAGGTGCGCGACTGCATGGCGCCCGACGGCAGGCTGAAGGAGGTGATCATCGCCCCCTGATCCTCCTCCGGCAGGAAGGCGCTGGGCAGCATGGCGAAGAGGCCGATCATCGCTACGACGATGACCCCGTAGAGGATGAAAGCTGGCAACGGCCGGCCGACGATCTTGCCGACGCTGGCCTGGTAGCGCTTCACGGCGGCGGCGAAAGTGCGGTTGAACCAGCCGAAGAAGCCGCGCTCATTCAGGCTCTCCCCCTTGGCGATCGGCTTGAGCAGCGTGGCGCACAGAGCCGGCGTCAGGGTCAGCGCCACCAGGATCGACAGGACCATGGCCGAGACGATGGTGATCGAAAACTGGCGGTAGATGGCCCCGGTGGACCCGCCGAAGAAGGCCATGGGCAGGAACACGGCCGACAGCACCAGGGCGATGCCGACCAGGGCGCTGGTGATCTCGCCCATGGACTTGAGCGTGGCTTCCTTGGGCGGCAGGCCCTCCTCGCTCATGATCCGCTCGACATTCTCGACCACCACGATGGCGTCGTCGACGAGCAGCCCGATGGCCAGCACCATGGCGAAGAGGGTGAGGGTGTTGATTGAGTAGCCGGCCGCCGCCAGCACCCCGAACGTGCCCAGCAGCACCACCGGCACAGCCAGGGCCGGGATGAGGGTGACGCGCCAGTTCTGCAGGAAGAGGTACATCACCCCGAGGACCAGGATGATGGCCTCAACCAGCGTCACCACCACCTGGGTGACCGAGAGGCGGATGAAGGTGGTGGTGTCGACCGGGAAGGCCAGCTGGACCCCGGGCGGGAAGCTGGCGGCGAGCTCGCGGGCCCGTTTCTTGACCGCCTCCGCGGTCTGCAGGGCGTTGGCGCCGGGCGCCAGGCGGATGGCGAGACCCGATGCGGGGTGGCCGTTGACCCGGCTGATGAAGCCATAGCCGTCGGCCCCGAGCTCGACCCGGGCCACGTCGCCGAGGCGGACCTGCGAGCCGTCGGGCTGGGTCTTGAGAATGACATTGCGGAACTGCTCGGGCGTGCGCAGCCGCGCCTGAGCGGTGATGGTGGCGTCGAGCTGCTGGTTGGGCAGGGAAGGCTGACCGCCGATCTCGCCGGCCGGCACCTGGACGTTCTGGGCCAGGAGCGCCGAATTCACGTCCGACGGCATCAGCTTGTAGTTGGCCAACTTGTAGGGATCGAGCCAGATGCGCATGGCGTACTGGCCGCCGAACACATTGACGTTGCCGACGCCATTGACCCGCGAGAGCGGGTCGCGCAACCGGCTGTTCATGTAGTCGCCGATGTCGATGTCGGTGTAGCGGCCCTGGGTGTCGTAGAGCGCCACGATCATCAGGAAGCTGGCGCCGGACTTGAAGACGCCGATCCCTTCCTGCTGCACTTCCGTGGGCAAGAGCGGCGTCGCCTCGGCAAGCTTGTTCTGCACCTGCACCTGGGCGATGTCCGGGTTGGTGCCCGGCTCGAACACCGCGTCGATGCCGACCTGGCCGCTCGATTCACTGTCAGACGTGAAATAGAGCAGGTGGTCGAGGCCCTGGAGCTGCTGCTCGATGACCTGGGTCACCGATTCCTGAGCCGTCTGGGCGTCGGCGCCGGGATAGCTGGCGCCGATGCCGACCTCGGGCGGAGCGATGGTCGGGTACTGGGCGACCGGCAGCCGCAGGATCGCCAGGGCCCCGACCAACGAGATGACGATGGCGAGGACCGTCGCGAAGATCGGCCGTTCGATGAAGAAGCGTGACACGGCTATTCGGCCGCCGCCGACGGAGTGCTGAGGACGATGGGCGTGGCGTGCACCGCTTGGCCGGCCTTCACCCGCTGCAGACCCTGCACGATCAGTCGGTCGCCGGGCTTGAGGCCCGAGGTGACCAGCCAGTTGGCGCCCACGGCCTGACCGAGCTCCAGATCGCGCAGCTCCGCCTTGCCGTTCGCGCCGACCACGAGCGCGGTGGGCCGGCCGCGCTCATCGCGAGTGACGCCCTGTTGTGGGGCCAGCAGGCCGGAGGGGACGACGCCCTCAGCCACCTCGGCGCGCACGAACATGCCCGGTAGGAGGACGCCGTTCGGATTGGGGAAGAGCGCCCGCAATGTCACTGCGCCCGTGGTCTGGTCGACGGTGACGTCGGCGAACTGCAGCTTGCCCTCTAACGGGTAGGCTGAGCCGTCGTCGAGCCGCAGCCGCACGGGCACGGTGGTCGGGCCGCCGGTGAGCTGGCCGGCGGCGAGGGCTCGGCGCAGGCGCAGCAGGTCGCTGGCCGACTGAGTGACGTCGACATAGATCGGATCGAGCCGCTGGATGGTGGTCAGGGCCGCGGTCTGACCGATGGTGACCAGCGCCCCCTTGGTCACCGTCGAGGGGCCGACCCGGCCGGAAATCGGCGCGGTGATGGTGGCGTAGGCGAGGTTGATCCGGGCCGCCTCGGCCGCCGCGCGCAGCTGCGCCACCTGGGCGGCGGCCTGCTTGTAGGCCGCTTCGGCGTCGTCATAGTCCTGCTTGGCGACGCCGTTGATCTTGACCAGATCGCCGTAGCGTTGGGCCTTGAGCTGGGTGGTGACGAGGTTGGCTTCGGCGCTCGCCGTCTGGGCCCTGGCCTGGTCGTAGGCGGCGCGATAGGGGGCCGGGTCGATGCGGTAGAGCACCTGGCCGGCCGTGACGTTGGCCCCCTCGGTGAATGGTCGCGCGATGATGATGCCGCCCACCTGCGGACGCACGTCCGAGGTCTCGAAGGGCGTGGCGCGGCCGGGCAACTCGGTGGCGAGGGTGACCGGTTGGGCGGTCAGAGTGACCACGCCGACGTCCGGCGGACCCTCAGGTCCGCCACCCTTGGCATTGGGCTTGCTGCAGCCGGCGACGACGGCCAGGGCGGCGAGCGCGAGAATCCGGACCGTCGTCTGGAACGCCACTCGAGGACCCCGTCTGCTGGTCGCGCCCCCGTCGGCGCCGGGGCACGAAGTCCGCAGCGCCGCCCCTCAAGTCAAGCGCGACAAGGCGTTCTTACAAAAGCTTAACCCCAGGCGGCGATTTCTTACCGAAGCTTAATCCGCCGGCCTCAATCCGACCCGACGAGGTCGCGGCGGGCCTTTTCGAGCTCCTCGGCGTAGCGGCGCGTGGCATAGGCTTCGGAGACCACGCCCAGCACCTCGCGGTCGTCGCCCAGCACCGCCAGCTCGTCGGTCTCCGCCCGGTCGAAGACGCCCATGACCTCCTTGATCGCCATGTCCGGCGTCAGCCAGTGATCGCGGGCGATCATCACCTCGGCCACCGGCGTGGCCAGATCCTCCAGCGCGTAGGCCCCCGAGACGGGAATGAGCCCGGCGTAGCCGCCGAGCGCATCCAGGCCCGCCACGCGCCGGGTCGAGCCGAGGGGGAAGCGAGCGCGAAAGGCCCCGGCGGAGGTGTCGGCGCTGATCACCGGAGCGTCGGCGCGCATCATTCGATGGGCGGTCAGGTTCCGCAGCCAGCTGACGTCGTGGGCGCTGCGGATCGTCTCGCCCCGCAGGTGCAGGCGCCAGGTCGAGAAGGAGTAGCCGAAGGTCTCGCGGACCAACAGGCTGGCGACGATCGAGGCGGTCAGCGTCGCCGCCGTGAGGGCGAAATCGCCGGTGGTCTCCAGCACCAGGAAGGTCATGGTGAAGGGTCCGCCGATGATCGCCACGGCGAGGCCGCCCATGCCCACGAGCGCGCCGGCCATGGGATCGATTCCGGTCGCAATGCCCGCCGCAGCCAGGGCGAGGATGCAGAACTTGCCGACCAAGGCCCCCAGGTACAGCGAGGCGAAGAACAACCCGCCGCGAAAGCCGAATCCCAGCGCGACGATCGAAGCCGCGGCCTTGGCGAGAATCAGGAAGGCCAGGGCCGCCAGGCCGAAGGACGCGACCGCCGCCTGGTTCATGGCCCCGTGGCCGGCCGACAAGGAATGGGGGTCGATCAGGGCCAGGGCGGCGAGGACCACCCCACCGATCGCCGGCCGCAGCCAACGCGGTCCGGGCAGGCGGGCGACATAGCGCTCGAGGACGGCTTCGAGCCGCATGACCGCGACGCCGAGGCCGGCGCAGATCACCCCGAGAGCGCCGAACAGCAGGTAGTGGCTGGCGGTGAGCGAGTCGGTGACGGCGGTGCGCAGCACGGTGGGCTCGACCGCCAGCGCGTGGCTCACCCAGGCGCCGGCAATGGCGGCGGCGACCACAACCGCGACGTTGATCACCGAGTAGGAGCCGATGATGATCTCGAAGGCGTAGAAGGCTCCGGTGAGCGGAGCGCCAAACGCGGCGGCGATCCCCGCCCCTGCCCCGGCCCCCACGAAGGCCCGCAGGTCGCTGCGGCGCAGGTTGAGGCTGCGGCCGAGCGCCGAACCGAGGCCGCCGCCCAGCTGGGCGTAGGCCGCCTCGAGGCCGACCGAGGCGCCCGAGCCGTTGGAGATCACGCTCTGGACGGCCAGGAACAGGCTGTCGCGCACCGACATTCGCCCGCCATGCAGGGCGTTGGCCTCCACCGGGTCGACCACCGGCCCCGGCCGGCGGCGGGTTCGGGCCCAGGTGGCGAGGCCGAGGACGAGGCCGCCGGCCGGCAGGGCCAGGGCGCGCAACGGAGCCAGATGAGCGATTGCCGACAGCCTCTGGCCAGGCGCCAGGCCATAGATCAGGCTCTGAGCCGCGTGGGCGGCGTAACTGACACCAGAGGTCAATGCGCCGGCCCCGGCCCCGACGGCGATCGCCACCAGCACCAGCAGCAGTTCGCTGGCGCGGATGCGGCCGCGCAAGAAGGCGATGACGCCGAGCGCGCGCCGGCGTGGACTTTCTGCGGGCTTCGACTCGCGCCCGTCTCCGGACGGGCCCCTGCGCATCATGCTTCCATCTAGAACGCGCCGCGGCCGGCGGCAAAGCCGGGCGTCAAGCCTCGGCCAGGGCCGCCAGTTTCAGCACCGTGTTCCAGTTGCGCCCCGTGCCGCGGGCCCCCAGCGCCCGGTCGAGCGGCGCGCCGGCCACCTTGGTGTCGGCCTGACCGTCCGGATACCAGATGAAGGCCTCGCGGCCGATCACCCGCGCCTGTTCGGGACCGGGGATGGCGGCCAGAGCCGCTTCCGCGCCGTCAGCCGGCGCTGTCTTGAGAACCATGGCCACCAGACGGGCCGGATTGGTCGCCGCCTCGTGTGGGAACGGATTGGCGGCGATCATCGCCCGCCAGGCGGCCGGGCGTCGAACCACGACATCCGCCTTGAGGCTCAGGCGGTCGCGCAACGCCGCTTCCGCGCGGGCTTCGACGGCCGGGTCGTCGCCTTCCCCCGCCTCGAAGACGAGATTGCCGCTCTGCAGGAGACTGCGCACGGCCATGAAACCCGCCGCCTCCAGCGCCGCGCGCACATCGGCCATGGCGACGCGGTTGGCCCCGCCCAGATTGACGCCACGCAGGAGGGCGATGCGAGTCTCGCTCATGAGGTCTCGCTTAGGTCGGCCCAGCTGGGGACGCAATTGGCGCGATCCCTGGCCCTGGGCTAAAGCCGGACCATGAAGTTGGAGCGGCTCAAAGCGGGCATGGTCATCCCTTACGCTGGCGACCGATTGGCGGTCGTCGGCGAGGCGCTGGCTGGGGCCTTCGCGCCGGGCGACCGGCTGATCGTGGTCCAGGCGAGCGGCGATCTGCTGCGCGTGCCGGCGACGGTAGCGGCGCTGGCCGCCGACGCGGTCGATCGGGCCATGGCCGCGTTTGCAACGCTCGGGGCCGTCGACGACGCCGCGATCAGCCATTTCTTCGACCGTTTTGCCGCCCGGCTCGCGGATGACGAGGTCTGGGCCGGGATCGCGGCGGCCAATGCGGCGGATGTCGCCAGGGCGCGCGGCGCCGGCCGTTCGGTCACGCGGCTGACCGCGACGGCGGCGATGCGCGCCGACATGATCGCCGGCCTCGAGGCCTGGCGCGATGCCGCCCCAGCCCGCGGGCGGCTGGTGGAGCGGGCCGAACATGCCGGCTGGAGCGTCGAGCTGGAAACCGCGCCATTGGGTGTGGTCGGGTTCGTCTTCGAGGGCCGGCCCAACGTCTTTGCCGATGCTTGCGGCGTGGTCCGCGGGGGCAATACAGCGGTGTTCCGTATCGGCTCGGACGCGCTCGGCACTGCGCGCGCCATCGCCGACCTGGCGCTGGCCCCGGCGCTGGCCGAGGCTGGCCTGCCGGCGGCGACCGCCGTACTGCTGGACAGCCCCGAGCGGGCGGCCGGCTGGGCGTTGTTTTCCGACGTCCGGCTGGCGCTGGCGGTGGCGCGGGGTTCAGGACCGGCGGTCGCGCAGCTGGGCGCCGTGGCGCGCCAGAGCGGCGTCGCGGCCAGTCTGCATGGGACCGGCGGAGCCTGGCTCATCGCCGATGTGGCGGCCGACCCGGCCCGGTTCGCGGCCGCCGCTTTTCACTCCCTCGACCGCAAGGTGTGCAACACGCTCAATGTCTGCTGCATCCCGCGCGCGCGGGCGGCCGAACTTGCGCCCCTGTTCGCGGACGCGCTGTGGCGGGCCGGCGAGGCCCACGGCGCGCGGCTGCACGTCTCGGCGGCGGACGCCGGCTTCATACCAGAGCCTTGGCATGGGCTGCGGGTTAAGGCGCAGCGGGCTGACGGCGATCATGACGAGCCGTTCGTCGAGGTGCATGACGCCCTCGATCTTGGACACGAATGGGAATGGGAGGCGACGCCGGAGGCCTCGCTCGTGGTGGTCGAGGATCTCGCCCAGGCCACGGCGCTGTTCAACGCCTGGAGCCCGCGATTCGTCGCCAGCCTAATCTCTGACGACCCAGGCGCGCAGCGCCAGTTCTACCAGGGCGTGGAGGCGGCCTTCGTCGGCGACGGCTTCACCCGCTGGGTGGACGGGCAATACGCCTTTGGCCGGCCGGAGCTGGGCCTCTCCAACTGGCAGGGCGGCCGATTGCTGGCGCGGGGCGGCGTGCTTTCGGGTGACGGCGTGGTGACGCTGCGGGCGCGCATGCGTCAGAGCGACCCTGCCCTGAAGCGATAGAGCGCGTTCCGCAAGAGTGGGAGCCGGATTTGCGACCGCGCAACTCTTGAATTTCGAGCCTACTCGGGAACCGTCTCGCCTGAGCCGCCGAACTCGGCCGGGAAGTCCTTGAGTTTGGGCAGGCCGTCCTTCATCGGCAGGACGGTCTCGGCATAGTTGACGTGCACACCGGGCTGGAAGTCGAGCTCCGGCAGGGTGGCGGCGAAGACGTCGACGAGACCCAGCGGCGGATGGTTGGCCATCAGATGGCCGCCACACTTGGAACAGTACCGACGCTCGCTGAGTGGCGAGCCGGTGTAGGTGGCCACGAACGCCGCGCCTTCGGTGACGGTGATGGCGTCAGGCTTCCACAGGCTGAAGGCGTTGACCGGGCCGCCCGACCACGACCGGCACGAGCGGCAGTGGCAATAGCCCATGGCGTCAGGCGCGCCGGACGCTTCGATCTTCACGACCCCGCAGAAACACTGTCCCTTGAGCGACATCTCCCGGCCCTCCCCCTTGCGAGGGTCGAGAATTGCGACCCCGGGCGCGAGCCTGTCAATCCGCCAGGCTGGTCACTCTTCCGGCTCGACCGCACCGATCAGCAGCTCTTCCTCGATGCGGGTGGAATTGCCCCGCACCTCAGCCTCGATGGCCTGAGCGATGTCCGGGTTGTTCTTCAGGAACTCGCGGACATTGTCGCGGCCCTGACCGATGCGCTGGCTGTTCCACGAGAACCACGAGCCGGACTTCTCGATCACCCCGGCCTTGACGCCAAGGTCGATGATCTCGCCGAGCTTGGAGATGCCGACGCCATACATGATGTCGAACTCGACCTCGCGGAACGGCGGGGCGACCTTGTTCTTGACCACCTTCACGCGGACATTGTTGCCCACCACCTCGTCGCGCAGCTTCACCGAGCCGGTGCGACGGATGTCGAGCCTCACCGAGGCGTAGAATTTCAAGGCGTTGCCGCCCGTGGTGGTCTCAGGGCTGCCGTACATCACCCCGATCTTCATGCGGATCTGGTTGATGAAGATGACCAGGGTGTTGGTCTTGGAGATCGAGGCGGTGAGCTTGCGCAGGGCCTGGCTCATCAGCCGGGCTTGCAGGCCGGGCAGGGAATCGCCCATCTCGCCTTCGATCTCGGCCCGGGGGGTGAGGGCCGCCACGGAGTCGATGACGACGATGTCCACGGCCCCCGAACGCACCAGGGTGTCGGTGATCTCCAGCGCCTGTTCGCCGGTGTCCGGCTGGGCCACCAGCAGCTCGTCGAGATTGACGCCGAGCTTGTGAGCGTAGGACGGGTCGAGGGCGTGCTCGGCGTCGATGAAGGCGGCCGAGCCGCCGGCCTTCTGCACCTCGGCGATGACGTGCAGCGCCAGGGTGGTCTTACCCGAGCTCTCGGGGCCGTAGATCTCGACCACCCGCCCCTTGGGCAGGCCGCCGATGCCCAGGGCGATGTCGAGGCCCAGCGAGCCGGTGGGTATGGACTCGATCTCGACGATCTTGCCCTTCTCGCCCAGCTTCATCACGGCGCCCTTGCCGAAGGCCCGATCGATCTGGGCCAGCGCCGCCTCCAGGGCCCGCTGCTTGTCGCCGTCTTCCTTGCCCACCAACCTCAATGCCGCATTGCTCATGTTCGCCGCCTTATCCCATGATTCCGGCGGCCGCGCCGGATTTCGCCCCAGCCCCGCGCCGGGACTCATCTCGTACCCTGTTTGTTCGCTGTTCGCAATATGTTCCAATGCCCGGCGGCCGCTTCCCTGGTGGCCGGTCAGGATCCGAGCGGCGCTAGCGCCGGGGTCGCTTTCAAAACGTTCTCGATGGCGTTGGAGAGTTGGATCTGACCGAAGGGCTTGTCGAGGCGGACGAGTCCTTTGCCTTCGCCAGGGGGCAGTTCGGCATAGCCGGTGGCGAGCACGATTGGGAGATTTGGCCGCTGCTCAGAAGCCCGCCGGGCGAGTTGCACGCCGGTCATCCTCGGCATGGCGTGGTCGGTAATCAGCAGGTCGACCGTGTCCGCCGCCGCCAGCGCCTGCAGAGCGTCCTCGCCGCTGTTGGCCTGGATGACCGTGTGGCCGAGCTCCTCAAGCATGGCGACCGTGTTGAACAGGACCAGCTCGTCGTCATCGACCGCCAGGATCCGGAGCGGCCGCGAGGAGGCGCCGGTCGCCGTATGGGTGTCGATCCGGGTCTTGCGAACGTCTCGCGCCGCGGTCGGCAGCCAGATTTCCACCACCGCGCCTTCGCCAAGGCGGCTCTTGAGCCGCAGGGTTCCGCCCGATTGTGTCGTCAGGCCATGGATCATGGCCAGGCCGAGACCGGTTCCCTTGCCGATCCCCTTGGTGGTGAAAAACGGCTCGGTGGCGCGGGCCAGGATTTCCTCGCTCATCCCCTCTCCCTGATCGGCGACCGCGAGGCGAACATAGTCGCCCGGCGCCAGGTCTGGAGCGGCGGCGCCCACCCGCTCGCGGGTGGCGGACAGCGTAATCACGCCGCCATGCGGCATCGCATCGCGCGCGTTGATGACGACGTTCACCAGGGCCGACTCGAGCTGAACGGGATCTGAGTCGATGGCGGGAAGACGCGGGGCCATTTCGATGTTCAGGGTGAACAAGGGACCCAGCGATTGGTTGAGCAGCTCCTCCAGCCCCAACACCAGGCCGGCGACGTCGATCGCCTCCTTTTTCAGTTCCTGACGGCGAGCGAACGCCAGCATGCGCTGGGTGAGGGTCGCGCCGCGCCGCGCGCCCTGGATGGCGTTGCCGATCAGGCGGTTGATCTGCGGGTCGTCGGGCAGCCGCTTCTGGGCCAGCTCCAGACTGCCGAGCACGGCCATCAACAGGTTGTTGAAGTCGTGGGCGACGCCGCCGGTGAGTTGGCCGATTGCTTCCAGCTTCTGCGACTGAAACAGCGCCTCCCGCGCCTGCTCCAGCGCTTGCAGGTTCTCCACGCGTTCGGTGATGTCGCGGGTGATCTTGGCGAAGCCAATGACATCGCCGTCCTCGTTCGGGATGGCGTCAATGACCACGTGAGCGCGAAACTGCGAGCCGTCCTTGCGGACGCGCCAACCTTCGGTCTCGAAACGACCCTCGCGCCTGGCCACCTCGAGTCCCCGCTCCGGCGCCCCCGAGGCGCGGTCCGCTTCGGTGTAGAACTTCGAGAAATGCTGGCCGACGATCTCTTCGGGACTGTAGCCCTTGATGCGCTGCGCGCCGAGATTCCAGCTGATGACGACGCCGGCGGGGTCGAGCATGTAGATGGCGTAGTCGGTGACGCTTCGCACCAACAGGCGGAGCTGGGCTTCGCTGTTATTGATCTCGGCCAGCTCTCGGAGCTGCGCCTCGCTCTCCCGCCGCGCGGCCTCGGCCTGGGCGCGATCGGTGACATCGGAACCAGCGACGAAGATGCCGGTGATCGTTCCGGCGGCGTCGCGAATGGGCTGGTAAACGAAATCGATCAGACGTTCGCGCGGTGGGTTGTCCGGCGTCTCCTGGAAGGTGATCGGCGCGCCGAAGATGGAATAGGCTTGGCCCGACGCGAAAACGCTGTCGAGCAATTCAAAGAAGCCCTGGCCCTCGACATCCGGAAAGGCGGCGCGGACGGACTGCCCGACAAGATCGCCACGGCCTGCCAGCTTGGTGAAGGCCGGGTTCACAAGTTCGAACACATGTTCCGGCCCGCGCAGCATGGCCATAAACCCGGGCGCCTGCTGAAACAGCTGCCCGAGACGCTCCACATCCTCGACGGCGCGCTGGCGTGAGAGCACCTGCTCGGTCGTTTCGGTACAGACCACCAGCACGCCGCCGACTCCGTTGGGCGCGGCGTCGTCGTCGATGGGCCCGTAGCTATAGGTCCAGTAGACGTCTTCCCGTTGGCCGTTGCGGGTGATGGGGATGAGGGCGTTTTCCTGCCACGTGGCGCCTCCCCCGGTGATGACCTGGTCGACCTGCGGTCCGATAATGTCCCAGATTTCCGCCCAGACCTCCCGCGCCGGCCGGCCGAGCGAGCCAGGGTGACGTTCCGGCCCGATCGATCGCCGGTAGGCGTCGTTGTAGAAGCACAGCAGCTCCGGCCCCCACCAGATGTACATCGGGTGACCGGTGTTGAGCAGCACGCGGATGGCGGTGCGGAGCGTTTGGGGCCACTGTTCAGGCGGCCCGAGCGACGACTTCGCCCAGCCGTGGGCGCGAATGAGCGCGCCCATTTCGCCGCCGCCGCCCAGGAACGCCGGACCCTTCGCGTTCTGGCGAGCGTCGTTCACGCCGGCGCCTCAACGGCCCGGGCCGCCCCCAGCTCTGGCGTCAAACGAGGCGATCTCACTGAGGTTGGGCCCAGGGCGCTCCGGACGGTCGGCCGCGAGAAATGATCGTTCCGCGCCATGCAACGTCCGCTCACCACCCTCTCAGGTATTTGAAACGTCCGCTTTTTCGGAAGGTTGCTCCACGCCGCCGCTGCCGCAATCGCGCGGCTCGGCCAAAGTCCCGCCGGGAGCGGACGCGCCTATTCGTTGGTGCAGTAGCTGGCGCCGGAAACGGTGATGCACTGCCGTGTGCGGTGATGGTGGCGGCCGCCACTCTCAGCCGCCTGGGCCACGGCCGCGGGCGGGACGACAGCGTGGCGGGCCGCACTGTCGGCCTTATCGGCCGCATCCCGGGTCACGAACAGGAAGACAAGGATCACCGCCGCAGCGACGCCGCCCAAGATGAGCAGCACGCGCTGCACGTTCTTGGAGTTGCCCGCGGTGTCGAACCGCTGGTGCGACGAAAAGATCAGCTGGGCGTCCATGAACGCCGCCGCCGCCGCCGCCGCGCCGTGCTCGCCCTCACCCCAGCCCTCGCCATGAGGCGCATGCACCTCGGCGAAACCGCCGCCGACCGTTTCGGCCAAGCTCGCCGGTTCGGGCGTGGGCGCGGGCTCGACGACCGCGTCGTCGTTGGCCGGTTCGGGTGGTTCGGCGGGGTAGCGCTCTTCGTATTGCCGGGTGAGCTCGTCGAGGAACGCGCCCGTGGCTGCGTCCGGCCCCTGGGTGATCGTGGCCAGCGCGAAGGCCGGGTCCACCTGGGCGCTGATCGCCGCCATCGCCGAGCCGGCGTGGAGCATGGCGATGGCCCGCAGGGCGGCGTTCATCTGGCGCGCGCTGACGGTGGCGATCGGGATGGCGCTGTGGATGTCATTGATCAGGGCCAGCAGGGCGTCGGCGTCCAGGACATTGTGCGCCTGGGCCAGGGGCCGCAGGAACGCCGCCGACTTGAGGCGGCCGCAGGCGTCGGCCGCCACATTGGCCTTGGTGAGCGGCGGCTGGCCGGCAAGAGCGTCGAGCAGGGCCGATTGATTGCCACCCGCCATGGCGCCCAGCAGACCCACAGCCTCCTTGGGGCCGACGTCGATCAGCCACGCCACTTCGGCGGCAAGTCGGCTGTCGGGTTCGAGGAGCAGGCGGCGGGCGCGCACCAGCGCCGCCTCGTCCTGCGGCCGGGTGGCCAGACGCCGCTGGAAGGACTCTTCGATGTCTCGGGGGCCTGCGCGAAGCGAAACAGGCAGAACGACGAACGGGTTGTACGCGAACGAAAACGCCGCCATCAATTGCGCCCCCCCCGGGGCTCGGGCTCGAGCGCTGGCTCGCAAATCTGGCGCAAGCGACTCATACACGGAAATACCCACAAAAACCTGAACAATGGGTGGACGGTGGGAAACTACCTCGACTCGAATGTGTAAAAAAGGCGCGCAGCCGCGACGCATGACCGCACCCCCGCCGGGCGCCATATCGTGAGTCAGGCAGCGCTCAGCCTCCGAGCAAGGCCCTCAAACGGGCGACGAGATCAGGCGGCCAGACCGGTTCGGCCGTGGCGGCCAGAGCCGCCAACGTCCACCAGCGGATGTCGTCGACGAATTCGCGCTCCAGCGCCTGCCAGCCGGCGCGGCTCACCTCGCCGCCGCCGCAGCGGGCCAGGATGAAGGCGTCCTTGAATAGCACCGGCCTTTGATTGCGATCATGCAGCATCACTTCGCCACGCCAGGCGACCTCGCCCAGGACCACATCGTCGAAGCCGGTCTCCTCGCGCGCTTCGCGCGCCGCCGCCTCGTAGAGACTTTCTCCAGGCTCGATCCCGCCGCCGATGGTGAACCAGGCGCCGGGTGAATCGGGCCGACCGGGCAGACGGCCCTTCATCAGCAGAATGCGATCGTCCGGATCGAGCAACAGGACGCGCGCCGTCGGCCGTTCGCGGATCGCGCTCACGCAGCCCGATCCGGCGGTCGCAGCTCAGCCTTGACGCGTTCGGCCAGGGTCTTGATGTCGAGCGGCTTGGGCAGAAACGAGACGCCGGTCTCGCCCTCCAACAGGTCGGAAAACTCGGCCTCCGCATAGCCGGAAATGAACATCACCGGCGCCGTCCCCAGGAACGGCCGCGCCGCCTTCATCAAGGCGGGGCCGTCCATTCCGGGCATGATCACATCGGAAATCATCAGGTCGATCGCGCCGGCGTGGGCCTCGGCCAGGGCCAGGCCCTCCTCGCCATCGGCGGCCTCGATCACTTCATAGCCGCGGGCGCGTAGCAGCCGAGCCGCCACACCACGCACCAGGGCCTCGTCCTCGACAAACAGGATGCGACCGGCGCCGGAAAGGTCGCGTGGGGCCTTGCGCGCCGTCGCGGCGGCGGCCGGCTCGAACGACAGCGGCGGCGCCCAAACCGGCAGGAAGATGCGGAAGATCGCCCCCTGCCCCGGCGCCGACTCGGCGGCGATCCAGCCGTCGGCCTGCTTGACGACGCCGTAGACCGTGGCGAGCCCGAGGCCCGTGCCCTCGCCCAGTGGCTTGGTGGTGAAGAACGGCTCGAAGATCTTGGCCAGGGCGTCCGGCGGAATGCCCGGCCCGTCGTCGGCCACCTCGAGCAAGGCCAGCTCCGACTGGTCGGCGCCGGCGTAGCCCAGCGCCTTGGCCGCCTCGAGCCCGATCCGGGCCACACGGATGCGCACCGCGCCACCGCCCTTGGCGCGCAGGGCGTCGCGGGCGTTGACGACGAGATTGATGATCGCGGTCTCCAGCTGCGAACGGTCGATCCGCACCTGCGGCAGGTTGGGGCCGTAGTCGATGGCCAGGTCGACATCCTCGCGCACCAGGCGGCGCAACAGCACGGCTGTGTCGGTCAGCGCCTCGCCGAGGTCGAGGGTCTCCCGTTGCAGGGTGGCCCGGCGCGAGAAGGTGAGCAGCTGGCGCACAACCGAAGCGGCCCGATCGACGGTTTCGCGGATCTCGGAAATGCTGTCGTAGGACGGGTCGCCGAGCGCGTGGCGCAACAGGAGCTCGTCCGTACGCAGACGGATCGCCGTGAGCAGGTTGTTGAAGTCGTGGGCGACGCCGCCCGCCAGCTGGCCGACCGACTCCATGCGGTTGCGCTGGGCCAGTTGCGACTGGATCTGCCTCTGCTCGGTGACGTCCTGGAGGTAGAGCAGCGAGCCTTCCGCGGCCGGGGCCGGATAGAGGTGCAGGCTGCGCTCGGGCTGACCAGCGATGCTGGCTTCGAAGGGGGCCGACCGCCCCGCCGCGCGCTGGGCCGAGAGATCTTCCACGGCCTTGGCGCCGACGAGGTCGGCAAGGCGCGACGGCGCCCGCTCGCCGGCCATGGACTCCAGTGCGGCGTTGACCTCGAGGATGCGGCCCGCGAAGGGGTCGGAGCCGTCCACGAGGGCGACGCCGAAGGGTGAAGCGGCGGCGAAGGCGTCGAGGCCGCGCGAAGCGGGCGGGTGCGACGCGCTCGGCGCCGCGAAGGCGCGGACGAGGAACAGAGCTTCGCCTACCGCGGTGACGGCGCATCTGCGCCCTTCCATCGCCGCCTCACCGACCGCGCCGGACCTGGCGGCCCGAAAAGCGCCGTGCAGGCCGGGGGTGGTCCGCCGCGCAACGCCGATCTCATTCGTCCAGGCGGCGTTGGCGGCGAGGATCGCGCCATCGAGGCCGGCGAAGCAGGCTGGACCGTCGAGCGCCGCCAGCAAAGGCGCCGCCTCCACGGCAAGAGCGCCTTTTCGCCAAGGCCAGCGTGGAATCATCTGCCGATGCTAACGCGGCGCGAGAGTTTCCGCAGCCTGCGCCGGCGTCAGCTTGTTTTCGGGGCGATCGACCGCGTAGTTGGCCCGCCGCATCGCCGCCGCATCGATCGCGCCCACCAGGGGTTGCAGGGCCGCCAACAGCGTCGGATCGTGCGACCGCTGCGGAGAAATCAGGATCACCGCGTCGTAGGGCGGCAGGGCCCGGCGGGGGTCGGCCAGGATCATCAGATGATCGGCCTCGATGCGTCCGTCGCTGGAAAAGGCCGAGATGACGTCGGCCTGCCCGTCCTCGAGAGCGTGGTACATGAAGGTCGGCTGGTAGGTGGTCAGCCGGCGGAACCTGAGACCATAGGCGGACTGGACCGATTTCCATTCCGGGCGGGCCGGGAACTCGATGTCGGTTCCGAGCGTCAGGTCCGGCGCGCGGCGGGCGAGGTCGTCGAGACTGGCGACGCCGAGGGCGCGGGCTCGATCCGCCTTCATGGCCAGCGCGTAAGCGTTCTCGAAGCCCAGCGGCCCCAGAAGCTTCACGCCATCGCGCTGGGCGAGGCCGCTGGCCAGGCCCGTGAGCACGGCCGCGCGGCCGGGATTGTCGCGCCGGCCCAGGACGTTGGCCCACAGAGTGCCTGAATAGTCGACATAGGCGTCGATCTCGCCGGCGGCGAGGGCGCGGTAGATGGTGGCCGAGCCGAGGTCGTCACGGATCGCCGCTCGGGCCCCGACCGCCCCCAGCCGCTGCGCCATCAGCTCTGAAAGGATGTACTGCTCGGAGAAGTTCTTGGCCCCGATGCGGTAGGCGGGCGCCCCGGCCGCCCAGAGGGGGGCCGTGGCCAGGAGCACGCCGGCGGCCACGGCCGTCGCCCCGGTCCAGATCCGCCAGGGCCGGCGCCTGGCGAGGCCGGATTCGATCAGGCCCAACAGCTGATCGACGCTGAGAGCCAGGATCGCCGCGGCGGCGCAACCGAACAGCACGCCAACCCAGTTCTCAGTCTGCAGCCCCGCAAAAATGTAGTTGCCGAGCGAGGTCTGGCCAACCGAAGTCGCCAGGGTGGCCGCGCCGATGGTCCACACCGCTGATGTGCGCACCCCGGCCATGATCACCGGCGCGGCGAGCGGCAGCTCCACCCGCCAGAGGCGTTGGCCAGGCGTCATGCCCATGCCGTCGGCGGCCTCGAGAACGGCCGGATCGACACTGATTATGCCGGCGACCCCGTTCCGCAGGATGGGCAACATCGAATAGAGGGTCAGCGCCATCAGCGAGGGCGCGAACCCGAGGGCCGGAAAGCCGTGGCCGAAGGTCGCCTTGGCGAGCGTCGAGAGCGCCAGCAGCACTGGGTAGAACAGGGCCAGCAACGCCAGACTGGGGATGGTTTGAATGAGACCCGCCACGAACAGCGCCGGCCAGCGGATGGCCGGGTTGCGGCTGGCGGCGATCGCCAGCGGCAGGCTGATCAGCAGCCCAAGGCCGAGCGCGCAGGCGCTCAGGAGAACGTGCTGGCCGAGATAGTCCGGCAGGACGCGCCAGGCGGCGGCGAGGCGATCATCCACGTGCGGCGCGTCCGGTAATGAGGGCCTCGAGGCGGCGTGCCTGACGCCGCGGCGTCTCCATCAGCGCCCGCACGGCCGGCTCGGGATGGTCGGCCAGCAGGACGCCAGGGTCATCGACGGCGACGATCCGGCCAGCGTCCATCACCACCACCTGGTCGGCCAGCAGCAGGGCCTCGGTCACGTCGTGGGTGACCATCACGGTGGTGAGGCCGAGGCGCTCGTGCAGGGTCCGGTAGTCCTGCCCCAGGGCCTCGCGGACGATGGGATCGAGGGCGCCGAACGGCTCGTCCATGAGCATGATCTCGGGGCCCGAGGCGAGGGCCCGGGCCAGGCCTACCCGCTGCCGCTGGCCGCCGGAGAGCGCCGCGGGCATACGTTCGGCGACGTCGGGCGACAGGGCGACCAACTCCAACAGCTCGGCCGATCGAGCCAGGATCCGCTCACGGTCCCAGCCAGCCAGCCGCGGCCCGACGGCGATGTTTTCCGCCACGCTCAGGTGTGGAAACAGGCCGATCTCCTGGAAGACATACCCAATCCGCCGGCGCCGGCGCCACGGCGCTTCGCCTAGGGGCCAGCCCTCGATGCTCACCTCGCCGGCGTCGGGCCGGATGAGGCCGTTGATCATCTTGAGCGTGGTGGTCTTGCCGCAGCCCGAGCCGCCCAGGATGGCGACGAAGGCGCCCCTCGCAATGTCGAGGTCCAGCGGTCCGACAACCTGTCGACCGCCGTAGGATTTCGCCACGCCGCGCAAACTGATCATCGAGTCAGGGGTATCATCGCACTGACTTGTGGGCGAGCCGTGGGTAGGGGGGCTGGCAACCCGACCGGGCCTCTCCATGTTACAGTCAGACTGAGGCTCGCATGGCGCGGCCTCCCGGATCGGAGGCGGCCATGAGGTGGCGAGCGTCAGCGGCCGAGGCGACTCGCCCGCAGAGCGGCGAAACGCCCGCGGAGCGGTATCTCCGCATTCGCGCTCGGAGCGAAGCCTTGGCCGCGCCGCTCTCGGCGGAGGACCAGGGCGCCCAGTCCATGGCCGACGCCAGCCCGGTGAAATGGCATCTCGCCCACACGTCTTGGTTCTTCGAGCAGCTGCTGCTGCGGCCCCTGCCCGGCTATCGGCCAGCGGATTCCGCCTACGACATGCTGTTCAACTCTTATTACGAGGCGCTCGGGCCGCGCGTGGCGCGCCATCAGCGCGGACTGTTGACGCGGCCGTCGATCGCCGAGGTGATGGCCTATCGCGCCCGGATCGACGACGCGATGCTCACAGCTCTCGAAGCCGGCCGCTGGGGCCCAGACGCACCTGAGGCCTATCTCTTCGATCTGGCGCTCAACCATGAGCAGCAGCATCAGGAGCTGATCCTGACCGACCTGCTGCACCTCTTCGCCCAGTCGCCGCTGGCGCCGGCCTATGCGCCGGCCCACCCGGCCGCGAGCCCGCCGGCCGGCCCGCCCGTGTTCATCGACTATGCGCCGCGGGAGGCCGAACTCGGCTGGGATGGCGACGGCTTCGCCTTCGACAACGAGGCGCCCAGGCACGAGATCCTGTTGGCGCCGTTCCAGCTCGCCGATCGGGCGGCCACCAACGCCGAGTGGCTGGCGTTCATGGAAGACGGCGGCTACCGCCGCCCTGAACTCTGGATGTCGGATGGCTGGGCGCACGCGCAAGCCGAGGGCTGGTGTGCGCCGCTGTACTGGCGGGAAGTCGAAGGACAATGGCGCTCGCTCACGCTGGGCGGCGAATGTGCGATCGATCCGGGCGCGCCGGTTGTGCATGTCAGCTGGTACGAGGCCGACGCCTTCGCCCGCTGGTCTGGCGCCCGTTTGCCGAGCGAGGCCGAATGGGAGATCGCCGCCGCCAACCTTCCCGTCGCCGGAAACCTGTCCCCTGACGGCGCCTTGCGGCCCCTGGCGGCCGGCGCGTCGGACGGCGGGCCCAGACAGATGTTCGGCGACGTCTGGGAATGGACCTCGAGCCCTTACTCGCCCTACCCCGGCTTTGAGACCACCCCGGGGGTGGCGGCCGAGTACAACGGCAAGTTCATGATCAACCAGCTGGTGCTGCGCGGCGGCTCCTTCGCCACGCCGGCCGACCACATCCGCGCCACCTACCGCAATTTCTTTTATCCGCATCATCGCTGGCAGTTCATGGGCGTGCGCCTGGCCCGGGACCCGCATCGAGACCGCCGTCGCCATGCGGCCGAAGGGACCTTTCTGGCGGAGTTGCAGGCGGCCCTCGGCGCCGAACCCAAGAACATCTCGCCCAAGTGGTTCTACGACGAAGAAGGCTCGCGCCTCTTCGAAGCGATCACGACTGTGCCTGAGTACTATCTGACCGGCCAAGAGGCGGCGCTGCTGCGCGAAATTGCCCCGGCGCTAGCTGAGCGGATCCCGCAGGGCGCGGCCTTGGTCGAGTTCGGCAGCGGCGCCAGCGTCAAGACCCGCCTGCTGCTCGACGCCGCGCCTCAGATCGCCGTCTACGCTCCCCTGGACATCTCGGCGGACGCCCTGGCGGCTTCGGCGGTCAGCATCTCCACCGACTATCCGAACCTCGAGGTCGCGCCGGTCGCCTGCGACTTCACCCAGGCCGTCCGCTTGCCCCGCCTCACGGCCCGCAGGCCTCTGGTCGGCTTCTTTCCCGGATCGACGATCGGCAATCTCGATCGGGACGAGGCCGGCGACTTCCTGGCGGCGACGCGGGCGCTGTTAGGCGACGACGCCTGGATGATCGTCGGGGTCGACCTGGCGAAACCCCTGGATACGCTGCTCGCGGCCTATGACGACTCACAGGGCGTGACGGCGGCCTTCAACTGCAACCTGCTGGTGCGGGCCAACCGAGAGCTCGGCGCGGATTTCGACCTGACCGCGTTCGATCATGAGGCGCGCTGGAACGCGGCCCAGAGCCGCATCGAGATGCACCTGGTAAGCCGACGTGATCAGTCCGTGTCGGTCGGCGGGCGGTTGTTCCATTTTGCGGCCGGCGAAACCCTGCACACCGAGAATTCCTACAAACACACGATCCAGGGCTTCACCGCCCTCGCCGAAGCGAGCGGCTGGCGCGTCGCCGACCAATGGGTCTCGCCGGCCCCGGAGTTCGCGATTTTTGCTTTGTCCGCCAAATGCGTCATCCCGGGCAAACGCGCCGATAGCTGAGGGGGACCCAGGGGCGGCCGACAAAGTGAATGTGGCCCCTGGATCCCGCATCTACGGACGCCTGATGGCGTCCTTCGTGCGGGATGACGCAAGAGAGGTGGGTCGCGCTTAGGCCCGGCGACCCCGCGCGGCCTCGCTGACGCCGAGTGCGGCCAGGACCGTGCGCAGGATGCCGTCGGTGTCGAGCCCGGCGGAGACGTACATCGCCTCGGGCTTGTCCTGGTCCTGGAAGATGTCGGGCAGAGTCAGGGTCCGCACCTTCAGGCCACGATCCAGCGCGCCGTGCTCGGCCAGCGCGTGGAGCACGAAGGCCCCGAATCCGCCGACCGCCCCTTCTTCGACCGTGATCAGCACCTCGTGCTCGCGCGCCAGGCGCAGGACGAGGTCGACGTCGAGCGGCTTGGCGAAGCGGGCGTCGGCCACGGTGGTGGAATAGCCATGGGCGGCCAGCAGGTCGGCCGCCTTGAGGCTGTCGGCGAGACGGGTGCCGAACGACAGGATGGCCACCGTCGAACCCTCGCGGACGATGCGGCCGCGGCCGATCTCCAGAGGGTCCGCCAGTTCGGGGATGGTCACGCCCACGCCGTCGCCGCGAGGGAAACGGAAGGCGCTCGGCCGGTCATCGATCTCAGCCGCGGTCGCGACCATGTGGGCGAGCTCGGCCTCGTCGGATGGAGCCATGAGCACGAAGCCCGGCAGTTGGCCGAGGTAGCCGACGTCGAAGCTGCCGGCATGGGTCGGCCCATCGGCGCCCACGAGGCCGGCGCGGTCGAGCGCGAAGCGCACCGGCAGGCCCTGGATGGCCACATCGTGCACCACCTGGTCATAGCCGCGCTGCAGAAACGTGGAGTAGATGGCCGCGAACGGCTTCATGCCGTCGGCGGCGAGGCCGGCGGCGAAGGTCACCGCGTGCTGTTCGGCGATGCCGACATCGAACATGCGCTCGGGGAACACCTTGGCGAACATGTCGAGGCCAGTGCCGGACGGCATGGCCGCGGTGATGGCCACGATCTTGGGATCGCGTTCGGCCCGCTTGACGAGCTCGCTGGCGAACACCTTGGTGTAGGCCGGCGCGTTCGACTGACTCTTCACCTGCTGGCCGGTGATGACGTCGAACTTCTGCACCCCGTGATACTTGTCGGCGGCGGCTTCGGCCGGCTTGTAGCCGTGGCCCTTCTGGGTCACGACGTGGACCAGCACCGGCTTGTCGTCGATCTGGCTGACATTCTTCAGCACCGGCACGAGGTGCTCGAGATTGTGACCGTCGATCGGGCCGACGTAGTAGAAGCCCAATTCCTCGAAGAAGGTGCCGCCGGTGGCCATGCCGCGGGCGTATTCCTCGGCTTTGCGGGCCATGTCCTGCAGCGGCCGCGGCAGGTGGGCGACCACGCCTTTGCCGAGTCGGCGGACCGTTTGATAGGTCTCGCCGGAGACGAGGCCGGCCAGATAGGCGCTCATGCCGCCCACGGGTGGGGCGATCGACATGTCGTTGTCGTTGAGGATCACCACCAGCTTCTTGGTCGCCTCGGCGGCGTTGTTCATGGCCTCGTAGGCCATGCCGGCGCTCATCGAGCCGTCGCCGATCACGGCGATGACGGCGTTGTCGTCGCCGCGCATGTCTCGGGCGACGCAGAACCCCAGCGCCGCGGAGATCGACGTGGCGGCGTGCGCGGCGCCGAACGGATCGTAGGGGCTCTCCGCCCGCTTGGTGAAGCCCGACAGACCGCCGCCCTGGCGCAGGGTGCGGATGCGGTCGCGGCGGCCGGTAAGGATCTTGTGCGGATAGGCCTGGTGGCCGACGTCCCAGATCAGGATGTCGCGCGGCGTCTCGAACACATGGTGCAGAGCGATGGTGAGCTCCACCACGCCCAGGCCAGCCCCGAGGTGGCCGCCGGTCTTGGAGACCGCGTCGACCGTTTCGATGCGCAGCTCGTCGGCAAGCTGCTTCAGCTCGGGAGCGGAAAGGCCGCGGATGTCGGCCGGTTCATGGACTCTATCAAGCAGCGGCGTGGAAAGGGCCATGCGCCAAACTTATCCTTCTATCTCCCCATCCCTGGGAGCATTCATCCTGATCGTCTAGCACGAATCTAAGGCGGGCCGCCAACACTGGCCCGGTCAGGTCTTCCGGTCCAGGACGAAGTCGGCGGCGTCCTGCAGCACATGGGCCCGCGGTCCGAAAACCGCCAGATGCGCCTTCATCGAGACCGCCAGCTCCGCCGCTTTCACCTTGGCCGGTTCGACGCCTAACAGTGTGACGAAATTGGTCTTTCCCTTGGCGGCGTCCTTGCCGCCGGCGGCCTTGCCCATGGTCTCGGCATCGCCCTCGGCGTCCAGGATATCGTCGACAATCTGGAAGGCGAGGCCGATGTCGCGGCCGAACGCCTCCAGCGCGGCGCACTCCCCGGGGCTCGCCTTGGCCATCGCCAGAGGCAGCTCGAAGGCGCACAGGATGAGCGCGCCGGTCTTCATCCGTTGCATTCTTGCAACGGCCTCAAGGTCGTCGCGAACACCCAGGAGGTCGACCATCTGGCCGCCGGCCATGCCGAGCGCGCCCGAGGCGACGGCCAGGCGGCGCACCAGCTCGGCGCGAACGGCGCCGTCCGGGTGGGTGGCGGGATCGGCCAGGATCTCGAAGGCCGAGGTCTGCAGGGCGTCGCCGGCCAGGACCGCCGTCGCCTCGTCATAGGCCCGGTGGGTGGTCGGGCGGCCACGCCGCAGGTCGTCGTCGTCCATGCACGGCAGGTCGTCGTGCACCAGGCTGTAGGCGTGGATCAGTTCGAGCGCGCAGCCAGCCCGCAGCAGCGATTCGTCGGGCAGATCGAACAGCCGCCCCGCCTCGATCACGAAGAAGGGCCGGAGCCGCTTACCCGGCGCCAGGGCGGCGTAGCGCATGGCCTCGGTGAGTCGGCCCTCGGCCCCGAGCGGCTTGGGCAGCAACGCGTCCAGGGCTGTGGTGACGCGATCGGCCGTCGCGGCGAGGCGGCCCGCCAGATCTGTCGCGGTCACGAAAAGCTCGCCGGTTCCAGTCCCTCCGGCCCGCCAGGGCCGACGAGGATCTTCTCGACCCGCAGCTGCGCCTCCTTGAGCTTGGCTTCGCAGTGGGCTTTGAGCGCCGCGCCGCGCTCATAGACCTGGATGGAGCGCTCCAGCTCCGCCTTGCCGGACTCGAGCTCGGCGACGATGCGCTCCAGTTCCGCCAGGGCGGCCTCGAAGCTGAGGGATGCGATGTCGACGGGCTCGGGCATGGGGACCGGTCAGTTACTCCAGGCGCGGGCGGCCCGCAACGCGGCGCCTACCCGGGCCGTTCGAAGCGGCGGGCGCCCCAGTATTTGTAGCCGCCGTTCTCCGTCAGGCGCCAGCCGCGCCGCTTGAGCGCCCGGGCGATCATGGCGTTGAGGAACCCATGCGCCACGACGACGACGTCCTCGCCGCCAGTCGTCAGGCCAACCAGCCGGTCGGCCACCGTCTCCACGCGCCCCTCGGCCTGGCGGCGCGATTCCTCGCCAGCGTGGTAGTCGAACCACCACCAGGCGAACCGCGACACGAACCCCCAGACGGTTGGCGGCAGCTTGAGCCAATCCGGCCATGGAGGCGGCGGCAGGGGCGCCTCGATCAGCGTCGCCTCGCTGAGAAACGGCCGGCCGTCGCAGACAAGTGTGGCGCTTTCGATCGACCTCAGCCGGGTCGAGGCCAGCACGGTTCCGGCGTTCCGCGCCAGGGCCTTGAGGGGGTCCGGCGCGATCTGCCCCTCGCGCAAACCCAGCACTTCGTACTGGGCCCACCAGGCGCGGTAACCCTCGGCCGACAGCGTCACCTTGCGCGAGAGCGCCGGCCGGCCGTGCCGGACGAGAATGATCGCCCCCGATTCGGCCACGGGCGCGCTCAAGCCTCCGCCAGGGCGCAGGCGTGGGCCGCCGCGGATTGCCCCAGACCTATGAGGTCGTAGCCGCCCTCGAGAGTGGAGACGATCCGGCCGCGGCAGCGACGGCGGGCGACCTCGATGAGGGCGCGCGTCGCCCAGCCGTAGTCCTCGGCCTCGAGCGACTGCTCGGCCAGCGGGTCGCGGGCATGAGCGTCGAAGCCGGCGGAGACCAGTATGAGGTCCGGTGCGAAGGCGTCGATGCGCTCGACGAGCCCCTGAAAGGCAGCGCGCCAAGCCTCGCGCGTGGCGCCCGGCGGGACGATCGCGTTGGCGATGTTGCCGGCCCCCGTGTCCTCCGGCGCCCCGGTGCCCGGATAGAGCGGGCTTTGGTGAATAGAGGCGAAGAAGACCGTTGGGTCGGCCTCGAACACCGCCTGGGTGCCGTTGCCGTGGTGGACGTCGAAGTCGGCGATGGCGACACGCGCCGCGCCCGAGGCCTGGGCGGCGCGGGCGGCGATGGCGATGTTGGAGAACAGGCAGAAGCCCATGGCGCTGGCCGGGCCGGCGTGGTGACCGGGCGGCCGCACGGCGCAGAAGGCGCGCTCGATTTCGCCCCGCGCGGCGGCGCGGGCCGCTTCCACGACGCCGCCCGCGGCCCGCAGGGCGGCGGCGAACGAACCCGGCGAAACCTGAGTGTCCGGATCGGCGTAGGCGACGCCGTCGGGCGGCGTCAAAGCCTCGATCTGCTTGACGAAATCCTTGCCGTGGACACGGGCCAGATCGGCGGCCTGGACGACAGGCGCTTCGCGGCGGTCGAGGACGAGGCCTGACCGGTCGGCCAGGGCGTCCAGCACCGCGGTCAGCCGCTCCGGGCGTTCAGGGTGCCGTGGCCGCGGACGGTGCAAGGCCATGTCCGGATGGCTATAGAGGACGAGGTCCATAGCCGGTCCATAACCTCCGAACGGCGTCTCCACCATGACGAAGACCACGATTCGCCGCGCCTCTGCATCCGACGCCCCCACCGTGGCGGCGCTCGGCGCGCGCATATTCGCCGACACCTTCGGACATCTCTACCCGCCGGAGGACCTGACGGCCTTTCTGGCCGAAGTTCACGCTCTGCCCAAGATCGCTGCGGAAATCGCCGACCCCGCCATGGGCGTCTGGCTGGCAGAGCGAGAGGGCGACGCTGTGGGCTACGCCGTCGCCGGCCCCTGCGGCTTGCCTCATGCCGACGTCACCGCAGCCTGTGGCGAGCTGAAACGGATCTATGTCGACCAGGCGGCGCGGGGCGAGGGCCTGGGCGGGCGGCTTATGGAAACGGCGCTGGCCTGGCTGGAGCGCGACGGCCCTCGGCGCCTGTGGATCGGCGTCTGGTCGGAGAACCTGGGCGCCCAGCAGCTCTATGAGCGCGCCGGCTTCCGCAAGGTCGGTGAGTATGGTTTCCGCGTCGGCGGCAGCACCGACCACGAATTCATCCTGGCGCGGGGATAGGCTGTAGCGCCGCTGGATTGGTGACCCCACAGCCCCTTCCTTCTCCCCCGCCGGCGGGGGAGAAGGATTGGAGGCCGGCGCTCTGGGATAACTTCTGGACACGGAGGCTCTCGCCCCGCATCCTCTCGAACGACTGTTTGAGCGGGATCCGCCGATGTTCCTCGAGTTCTTCAACGAACTGCGCGCCGCCAAGGTGCCGGTGACCCTGAAGGAATATCTCATGCTCATGGAGGGCATGGACAAGTCGGTCATCGACCGGCGGGTCGAGGATTTCTACTACCTGTCGCGCACCGTGCTGGTGAAGGATGAGAAGCACCTCGACCGCTTCGACGTGGTGTTCGGCCATGTCTTCAAGGGCCTGGAGCTGCTCAGCGCGGAGAAGGTGCAGGACATCCCCGCCGAGTGGCTCAAGCGGCTGACCGAGAGCTTTCTCAGCGACGAGGAGAAGAAGCAGATCGAGGCCATGGGCGGCTTCGACAAGTTCATGGAGATGCTGCAGGAGCAGATGCGCCGCGAGGGCGGGGGCGGCGGAGACGACGAGGAGGAGGACGAGAACGCCCGCGGGCGCAACCGCAACTCCCCCATCGGGGCCGGCGGCTACCATCCCGAAGGCATCCGCATCGGCCAGGACAAGGGCCGCCACGGCCGGGCGATCAAGGTCTGGGACAAACGCGAGTACAAAAACCTGGACGACCAGGTCGAACTCGGCACCCGCAACATCAAGATCGCCCTGCGCCGGCTGCGCAAGTTCGCCCGCCAGGGCGCGCCCGACGAGCTGGACATGAAGGGAACGATCAAGGAGACAGCCAACAAAGGCTATCTCGATCTGATCATGCAGCCGGAGCGGCGCAACACCATCAAGGTGCTACTGTTCTTCGACATCGGCGGCTCGATGGATAGCCACATCCGGATCTGCGAGGAGCTGTTCTCGGCCGCGCGCACCGAGTTCAAGACCATGGAGTTCTTCTACTTTCACAACTGCCTCTACGAGGGGGTGTGGAAGGACAACCGCCGGCGCCACACCGAGAAGCTAGAGACCCTGGACCTGCTCAACAAGTATGGCCGCGACTACAAAGTGATCTTCGTCGGCGACGCCACCATGAGCCCTTACGAGATCACCTATCCGGGCGGCTCGGTGGAGCACTGGAACGAGGAACCAGGCGCGGTGTGGCTCGATCGCGCCACGCGCACCTGGGACAGCGTGGTGTGGATCAATCCGACTCCGGCCCGGCACTGGGAGCACACGCCTTCCATCGGGGTGATCCGCGAGCTGGTGCACGAGCGGATGTTCCCGCTGACCATCGAGGGCCTCGACCGCGCCATGCGCGAGCTCGTGCGCTAAGCGGATTGCATCGCTCCGCCCCCGGATTAACACTGCGCCAAATATGGACGGCGCCATGACCGAGTCCCTGACCCACGTCGAAGACCAGGACCCCGAGCGCGAGGCCGCCACCAAGGCGGCTGTGCTCACCGCCGCCGAGCGGCTCTTCGCGCTGGACGGCTTCCAGAATGTTTCGGTGCGCGACATCACCGCCGCGGCGGGAGTGAACCTCGCCAGCGTCAACTATCACTTCGGCTCCAAGGACGCCCTGCTGTTCGAGATCTTCCGCCGGCGCACGGCGGAGATGAACCGCGAACGGGCCAAGATGTTGCACCAGGCCGCCGACCGGCACGGCGGCAAACCGCCGGTGCGCGAGATCCTCACCGCCTACTTCGAGCCGCCGCTGCGCTGGTCCAACCCGGCCCACGAGCGGCGCATCTCGGTGCAGTTCATCATCCGCTCGCGCAGCGAGGGCACGGAGGCGATGAAGGAGGCGCTGCGCACCGACGTCTCGCACCTGCGCCGCTTCGCCGACGCCCTGATCGCCGCCCTGCCGCACCTGCCGCCGGAGGAGATCTACTGGCGGCTGCACTTCATGCTCGGCATGCTCCACAACAACCGCTTCGCCGAGTTCGACCGCCTGCATGTCCTTTCCGAGGGCGTCACGCGCGAGAGCGACGTCGACGCGCTGCTGAAGCGCATGGTCGATTTCGCCGAGGCGGGTTTTTTGGCCTGACTTCGCATTTGCGAAATGAAAACACGCAAATCTCGGCCTATATTCACCTATAATTGGGCTCGACCCACTTCCGCCATGCCGCGGCGCAAGATGTCGGCCGGCCGCGATCGCCAGCCTATATCATGGCCAGAGATTGCAATTTGTCAATCATTTCGCCGCGCTACGAAACACGAAGAAGGCGCCAAGGGCGATCAGGGCAAAGCCGAACAACATCCCCGGCGTCGGCTTCTGGCCGAGCCAGACGGCCGAGAATCCCGCGAAGACCACCAGAGTGATGACCTCCTGCATCGCCTTGAGTTCGGCCGGCGTATAGCCCGCGCTCCCCCAGCGATTGGCCGGCACGGCCAGGCAATATTCGAAGAACGCGATTCCCCAGCTGGCCACGATCACCAGCCACAAGGGCCGGTCCTTGAACTTCAGGTGCCCGTACCAGGCAAACGTCATGAAGACGTTCGAGCACAGCAGCATGGCGATCGGGAGGATACGGGCGACAAGCATAGGCATGGCGGAGGGATAACGCGGAGTTGCGCGAGTCGATCACGGGGAAACCTCCAGTCCCAATGAGGAGTCGACGACCTTCCGACCCATTGCGGATGCTGCCCGCAGGGCTCATTCTCGCAGAAAATCGCGCGAGAATGTTCGTGGGTCGAAGCTCGGATACCGGCGGCATGAGGTCGAGGCTTTCCGCCCCAGTGGCCGTGGGCCTGGGGCTTCTCATGGCAATCCTGTCAGGCGTGTCGGGTCGGGCCCTCGCTTCCGGCCCCCCCATGGAACAAGGCGCCACTTTCGCGGGCCCGCGGGTTGATGCTTCGCAGGAAGCGCGTCGCGGCGAAGCCGCCCTGCAAGCCGGGGCATACAAAGACGCCAGAGAGGCCTTCACCCGCGTCACGGAACTGACGCCGAACGACGCCGACGCCTGGTACGACCTGGGGCAGGCGGCTTCCGCTCTTGGAGAGGTGAGGAGCGCGGAGCACGCCTATGCGCGGTCTGTGGCGCTCGACCGGACGTCGATTGAATCGCACCGGGAGCTCGCGGTCGTGCTGGTCAAGATGAAGCAGAACCAGAAGGCGGCCGCCCAGCTCGATGCGCTCAAAGCCCTCGCCACCACCTGCAAGGACCCGTGCGCGCAGACTTACGAGCTGAGAGCCGCCATCGCGACCGTCCAGGACGCATTGTCGAATTAGCGTCGGCTCGCTCCTAGGCGGCCGCTTCGGCGAAGAGTTGGTAGGGATCGATGCCCTTGGCCCGGTAGCGGGCGTGGGCGCGTCGATACTGGCCAGGCTCGGCGAGCCCGAGCCGCTCGCGGGCGCGCTCGAGCGGCTCGGCCAGCAGGGCGCGAATGTCCTGCTCGAATATCGGCGCCGCCGCCCTTCCGTGCCTGCGGGCCTCGGCGATGGCGGCGAACACGGGCGCGTCGGACTTCACCTTGGTGACGAGTTCCGGAGAACCGGCCCAGGCGATGAACCACTCGGTCCAGTCATAATACTGCGCGCTGGTGAAGCCGAGGACGCATTGTTCGCCCAGCGCGTCGCGACCGTAGCCGGTCAAAACGTGAGCCAGGTCGTGGGTGTCCCGAAGACGGTCAATGAGCCATTGGTAGCGGTCTTCGTAGGCCTCGATGCCGGGAATCTGGCTGGCTTCCACCAGGCCGGCCGCAGATAGACCTTCCCTGCGCATGAACGCGACATAGGCGTGGGCGACGCTATCCGCGGGCAGCGAGGCAAGCGTTTCATGATCATCCAACAGGTCCGGAAGGTGGGCCTGCGAGTTCATGAGGGACCTGCCAGGCTTGCTCTCGCAAAACCGCTTCGCCTGGGCCTTGAACCGCCGGCTGGGCAGGTATTCGGACATGTAGAACACCTGGGCGGTGTCTTCCTTGTCGGCCACCAGCTTCCGGAAATGCCCAAACGCCTTGAACGGCCTGAAGGCCGCTGACCGGCGCTCGCTGGCATAGAACGGCAGGTCGGAGATCATGTCTCACCAGCTCCTAGCTCTGGAGCGCGGCGCTTCGGACGCTGTCGCAGGCGCTGCACAAACCACGAATGGATGTAATAGCTTCCAATTTGGCGAGTCAAGCCGGAGCCCACGCGAGCTTTCCGGCCCACGCCGAACAGGCGCCTAGGTCGTCGGAGCCTTCGAGGTTGGGATGTAGTTTTCGAGCAGGCTGACGACCATCAGCTTGAGTTCGCGGACGAGCAGGGCGGCCTCTTCCGGCGGACTTTGCAGCGCGAGGTCGAGGATTCGGTTCGACGTCTCCATGATCGTCTTGCAAAGGGCGCGCATGTGTCCCGGATCAAGGGAGACGCCTATCGAGGTCAGGCCCGTTGCGAGATCGGTCTCGAGTTCTCTGTTTTCGAGGCTGTCCAGCTCCCGCAGCTCGGGAGTCGCGAACGCGGCCGCGCGCAGCGCCGCATATCCGGGTTGCCGCGAGGCCGCATCGAAATAGCCATCGATCGCCCGCGCGGCGGCCTGGCGCCAGTCCTCGCCCGCCTCGCCTTCCCGCAGATTGCCGATCCAGGCTCTTTCCGTCTCCCGCAGGCCCTCAGCCATGGCCACGAGAATGGCGAACTTGTTGGGGAAGTAGCGATAGATCGCCCGCGTTCCGACCCCGGCTCGCTCGGCGAGTAGATTGGTGTTGAACCCTTCGACCCCCACCTCCTCCAGGAGTTCGGCGCTGGCCTGGAGAACGCGCTGCATGGTGGCCCGACTTCGGGCCTGCTGAGGCTTAGATCTCGGTCCCAGCTCTATCGACGTCATCGCTGCGGCGCTCACGGTCATCGGCGCTTATAGCGCTTCGCAGCCGTACTAACCCTTCCGCGCCGCGGCGATGCGGGCTTCGGCGACGGCCACGGCCACCTCGTGCGGCGTGCGGCCCTCGGCGGCGGCGCGGTCGAGAATCTCGCCGAGAGTCTCCGTCAGGCGGGCGAGCTTGGCCTCGACCCAGGCCGGGTCATAGGCCTCGCCGCGCTGCAGGGCGCGGATCTCGGCGGCGACGTTGATGATGCCGCCGCCGTTGATGACGAAGTCGGGGGCGTAGAGGATGCCGCGCTCGGCCAGGAGCCGGCCGGCGGCGGCGTCGCCGAGCTGATTGTTGGCCCCGCCGGCGACCACCTTGGCTTTGAGCCGACCGACGGTCTCGCGGGTGATCGCCCCACCCATGGCGCAGGGGGCGAAGACCTCGGCCTCGACGTCGAAGATCTCGGCCGGCCGAACGACGCGCGCGCCGGTCTTGGCGGCGACCTCGGCCAGGGCAGCTTGGTTGACGTCGGTGATCACAAGCCTGGCCCCGGCGGCGGCGAGCTTCTCGGCCAGATAGGCGCCGACGTGCCCGACACCCTGGATCGCCACCGTCACGCCGCCCAGACCCCGACCCAGCGCGCGCGCCACACACAGTTCGATGCCGCGCTTCACGCCCTCGGCGGTGACCGGCGAGGGATCGCCGGAGGCGGCGGCGTGGCCCTCGAGGCCGGCCACGAACCGGGTTTCCTTGCGCGTGTGGGCGAGATCGGCCGGCGAGACGCCGACGTCCTCGGCCGACCAATAGCGGCCACCGACCCGCTCCACCGCCCGGCCGAAGGCCTCGAACAGAGGCGCGGTCTTCATGGTCGCCGGGTCGCCGATGATCACCGCCTTGCCGCCGCCGAGTTCGAGGTCGGCGACGGCGTTCTTGTGCGACATGGCCCGCGACAGGCGCAGGGCGTCGTCGATGGCCGCCTGCTCGCTGGCGTAGGGGAACATGCGGCAGCCGCCGGCCGCCGGCCCGCGCGCCGTAGAATGCACCGCGATGATGGTCCGAAGGCCCGTGGCCGGGTCGCTGAAGAAATGCACGGCCTCGTGGTGCTCGAAGGCCTCGGAGTCGAACAGGCTCATGACGTCTCGTTTTTGGGGGAGCTTTGGCGCGCGCCCTCTACGACGCAGGCGCCCCAATCACAACCCCGCCGGTCTCACGCCGGTGGGCGGCTGCGGGCGGCGGGATCGGCGGCGCGCCGGATGGCAGGGGCGCGGCCGGGTCGCGGATGAAGGCCGCCACATCGCCCCAGACGTTGGCCGCCTGACGGTCGCGCATCAGCAGGTGGAAGCCATGGGCGTAGTAGGCGGTGCGCGCGCCGGGCGGCAGGCGGTGGGCAGCCTCGAACGCCGGCCGCTGGGGGATGATCTCGTCGTGGGCGCCATAGAGGTAGAGTGTGGGCGCGCGAAGGGCGCCTGTCTCGCGCCAGGCGTTCTGCATCGTGTCGACGAGGCCGTAGAGCGCATCGGATCTCGCGCCCCAGAGCATCAGCGGATCGTGGCTCATGGCGCGCAGTTCGTCCACGTTGTCGGTGGGCCAGATCTTCTCCGTCAGCCAGCTCGGCGGCTCGGCCACCCAGCCAGGGGCGAAGTGGTCCGCGAGCCAGAGCGCGGTGGCGTAGGTCGCCGGTTGGTGCGACCAGCCCCATACCGCCGGCGACAGCAGCACCAGCCGGTCGGCGTCCGGCGGCCGGTCCGAAGCGAAGGCCTCGATCGCCACGGCCCCGCCCAGGCTCTCGCCGGCGACGGCGATGACGGCGCCGGGATACCTGGCGCGCGTCAGGGAGACGAGGGTGCGCAGGTCTTCGGTCGAGACCGCCTCGCTCGCCCAGACGCCGCGCTCGGGCGAGCGGCCGAAGCCACGCTGGTCGTAAGCGATGGTGGTGATACCGCGCCCGGCCCAGTCGGCGGCGGCGAGATGGAAGGCGTTGGCATAGTCGTTCATGCCGTGCACGCCGACGATGACCGCCCAGGGCGCGCCGCCTTGCGCGTCCCATTCGGTGAGGCCCAGGCGCGCGCCGTCGAAGCTGACGAAGGCGTGCGGCTCCAGGCGCGGACCCGCGAAGTTCGTCGGCGGCCGGCCGGCCCGCTGGAAGGTGGGCGCGCAGGCGGCGAGCGCCAGGCAGAGCGCCACGAGGATCGCCCGCGCCCTCACGCGGCGATCAGCTCGGCGACGCGGGCCCTGAGCCACGGGGCGACCTCGGCCTCGAACCAGGGATTTCGTTTCAGCCAGCCAGTGTTGCGCCAGGACGGATGCGGCAGGACCAGGACCTCCGGCAAGAACGTGCGCCAGGCGCGCACAGTCTCCCCGACCCCGGCCCTGGCGCGATCACCCAGCGCCCAGAGCTGGGCCGGGCCACCCGCCAGCAGCGTCAGCTCGACCCTGGGCAGGGCGGCGAGCAGGCGCGCGCGCCACAGCTCGGCGCAGCGCTTCGGCGGCGGCAGATCGGCCCCGCCGATGGTTCCCGGCCAGCAGAAGGCCATGGCCGCCACGCCGATGGCCGGATGGTCGTAGAAGACGGCGCGATCGACGCCCATCCAGCTGCGCAGGCGGTCGCCCGAAGGATCGTCGAACGGCAGGCCGCTTTCATGCACCCGCCGGCCGGGCGCCTGGCCGCAGATCAGCAGGCGCGTCTCCTCGCGCACCCGCACGACCGGGCGCGGCGCATGGCCAAACTCGGCCGCGCAGGCGCGGCAGGCGCGGATCTCGGCGAGGACCGTCTCGAGGCTCATGGCCCGCTAACTTAGGCGATCCAGGATCGTGGCCAAGCAGTGGCGCTCGATTGATCGACTTTCGTCCCGAAGCTAGGGATGCTCCCGCTCGGCATTCTGGGCCGATTCCGCCCGGCGCAACGGCGCGCCGGCGCCTTTTTGGGAGGAACTTAATGGCAATGAACTTCAAAGTCGCGACGATGGCGGCCGCCCTGGCCTTGACCGGCGCGCTCGCGCCGCACGTCGCCTCGGCCCAGCCGATGCCGAACTACCGCGCCGAGGCCGCAGCGCACCCGCGCATCGTCGAGGCCATCCATCAGTCCGAAGACGCTCTGCGCAAGCTGCAGGCCGCGCCCGACGATTTCGGCGGCCGCAAGGCGCAAGCCATCAACGATCTGCGCCGGGCGATCCACTCGATGCGCGCCGCCCTGTTCTTCCGTCTGCACGCGGACGATCGGGCGATCGACTCGGCCCAGTTCTAGGCCGGCGCCTCCATGCTCCTTGCGTCATCCTCGCCGGGGCGCGAACGCGACGAGAGCCGGGACCCAAGGGCGGCCAGCAGAGCGCTTGTGGCCCCTGGGTCCCGCATCTTCGGACGCTGCGCGCCCTGCGCGCGGGATGACTCAGCTAAGGGTTATCGCGACAGAAACGCTGTCTCCTGGGCGATGAGCGGGGCGAAGGACGGGCGCGCCAGGATTGCAGCCACGAACGCCGCCGTCCTGGGGTGGGTCGCCGCGTCCACCCTGATGCCGCAATGGGCGAAGTTCACGAATGGGCTGGCCACCGCCAGGTCGGCCAGCGTGAGCCGATCGCCGACCAGGAAGCCTGACTGCGGAATCTGACTTTCGATGTAGTCGACGAGCGGCGGAAACCCCTTCTTCTCCGCCGTTTCGGCCAGGGCCAGATCGCCCGGCTGACCAAGAAAGGTTGGCGAGACGATCCGGTTGAAGAACACCTTGCCCATAGTGGCGATGAGGATGGTGTCGGCGAACTCCTCGAACCACACCGCGCGAGCCCGGTCTTTCGGCTCGGCCGGATAAAGCGCAGGCTCGGGGTGGGCCGCTTCCAGGTAGGTGATGATCGCCGTGGAATCAGAGATGGCGAAATCGCCGTCGCGGAAACCCGGCATCTTGCCGAACGGACTGGCGGCGCGGAAAGCAGGGTCGGCGTCCTGGAACCTCACCGGCTTGACCTCGGCGGTCAGGCCCTTCTCGGCGATGAAGGCCAAAGTCTTGCGCACGAACGGCGAGAACGACGAACCGTAGACGATCATGGGGGCCCTCCTGTTGGTTGGCCCCGGCTCTAGCCTACCCGCCGCTCAGGGCGAAGCCCCGGAATCGGCCAGGCGCACGACGATCCAGATCGCCCCGCAGCCGGCGAGTGTCGCCAGCGTCGTCGTCCAGCGCGGATCGCGGCGGCTGCTGGCCGGGATGAGCTCGCCGGCCCCTACGCAGAGGAAGATCCCGGCGAAGGCGGCGAGGGCGAGGCCCAGGCCGCGGCCCGACACATGTACGAAGCGTGACAGCCCGATCCCGGCCAGCGGCGCGGCCGCATCGGCCAGCAGCCATCGGCGAGCCCAGAGGCGGTCCGCGCCGCCGGCCAGGCTGACGTTCACCGTGTTGACCCCATCGGCGAGATCGTGGGCCAGGACGGCGACGGTCACCACCGCGGCCGTGGTCGGGGAAACCTGGAAGGCGACGCCGATGGCGAGGCCGTCCATGAGACTGTGCAAAGTGAGGCTGGCGGCGCCGAGGTGGCCGCGGCGGCCGCCGGCGCCAGCGCGGCCGAGCGCCCGCTCGATGGCGAGGTAGGCCATGAAGGCGGCGCCGGCTATCGCGGTGACCAGCGCCGGCGGGCGGCCGGCCAGCTCAAGCGACTCGGGCAGCAGGTCGAAGAGCGCCACGCCGACCACCGCCCCGGCCGAGAGCGCCAGCACCAGGTGGACCCGATCGGCCAGCCGCAGCGCCAGCGTCCCGCCGGCCAGGGTCGCGGCCGCAGCGGCGAGGCCGAGCAGGATGAGGACGGAAGGGCTCATACGCTCGCTCTAAAGCACGGGACGGCCGTCAGAAATCCTGGTGAAGTCGTCAGGACGATCGGACGGCAAGCCGTTTCACGCCAGTCGCAGGATCGCGGCCCCGGCGGCGATGGCGCAGGCCGCCATGATCCTCTCCGGACCGACCCGCTCCCGGAGCAGGAGTCCCGATATCGCCACGCCGAACACGATCGAGGTTTCGCGCAGCGCCGCCACCACCGGAACCGGCGCCTGGGTCATGGCCCAGAGCGCCAGACCATAGGAGGCCGTCGTGCCGACCGCCCCGGCCAGGCCGGCGGCCCAGTGGCGCCGGGCGTAGGTCGCCAGCGCGCGCCGCCGAGCGATCAGCGCCCAGACCACGAGCGGCGCGCCGCTGAACAGGTTCAGCCACAGGACATAGGCCGCCGGAGAACCGGAGCGCCTGACGCCAGCCCCGTCGATCAGGGTGTAGCTGGCGATGACCACGGCGTTGAGCAGGGCCGCGACCACACCCGCCCGGCCGCCGCCGCGCAGGCCACCGACCGCCAGCGCCAAGATGCCGGCGCAGATCACGCCCACCCCCAACCAGCCCCCGGCCGACAGCGGCGCGCCCAGGAAGAGCCCGCTGGCCAGCGCCACGAGCAGCGGGGCCGTGCCGCGCATCAGCGGATAGGCCTGGCTCATGTCCGCGTGGCGATAGGTGCGCGCGACCAGAACCAGATAGACCGCCTGGAACCCTGTCGAGCCGGCGATGAACGGCCAACTGGCCAGGGCCGGCTGAGGCAGGAAAGGCAGCGCCGTGACGGCGATCAAGACGCCGCCGGCCGCCACCAGCACAGTGGTGAGCAGCTTGTCGTCGGCGCCCTTGACGATCGCGTTCCAGGCGGCGTGCAGCGCAGCGGCGAAAAGAACGGTCGCGAAGACAGCGATCGGCACCTTCCAGCCCCACCTTCATGAAGCTGGCCACGGCGGCGCAGCCAGATCCAGAGACCCTGATCTGACGCGGATCGGACCTGCGCGCCATATCCGATCGGCCAAAGGCTCAGCGCAACCGCAGCGCTAGGCCGGAGCGCCGCGGCTCAGAAATCCTTGCTGACGCCGCCGAAGAAGCCGCGCCGCGGACCATACTGGGGCGCGAAGACGCCGACGCCGGTGCCGTTGCGAATCTCGATGGTCTTGTCGGCCACATTGATCACGTCGAAGCGCAGGGTGATCGGGCCGCCCGGCGCATGCTCGAAGCGGTGCGACAACGCCAGGTTGACCTGCACATAGCTCGGCAGCACCAGGCCATTGGGAATGTCGCCGCCCGCGGCGAGCGGGAGGTCGGCGCGCAGGCCGCTGCCGTAGAGCAGGTCGGCGCCCAGGCGCGTGCCCCGCCACAGGTAGGATAGGCCGGCCGAGGCGGTGTAGCTGGCGCTGTGGTCGAGATCGATGAAGTGGTCTGAGATGTAGGCGAGGTCCGCCGCGCTGAAGTTGAACTGGCTGGAGATGATGTCTTCGCCCTTGGCGCTCTGGGCGGCGAAGTTGGCGTAGGCGTTGAAGGGTCCGTGGGCGTAGGAGGCGGTGAACTCGGCCCCATATTGCCAGCCTTTGGCGTAGTTGAACGGCGTCTCGATAACCGGCGCGCCGAACTGGCCCTCGTCGACCGTGTTCTTGTCCTGCTTGTAGTAGGTGTCGACGCCCAGCGTCAGGCGACGGCCGAGCAGGGCCTGGCTGACGCCGACGTCGTAGTAGTTGGCCCGCTCGGCGTAGGGGGTGGTGTCGAGCGCCACCTGCGGCGCGGCGGTGGTGTTGGCGAACTTATTGACCGACTCCTGGCCGACCAGCTCGAATGGCGGCGGCGAGAAGTAGCGGGCGTAGCCCGCATGGACGGTGGTGTCCTCAAGCGGCTTCCAGACGGCGTTGACGCGCGGGCTGAGCTGGTTCTCGCGCCGGAAGCCGTCGTACTGATCGAAGCGCAGACCGTAGTTCAGGGTCAGGTTGGATCGTAGTTTCCACTCGTCCTGCAGATAGGCCGAGAACGTCGCCATGGTCCTGGCCTGGTCGTCAGAGATGGTCTCGGGGATGTCGGTGAGCTGAGCGCCGGTGATCGGACTGAGGGCGATGACCTGAGAGTCGGTGTCGCTAATCGATCGATCGACCTCGACGATAAGGCCGCCACGCAAGGTGTGGGCGTCGCCGAGCTTGTAGGCCCCCTCGGCCTGAACGCCGGCGGCCGTGTCGCTCTTTTCAGCGACCTGGGAAATGCCATTGAACAACAGATCGCCGAGCGGGTCGGGGGTAAAAGCCAGCGTCGAGAAGCGCGAGAACAGCGACACCTGGCTGGTGAATGGGCCAGAGTCGTGCAGCAAGCTGACCACGCCGTAGTAGGTCTTCTCCTTCTGGCTCTCGTTGAGGTCGGCGCTGGGATAGCTGGTCTGCCCGTTGACGGTCAGCGGCGCGTTGTCCGGCCCGAAGGTCAGCGAAGGCACATTGCCGACGACATTGGGGATCTGGAAGCGCTGGTCGGAGGCCCCGAGAATCACCGTCACCCTGTCTTCGGGATCGAGGATGTCTTCCAGATAGGCGAAACCCTGGAACTGGTCGGTCTTGTCGTGCAGCGGCGTGGAGCTCGTATCGGGGGCTTCGATACCGAGTGCGTTGTGCAGGTAGCTCAGCGACGCGAAATAGCTGAATTGGCCAGTGCTGCCGCGATACTCGATGCTGGGCTCGATCTCGTCGTGGCTACCACCGTAGATCGACACCGAGCCGCTGTTCTCGGTCGTGCCGCTCTTGGTGGTGATGTCGACGATGCCGGCCGTGCGCAGGCCATATTCGGCCGGAAGGGCGCCGGTGATCAGCTGCACCTGATCGGCGAGACGCGGGTTCAGCGCCTGGCTGAACACCGATAGACCCTCGGGCAGGATGACACCGTTGAGGCGATATTGCAGGCCGTTGTGCTCGCCGCGCACGTGGATCTGGCCGTAGGAGTCCTGGGCGACGCCCGGCGATTGCAGGACCACCTGACTCATCGCCGTGTTGTCGCCCCCCGGCATGGCGGCGATCGACTGGGCGGTGATGGTGTAGACTGAGGCCCCCACCTGCGGCTGGATCTGGGCGCGCGCGGCGTCGAGCCGTTTGGCGGTGACGACGATCTCGGAGACCGTGCTGTTCGCGGGCGGCGTCGGCGCGGTCTGGGCGGCCGCGAGCGCCGGCGCGCCGAGGACGAGGGCAAGCACCGCCCAGGAAACTGAATTCATCTGACTTGGCCTTGGAGATTCGCGCCTCGCGAGGCGCGGGCTCGGAGCAATTAGGGGGCCGCGCCTGCACCTCCCAGGGCGGCCTTTCCCGTTCTCGTCGGGAATTTTTCCCGATTGAGGCGAGCGGAGTATGACTGTGGCCGGAATGTCGCTTCGCCTCCGCATCGTTCTGGCCGTAGCCCTGCTGTTCCTGACCGGCTCGGTCGTGGGCGCGGCGCTCGGCGTCTGGCAGGCGGGCGCGGTGCTGCGCGAGGAGCTCTATGCGGCCATGGCCGGCGGGCGCCTCACCGCCGCCGGCGCGCTGCAGTCCCTGCCCCGATCGCAGGACCCCTCCGGAGAGCTCCGCCTGCTCGTCACCTCGTTCGACGGCGGTCGACACCTGCGGGCCGTCCTCGCCGACGCGCGCGGGGCGACTGTGGCCGTCTCGCACCCCCTGCCCGTGCACCCGGCCCCGGACTGGTTCTCCAGCCTTTTCCATCCCGATGTCGCGGCCGAGCGCTTCCCGACGCCGGGCGGCGGAACCCTGACCCTCGAGCCGGTGGCCGCCAACGATATCGCCGCGGTGTGGACCGAATTCGCCGGGGTTCTCGCCGTGCTCGCCGCCTCCTTCGCGCTGGGCGCCGTCCTGCTGTGGCTGACGGTCGGGCGGGCGCTGCGGCCGCTTTCGGATTTCTCGGCCGCCTTCGTGCGCATCGGGGCCGGCGACTACGCCGCCAAAGTCGGCGAGGCCGGACCGCCGGAACTGGCCCGCGTCGGCGCCTCGGTGAACGAGATGGCCGCCCGCCTCGAGGCCATGCAAGCGCGCACGCGCCGACTGGAACAGCAGATCGCCACGCTTCAAGATGAAGAGCGTGCCGACCTGGCGCGCGACCTGCACGACGAGATCGGGCCACATCTCTTCGCGGTCAATGTCGACGCCGCCATGGCCAGGCGCCTGATCGACGAGGGCCGGCCGACGGAGGCGGTGACGCAGGTCGAGGCGATCCAGAGCTCCGTCGGCCACCTGCAGCGGCTGGTGCGCGACATCCTCGGCCGGCTTCGCCCCACCGAACTCATCGACCTGGGCCTGGCGGCCGCCATCGGCGAACTGGTGGAGTTCTGGCGTCTGCGCCACCCCGAAGTTGTCTTCGAAGTCGAGATCGCCGAGGACGAAGCCCTGAGCCTCAGCGAAGCGGCGCGCGAGACCCTCTATCGCGTGGTCCAGGAGAGCCTGGCCAACGCCGTCCGCCATGGTCGGCCGAACCGCATCACGGTCAGCGTCGCGCGCGCCTCCGAGCACGAAGTGACGGTCAGCGTGGCCGACGATGGGGTCGGGGCGGGCGAGCCCTCCGGCGGCGGCTTCGGTCTCAAGGGCATGCGCGAGCGCGTGGCGGCGCAAGGCGGGACGCTCGACATCCAACGCGGGGCCGGCTGGCGCGTCACCGCCCGCCTGCCCGCCCATGCCGAAACGCTTGAGGAGACCCCGTGAGCACGATCCTCCTCGTCGATGACCACGCCTTGGTGCGGGCCGGGGTCAAGCGCCTCCTAGCCACCCTCACTCAGGTCGAGGTGTTGGAGGCCGCCGACGGCCGCGAGGCCCTGGCGCTGCTGCGCCAAAGGCGGCCGGACCTGGTCATCCTCGACCTCAACTTGCCGGGCCTCGGCGGCCTGGAGCTGTTGCGGCGCATGGTCCACGCCGGGGCCGGGCCAATCCTGGTGCTCTCCATGCACGGCGAGCCACTCTATGCGAAGCGGGCGCTGGAGGCCGGGGCGGCCGGCTACATGACCAAGAACGCCTCGCCGGACGAACTGCTGACCGCGGTGCGGCGGGTGACCGCCGGCGGGCGCTATGTGGAGGCCGAACTGGCCCAGGCCCTCGCCGCCCCGGCCGCCGGCGCCCCGCTCGACCGCCTGACCGCGCGCGAGCTGGAGATCATGCGCCTGCTGGCCGGCGGCGCCAGCCTGGCTGAAATCGCCGCCGCCGTTGGAGTCGGCTACAAGACCGTGGCCAACAACTGCGTGCAGATCAAATCCAAGCTCGGCGTGACGCGCACTGCCGATCTGGTGCGCCTGGCCATTGAGACGGGGGTGGGATAGCGGCCCTTCACCTCTCCCCTCAAAAACGAGGTCGAGCCGGGCCGCGAGGCCTGTCCAGATGAGGGGTTAGGGAAGGAAGGAAGTTATGAACCGCAGAGACTCAGAGACGCAGAGGAAGGATCGGCGCTCCGCGCCGAAGGCGCAACTTGAAGCTCTGCGCCTCTGCGGTTCGAATTGAGTGACACAGTTAGAGGCGCCGTAACCCCTCACCCTCCCACGCTCCGCGTGGGCCCCTCCCTCTCCCTTGAGGGAGAGGGCTTTCTCTCTACCCGCCGCGCTTCATCGTTTCCCTGGCGATGACGATCTGCTGGATCTGGCTTGTGCCTTCGTAGATGCGGAAGATGCGCACGTCGCGGTAGAGGCGCTCGATGCCGTGGTCGGCGACGTAGCCGGCGCCGCCGAAGATCTGCACCGCCTTGTCAGCCACCCTCCCCACCATCTCCGAAGCGAAGTACTTGGCCGCCGCGGCCTCAAGAGTAACGTTGGCTCCGGCGTCGCGCTTGCGGGCGGTCTCCAGCGTCAGGGCCCGCGCCGCCAGCGCCTCGGTCTTGCAGTCGGCGATCATCCCCTGGATCAGCTGGAATGAGGCGATGGCCTGGCCGAACTGCTTGCGCTCGGCGGCGTAGGCGACCGTATCGGCGATCAGCCGCTCGGCCACGCCGACGCACACGGCCGAGATGTGCAGGCGGCCGCGGTCCAACACCTGCATGGCCACCTTGAAGCCCTCGCCCTCCGCGCCCAGGCGGTTCTCGGCCGGGACGCGCACACCGTCGAAGATCACGTCGCAGATGTGCGCACCCTGCTGACCCATCTTCTTCTCGGGCTTGCCAACGGTGAGGCCGGGCAGGTCGCGCGGCACGAGAAAGGCCGAGACGCCGGCGCCGCCCTTCACCGCGGGATCGGTGCGGGCCATAACGGTGAAAAGCTGGGCGCGGTTGGCGTTGGTGATGAACCGCTTCGTCCCGTCGAGCACGTAGTGGTCGCCCTCACGCCGGGCAGTGGTCCGCACCGAGGCGCTGTCCGAGCCGGCCTCCGGCTCAGTGAGGGCGAAGGAGGTGACCGTCTCGCCGGCCGCGATTCCCGGCAGCCACCTCTCTTTCTGGGCATCGTCGCCGAACATCACCAGGCCCTGGCTGCCAATGCCGACGTTGGTGCCAATGGCAGAGCGGAAGGCCGGGCTGGCATGGCCGAGCTCGATCGCCACCAGGCATTCGTCCTCCATCGAGAGATCGAGGCCGCCATAGGCTTCGGGGATCGACAGGCCGTAGAGGCCCAGGGCTCGCATCTCGGCCAGCACCTCGGCCGGAATGGCGTCCTTCTCAGCCACTTCGGCCTCTATCGGGCGCAGCCGCTCGGCGACAAAGCGGCGGACGGCATCGAGCAGTTGCTCGCGGGTGTCGGCGTCGAGGGCCATGGGCGTCTCCTTGTCCTTGAGCGCAGCCTAGGGCCTATATCCGGCCTCGCAAATGGAGGGACCATGGACAGCGCCGAATTCGACCCGACGCCGCGGCTGATCGAGGAGGGCGAGTGGGCCGGCTGGCGCGTCTGGAGCAGCGACCCGTTCGAAATCCATGCCGGACCGTTCTACACGCGTGTCCTGGAGGGCGGCGGCAAGGTCTGCGCCTTCCGCGCCGAGCGGAAGCACATGAACGGCCACGGCGCCATGCACGGCGGCTGCCTGATGACCTTCGCCGACTACGCGGTCTTTTCGATTGCTTCCGAACACCTGGGCGACGGGTCGGCGGTCACCGCTCAGATGAACAGCGATTTCGTGGGCGCGGCGTTCGAGGGCGAGCGGGTGGAGTGCCTAGGCGAAGTGACGCGGGCGGGCGGCTCGCTGGTCTTCTGCCGTGGGACGATCACCGCCGACGGCCGCACAGCGCTGACCTGGTCGGCGATCCTCAAGAAGGTTCGGCGACCCTGATGCGTAGCTGGATCGCCGGCCTTCTTGCCGGCGCCTGCCTGGTTCCGGCGGCGTCGCGAGCCGCGGACCACGGCGAGATCCTCTGGGACCGCTACGGCGTCGCCCACGTCTACGCGAAGAGCGAAGCCGACCTCTTCCGCGGCTACGGCTGGGCCCAGACCCGGAGCCACGGCAACCTGCTGCTGAAGCTCTACGCCGAGGGCCGCGGCCGGGCGGCGGAGATCTGGGGCGCCTCGGAGATCGACAACGACCGCTGGATGGCGGTGAACGACGTCGAACCGCGGGCCCGACGCTGGCTCGCCGCCCAGCCACCGGCGTTCCGCGCCGACCTCGAGGCTTTCGCCGACGGGATCAACGCCTATGCGACGGCCCACCCCGAGGTCCTGTCGGCCGAAGCCAAGCAGGTGCTGCCGGTCAGCGCGCTCGACGTGGTGGCCTATGCCGAGAAGCTGTTCCAGTTCGTCTACCTGGCCCCGCCCTCGGTTGCGGACAAGGCCGCGAAGCTCGCACCAGCCCGCGAGCCGGCGGGCAGCAACGGCTGGGCCATCGCCCCGGCGCGATCGAAATCCGGCCACGCCATGCTGCTGATGAACCCGCATCTGTTCTGGCGCACGGACTGGCCGACCTATTACGAGATCCAGCTGCACGCCCCCGGGATCGATCTCTATGGCGCCTCTCAGGTCGGCCTGCCGGTTCTGCGCTTCGTGTTCAGCGACTATCTCGGCTTCACCCAGACGGTGGACGATCCGGGCAATGTCACCCTCTACCGGATAACATCGACGCCAGACGGCTATCTGTTCGACGGCAAGGCGCGGCCATTCGACGCCGTCACACGCACGATCAAGGTGCGGCAGGCCGACGGCTCGCTCACCACCGAGACCGTGACGGTGCGCTCGACCGTGCACGGACCACTGATCGCCGGCGACGCGCAGACGCCGATCGCCATGCGCGTGGCCGGGCTCGATCGGCCGCGGGCGCTCTACCAGTACTGGCGGATGGCCACCGCCCACGATTTCGCCGGCTACCAGCAGGCCCAACGGCTGCAGCAGGTGCCGAGCTACAACGTGCTCTACGCCGACCGCGACGGCCACATCCAGTACCTGTTCAACGGCCTGGTGCCGAAGAAGAGCGGCCATGACCCGGCCTTCTGGTCCGATCTGGTTCCCGGCGATACGTCGGCGACGCTGTGGACGTCCTATTTGTCCTACGACGAACTGCCGAAGGCGACCGATCCGGCCGGGGGGACGGCCCAGAACTCCAACGACCCGCCGTGGAACGCCGCCTGGCCGGCGACGCTCGATCCGAAACCCTGGACCAGCGAGATAGCCTCGCACGCGGTGAGCCTGCGCATGGCGCGGGGCATCCGCATGTTGAGCGAGGCGCGGAAGATCGACCTCGACGAGCTGGAAGCGATGAAGTGGTCTGACCGCTCCGAACTCGCCGACCGCATCCTGCCCGATTTGCACTCGGCGGTGGCGGCCTATGGCACGGACCTGGCGAAACAGGCCATGGCGGTGCTTGACCGCTGGGACCGGACCTATGTCGCCGACAGCCGCGGGGGCGTGCTGTTCCTGGATTGGGTCGATCGCCCGGGCGCCGCCGACGGCTACAAGAGCGTCGGCTTCGCCACACCATATGTCTTGTCCGATCCGCTCGGCACGCCGAACGGACTGGCCGATCCCAAGGCGGCGGCGGCGGCGCTCGACGCGGCGGCGCGGGATGTGCTGGCCACCTGGCGTGCGCTTGATGCGCCCTGGGGCCAGGAGATGCGCATCCACCGGGGCGACGTTGACCTGCCGGCCAGCGGCGCGCCCGGCCGGCTCGGCGTTTTCGACGTTATCGACGGTGCGCTCAAGGAGGGCCGACGCGACGCCGATTTCGGCGACAGCTACATCGCCGTGGTTAGCTTCGACCAGCCGACGCGCGCCAGGGTGTTGATGACCTACGGCAACGCCTCGCAACCTGGCTCACCGCACATCGCCGACCAGGCGCCGCTGCTGGCCAGGCACGAGCTGCGCCCGGCCTGGCGCACGCGCGCCGAGGTCGAGGCCAACCTGGAAAGCCGGGAGGCGTACTGAGGGGTGTGACACCAACCGGCGTCAACATGGGCTCGCCTCGTGCGCCCTCTTCCCCCTCTGGGGGAAGTACCGGCGAAGCCGGGGAAGGGGGAAGTTGCCGCTCACCGGCGGTGATGTAGCTTCCCCCTCCACCCGTTGGCTGCTTCGCGCCTCTGCTGCGCAGTCGTGGTCCCCCTCCCCCAGAGGGGGAGAGTCCGACTGCCTCCCAATGATCAATATTTCACAGGCCGCCCTCACTTCGGGTAGATCGACGCCGGCAGGACGCCGACCACCGCGGCGGTGAGGCAGGTGGCGAGGAAGCCGGCGAAGCAGGCCTTCCAGACCATGGCCATGACCTCGCCGCGCCGCTCGGGCACGAGGATCGAATAGCCAGCGACGTTGATGCCCACCGAAGCGATGTTGGCGAAGCCGCACAGGGCGTAGGTCATCAACACGCGGCTGCGTTCGGAGAGCTGATTGGGGCCGGTCTTGGCCAGGTCGATGAAGGCGGTGAATTCGGTCAGCACCAGCTTGACGCCCAGAAGCGCGCCGGCGGTGTGGGCCTCGCGCCAAGGGATGCCGATGGCGAAGGCGAGCGGTGAGAAGACGAACCCCAGCACCCGCTCGATGCTAATCGGCGCCCCGGCCACCGGGCCCAACAGACCCAGCAGGCCATCGGCCATGGCCACCAGGGCCACGAACACCACCAGGGTCGAGCCGACCGCGAGCACGATCTGCAGGCCGTCGCTCGAGCCGCGCATCAGGGCGTCGATGGAGCTCTCGTAGGTCTTGGCGGCGGCGAGGTCATAGGCCTCGGGCGCCTCGGCGGCCGGGTCGCGCGGCACCAGGATGCGGGCCAGCAGCACCCCGGCCGGGGCCGATATCAGAGAGGCGGTGAGCACGTGGGCGGCAGCGTTGGGCAGCACCCCCTGCAGGATGGTGGCATAGGCGACCACGGTCGAACCGGCGACACAGCTCATGCCGACGGTGAGGAGCAGAAAGAGCTCGGAACGGGTCAGGTGGGCCAGATAGGCGCGGATGAAGATCGGTCCCTCCACCTGGCCCATGAAGATGGTCGCCGCGGTGGCCAGCGCCGGCGCGCCGCGCAGGCCCATCGCCCGCTCGAAGACGAAGCCGAAACCCTGGATGAGCCATTTGAGCACCTTCCAGTGCCAGAGCAGGGCCGAGAGCGCGCAGATGACCAGGATGACCGGCAAGACGCGGAAGCCGAGCAGGAACAGCGAAGTCGGATCGGTCACCGGGTAGGGCTGGCCGTCGGCGCCGGCCAGGAAGCCGAAGACGAACTTCACCCCCGCCTGGGTGCTGGCCGAAAGCCCTTGCACCGCCGCCCCGGCCCCGGAGATCACCTGGCGCGCGGCCGGCACGCCGAACAGGATCGCCACCAGGGCCGCCTGGGCCAGAATGGCGCCCGCGGCCAGGCGCCAGGGAAAACGCCGCCGCTGCTCGGACAGGGCCCAGCATAGGAAGAGGATCAGCAGGATGCCCAGCAGACTCTGGGCGTTCTCCAGTCCGAACATCCGCTCGCCCCCTTTTTCCCAGGTCCATGGATGGACGGGCCGAACCATCACCGCAAGCCGAGACGGTGCTTGACCTGTCAGGGGCCCCTCGCGCAGAACCGCCGCGCTTCATTCTCATGCAAAGGACGGTCATGGCTGACATCAGATTCGACGGCAAGGTGGCGATCGTGACCGGGGCTGGCGGCGGGCTCGGCCGCGCCCACGCGCTGGAGCTGGCGCGTCGCGGGGCCAAGGTGGTGGTCAACGACCTTGGCGGCGCCGTCGACGGCTCGGGCGGATCGTCGGAAGCCGCCGAGCACACCGTGGCCGAGATCAAGGCGACCGGGGGCGAGGCTCTCGCCAACGGCTCATCGGTGACCGACGATACCGGCGTCGCCCACATGATCGCCCAGGCCATGGACGCCTGGGGCCGCATCGACATCCTGATCGCTAACGCCGGCGTGCTGCGCGACAAGTCGTTCTCGAAGATGGAGATCGCCGACTTCGAGTTCGTCGTCGACGTTCACCTGATGGGCACGGTCAAGCCGACCAAGGCGGTCTGGGAGATCATGCGCGCGCAGAACTACGGGCGCATCGTGGTCACCACCTCGTCCACCGGGCTCTACGGCAACTTCGGCCAGACCAACTATGGCGCGGCCAAGCTCAGCCTCGTGGGCTTCATGAATAGCCTCAAGCTCGAGGGTCAGAAGAACAACATCCACGTCAACGCCATCAGCCCGGTGGCCGGCACCCGGATGACCGAGAACCTCATGCCGCCGGAGGCGCTGAAGCGCCTGGCGCCGGAATACGTCACTCCGGGCGTGGTCTACCTCTGCTCCGAGGAAGCGCCGACCGGCGTCGTGCTCACCGCCGGCGGCGGGGTGTTCGCCCAGGCCCGCATCTTCGAGACCGAGGGCGTGTTCCTCGGCGACCATGTGAGCGTCGAGAACGTGCGTGACGCCTTCGGCAAGATCAGCGACGAGGTCGGCCAGGCCGCCTATTTCGCCGGCGGCGAGCAGACCCAGAAGTTCTTCCGGAAGATCACGGCGGGGTGAGCAGCGATCTGCCGGGCCAACGAGTCGGGTGGCCGAGAAACGGCTCGTCGGATACTGGGCCTGCCAACGCGACTTGATTGGTCCTCTTGGCGAACCCCCTGGTCGGACTCTCACTCGATTTCCGGACGCGCCTTTCGCGCCCCGAAGAGCCTCTTCAGGAAACTCGGCTTCTGCTTGATCTCGTCGATCTCCGGAATATCGCCGACCACGGGTACCTCGTATGCTTCTTTGCCCTCGCGTGTGCCGTCGTAGGTGTGCCACTCCAAGTCATGAAAGCGGCCATCGCGCCTCATTGCTTGGTTCAACTCCATCAACACATGGCAATACAGAGGGAAATGGCGCTTGAAGCCGAGCGGTTGGTCCACGATCAAGATGCACGGCTCCGCGTGATAGACATGAAATCCCAGCTCGAGGCCTTCGTAGGAAAAGCGACATTCCCAGCAGTGCTCTAGATTGTCTTCCAATTCATTTATCACACAGCCAAACCTAGTCGTGAGCTCGGCTATGGATTCGGCGAGGTTCTTGCCGCCTGTTTGAACGATCGACGTCTCTTCAGCATCCCAGATGGTATCGTCCGGAAAATCACAGCCGAATTCGGCGTATCGCCTGATGGTGATCATCGCTATCGATCTCCGTTGAAAGCATCGGCTGCAGCGCCAGACGCCCCCGCAGCGCCGACGGCGGCTTTCAATGGGGCTGGACTGCCGTACAGGACCCGGGACACAGGTCCATATCTAGGCAGAGTCAAAGTCTTGCCATTCCAGACCCCGCCGCCGACCGCGCGTGGCAACCTGGCGGTATAGAAGCGCGGATCTACCGCGTAGTGAAGCTCGTAAAAGTCGCCTCGGCTCATTCCGGGCGGCTTAAGCACATTGAAGCTGCTGTCGCTGAGGGGTTGCGGCAGGCGGATCGGCTTCCAAGCATTGCGCGGCACAAGATGATGCCCCATGCCTTTATATGGTAACGCCAGATAGTCCGCTTTGGCTGGCGTAAACCCTTGTCCGACGAATCTGGCGCTTCCGCCCGCCTCCCCTGCCACATCTAGCAGACGCAACGCTTTGGGAGCCAGCCCCGAACCAAGCAGAGAAGTGCCGACATCCCAGCCGAGCTCTCCCTGATTGCTGCCCACATTGAAGTTCCGAGCCATCTCGCCTCCGAAGGTGTTCGCCATCGGCGTCGCGCGCGGATCGGTGTCCACATAGAGCTTGCGGGCCGCGTTCTTGACATCGGCCACCACACTGGCGGGATTGGCGATCCCGTTCTTGGCGTAGTCGAATACGCTTTTGCCGGCGTTGAGCAGTTGATCCCGAGCCGAGTCGCCGGGACCGCTTGTTATGGGGTCGTATGGATCGACAAGGCGGCTCAGAAAGAGCGCGCCCCGGCCAAGGCCCTCCACCGAATGCCAAGCCCCTCGGCCCACCCCCGCTACATTGCCGGCGAGACCCGCGATGCCGCCGCCTGCCGTCTTGGCAACCAAACTACGGTCCAGCCAAGAACGAGCATCAGGGCCGCCGGACGCCTGCGAGGCGGCCGCGTCGATCGGCTCGACGTTTGCATCTCGGTTGTCCAACCATCCTTCGATATCGTCGAGGATGCCGCCCTTCCGCGGCGATTGACTCGCGGCCAAACCAACCCTCCCGAAGCCCGGAACGTCTCGACAACGCAGCGCGGCCTGCAACACAGCGCTCACGCCGGCCGCGACAGAACCAAAGGATGGCGGAACGGGAGTGCTGCGTCAAGAACAAAACAGGAACGCGCGGCTTTCGCCGCCGTTGCAACATCGCAGCCGTTCGTCGCCAGCTCGGGGCGTCACCATCGACCGCAACCTGAGGGGTGTCGGCCGGATCGACTTGGGCGCCGGCTCCGGGCTGTTACTGCGCTCGGCCAAAAACACCAGAAGCGTACGGGTCGCGCCCTGCAACAGACATTAACATCAGGACACTTGCGTCCGGGGCGGTCCCGGTTTCTGTTGGGGGTTCAAACGCCCGTTAGAGGCGCAGGTCCAGCTAGCTTGAGGAATCCCAGCCCGTGTCATCGGCCACCGTCAGGCTGAGCCTGCCCAAGCTCGTCGCCTTCAGCCTGCCGGGCTTTTCCATCGGCGCCCTGGCCGTGGCCCTCGCGGTGTTTCTGCCCAACTACTACGCCGCCCACCTCGGCCTGCCCCTGGCGGCGGTGGGCGCGGCCTTTGGCGTCGTACGCTTCGGCGACATGTTCCTGGACCCGGTCATCGGCCTGTTCATGGACCGCACCCGGACGCGGATCGGCCGCTACCGGGTGTGGATGCTGGCCGGCGCGCCGCTGCTGATGCTGGCGGTCTACATGCTGTTCGCCCCGCCAGGCGGGGTCTCGCTCATTTACCTGGCCGGCTGGCTGCTGGCCTACTACGTCGGCTGGTCGCTGATCCTGCTGTCGCACAGCTCCTGGGCCTCGGTGATCGCCAGCAAGTATCACGAGCGCTCACGCGTCTTCGGCGTCATCCAGGTGGTCAGTACGCTGGGCGCGGCCCTGGTCCTGCTCGTTCCGGCCGTGATGGCGCGGGGCGGCGCCACCGGTCACGCGGTGCCGGCCATGGGCTGGTTTGTGGTCATCGCCATTCCGATCGGAGTGGCGGCTGCGACCCTGCTCATCCGCGAGACCATCGTCGCCGACGCCCAAGCCGAGCGTTTCGGCCTTCGCGACTACTGGGAGATGGCGAACCGACCCGACATGCGGCGCATCATCATCGCCGACTTCTGCCTGTATCTCGGGCCCGGGTGGATGTCGGCGATGTACATCTTCTACTTCCACGACGCGCGCGGCTTCTCGGTGCCGGCGGCCTCCAGCCTGCTGCTGATCTATATCGCCGCCGGCGTGTTGGGCGCGGGCGGGCTCTCGTGGCTCGCCCAAAGGATCGGCAAGCATCGCACCATGCAGGTGGCCGCCGTCGGCTACTCGCTGTTCCTCGGCGGCACGGCCCTGATACCTCGAGCCAACTACCCGATCGCCGCCTTCCTGCTCTTCGTGCTCGGGTTCCTCGCCGCCGCCTTCACCCTGCTCGACCGGGCGATGGTGGCTGACGTGGCCGACGCGGTCCGGCTGGAGAAAGGCAAACAGCGCGCCGGCCTGCTCTACGCCATGATCACCACCACCCAGAAATTCGCCGCCAGCGCCGCCATCCTGCTGTCGTTCACGGTGCTGGACGCCATCGGCTATCGCGCCAAGGAAGGGGGGGCGAACACGCCGGCGGCGATCCACGGCCTGGAGCTGGTCTACATCCTGACGCCGATCGTCTTCGTGATGCTGGGGGCCGCCTGCTACATCGGCTATCGGCTGGACTCCAAGCGCCATGCGGAGATCCGCGACCAACTCGAGGCGCGCGACGCCGAACTGGCCCCAATAGTCGAAAACCTGTCAGGCGAACCGGCGGTGGCCGAGAGCGCTTGAAGGCGCGTCAGCAACCCACCCGCCACCAGAGGAAGCCGAGCGCGCCGGGGCGCACCGAGGCGCAGATCGAGGCGCCCTCCTCAGTTGAGGCGTAGGTCGCGTAGTTGACGCTAACCGTTCCGGGATGCTCGACCGGCCCGAATGGCGCCAGCACGAGGTCGTAGTGAGAGCCCCTGCCATTGGTCTGGTATTTTTGCTGGACGCTGGCCTGATAGGTCTGGCCGGGCGATGCGTCGAACAGGCAATTGATCAGCGTCGCGCCGCCCCAGCCGAGACCGGCGGCGAACGCGCCGGCGAGGATGATGTGGGAAGTCGGCGTCATCGTCGGCTCCGGCCGCGGGGCCCAGATCATCCCCACCACCGCCAGGCCGGCCATCGCCGCGGCGGCCAACTCCAGCCCCTCCAGGCGCAGGAGGTGGAGTCCCGAGCCGCCAACCAGCAGCAGTATGGGGGGAACGATGAAGGCGAAGTCGGCGACCGGGCCGCTTGAGCCCCGCACCGATGTCGTCACGAAGGCGTTCGGAACCCAGACGATCAGTCCGAGCAGCGCCGCGAGGGTGAGGAGGGATGCGAGCGCCGCCAGCTCAGCCGAAGAGCCGCTCAGCCAACCCGCGCCCAAAGCCGCGGCGCCGCCAACGACGGCGAGGGCCACCCCCGCCCATTTGACGGTCCCGGTGTTCATCGCCGACGTCGGCGTCTCGACGAGGCTCATGGCTCTCCCCTCGGAGCGCCACCGACTGTCCGCCGCTTCGCTGACAGCGTCAACGCGTGGCCAGCGTCGCCGCCATCGCCTTGAACACCGCCGCCGCCGGATGGTCCGGCTGCGCCGCGGCGAGCGGCGCGCCGTCGTCGCCGCCCTGGCGCAACGCGACTTCGATCGGGACTTCGCCCAGGAACGGGGCGCCGAGGCGCTCGGCCTCGCGCCGCGCTCCACCCTCGCCGAAGATCGGGATGCGCGCGCCGGTCGAGGGATCGGCGAAGAAAGCCATGTTCTCGACCACGCCCAGGATCGGCACCGGTGGGTGCATCTTGCCGAACATGGCGGCCGCGCGCCGGGCGTCGATGAGCGCGATCTCCTGCGGCGTGGAGACGATCACCACGCCGTCGACACAGAGCTTCTGAACAAGGGTCAAGTGAACGTCGCCGGTGCCCGGCGGCAGGTCGACCACGAGGACGTCGAGCGGCTTCGTTTCCGTGCCCCAGTTCACATCCTCGATCATCTGGCGCACGGCCGAGGAGGCCATGGGGCCGCGCCAGATCATCGCCTGGCCCTCCTCGACGATGAAGCCGATGGACATGACCTTGAGGCCCCAGGCCTGGAGCGGTTGCAGCTTGCCGTCCTCGAACACCGGCTTGGCCGACAGCCCGAGCATGCGCGGGGCCGAGGGGCCGTAGATGTCGGCGTCGAGCAGGCCGACACTCAGGCCGCGCGCGGCGAGGGCGCAGGCGAGGTTGACGGCCACGGTCGACTTGCCCACCCCGCCCTTGCCGCTAGCGACCGCGATCACCCGCTTGACGTTGGCAAGGCGCTGGGGCGGCGGCAGGCCGGCGGGGTCGGCCCTGGGGTCGGGGGCCACGCGCGCGCCCCGGCTGGGGGCCGGGCGAGAGGCCGCGGTCAGCACCACCTGCGCCCGCTCGACGCCGGGCACGGCTTTAAGCGCCGCCTCAGCGGCGTCGCGCACCGGCGCGTACAGCCCGGCCTCAGCGCGCGGGACTTCCAGCATGAAGCCGGCCCGGCCCTCGCCGATGACGAGGCCCTGCACCAGCCCTGCGGCCGCGAGCCCCCGACCGCTCTTCGGGTCGAGCACCTTGTCGAGGGCGGCGAGGATGTCGCGCTGATTGGGCTGGGTCACACGGGCTCCATTGTCTTGCCGGTTGCGGACGCTCATATCCGAAGCCCCTAGAGCACGTTTTCCGGATCAATCGGAAACGCTTGATCCGGAAAACGCGCTCTAGAGACACCTAAGTGGGAGCGTGTTCTCGTCGCAAAACCGGTTCCCGCTTTTGCGGAACGCGCTCCAGGACGCTTTACAAGCTCCAGGGCGGCGGACTTGATGGAAGCCGAACGTGATGCCCTGGAACGACAACGCCAATCCGGGCCATAGCCCAGGCCCCTGGGGGGCGCCCCCCAGCGAGGAGCGGAGCGAAGAGCCGCCCCGCAGGCGGCCGCCTGCGCCGCCGCCGCCGGCGGGGCCCGATCTTTCCGAATACCTGCGCCGGCTGCGCGATGCCTGGGATCGCCGCCTGCGCGGGCGCCGCCTCGAGCGTTTCCGCGGCCAGGCCGCCATGGCCGGCGTCGCCCTGTTTGTCATCGCCTGGCTGATCAGCGGGACTTATGTCGTGGAGCCCACGGAGCGGGCGGTGGTCACCCGATTTGGGGCCTTTGTCCGCACCGAAGAGCCGGGCCTGCGCTGGCGCCTGCCCTATCCGATCGAGCGCGCCCAGCGGGTCGAGGTCGGGGCGCCGGAGAAGACGGTGGTCGGCGGCGGCTCCGACGGCGGTGTCACCCTGACGCGCGACCAAGGCCTGGTCGACGTCGCCTTCTCGGTGGAATGGCGGGTGGTCGATCCCGCGGCTGCGCTCTTCGGGGTGCGCGACCCTGACGAGGTGATTAAGGCGGCGGCGGACAGCGCCGTGCGCGCGGCCGTGGGCCGCCGCAGCCTCGACGCGGTGCTGAACGGCGACAAGACCGCGATCGAGGCGGAGGCGCTGACCCAGGCGCAGCAAACGCTCGTGCGCCTCCACGCCGGCATCCAGATCACAGCCGTGAGGATTGAGAGCGCCGCGCCGCCGGAGGCCGTCGGCGAAGCCTGGCGGGACGTGGCTCGCGCCGGCCAGGACGCCCAAACGGCGCGCGACCAAGCCAACGACGCTGCCGCGAAGAAACAGACGGAGGCCGTTGGCGAGTCGTGGAAGATTTCTTCCGACGCGGCCGCCTATGAGGAGCGCGTGGTCCACGAGGCCAACGGCGAGAAGTCGCGATTCGAGCAAGTCCTCGCCGCCTATCGCCGCGCCCCGGCGGTGACGCGCGAGCGGATATATCTGGAGACCATGCAGGACGTGGTCGCGCGAGCCCATACGGTGGTGGTCGACGCCAAGGGGGGGCAGGTGACCATCGGTCCGCCCGCCGCCGCAAAGCCGCAAGCGGGCGCGCCATGAACCGGCGCTGGCTGGTCGCTGCGATCGCCATCGCGACGGCCCTGCTCGTCCTGAACGAGACGGTGTTCGTTGTCGGTGAAGGCCGGCAGGCGGTGGTCACGAGCTTCGGCCGGCCGCTGCGGGTCATCAACGGGTCGGGGACCCACGAGGCCGGCCCGCAGTTCAAGATTCCCTTCCTGCAACAGGCCGCCGTGCTCGACCGTCGCGAGATGGCCCTGGAGACGCCGGCCGCCGAGGTGACATCGGCGGATGGACGGCCGCTGGAGATCGAGACCCTCGTCGCTTGGCGTATCAGCGATCCTCTCGCCTTCTGGCGGACACTGAGCGACGAGACCACAGCCGGCGACCGGCTCAGCGCTCTGACCGCCACCGCCATGGCTAGCGCCCTCGCGCCGGCGAGCGCCGCCGACATCGCGGCCCGTCGACCGGACCTGACAGCGAAGGCGCTGGCCGAGTTGCAGGCTCGCGCCGCCGCCGAACACCTAGGCGTCGAAGTCGCCAATCTCGCCATACGCCGCGTCAACTTGCCGGCGGCTGGAGTCGAGGCCGCCGACGCGCGCATAAGCAGGGACTTCCAGCAGAAGGCCGGCCAGATCCGCACCCAAGGTGAGACGGACCGGCGCCAGATCCTGGCCGACGCCGACCGCAAGGCCGCGGAGACGATCGCCAAGGCCAACGAACAGGCCGCCGCCGTGCGCGGCTCGGCGGACGCTCTGGCCACGGACCTCTATGCGGCAGCCTATGGCAAGGACCCCGATTTCGCCCGCTTCTACCGCACCATGCGCGCCTACGAGGCGGCCCTGGCCCAGCCCGGCGCCACCTTGGTGCTCTCGCCAGACAGCGACTTCTTCAAGTATCTAAGGCTCGGCGCGAAGGCGAAGTAGGTCGGTTGCGACGAAACAGGCGTGGCCATAGGCTCGGCCGCATCATGCGACTCAGCCGCCCCATCGTCACCGCCGCCGCGATCGCCGCCCTGGTGACACCGGCGGTCGCCGCCCGGATCGTGGTCGGCAAGCCCGCACCCGACTTCCATGCCGTGACGCTCGACGGCCACAAGGTGTCCCTGGCCGACTACAAGGGCCAGGTCCTGATCATCAACCTGTGGGCGACCTGGTGCGGACCGTGCCGGGCGGAGCTGCCGCTGCTCAATGGCTATGAAATGGTCCAGGGCAAATACGGCCTGGCGATCCTGGCCGTGATGACCGGTGGATCGGCGCCGGACAGCGCGCTTCGGCCCCTGGCCAAGCTGCTTTCCCTGCCCCTGGCCAGCCGATTCTCCGGCCCCTACGCCGATCCTGAGAAGGTGCCCACCAACTACGTCATCGATCGGGCCGGGATCGTTCGCTACGCCAAAGCGGGCGCGTTCGACCTCGACACCCTCAATGACGTGCTCGTGCCTCTGCTGCGTGAAGCGCCGCCGTCGGAGACGCCGGCGAGCTGAGCCGCCTTACGGCGCGCCGGGGGCCTTGACCTCCAGCTTCCAGGTCTTGGCCGCGTCGAAGTCGCGGGCGGCAGCCATCTGTACGTCCGCGGCAGTCAGCGAGTCGTAGTCGGGCAGCGTCGTGCGGATGAGTTCGAGCCGGCGCGGGTCGGCCACCGAGCCTTCCAGGCGCTGCAGCCAGTACTCGTTGGTCAGCATGGCTTTCTTGATCGAGGCCACGTGCGGGTTGCGCGCCCGCTCCAGCTCATCGGCTGTGATCCCCTTGTCGCGCATGTCGGCGGTGAGCTCGGCCAGGTCGGCGTAGAAGCCGGGCAGCTTCTGCGGCGGCATCTCCACGAAGGCCAGTGAGCGGCCGTAGCGGCGAAAGGTCTCCGAGAGGGCGACGCTGACCGAAGGACTGTAGGTGGCGCCTTCGGCGTTGCGCACGCGGTCGATGAGCCGATTCTCCAGCACCTCGCCGGCCAGGATGTCGGCCCGCGCCTCGTGCATGTTCTGGTAGAAGTCGGTGACCGGCCATGCGGCGACGGCCACGGCCTGGTCGGCGCGGCCGCCGTCCGATTCCACAATCGGTGAGGCCGAGGGGGCGGGGAAGACGGCGGCCGTCCCGGCCTTCAAGTCCGGCGCGGGTCGGGCCGGCAGAGCGCCGAAGGTGGCCGCGGTCTGCTTGATCGCCTCCTCGACGGTGACGTCGCCGACGATGGTAATCTCGACCGGTTCGGTGGAAAGCGGACCGGCCAGCAGGGCTTTCAGATCGTCGGGCTTGGCCGCCTTCAGATCGGCCTCGTTGGGTGTCTCCCAGCGCCGATCGCCGGCGTGCAGCTGCTGCTCGAGGTCGCGCCCGAGCACGCCCTCGGGCGTGGCCGCCAGTTGCGGCAGCGCGGTGAGCCAGCCCTGGCGGAAGCGCTCGAAAGCCTCGGTCCGATAGCCCGGGTGGGCGACGTAAGCGGCGAGCACCTGCATCTGGGTGGAGAGGTCGGCCGGCCGGGTCGCGCCTTGCAGCTGGAAGGCGCTGTCGGTGACACCGAGCTGAGCCCCATAGATGCGTCCGGCCAGGGCCCGCTCGCTGTCCTCGTGACTGAGCGCCTCAAAGCCGCCCTCGATGAAGGCCGGCGCGGCCCAGAGCGGCGCGGCGCGATCGGCCGGCAGACCTTCGCGGCCGTGGCCGATGGCGACCGTGACCAGGACCTGATCCTTGCGGAAGTCGGTCGGCTTGACGGTCAGGGCCACGCCATTGGCGAAACGCACGACGGTCGCGCCGAGGTCGGCGATCTGGGTCTGCGTCTTGACCGCGCCGGCCGGGCCGAAACTTCTGTAGGGCCAGACGATCGCCTTCTCGGCAACCGGCGCGATCACCGGTATCGCGGCCGACGCGGCGAAGGCGTCGGCGACGGTCTTCTCGCCCCCGTCCACCGGCGTCGGCGTCTCCAGCTCGACCAGGGGGCCGGCGCCGGCGAAGATGCGCTTGGCGGCGGCATCCACCTCCTCGGGCGTAACGTCCTTCACCGCCTCGTCGTAGAGGGCGAGATCGGTGGCTGGTTCAGTGAAGACCAGGTTCTCATCGGTCGAATCGGCCAAGCCTGAGGCCAGCTCCGGCGTCGGGCGGGTGTGAACGCCGGCGACGGCGTTGACCAGCTGGGCCCGCGATTGCGCCGTCTCCTGGTCGATCTCGGCCTGGGAGACGCCGAAGGTGGTCAGTCGACGCACCTCCTGCTCGATGGTGGTGAGCGCCGGGCGCCAGGCGCCGGGAGCGCTGGCGCCCTCGATGACCGCCACCTTGGCCGAGTGCAGCAGGTTCTCGAAACTCGCATCGGCGGCCAGGAACGGCGGGTTGGGCGCGGTCGCCAGACGGCCCAGCCGCCGGTTGAGCACGGCCAGAGCCAGGTTCTCCACCACCTCGCGCCGGCGCTTGGTCTTGGTGTCGGGCGAGGCGTCGTAGGGACGCGCCCAGGCGATGTAGGTGAGTGTCTGCGCGCCCGGCACGTCGACCAGGCTGACGGTCAGGCCGCGCTTTTCGACCTGGCCGAGATCGGGCTCGGCGGTCGGCGGCCCGACCGGCGCCCAGGCGGCGAACTCGGCCTTGATCTTGGCCTCGACCTCGGCCGGGTCGAAGTCGCCGACGACGACCAGGGTCGCGCGCTCGGGCCGGTAATTGGCGCGGTAGAAGTCGCGGACCAGGCTCGCCGGCGCGCCCTTGACCACCGGCACCAGGCCGATCGGATAGCGCTCGGTGATCCTCTGGCCGTGCGCCAGCAGATTGATCTGGGCCTTGAGCGCCCGATACTCGGGGGTGTCGCGCAGCCGCTCTTCGGAAAGCACGACCCCGCGTTCGGTTTCCAGGGCCTTGGGGTCGATGAGCAGTTCGCTGGCCGTCTCGCGCATCAGCATCAGGCCGGTGTCGAGGAGGGCCGGGTCGCTCTTGGGCAGATCGAGCATGTAGACCGTCTGGGTCCAGCCGGTCTGGGCATTGGTGTCCGGCCCGAAGGCGAGCCCGTTGCGCTCGAGGATCTTGATCATCTCGCCGCGCGGCACGCGGGTCGACCCCTGGAAGGCCATGTGCTCGAGCACGTGGGCCAGACCCTGCTGGTCGTCATTCTCCTCCAGCGAGCCCGAACCGATGCGAAGGCGGATCGAGGTCTGGCCGGCCGGGGTGGCGTTCTTCATGATCGCGTAGCGCATGCCGTTGGGCAGCACGCCGAAGCGGACGGCCGGATCGGGGGCGATATCGCTGCCCGCCTGGGCCCAGGTGGGCGCCGGCGCTTGAGCGAGCGCCGGTCCGGCCAACGCGGCGACAGCGACACAGGCGAGCAGAGTTCGGCGCATGCGGCCTCCGAGAAGCGCCTCCCCGGAGCCGCCGCGGCAAGCTCTAAGGCGAGCCTGCCCGGTTCACAACAGCGCCGCCACGTCGTGCAGGCTATCGACGACGGCCACGGTCAGGGTCCGCATCTCGGCCGTAGCCGGCAACAGGTCGGGCACCATCACCGTCATCATTCCCGCGGCGGCGGCGGCGCGCACGCCGTTGTGGGAATCTTCCAGAGCCAGGCAGTCCTGCGGCTCTACGCCCAGGCGGCGGGCGGCGGTGAGGAACGGGTCGGGATGCGGCTTGCCGCGCGCGTAGTCGCCGGCCGCGACTACTGCCTGGAAGCGCGGCACGAGGCCGCTTGGCCCCAAATGCCGTTCGACGCCGGCATGGCTGGAGGAGGTGGCGATGGCGCGCGGCAGCTTCGCTTCGTCGAGGCGATCGAGCAGCTCGGCCGCCCCGGCCTTGAGCGGCGCCCCCGCGGAAAGCCGCGTGTGGGCCAGCTCAGAGACATGGGCCATCCAACCGTCGAACGAGAAGTCCGGGCCGAAGTGGTCGAGCGCCACCACCCGGCTGGCGGCCCCGGTCAGGCCGACCATCTTCAGGAACACGGCTTCGGGCAGTTCCTCGCCCATGACCGCGGCGGCCTCGGCCATCACCTCGCGGTAGACGACCTCGGTGTCGAGCAGCAGTCCGTCCATGTCGAAGACGACCGCCTTGATCGGGCGCGGCGTCATCGGACGAACCGGTCCTGGCCGACGCCCTGGAAGTAAAGCAGGGCGGTCAGGTCGGTAACGTCGACGCGCGCGTCCACGGCGGCGGCGACGATCGGCTTGGCGCGGTAGGCGACGCCGAGACCGGCAGCCTCGAGCATGGCCAGATCGTTGGCTCCGTCGCCGACGGCCAGAGTCTCGGAAAGGCCGATCCCGAGGGCGGCGACCTCGGATTTGAGAGCTTCCAGCTTGGCCTCGCGGCCGAGGATCGGTTCGGCGACCTTGCCGATTAGATGCGCGCCGTCATCGAGGAGGCGGTTGGCGCGCTGGGCGGCAAAGCCGGCCGCCTCGGCCACGCGCGAGGTGAAGAACTCGAAGCCGCCGGAGACCAGCACGCAGCGCGCGCCAAGGCTGGACATGGTCGCGGCCAGGGTTCTCGCGCCGGGGTTGAGCCGCACGCGCTCGTCATAGGCGCGTTGCAGAGCTGAGACCTCCAGTCCTGCGAGAAGATGCACGCGGTCGCGCAGGGCCGTCTCGAAGGGAATCTCCCCGGCCATAGCCCGCTCGGTGATGGCGGCGATCTCGGTCTTCAGTCCGGCGAAGTCGGCCAGCTCGTCCAGGCATTCGCAGCCAATGATGGTGGAATCCATGTCGGCGACGAGCAGGCGCTTGAGGCGTCCCTCGGCCGGCTGGATGCAGAAATCCACCGCCTCGCGCTCCAGGGCCCGCGTCGCCGTGGCGCGCAGGGTGGCGAGGTCGGCGCCGTCGACGAACAGGTCGGCCGCCCCCTCCCCCAGCACCTCGAAGCTGGCGCACGGTCGGCCGGCCCGGGCCGCGGCCTCGAGCGCCGGCTCCAAGGCGTCCTGCAGACCGTCGAAGGTAGGAGCCACGAGCGTGAAGACCAGGCGCATCGCCGGGCTCTGCCGCATCGCAGCATCAAGGGCAAGAGGAGCAATCACCTCTCCCCGGAGGGGGAGGGGTGTCTAAACCCGTACTTCCAGATGCTGCAGGCCGCGGAAGAACGGCAAGGTGCGCCACTCGGGTTTGGCTTCGGGGTCGGCGAGGGCCAGGTTTGGGAAGCGCTCGAAGAGACGCAGCAGCGCCACCTGGGCCTCGAGCCTGGCCAGCGGCGCGCCGATGCAGATGTGGGCCCCGCCGCCGAACGACACGTGCGGGCTCTTCTTGCGGGTGATGTCGAAGCGGTCGGGATCTTCGAACACCGCCGGGTCACGGTTGGCGCCGCGCAGGGAGACCATCATCGACTGGGCTTGGTGGATCGGACAGCCGCCGACCTCCATCTCGCGCGAGGCGATGCGGTTGGTGATGTCCACCGGCGGCTCGTAGCGCAGGATCTCTTCCACCGCCGCGCCGATCAGCGACGGGTCGGCCTTGAGCTTGGCCAGCTCGCCCGGGTTGAGCACGAACAGCCGCACGCCATTGCCGATCAGGTCGGTGGTCGTGAGGTTGCCGGCCACCAGGAGGGAGATGAGGTTGCTGATCAGGTCGGGGTCGGGCAGGTCCGCGCCGGCGGCCTGCAGCTGCACCATGTCGGTGACGAGATCGTCCTCCGGCTTGGCGCGGCGCTGCTGCAGCATGTCGAACATGAACGGGCCGATGGCCTCTTCCGAGCGCTCCATGTGTTCAGTCTGCTCGGGCGTCCGCAGCGGATTGAGGCCCTGGATGACGCCTTCGGACCAGTCCCGGAACTCGGCCAGGCGATTGTTGTCGACGCCGAGGATGCGGGCGATGACATCGATAGGGATCGGCAGGGCGATCCCGGCCATCAGGTCGAAGGTCTCACGCCCCTCCAGCCGGTCAAGTGTCTCGCCGACAAGCTCCTCCACCAGCGGCCGGCTTTTGGCCACGCGCTTGTAGAGCGCCTGGGACAGCGGATGGCGGATGCGGGCGTGGTCGGGATCGTCGAGCAGCAGGATCGACCCCACACCTTCCGGTTCGCGGTCTCGGCCCTCCCGTTGCTCGAGAATGCGCCGGGTGAGCACCGCGGCCGGCTCGGCCTTCTCCGGCGCGCGCCACAAGGTGAGGTCGGTGAGGATGCCGCGCACGTCCTCATGCCGGCTGATGAAGAAGCAACCGGCCTGCTCATCGCGCATGACCGGATGATGCTCACGCACCTCGGCCAGCATGCTGTAGGGATCCTCGCGGAACCTCGGGTTGAGCGGCGTCAGCTCGAGCACCTGGGGCGGTTGCGTCACCTTGGGCGGGGTCGCGTCGTCGGGCATCGATCATCCTCCCACGCCGCATCTTAACAGCGTCAGGATTTCATAGCAGGCTCGACGAAAACCGGCAACAATAGAGGCGCAACAGAACGCCCCTAGGGAGACCGCCATGAGAGCTCGTCTGATCGCCGCCCTGCTCTGCGCCGGCGCAACCGGCGCCGGCGCCGCAGGCGTCCTCACCGGCGCGGCCGCCTGGGGCGACTGGACCAGCGACGCCCCGGGCGTCACCCGCAAACTGACGCTCGAAACCCTGCCCGAACCGACCAAGCCGGGCGTCGCCCTGCCCGCCGTGGTGGCGCGGCCGGCGGACGCGAAGCTGGCCGTGCCACCCGAATTCACCGTCGAGGCGTTCGCCAAGCTCGACGCGCCCCGCCAGCTGCGCACCGCCCCCAACGGCGACGTCTTCGCCGCCGAGACCGCCGCTGGTCGCGTCAAGCTGATCCGCGCCACCGATGGCGCCGCCCAGCCAGCGACGGTCTCGACCTTCGCCGAGGGCCTCGCCGGGCCGTTTGGCATCGCCTTCTGGCCGCCGGGCCCCAACCCGCAATGGGTCTATGTGGCCAACACCAATTCCGTGGTCCGATTCCCCTACCGCAATGGCGACCTCACGGCGCGCGGCCCCGCCGAGACCGTCGTGCCGCAGATCACCGCTAGCGGCGGCGGCCACTCTACCCGCGACATCGCCTTCTCGCCGGACGGTAAGCGCCTCTACCTCTCCGTCGGTTCCGGCTCCAACATTGCCGAGCACATGGGCAAGAAGAGCCTGGACGAGGCCAAGGCCTGGGGCGCCCAGCACGGCCTGGGCGCGACCTGGGGCAATGAGACCGACCGCGCCGACGTGCTGGTCATGGACCCGATGGGCCAGGGCCGGCAGGTGTTCGCCTCCGGCATCCGCAACTGCGTCAGCCTGGCCGTGCAGCCCGGGACCGACACCATCTGGTGCGCCACCAACGAACGCGACCTCCTCGGCGACAATCTGCCCCCGGACTATGTTACTCGGGTGAAGCCGCACGCCTTCTACGGCTGGCCCTGGTACTACCTCGGGACTCACGAAGATCCACGCCGGGCCGGCGAGCGGCCGGACCTCAAGGATAAGGTGACGACGCCCGACGTGCTCATCCAGTCGCACTCCGCGCCGCTGGGGCTGACGTTCTATCAGGCCCGTGGCGGGTCGGCGGCCTTCCCGGCCGACTATCGCGGCGACGCCTTCGTCGGTCTGCACGGCTCGTGGAACCGGGCCCGGCGCACCGGCTATAAGGTCGTCCGTATTCTGATGAAAGACGGCAAGCCGACCGGTGAATACCAGGACTTCCTGATCGGCTTCGTGGCCAACCAGGCCGGCGTCTGGGGCCGACCAGTGGGCGTGGCCGTGGCCCACGACGGCGCGCTCCTGGTCGCCGACGACGCCGGCGGCATCGTCTGGCGGGTGGCGTATGCGGGCGGCCGCAAGTGAGGCGCGTCTCACCCCCTCCGGCCCTTCGGGCCACCTCCCCCATCGAGGGGGAGGAGGATCGCAATTCAACCTCCCTCCCCCCTGTGGGGAGGGTGGCTCGCGCGGAGCGCGAGGCGGGTGGGGGTCGATTCCCCGCAGCCCGCATTGGTTGTGCTGGCGTTCTCCTGCTCGCCACCTCCGCTCTCGCCCAGCCGGTCGGCGATCCCGTGCGCGGCAAGCAGGTCTTCGAGACGATGTGCACCATGTGCCATGCTGATGACGGCGACGGTCAGGGGCCGTCTCTCAACGGTGTGGTCGGCCGCAAGGCGGGGACAGGGCCAAACTTCGCCTACACCGACGCGCTCAAAGCCTCGAACCTGACCTGGACGCCGGCGGCGCTCGACACGTTCCTGCAAGGCCCGATGCAGATGGTCCCCGGCACGGCTATGCCTCAGACCGTGCCCGACGCCGCCCAGCGCGCCGACGTCATCGCCTACTTGGCGACGCTGAAGCCGTGACGTAGCCCTTGCGTCACAGTAAATAGGTACCATATATGTTACCTTTGTCGGCGGTGATCGAGGAATATCTCGATGATCGGGGCGAGAGCCCGTTCGCGGCCTGGTTCGAGGCTCTGGACGCGATCGCCGCCGCCAAGGTGACCGTTGCTCTGTCGCGACTTGAGCGGGGCGCGGTCTCCAACGTCAAAGGCGTCGGCGAGGGTGTGCTGGAATTCCGGATCGACTTCGGTCCAGGCTACCGTGTCTACTTCGGCCGCGACGGCGACCGGCTCGTCATTCTGCTCGCGGGAGGGACCAAGCGCCGACAGGCGCAGGACATCGCCGCCGCCAAGGCCCGATGGAGCGACTACAAGGCGCGAAAGTGCGAGAAAGGCGGCGCGTGATGGCTCTGACCCGTTCATTCAAGGAGACCGTGAAGGTCCGCGTGGCGAACGACCCCGCCTTCAAGGAGGCTCTTTTCACCGAGGGCGTGAACGCGCTTCTCGACGGCGACCTCGACACCGGCAAGGCCGTTCTGCGCGACTACATCAATGCGACCGTTGGGTTTCAGGCGCTGGCGGAGGTTACCGGAACGCCTGCCAAGAGCCTCATGCGGATGTTCGGCCCGGCTGGAAATCCAAGCGCGCGCAATCTCTTCGCGACGATCGGGCCATTGCAGCGGATGTCGGGCGTCACGCTACGCGTGCAGGCGGCTGCGTGATCGCGGGCCGCGTCAAGTCCACAAGGAAACCCTGAGTCGTGACTCTCGATCTCCGGCGCCTGACGCCGGCCGACGCCCCAGCTTTGCGCGCCCTGCGCATCGAGGCCTTCACGCTGCATCCGCGCGACTTTCGCTCGAGCCCTGAGGACGAGGCGGCGCAGCCCCTCGCCGCGCTGGGGGCCCTGCTGGCGCGGGATCACTTCGTGGGCGTCTTCGACGGCGAGGCGCTGGTCGGCGCGGCGGGCCTGATCATCGAGCCGCGCGCCAAGCTGGCTCACAAGGGACTGATCGCGAGCGTCTACCTGCGCGCCAGCCATCGCGGCCATGGCCGCGCCGAGCACATGCTCCGCGCCTTGCTGGCGGCGGCGGAGGGCAAGGTCGAAGCCGTGCATCTGAACGCCTCGGTGGGCAACGACGCGGCGCTGCGGCTCTATCAGCGCCTCGGGTTCGAGGTCCTGGCCGCTGAGCCGCGGGCGCTCAAGCTGCCCGGCGGGGAGTATGTGGACGAGGTGTCGATGGTGCGGCGGTTCGGCTGAAAGCGCTCATTTCGCCGCCATCATCGAATTGTAGGCATAGGTCTTCCATGTCGGCGCGTAGTCGGCGTCGGCTTGATTTGCCCAAACTGACCAGCGCTTCCGCTCCCCGCGCGCGAAGAGTTCCAGGTAGGGGCCCGACCAGCAGGCCTCGATGATCTCGTATTGCTCGTCCGGCTTTCGGCTGTGTTCGCGCTTACGGGTCTCCAGCATATTGACCTGGGTGCGCCCAGGGACTTCGCTCGTGGGCTCTGCGGCGAGAACGGCCGACGCGCTGCGAACCCTGACCACTCCGCGCGCCGGCCTCTTGCCAGCG
>Ga0302314_10000465_pt1 | contig 75405 bp, 72 predicted proteins | sample III_Palsa_N2_3_FD_200533 | JGI IMG/M metagenome (GOLD analysis project Ga0302314, IMG submission 200533) | Peat permafrost microbial communities from Stordalen Mire near Abisko, Sweden - III_Palsa_N2_3 | ecosystem: Environmental > Terrestrial > Soil > Palsa > Peat permafrost | place: Sweden...
TGCGACACTCAAGGAGCGAGCAACGCCGAGGGAGAACCTTTTAGCCTCAACCCTTCGGGCCGGGGTCCGTTGCCCCTCTCCCGGCGTTGCTCACTCCTTGAGTGTATGTCATATTGCCTCCCGGCCATGCCAGTTAGTTTCCCCGTACGAAGGGTTGCGCTATCGCGCAGGCATTCACCGCGTCGCTCGCGCCTTGGGAGAGGGCCAACGGCCCGACGGCGCGGCCCTCCGCAAATCGCTAACAGGACCTAGCGCCTAGCGCCGCTTGGGGGCGGCAGGTTCTGGGATGACTTCGACGTTTCTCACGTCGTCGGGACCTGAGAAGTAATGGCTTTTGGGTTCCAAGTTGAGGGCAGAACGAAATTTCAGGTAGCAAGGCGCGCCGTCCGCCCCGATCTGCGATTCTTCAAGGGTGCCTTGAAGGGTGCGATTGTCTTTGAGCATGACGCGCAAAACCTTCCCAACGACGAGAGCAGCGGAAAGATCAGTTTGATTCATAGAGGTGATGATAGGCCAAGGCGGGGCCGCAGCCACTCAATTTCCTGCCGAGCTCAAACGGTAATGGGAATCCCAATAGCCCAAAATAAGAACCGCGATCAACCCTGCGTAGAGGAGGCCCATGGTGATCCGTTTCGAAAGATGGGTCGCGTAATAGCGCTCCATTTCCGGCGTGCCCCGTTGGAAAAAAGTCTGCTTGAGGCGCGGAACCGCGATGAACAGGACGATGATGATGATCCAGATCGAGCTCCAGGCGTGGAAATAAAAGACCGAAGCGCCCAACAGGAGGAGGCCGATAAACCAAAACCAGGGGGAAACGGCGGCGCAGATGCGTCCTCCGTCGAGCGGCGGCACGGGAATCATATTGAAGAGATTCATGACGAAACTGACGGAGGCGACCGCCATCAGCCACGGCAACTGGAGCCAAAGGGCCGCGCCCCAACAGATCCAGGAGCCGAGGCAGCCGGCCAGCGGACCGCCATAGGCCATGAGGGCCTCGGTCCAGGCATCGCGCGGATGCTGCTTCATGGTGATGTAGGCGCCGACGAAGGGGATGAAGATGGGAGCGGTGATCGGCATCCCGAGCCACTGGGCCGCGATGACGTGCCCCATTTCGTGAACGAAGATCAACAAGACGAATCCCGCTGCAAACTTCCATCCGAAGAGCCAGGAGTAGACCCAGATCATCACCAGCATCGAGAGGCTGGTCTTGAGAGACTTGATCGCGAGCCAGCCGTATTTCAGGAGCATCACTCCCAAAACCCCGAGCCAGCCTAGGAAGCCCTGCCGCTTGGGCTTGGGCTGGGGAGGGAGTGGTGCCGCTGGTTCGGTTTCGAGTTGCAAGGGGAGGGGTTCTGGGAGGCTGGCTGAGAGGCAAGCGTAGCCATATTGGGCGGCGGATCAATGGTTAGCGTGGCGGATGAAAACGAAAAGCCCCATCGGGGGGAGCCGACGGGGCTGGAATTCGTGAGCGGCCTAGCCGATCGTGCTATGTACTAGCTGCCCTGATAGCTTGAGGTTGCGGCCCACTGGTTGCGGGTGGCGGGGTGGTAGCCGACGATGGCCTGGTTGTCATCGACCGATTTCACCTGGGTGAAGGCGTCGCTGTAGAACGATTTGGCCCATTCCTCGGGGGTGGTGCCGCTGATCCACTTGGCATGGATGGAGGTGCTTTCCTGGCCGAAGTAGCGGCCCTCGGAGTCGCGGAAGACGACGAAGCTGGCGCGGTAGATCTGGTTGGACCGGGTGGGGGTCCACTCATAGGTGCTCAGCTTGGACCAATCGAACTGGACGAGATGGGCCTCGACCCCGTTCTGGGTGAAGATGCGGTAGAGGCTGGCGGCGTAGCCGTAGCCATCGGAGATCTGGCCTTTATCGGAGGGGACTGCTTTTTCAGAAATGTCATGGGCCTGATCGGCTCGGAGGGAGATGGTTCCCGCGAGGATGGTGACCAGCACGAGGGAGAGGGTTTTCATGCCTTTCCTGCATCATGCTTTGTGCCAAAATGGGGGAATATTATATAAAGATATAATCATCAATTGGTTGCAAAAATGACCGTGGAAAAGGTGATGGAAGTTGTTATTGCAAAATGCGGGTCTGTAGGAATACAGGCAGGTAATTTGCACTAAGTACTAACTGAGTAGTTTTTCTTAAATGCTTAAATCGCTGGAACGATTTTGTTTAAGCAGGCCCAGGATATAGCTCCCATAGAGGTTGCCAATTGAATCATGGCAGGGTCCAAGGGGGCGCAGCCCCTTTGCGTCGTTCCCTACTCTTTGCCCCCGTGCATCCCGGTCCGCCCATGATCACCACGTTCGATCTGCTAATGACACGCGCCACCTGAAACCCATGAGCCCGCTTTCCCGCGCTCCTCGCGTCCTCGTGGTATCATCGACCAGACTCGGCGACCATCCCCTCCCGAGCAGGGGTAAGGGGCGCAGCCCCAAAAGCGGGATCAATTGAGTCTATCTAAACTGAAAACGCTCTTATTCCGACAGCACCTTCGGCAGCTGAATAAAAAAGGTAGTCCCCTTCCCAGTCTCGGTCTGAAAGAAGATGTTGCCGTGGTGGGCTTCGACGACCGATTTAACGATGGCCATGCCGAGGCCGGTGCCGTTTTTCTTGCCGTGGGTGACGAAGGGCTCGAAGAGTTTTTCGCGGATCTGCTCGGGGATGCCGGGGCCGTTGTCGGTGAGGCGGACTTCGGCGTGCTGGTCGACGGGGCCGGCGGTGATCCAGATCTTAGCCTCGGGGCGGTCCTTGAGGACTTCGAGGGCGTTGTTGAGGATGTTCTGGATGGTGCGGATCATCTTGTGCCGGTCGACCTGGACGAGGATGGAGCCGGTGGAGAATTCGACCGGGATCTTGGCGTTGCGGAGGACGTCCTTGTTGAGAAACTGGAATTCCTCCATGAGGACGGCGAGGTCGATGACCTCGAAGGTGAGGCGGGGGGTGCCGCGGGAGAATTCGAGGAGTTCCTCCGCCATGACGGAGACGCGGGTGATCTGGGCGCCGATCATCTTGCAGATGTCCTTGGTCTCCTCGTCCTGATGGAGCTCGAGGAGGAGCTCGGAGGCGAGCTGGACCGATTGGAAGGGGCCGCGGATGTCGTGGATGATGCCGTTCGCCATCTCGCCGACCAGGGAGGTCTTTTCCCGGCGGACGATGTCGTTCATGTAGCGCTGGTTCGAGTTGCGCAGATGATCGAGCAGGGTGTGCATGAAGGCCATGGCGCTGCGGCCGGGCGATTCGTGGAGGACTTCCAGGAGGGGGCCGCTGGGGATGCGGGCGAGCCGGGTGGGCTGGGCGCTGCCCCGGGCGCCGGTGCTGCGGACGCTGCCGTCGAAGACGCCCATCTCGCCGAAGTAGTCCCCGGCATTGGAGGTGGCGATGATCCGGACGGAGCCGTCGGCGGCGGCCTTGGTCAGCTCGACCTGGCCGTCGTAGATGAGGTAGACGGCGTCGGAGGGGGCGTCTTCCTGGAAGAGCTCGCCGCCGGGGGGGAGCTCGATGACTTCGGCCTGCTGGCTGAGCCGTTCGACCTCGGCGGCGGGGAAGGCGTGGAAAAACTTGTGCTCGGACAGGCTCATCTCGGGCAGCGTATCGATTTGGTCGATTATCGCAAGCCTACGTAGCGATCCTACAGAAGGGGATATTGGGCTTATTCGAACAGGGTCTAAATCAGCGTTGAATTCCCCGGTTTTTCCCCCACTCTTCCGCGATGTCTCGCGCCCTCCTTTCCGTTTCCGACAAAACCGGCCTGGTCGACCTCGCACGGGTTCTCCACGCCGCCGGTATCGAGTTGATTTCGACCGGCGGTACCGCCAAGGCGCTGCGCGAGGCGGCGTTGCCGGTGCGGGACATCTCCGAGATCACCGGCTTCCCCGAGATGATGGACGGGCGGGTGAAGACGCTCCATCCGAAGGTGCATGGAGGCCTCCTTTATCTGCGCGGCTCGGCGGAGCACGAGCGGCAGGCGCGCGAGGCGGAGATCACGCCGATCGATTACGTGGTGGTGAATCTCTATCCCTTCGAGCAGACGATCGCCAAGCCGGGGGTGGAGCTGCATGAGGCGATCGAGAACATCGATATCGGCGGCCCTTCGATGCTCCGCAGCGGAGCGAAGAATTACCGGAGCGTGACGGTGGTGACCGATCCGGCCGATTACGCCCGGGTGGCGGAGCAGGTGCAGGCGAACGGCGGGACGACGCCGGAGCTGCGCGCGGAGCTGGCGGCGAAGGTCTTTGCCCACACCAGTTATTATGACGGCCTGATCGCCTCTTATCTCGACAGCCAGGCGATTCCCCGCGCGGATGAATCGCCGGCCCGGATCGCGCTGCCGTTGAAGAAGGCGCAGGGGCTCCGCTACGGGGAGAATCCCCACCAGAAGGCGGGGCTCTATGGGAACTTTTTCCGGCATTTCGACCAGCTCCACGGCAAGGAGCTTTCCTACAATAATCTGCTCGATATCAGCGCGGCGGTGCACCTGATCGGCGAATTCTCCGTGGAGCCGACGGTGGCGATCCTCAAGCACACCAACCCGTGCGGGGTGGGCAGCGCCGGGACGCTGGCGGCGGCGTGGGATCTGGCCTATGCGACCGACAAGCAGGCCCCCTTCGGCGGGATCATCATCGTGAACCGGCCGCTCGATCTGCCGATCGCGCAGGCGATCTCCGAGATTTTCAGCGAGGTGATCATCGCCCCGGCCTTCGCTCCCGAGGCATTGGCGCTGCTGCAGAAGAAGAAGAATCTCCGCCTGATGGTCGACCGCTGGAGCGGGGTCTCCCATCCCGCCGGGACCGACGTCCGCTCGATCGTCGGCAATTCGTTCCTCCTGCAGGAATCGGACGACGGGATCCAGCCGGAGACCGAGTTTAAGGTGGTGACGGAACGGCAGCCGACGGTGGAGGAGTGGGACGCGCTCCGCTTCGGCTGGCATGTGGTCCGCCATGTGAAGTCGAACGCGATCGTCTATGCCGGCAAGGGCCGGACGCTGGGGATCGGCGCGGGGCAGATGTCGCGGGTCGATTCGTCGAAGATCGCGGTCTGGAAGGCGGGCGAGGCGGGGCTGCCGCTGCAGGGGAGTATCGTCGCCTCGGACGCCTTTTTCCCGTTTCCCGATGGGCTGATCGCCGCCGCCGAGGCGGGGGCGACCGCCGCGATCCAGCCGGGCGGGAGCGTCCGCGATCCCGAGGTGATCGCCGCCGCGAATCAGCGGGGGCTGGCGATGGTGTTCACGGGGCGGCGGCATTTCCGGCATTAGGCGGCATTAGGCGGCGTTGGAGTTGCTGAGGTTGGAGGGGCTTCCTCTTTGAGGAGGTTCCCAAGTTCGTCCTAAAGCTCCCGGGTCTTCGGGCCGATGAGTAGGGCATGGACGCTGCTTCTCGCCGAAATACCCGCCGGACGTTTGAGATCATGGGCTATCGCGACCTGGGGATGTGGGCGGAGGCGCAGGCGCTGCTGGAAGAATTCGCCGATGATATCGTCGAGCATCCCGAGATCCTGGCCTTCATGACCTCGCTCGAGGTGGCGATCCAGTTCGAGGCCCCCAAGGAGATGGGGAAGGTCATTCCCCGCTTTTTCGTTCCCACGGCGGCGCATGCCTATAGCGCTTGGGGACGGGCGGAGTTGAAGGCGCTGTAGGGGGCGATTCTTCGGCACGCTCAAGATTCGGTTTCCATAGAGGTAACAGATCGAGTCATAGGGGGGTCCAAGGGGGCGCAGCCCCTTTGCGTCGTTCCCTACTCTTTGCCCCCGTGCATCCCGGCCCGCCCGCAATCAGCGTGTTCGATCTGCGAAGGATATGCGCCACCTGAAACCGATGAGCCCGCTTTCCCGCGCTTCTCGCGTCCGCGTGGTAGAATGACCCAAACTCGGCGACTATCCCCTCCTAAGGGGCCAGGGGCTCAGCCCCAATGGAAAAGTCCTTCCGTGGAGATAAGGGGGTTCGAACCCCTGACCTTCTCATTGCGAACGAGACGCTCTACCAACTGAGCTATATCCCCAAAAGGCACGGTTCCGAATCGGGTGATCCAGAGCGGGAAAGACTACGCTGGAAGGGAATCGGGAGGCAAGGAAATCCGCAAGGGACTGTGGCGCGTTCAAAGCGCCCGGGGGATTGTTTTGCCCCCGCCGCATAACTCGAATTCAGAAGAATTTACCGATAAAGAACGGAATTCTTTGCGCAAGAGCGAATTTTCGTTCGTAATGCCCTATGCGATCACTCTGGGCCGGTTTCATTCTATGTGCCTCGGGGGTCTGCGTTTTCGCGCAGACGCCGCCGCCTTCCACCGGCGTCCTCGCCGCGAAGATGCAGCCCTTCGTCGATAACCAAACCATGGCCGGGGCCGTGATGCTCGTCGCCACGAAGGACAAGATTCTCGATCTCGAGGCTGTCGGCTATTCCGACCTCGCGGCGAAAACCCCGATGACCACGGACGGTCTCTTCTGGATCGCCTCGATGAGCAAGGCGATGACCGCCTCCGCGCTGATGATGCTCGTCGATGAAGGCAAGGTAAACGTCGATGATCCGGTCGAAAAATATCTGCCCGAGTTCAAGGGGCAGATGGTGGTCGACCCCAAGGACCCGACGAAAACCCCGGTCGCGCCCAGCCATCCGATCACCGTCCGCGAGATCCTTAGCCACACCAGCGGGCTGCCTTTCCGGCCGCTGGGTGAAACCGGGCCGCTGGACACCCGCCCGCTCGCCCAGGAGGTCGCGATTTACGCCAGCCGACCGCTGGTCTCCGATCCGGGCACGAAATACGCCTACGCCAACGCCGGTCTCAACACTGCCGCGCGGATCGTCGAGGTGGTGAGCGGCATGCCCTACGAGCAATTCATGCAGCAGCGCCTCTTCGACCCGCTGGGCATGCAGGACACCACGTTCTGGCCCAGCGCGGACCAGCTCAAGCGTCTTCCCAAAGCCTACGATGGCCCGGCTGCGGCAACGGATAACGCCTCGACGGCAACGGGGAACCTTAAGGAAATCCCCATCGACCAGTTGACCTACCCGCTCGACGATCACGCCAAACGCTTCCCCATACCTGCCGGCGGTCTTTTCTCGACCGCGCTCGACGTGGCGCGCTTCTGTCAGATGTTCCTCAACGATGGCACCTTCGAGGGCAAGACCTACCTCTCGCCCGAGGCCATCAAGATGGCGACGACGAAAGAAACCGGCCCCAATGTCACCAATCCGTACGGTTTCGGATGGGGCATCGACCCCGATGGCAGCTACTCCCACGGCGGGGCCTACAAGACCTACATGGGGGTCGATCCGGCCCACGGCCTGGTTGAGGTCTTCCTCGTCCAGCAGGGCAATCATTGGGGCACTCCCGACGGCGCCCACACGGTTTGGAGGGCCTTCAAAGAGGCCGCCTTGGCGATGGTCGGAGCGCACCCGGCACCGAATGAAAAGGTGAGCATCGAAGGCCAGGGCCAGCCGCATTGATCCCCCAGGACAGCCAGCAACCGTAGAACCGAGTTGCGCCTCTTGACGGCTCCCGTAGATTGAGAGAGTGCCTTTCGATCTCCAGTCGCCCTATGCCGCTTGCGGCGACCAGCCTCAAGCTATTGAGAAACTGATCAAGCGGATTTCCGCCGGGGAACGGAACAGCGTCCTCCTCGGGGTCACCGGGTCGGGCAAGACCTTCACGGCGGCCAATGTGATCCAGGCGCTCGACCGGCCGACGTTGATCGTCTCCCATAACAAGACGCTGGCGGCCCAGCTCTACAGCGAGTTCAAGCAGTTCTTCCCCAATAACGCGGTCGAGTATTTCGTCTCCTACTTCGACTACTACCAGCCGGAGGCCTACATCCCGAGCAGCGACACCTATATCGAGAAGGATTCGTCGCTCAACGAGGAGATCGAGCGGATGCGGCTTGCGGCCACCAGTTCGCTACTGACCCGGCGCGACGTGATTGTCGTGGCCAGCGTCTCCTGCATCTACGGCTTGGGCTCGCCGGAGCATTACCAGTCGATGATCTGTCCGCTTTCCATCGGCCAGGTGATCACCCGGGAGCAGCTGCTCAGCAAGATGGTCGAGATCCATTATGAGCGGAACGACTTCGAACTGGCGCGCGGCAAGTTCCGGGTGAGGGGAGATGTGGTCGAGGTTGGTCCCGCCACCGAGGAGACGGCGCTAAGGATCGAGTTCTTCGGCGACGAGATCGAGCGGCTGGTGCGGATCGATCCGCTCACCGGCGAGACGATCGAGAAGATCGAGCGGGTGATCCTCTTCCCCGCCCGCCACTACGTCACCCCCTACGAGACGATGAAGCGGGCGATGGGGGCGATCCGGATCGAGCTCGACGAGCGGATCGCCGAATTGGAGAAGCAGGGGAAGCTGCTGGAGGCCCAGCGGCTGAAGATGCGGACCACCTACGACCTGGAGATGATGGAGGAGATGGGGTTCTGCAACGGGATCGAGAATTACTCGCGCCACATGGCGGGGCGTCCTCCCGGTTCCCGGCCCTATACGCTGATCGATTTCTTCCCGAAGGATTTCCTCACGATCATCGACGAATCCCATGTCACCGTCTCCCAGATCGGCGGGATGTATGCGGGGGATAAGGCGCGGAAGACGGTCCTGGTCGACCACGGGTTCCGGCTTCCCTCGGCGCTCGACAACCGGCCCTTGAATTTCCCCGAATTCGAGGCGATCACCGGCCAGCGGCTCTTCGTCTCGGCAACGCCCGGCGATTACGAGTTGAACCAGGTCAAGGGCGTGGTGGTCGAGCAGATCATCCGGCCCACCGGGTTGCTCGATCCCCAGATCATCATCAAGCCGCTCGACGGGCAGATCGACGACATCATGGCCCAGATCCGGATCCGCACCGAGCGGAGGGAGCGGAGCCTGGTCCTCACCCTGACCAAGCGGACCGCCGAGGATCTGACCGACTATCTCCGCGACCTCGACATCAAGGTCCGCTACCTCCATTCCGAGGTCGACGCCATCGAGCGGGTCGAGATCCTGCGCGGGCTGCGGGCAGGGGAATTCGACGTCCTGGTGGGGATCAATCTTTTGCGCGAAGGCCTCGATCTTCCCGAGGTCTCGTTGGTCGGCATCCTCGACGCCGACAAGGAGGGTTATCTCCGCTCCGAGAAATCGCTGATCCAGATCGCCGGACGGGCCGCCCGCCACCTGGAGGGGACGGTGATCCTCTATGCCGATACGATCACCGGCTCGATCAAGAAGCTCCTCCAGGTGACCGAGTACCGCCGCGCCCGCCAGATCGCCTACAATCAGGCGCACGGGATCACCCCGAAGAGCGTCCAGCGCGCGGTACAGGAGAGCCTGCGCAGCGCAATCAAGGGAACCGCCGACACGGCGCGGATGGTCTTGAAGGAGGGGGCGGGGCAATTCGACCTCGTCGATCTGCTCAGGGAACTCCAGGAGGAGATGATCGGGGCCTCGGCCCGGCTCGAATACGAGAAGGCGGCGCTGCTGCGGGACCAGGTCATGGAACTGAAGCGGCAGCTCGGCCTCGACAAGATCGAGCCGAAGGGGGCGCTGCCCTCCCCGGTTTCCTACAAACCGTCCAAGCCGTCCAAATCGCCCAAGTCGTCGAAGCCCTCCAAGGGGATGCCGAAGCGGCGCGATGTCGTCGGCTGATTCGTCTCGGTTTCGGCGAGCGGCTGGGGTTTCCAGAGAATGATGGCGGAGGAATTGGCCGGTTGGTTGATTGGCTCCTGGGGGGAAGCGGCGGCCGAGGAAGCCGAGGCCTCTTGGCCGGAGATTTTTGCCCTGCCGGTTTCCTCCCTGGGGGCGAGTTGTTTGAGCGCTTCCCGCAGGCGGTAGGCCTGGACGTTGAGTTCCCGGGCGGAGGCCATCGCCGCTTCGGAGGAGGCGACCTTGGCCTGCAGTTCCCGATCGACCCGAGCGACCTCCCGGCGGAGTTGCTCGACGGCGGCCGCCTCTTCCGTGGCGGAGCGCACCGCCTGGCTGCCGCAGCGGAAGAGATCGCGGGCCCCCGAGAGCGCTTCCGTCCACTGCTCGCTCAGTGGGAGTGCATGGTTTTTCAGGGCCTCGATCGATTGCGCCACCCGGCGGACCGTCCCGGAGGTTTCCTGGCCGCGCAGGATGGCATTGGCGATCCCGGTGGAGACCTCATGGGCGGTACGGGCCGATTGTTCGGCCAGCTTGAGCACTTGCTCGGCCAGCGGGGAGGGGGTGGGAGATGGGCTCGGGGTGGGGCCTTCCTGGGATTCGCGCCGGGCCGAGGCGACCGCCGCGTTCCGCGCCAGCAGGGCGATTTCATCGACCATCCGGGTGAGCCGCGACAATTGCTCGGTTGAGGCGTCGAGCAGGGCCATCGATTCCTGCATCGCCTTGGCGGCCCATCCGGCCTCGTCGAGGAGACGGGTCATGGTCTGCATCTCGCGGAAGCCGCGGGTGACCAGCGCCCCCTGCCGTCCGGCGGCGTCCTGGATCTCGATGGCGTGCAGGCGGTTGCGTTCGCCGGTCTCGCTCATCCGCTTCAATTGGCCCTGGGCGGAAAAGAGGGAGGCGGTCTCCTCGATCATCTCCCCGGAGAGGACTTTGACCGAAGTGGAGACGTGGAAGGCTGATTCGGCCATCCGGGTGGCGTGGTCCCCGAGTTTTTCGGAGATCCGCCGCAGGCCTTCCCGGGTCGAGCGGTGGATGAGGAAGGTCGCCGTCAGGAACAGGAGGGAGGCCGAGGCGAAGGAGATCGCCAGGGAGAGGGCGAAGGAATGGGCCGGGTTGGCCCACTCCCGCAGCGAGGCGGAGACGCCGGGACCGAAGAGGGCGATCGATCCGATCAGGAGGGAGATGCCGAGCCCGCATGCCACGCCAAGCATGATTTTTCCCCGGGGAGTCAGGGTTTTCATGAGGGGGTAAACGCATATGTTATACCGAAAGTCGCCTCTTTCCGAAAAATCTTTGCAATCCCGCCCTGAATCCCACATGATGTCCCCCCCATGGCATCCCATTCCCAAGAGACCGCTGAAGCTCCCGCCCTTGATCCGGAAAAATTGGCGGCGATCGCTCCCGGTACATTTGTTTTCCACCGCAGCTGGGGATATGGAAAAATCCGCGAGCATAACGAGCTGCTCTCCCAGGCCATCATCGACTTCAAGAGCAAGAGCGGCCACACCATGGCCTTCGCCTATGCCATCGAGTCGCTCCAGCCCCTCTCGCCGAGCCACATCTACGCCCGCAAGACCGAGGATCTCGCCGGTCTCAAGACGCAGGCCAAGGAAGATCCCCGGGCCGTCGTCCACGGCGCCATCGAGAGCCTGGGCAACCTGGCGACCGCCGAGGGGATCCAGGTCCTCCTCTCCCCCGAAGTCATCGCTGACGCCGACTGGAAGAAGTGGTGGGAAGGCGCCAAGCGGGCCCTCAAGAAGGCCGAGGTCTATCATATCCCCACCCGCAAGAGCGAGCCGTTCCGGATCCTCTCCGCTCCGGTCCAGGTCGGCAACCAGGCCGTCGATCTCTTCCGCGCCGCCACCGGCGTCGACCAGCAGCTGATCGCGGTCGGCTCGATCCTCAAGAATTGGACCGAGATCAACGATCCCGCCGTCGCCGCCGAGATCACCGAGGCGATCAACCTGACCCTTTCCAAGCTCCCCAAGTCGCAGCTCGCCAAGGGCGTCGAGATCGCCCTGGTCCGCGACGAGATCCTCGTCCTTGCCGGGCAGACTCCTACCGAGGGGGCCTTGAGCGTCCTCTCCCTGGTTCCGACCGCTTCCAAGAGCTTCGCCGACATCCTCGAGAAGATCAGCGGCACCCGCCAGGTCAAGCTCCTCACCGTCCTCCAGAAGGGCCGCCCCGAGGAATGGCCCGCCCTCTTCCTCCAGGTGCTCCCCTTCGCCAACGGGCGGATGTCCGATTCGGTCACCACCGTCTTCGCCGCCGTCAACCGCCATCAGGAAGTCGTCGAGACCCTCTTCCGCCTGATCCGCGAGCGGACCGTTTCGACCGATCTCCTCTACTGGCTCTGTAAGAACCGCGACGAGCTCTTCGCCCCCCTCTTCGAGCCCCAGTTGGTGATGGCGATCCTCTCGGTCCTCGAGAAGGACCAGTTCTCCGATCTCAAGAAGGGGACCAAGCTCTACGATCTCTTCCACACCGACAAGGACCTGATCGCCGCCCTGCTCCGCGATGCTCCCATCGAGGACGTCCGCGACACCACCCGCGCCATCCTCCTGACCCCGGTCTTCAAGGAATTGGACAAGCGCTCCCTCCTGGCGATCATCATCAAGCTCTATCCCGCCATGCAGGAGCTGGTGATCGGCGACCGCGCCAACTCCGAGGACGCCACCCTCATCGTCAGCTGGGAGAGCCTCGACCGCCGCAAGCTCGAGCTCGAGGACATCGTCACCCGCAAGATTCCCGAGAACAGCAAGGAGATCGGCATCGCCCGCTCCTACGGCGATCTCAAGGAAAACCACGAGTTCAAGGCCGCCAAGGAAATGCAGAGCATCCTGATGCGCCGCAAGGCCGAGCTCGAGTCGATCCTGGTCCGCGCCCAGGGCACCGATTTCTCCAACGTCGAGACCCACGTGGTCAACATCGGCACCATCATCGATCTGACCGATACCGTCAGCGGCGAGAAGCTGGTCTACACCATCCTCGGGGCCTGGGACAGCGACCCGGTCAAGGGCGTCGTCTCCTACCTCACCCCGGTCGCCCAAGCATTGCTCAAGCGACAGGTCGACGAGGTGGTGACCCTGCAGACCGATACCGGCGGCACCAAGACCGTCCGCATCGACGCGATCAAGAGCTATCATTGACCGGAGTTTTTCTCTTCGGTGGAGAGTACTTCTCCGCTGAATGAGATTGATGTCCGTGAATCTTTCGTGCAAAACAGCCATCAAGTATGGCTCTCACGAAAATTTCATCGGTTAAGGCGCGGCAGGTTCTCGATTCCCGGGGTAATCCCACTCTCGAAGCGGAGGTCATCCTCGAAGGAGGCGCCCGTGGCCGCGCCATCGTCCCCTCCGGAGCCAGCACCGGCGAATTCGAGGCCGTCGAGCTTCGCGACGGCGACAAGACCAAGTATCGCGGCAAGGGCGTCCTCAAGGCGGTCAAGAATGTCCGCGAAATCCTCGAGCCCGAATTGATCGGCCTCGACTCCCTCGACCAGGCCGGCCTTGACCGCCAGCTGATCGCCCTCGACGGGACTCCCACCAAGGGCAAGCTCGGCGCCAACGCCCTCCTCGGCGTCTCCCTCGCCAACGCCCACGCGGCGGCGGCGGCCCTCGGCATCCCGCTCTACCGCTACCTCGGCGGCACCAACGCCAAGACTCTCCCCGTCCCGCTGGCCAACATCATCAACGGCGGCGCCCACTCCGACGCCCCGATCGATTTCCAGGAATTCATGATCGTGCCGAAGGGCGCCCCCACCTTCGCCGAGGCAATCCGCTACGGCACCGAGGTCTTCCACTGCCTGAAGGATCTCCTCCACGACCGCCATCTGAGCACGGCGGTCGGCGACGAGGGCGGCTTCGCCCCCGCGCTGAAATCGACCGAGGACGGCATTGAGATCATCCTCGCGGCGATCAAGAAGGCCGGTTACAAGGCGGGCAAGGATATCTTCCTCGCCTTCGACGTGGCCAGCAGCGAGTTCTACGACCGCGCCACCAAGAAGTACATTTTCAAGAAGTCGGACAAGCGGAAGCTCTCCGCCGACGAGTTGGTCCAATACTACGCCGGGTTGATCAAGAAATACCCGATCATCTCGATCGAGGACGGCGCCGCCGAGAGCGATTGGGAAGGCTGGAAGAAGCTGACCGACGCTGTTGGCGACAAGGTCCAGCTGGTCGGCGACGATCTCTTCGTCACCAACGTCGAGTTCCTCCAGAAGGGGATCGACAAGGGTGTCGGCAACTCGATCCTGGTCAAGGTCAACCAGATCGGCACCCTCACGGAGACCTTCGACGCCGTCGAGCTGGCCAAGCGCGCCGGTTACACTTCGATCCTCAGCCACCGTTCCGGCGAGACCGAGGACACCACCATCGCCGACATCGCGGTCGCCCTCAACGTCGGCCAGATCAAGACCGGCTCCTTCTCCCGTTCCGACCGTCTCGCCAAATACAACCAGCTCCTCCGCATCGAGGAGCAGCTCGGGTCGGCCGCCGTCTTCGGTGGCACCCTCTAGTCCCGGGGATTCAGGCGAGCGCAACTGAGATCGAGAGCACCAAGGGTTTTAAAGTTCTATGAGCTCAAGACTCCTCGATCTCGGCAGCGTGCCGCTGAAGCGGAAAGCAGTCGGCAACGTCTGGGCCAATCTGGCCCGGATGATGCAGGTGCTGCTGATCCTGGCGGTGGTGGCCGGGATCTTCGCCTGCTTCATGCCGGTCATTCGGCAGGTGCAGAGGCTCCAGAATGACAAGGCTAATCTGGAGGCGCAGACCGCCGCCGAGCAGTCGGCCAACCGCCAGCTCAACCGCCAGTTCGACCTCCTGAAGTCGAATCCCGAGTACATCGAACGAATCTCCCGCGACAGCCTGAACCTGGGCAAGCCCGGCGAGATGATCTTCCGCTTCGATCCCTATCCGGCGAAGAGCGCGGCAAGCGCGGTCCCGATGGTTTCGCCCGACGCGCCCGCTGCTTCGGCGCCATAGGGCGTTCGGACTTAACCGTCTCAAGATACCGCTCCCATAGAGGTGGCGAATCGAGTCTGGGGGGAATCTAAAGGGGGAACCCCTTTACATCGTACAAGCTGCCCCCGTGCATCCCGGCCCGCCCATAGCCAGCGCGTTCGATCTGCTCAGGACACCCCGCCACCTGAAACCGAGGAGCCCGCTCTCCCGCTCTCCCGCGCTCCTCGCGTCCGCGTGGTAGAACAGACTCATACTCGGCGATATTCCCCTTCCGAGCCGGGCAAGGGACGCCAGCCCCAAGAGGCTGCAACCGACCAGCCCAGCCCTCGGACCAGTCCCCATCGCGTTTCCCATTGGACGAAGCGTCCTTTTTACTGTTGGATACCCGCTTGAAAATGCGCCTGAGATTTTTTCTGATGCCGTTGGTGCTGGCGGCCTTGCTGGCGGGGTTGGCCCAGGGCCACGCCGATGGCCGGGAGATGATCGTCCTGAGCGGAGGGCCCGCCCTTCGCTTCTTCGAAAAGGGGAAGGGAGACGCCTCCCACGATAAGTTCTGGGGGAATTTCGTAGTCAGCGCTTCGCTCCGCGTCAAGGAGCTGGTCCAGAACAAGGCGCCTGGCGATACCGTGACCTGGCTGGTCTATCGCCCCGGCTACCAGCGGCGCGGCCTCGAGATGGGACAGGATCTCCTCGGCTCGATCAAGGCGATGGCCGATGCCGACGGCGCCGCTCTCTTCTGGTTCGACGACAAGCAGGAGGTCATCAACTACCTCAATTCGGGCAAGGACCGGACCCAGGTCCCGGTCGGCGGCTTCGAATACTTCGGCCATTCCAACAAGGCCTGCTTCATGTTCGACTACAGCAACGAATTCGATTCGATGGCTCGCGAGTTTCTTCACGTCAACGACCTGAGCCGGATCATCCCCAGCGACTTCGCTCCCAACGCGGTCTGCAAGAGCTGGGGCTGCCACTCGGGTGAAATGTACAGCGCTCAATGGAAGGCGCATATGGGTATCCCGATGGAAGGCGCGATTGGCAAGACCGATTACTCGAGCGGAACGCTTCCCTTTCTTTCCAGCGAAGGCGGCCAATGGACCGAATGAGCTCTCTTCGCCTGTTTCTTCTTCCCCTGGTCTGCTTGTCGCTGGGCTGGCCGATCCCGATGGGATCGCTTTCCGCGCAGGACACGGCTCCGGCCCAGGCCCCAGTGGCTCCTTCGGCTGACGGATCGACGCCGCCTCCGGCCGCCGCGCCGATGGAGGCCGCTCCGGCGGCTCCCGATGCCGCCGCACCCGCGCCCGAGGCTCCGGCAGCCCCGGCGGCGGTCCCCGCTCCGGTTCCCGATGTCGCGCCTGCCCCTTCCGCCGATGAAGCGGTGGCCCGCGCTGTGCCGGTGGCGCCTGTGGCGCCGGTTGCCAAAACGAAGTTCCCCCTTCCGGCCCGCGATCCCGCGATCCAGGAGGGCGATTACATCGGCCACCGCTATGCCGAGCCCAACGACAGCGGGGGCTGGGGCTGGATCAAGCTCCCCACCGATAGCTGGGCCAAGGGAGGCCGCTGGATCGCCCTCGAGGAGACCCCCGGCGTCGCCAGCGCTCCTTGGCGCGACATGGGGCCGAATCCGACCCGCACCGGCGACCAGAATTACGAGTACAAGATGCACGGCTACTTCGCCACGTATCAGGTCTATGATCCCCATACCAACGAGATGCTCGATGTCTTCATCCTGGAGTCGTATGAGACCATCGGCCCGGCGCAGCCGCTTTCGATCCGCTCCGGTCCCGAAGACCGGCACGGCGATCTCCGCCGGAGCGGATTCAGCTCCCGTCCCCGTGCCGACGATTACTAGGCCTAGATGCGTTCCTTCCTGCTCAAAGTCGGTTGGACCGTGGCGCTGCTGACGGTCGCGGCCTTCTTCCTGCCCTGGATCAAGCTCGAGGTCCCCGCCCTCAATAAGATCGTCGAGCGCGAGCTCATCGCCCACCAGCTCGAGGTGGCGGCCGATCTTCCCTGGTATCAGCGCCTGATCCTGCTCCGCCCCCAGGATATGCGCGACGCCCTCAACCGGCCCCTGGAGGGGAACTCCGGCCTGACCATGGTGCAATGGAGCCGGAGCAACGCTCCCTTCCATGACCGGGTGCGGGCCAAGATCATCGGCGAGGCCTTCGGGGTGGGCGATCTCCGCGTCCTGGCGGTGCTCTTCTATGCCGTCCCCGCCTTGGCGCTCCTGGGCATGGCTCTGATGGCGCTGGGGCTGCCCTCCCGCCTCTGGGTGCTTCTGCCCGCCATCGGGGCGATCGGCTTCTATTTTCTGGCCCGCGCCCGCCTCGATGAGACCTTTCTCGACCGGGCGACCAGCGGGGTGACGCCCGGCATCGGTCTCTGGGTGGGGCTCTATGGATTGGGGTTGGTCGGGATCGTCCTGCTGATCGACGCGATGCTTCCGGACGGCAAACGCTAGAAGGCTAGAAACGCAGAAGCCTCAAGCTCCAAAGCTCCTTAGCTCCAGCCGTCCGCATGGAACATTTTCACAAGGTCCTCCGCCAGCCCAATTTTTTCCGGCTTTGGATCGGGCAGATCATCAGCTCGATCGGGGACCGCTTCTATCAGATCGCGCTGCTGACCCTGGTTCTCGGCTTGAATGCCGGCACCCAGATCGGCAAGGAAGGGGCCCGCATCCTCTTCGTCGGCATGATTCCCGGCCTGGTCTTCGCCCCCCTGCTGGGCTTGGCCGTGGATCGTTTCAACCGCAAGGCGGTGCTCGTCTTCGCCGATCTTTCCCGCGTGGTCTTTGCGTTGAGCCTGCTCTATATCTGGGGCGTCCGCCACGATCTGGCGCTGGTCTACGTCGTCGTCTTCTTCATGGGGGGGATGAATTCGCTCTTCATCCCGGCCCGGCAGGCGGCGTTGCCCCAGATCGTCTCGGAGAGCGATCTGATCACGGCCAACGCGCTGATCTCCCTGGTCGGCGTCATCGCCAGCCTGACCGGCGCCATCGGGGCGACCACGGTTTCGTCGATCTTCGGCGCCAATCTCAGCTTCACGCTGACCGCCGTCGGGTTTCTCTGTTCGGCCTTCTTTCTCCTGCGGATCGATGCCTCCCTCCGGCCCGAGCCCCGCGCCGCAGGGCGGTCAAGGGGCTTCCTGGCCACCTGGCGGGAAATCGCCGGGGGTTGGGAATATGTCCGGAGCGAAATCCAGACCCAATGGGTGATCGTCCTCAACACGCTCTTCGCCTTCGTCAGCGGCTTTTTCGCCATCTCCGTCCTCGAGTTCACGGTCCGCTCGCTCGATACGACGGTTCTGAAGGAAACCCTCGACTGGATGACGGTGGTCCTGAGTCATCTCGCCCCGAAGCCGCCGGTGATCGATGTCTCGGTGATCGCCCTGGTCGTCCTGATGGGGGCGCTGGGCATCGGGATGGCGACGGGGATCTTCAGCTGCGGCCCGGCGCGGCGCTGGACGCGGAGCACGGGGCTGCCCTTCGCCTCCTTTCTCGTGGTCGGCGTGATCATCCTGATCTTTTCCCGGATCACCACCTATCTCCCGGCGCTGGCGATCTGCGCGATTCTCGGATGGGTCAGCGCCGTCTTCACGATTTCGATCGACGCGCGGCTCCAGACCGAGGTTCCCGACGCCTGCCGGGGCCGGGTCTTCGCGCTGCGGAATTTCTGCACCTCGGTCGCCTTTCTGGTCGCGCTCGCCTTCCACCTCAGCGGCGACCTGCTCCGGCTGCTGGGGCCGGGCGAGCTGATCGAGATGTTGGGGGCGGGGATGATCTTCTCGGCGCTGGCGCTGGGCTGGCTCAACCGCCGCTCCCTCGGCACCTTTTGGGGCGAGGGAAAGACGGTGCCGAAGCGTTCTGCGGAGGCTGCTCCCGCTTCCAGCATGAACTGACCCTCGAGCTTAAGTAAGCTCAAGACACCGCTCCCATAGAGGTTGCCAATCGAATCATGGCAGGGTCCAAGGGGGCGCAGCCCCTTTGCGTCGTTCCCTACTCTTTGCCCCCGTGCATCCCGGCCCGCCCATAATCATCGCCTTCGATCTGCCGATGATACGCGCCATCTGAAACCCAGGAGCCCACTCTCCCGCGCTCCTCGCGTCCGCGTGGTATCTCGGCAACACTCGGCGACCATCCCCTCCCCAGCGGGGCCATGGGCGCAGCCCCAATGGAAACCGCTTCTAGCGTTCCGGGTGGAACTTCTTGATCAGGGCCTTCTCGACGTGGGGCGGGACGAAGCCGCTGATCGGACCGCCGAGTGAGCAGACCTCCCGGATGATCGAGGAGCTGAGATAGGTGTAGGATTCCCGGGGCATCAGGAAGATGGTCTCGATTTCCGGCGCGAGATGCCGGTTCATCAGGGCGAGCTGGAACTCGAACTCAAAATCGGAGATCGCCCGCAATCCCCGGATGATCGCGCAGGCGCCCTGCGCCTTGGCGAAATCGACCAGCAGGCCGCTGAAGGTCGCCACCTCGATCGGCTTGGCCAGGGTCTTGCCGGTCTCCCGCACCAGTTCGCAGCGCTCCTCGATGGTGAAGAGCGATTGCTTCGCCGGATTGATCGAGACGGCGACCACCACCTCGTCGAAGAGGCTCTGCGCCCGCCCGATCACATCGGCGTGGCCGTTGGTGATCGGATCGAAGCTGCCGGGGTAGATGACCTTGCGTGCCATGGAGGAGAAGCGGCGATTTAGACTTTTAGTCCTTTTCGGCCTCGGACTTGCCTTCTTTGATCCGCTCGATGTTCGCGCCCACGTTGCGGAGCTTCTGGTCGATGTGCTCGTAGCCCCGGTCGATGTGGTAGACGCGGTTGACCTCGGTGGCGCCGCGCGCGGCCAGGCCGGCGATCACCAGGGCGGCGGAAGCGCGGAGATCGGAGGCCATCACCGGCGCCGCGCTGAGATGGGAGACGCCGCGGATGATCGAGGTGCTGCCTTCGAGGTCGATGTTCGCGCCCATCCGCTTCAGCTCGCTGAGATGCATGGTGCGGGCGGGGAAGATTTTTTCGGTGATCGCGCTCAGGCCGGGGACGACGGTGAGGAGGGCTGAGAACTGGGCCTGCATGTCGGTGGGGAAGCCGGGATAGACCTCGGTGACGAGGTTGAGCGGCTTCAGCCCCTCGCCCGCCGTGACCCGGAGGGTATCGACGCCCCGTTCGAAGAAGGCCCCCGCCGCCGTGAGATGGCCGAGGACGTTTTCCAAGTGGTCGTTGTTGATCTGCTCCAGCGTCAAGTCGCCGCCGGTGATGAGCCCGGCGATGATGAAGGTGCCCGCCTCGATCCGGTCGGGGATCACGGTGTGTTCCGCGCCGTGGAGGCCGGAGACGCCGTGGATGGTGACCCGGCTGCCGCCGTGGCCCTCGATCTTTGCCCCCATCTTCACGAGGAAATCGGCGAGGTCCTTGACCTCCGGTTCGCAGGCCGCGCTCTCGATCACGGTGGTGCCGCTGGCGGCGGTGGCGGCCATCATCACGTTGTCGGTGCCGAGGACGGTCGAGCCGAACTTGCCGCCGAGATAGATGTTGGCCCCGGTCAGGCCCCGCTCGGCGTTGACGATGACGTTGCCCTCGGTGGTCTCGACCTCGGCGCCGAGGCCCTGGAGGCCGCGCAGGTGGATGTCGATGGGGCGGTCGCCGATCACGCAGCCGCCGGGGAGCGAGACCGTCGCCTTGCCGCAGCGCGCCACCAGGGGGCCGAGGACGCAGATCGAGGCCCGCATCTTCCGCACCAGATCGTAGGGCGCTTCCGAGTGGACCTTCGCGGCGCAGACCCGGACGGTGCCGTCGGTGTAATCTACCGAGGCGCCGAGGTGCCGCAGGATGTCGAGCATGTAGCGGACGTCGCTGAGGTCGGGAACGCGATGAATGATGCACGGTTCCGGGGTGAGCAGCGTCGCCGCGAGAATGGGCAAGGCCGAGTTTTTGGAGCCGCTGACGCGGATCTTGCCCTTGAGGGGCGTGCCGCCACGAACGATGAATTTATCCACGATTGTTACCTATGAGGACGCGGGCCATCCCGCGCAAGTCTTTTATCGATTCAACGGCGCGATAGCCGCCCGCCTTGAGCAATTCCCCGACCGCGGCCGCCTGCCCGTCGCCGATTTCGAGGCCGAGAAGGGGGGCCGGAGAGGAGGCATTTTGCGCGATCAGTTCGCGGACCAGGTCGAGGCCATCGGCGCCGCCGTCGAGGGCGAGGCGCGGTTCCTGGCGGACCTCCCGGCTCAAAGTTTCGATCGCCGGGGAGGGAATGTAGGGCAAGTTCGCCGCCACCGCCTGGAGCGGGATGCCGGCCAGGGGGGCCAGGAGATTCCCTTCGTGAAAAGTGAGGTTGGCCAAGCCTTCCCCGTTGCTCCGCGCCACGGCCAGGGCGGCGGGGCTGAGGTCGACCGCATGGACGGGGAGGGCCGGGAATTTCCGGGCCAGCGTCACCGCGAGGATGCCGCTCCCCGTGCCGAGGTCGGCGAGGGCTCCGTGGGCGGGATCGGGGGTGGGGCCGAGCAGGGCGATCATCCGCTCCAGCAATAGCTCGGTCTCCGGGCGCGGGATCAGGACATCGGGGGTGACTATGAACTTTGCGCCCGCGAATTCGGCGAAGCCCTGCACATACTGCAGCGGCTCGCCCTGCGCGCGGCGCTTTACCAGGGGTCGGAGTTGGTCGAGGACCGCCGGGGAGACCTCGCTCTCGAATTCGAGGTAGAGCTGCATCCGCTTTTTGCCCAGCGCGGTGGCCAGGAGCAATTCGGCGGTGAGCCGGGGCGATTCGACGCCGTGCTTGGAGAAGTAGCCGCCGGTGACGTTGAGGAATTCGAGAATCGTCATGGCGGGGCGGAAAGGGACGTTCCCGGTTATCCGTGCGCCACGCTGTGGCTGCCCATGCTCTGGGCATTGAGCGCCTTCAGCTTTTCCTGGAGGTCGGCGTTGATCAATTCGCCGAGCAGCGGCCCGATGTTTCCCTCGAGGAAGCCGGGGAGGTCGAAGGCGCTGAAATTGATCCGGTGGTCGGTGATCCGGTTCTGCGGGAAATTGTAGGTGCGGATTTTTTCCGTCCGGTCGCCGCCGCCGATCTGGCTCTTGCGGTTCTGGGCGTACTTGGCCGCCTCGGCCTCCTGCTTCTGCTGGAGGAGGCGGGAGCGGAGGACCGCCAGCGCCTTCTCCTTGTTCTTGAGCTGGGAGCGGCCGTCCTGGCAGCGGACGATCATTCCGGTCGGGATATGGAGGATCTGGACCGCCGAATCGGTGGTGTTGACCCCTTGGCCGCCGGGACCGCCCGAGCGGCAGACCTCGATCCGCAGTTCGTCCGGCTTGATCTGGATATCGACCTCCTCCGCCTCGGGGAGGACGGCGACCGTCGCCGTCGAGGTGTGGATCCGGCCCTGGGCCTCGGTGGCGGGGACGCGCTGGACGCGATGGACCCCGCTCTCGAACTGCATCTCCTTGTAGGCGTCCGGTCCGCTGAATTGAAAAATGACTTCCCGGAGGCCGCCGAGTTCCCCCTGGCTCATCTCATGCATCTCGACCTTCCAGCCCTTCTTCTCCGCATAGCGGGAATACATCCGGAAGAGATCGGCGGCAAAAAGGGCCGCCTCGTCCCCGCCGGTCCCGGCGCGGATTTCGACAATGGTGTTGCGGTTCTCGTTCTCATCCGGAGGCAGGAAGGCGATCTGGACCTTCTGCTCCAGCTCGATCTCTTCCTTCTCCAGCCGTCCGACCTCCTCCTGGCCCATCTGCAGCATCTCGGGATCGGAGCTCTCCTTCACCAGCGCCCGCGCCTCGTCGAGCTCGCGGACGGTCTTTTCCCAGGCGTCGCAGACCGCCAGCGTCTCTTTCAGCCGGGCGTGCTCCCGGGTGATCTGCTGGGCCCGCCCGGCGTTCGCATAGAGATCGGGGCGCGAGAGGTCCTGCTCCAGATCGGCGAAGCGGCGGCGGAGATTGGCGATGTGGGGGCGGAAATCCATGGAAGAGCTGACCTAAAGAACCAAAAACCTCGGCCCGGAAGAATGGGCCCTGAAAACAAAATGGGCGAGGAACTAGTCCTCGCCCATTCAAATAAACTGCGGAAACCGCTAGTTGCGCTGGCGGCCGGTCTGCGAGACGTTGCCGAAGCGGCGGGTGAACTTCTCGACGCGGCCCGCCGTGTCGACGAACTTCTGCTGGCCGGTGTAGAAGGGGTGGCAGGCGGCGCAGATGCCGATGCGGAGATTCTCGCGGGTGGAGCGGGTGTTGTAGGAGGTGCCGCAGGCGCAGACGATGGTCGTGGCCGCGTACTCAGGATGGATGCCGGTTTTCATGGGAGGGAATAACCTACTGAAATCTGGGGCCAGAGCAACTTTATTTTCCCGATTATTCCCGGAAGCGGCTGGCCACCAGGCAGGCGTTGTGGCCGCCGAACCCGAAGGAATTGCTCAGGGCGTGCTCGATCTGGACGGCGCGGGCCTGATGGGGGATATAGTCGAGATCGCAACCTTCGTCCGGCTGGTCGAGATTGATGGTCGGAGGGAGGAGGCCGTGCTCGATCGCCTTCACGCAGACGATCAATTCGATCGCCCCGGCGGCGCCGAGGGTGTGGCCGGTCATCGACTTGCTCGAGCTGATCGGGACCTTGGTCTGGGCGCCGAAGACGTCCTTGATCGCGTTCGTCTCGGAGACGTCGCCCAGCCCCGTCGAGGTGCCGTGGGCGTTGATGTAGCCGATCTGGTCGGTGGTGAGGCCCGCGTGCTTGAGGGCCCCGCGCATCGCCTTGGCGGCGCCCTTCCAATCGGGGGAGGTCATGTGGTAGGCGTCGCAGGTGGTGGCGTAGCCGGTGAGCTCGCCGTAGATGGTCGCGCCGCGCCGCTGGGCGTGCTCCAGATCCTCGATGACGACGATCCCGGCGCCCTCGCCGAGGACGAAGCCGTCCCGATCCTTGTCCCAGGGGCGGGAGGCGCGGGCCGGATCGTCGTTGCGGAGGCTGAGCGCCTTCATCGCGGCAAAGCCGGCGAGTCCCAAGGGGACCACCGCCGCCTCGCTGCCGCCGGCGACCACCACGTCGACCTCGCCGTCGCGGATCAGCCGCCAGCCCTCGCCGATCGACTGAGCCGAAGTGGCGCAGGCCGTGACCACGGCGAAATTGGGGCCGCGAAAGCCGAACTCGATCGCGATCAGCCCCGAGCCCATGTTGCTGATCATCATCGGGATCATGAAGGGCGAGACCCGGTCGGGCCCCTTCGTGATCAGATTGGTGTGCTGGTCCTCCAGCGACTTGAGGCCGCCGATGCCGGAGCCGACGATCGTGGCTACCCGGTCGAGGTCGATCTGGGTGAGATCGAGCTTCGAGTGGGCGACCGCTTCCTTGGCCGCCGCCATGGCGAGCTGGGCGTAGCGGTCGGCGCGGCGGGCGTCCTTCGGGTTCTTGAAATGGGCGTTGGGGACGAAGTCCTTCACCTCGCCCGCGATCCGGCAGTCATAGCCGGTGGTGTCGAGGAGGGTGACCGCGGCGATGCCGCTGCGGCCCGCGACGGTGTTCTCCCAGAACGAGGCTACATTGTTCCCGTTCGGGGTGAGGGCACCCATTCCCGTGATGACCACGCGGCGTTGGCTCATGAACTTGTCGGTTGGAAGGAAAGTTGGAAAAGAGGGTGGGAAAAAAAGGGGGCACCCATGACGGGTGCCCCCCTGGAAAACCTCGGCGGAATCCTATTCCTCGACCTTGTCTTCGATATAGCGGATGACGTCGCCGACGGTCTGGAGCTTTTCGGCATCCTCGTCGGGGACTTCGACGTTGAATTCTTCCTCGAACGCCATCACCAGCTCGACGGTGTCGAGCGAGTCCGCGCCGAGGTCTTCGATGAACTTGGCGGCGGGAGTGACCTGCTCGGGGTTGACGCCGAGTTGTTCGACGATGATTTCTTTGACGCGATCTTCAATTGATTTTTCAGCCATATCTGTCTCCTTAAGGTTGAGGGTAGTTAGGAACGCCGTGTCTGTTTGGCAACTAAAATTTTTATACTTTTTACATCACCATTCCGCCATCGACGACGATCGTCTGTCCGGTGATGTAACTGGAGTGTGGGCCAGCCAGGAAAAGGACCGCCTGCGCGATCTCGTCGGGTTGCCCCAGGCGTCCCAGCGGAACCTGCTGCAGTACCTTTTCCTTTATCTCAGCGGAAAGCACTCCGGTCATGTCGGTCTCAATAAAGCCCGGGCAGACCGCATTGCAAGTCACGGCGCGCGAGGCGAACTCCCGCGCCACCGACTTGGTGAAGCCGATCAGCCCGGCCTTGGAGGCGGCGTAGTTCGCCTGCCCCGCATTGCCCGTCAGGCCGACGACCGACGAAATATTGATGATCCGTCCGGCGCGCTGCCGGAGCATCTGGCGGGTCACCGCCTTGGTCCAGTTGAAGGCGCCCTTCAGGTTGGTCTGGAGGACGAAGTCCCAATCCTCGACGCTCATCCGCATCAGCAGGGTGTCGCGGGTCACCCCGGCGTTGTTCACCAGGACGTCGAAGGTCTCGAACTGCTCGCCGATCTGCTTGGCCACCGTATCGACGGCGGCGAAGTCGGCTACGTCGACGGCATAGCCGTATGCCTTGCGGCCCAGCGCCTCGATGGCGGCGACGGTCTCCTTGACCGAGTCGAGCGAGCGGCTGACGCAGGCGACGTTGGCGCCGGCCTCGGCGAGCTTCAGGGCGATGGCCCGGCCGATTCCCCGGCTGGCGCCGGTGACGATGGCGTTCTTATTGGTTAAGGGCATGGGAGTGTTCCTTGAAGTTTTCGAGGGTCGAAATGGAAATGCAGACGGCGGCGGGATCGATTCGCTTGAGGAACCCGGCGAGGACGCCGCCGGGGCCGAACTCGACGAACTGGGTGATCCCCTGGGCCAGCAGGCCGCGCAGGTCGGCCTCCCAGCGGACGCTGCCGGTGATCTGGCTGGCCAGGAGGGTGCGGATCTCCGCCGGGTCCTCGGAGGCGGCGCCGCTGAAATTGGCGTAGACGGGGACGGCGGGTTTTTGGAATGAGGCGGCAGCCAGCTCCGGTTCCATCGCCTTCTCGGCGGAGGCCATCAGGCGGGAGTGATAGGCTCCGGCGACGTTGAGGGGCAGCGCCCGGCGGACGCCCTTTTCCTTGGCCACCTGCTGGGCGGTGGGAATGGCCGTCTTCGGGCCGGAAAGGACGATCTGGCCGGGACAGTTGAAATTGGCGACGTCAAGCCCGGAGGCGGCGGCGATCTCCCCGGCGACCTTATCGTCGGCTCCCAGGAGCGCGATCATGCCGCCCTCGGTGGCGCGGCAGGCCTCCTGCATCAGGGCGCCCCGGCGGTGAACCAGCTTCAGGCCAGTCTCAAAATCGAAGGTTCCGGCGGCCGCATGGGCGGTGTATTCGCCCAGCGAGAGTCCGGCGGTCGCCTCGAAATGGAAGCCGGGGATCTCCTTCCGCGCGAGCGTCAGCAGGGCGTAGCCATGGACGTAGAGCGCGGGCTGGCAGACATCGGTATCGGTCAGCCGCTCTTCCGGCCCCTCGAAGCAGACCTTGCTGAACGGAAAGCCGAGCAGCTCATCGGCGCGGGCGTAGAGGGCCGCGATCTCGGGGAGTTCCCAGAGATCCCGTCCCATGCCGACATGCTGGGCTCCCTGGCCGCTGAAAAGAAGGGCGCGTTTCATGAATGAAGGGGAAGTTAATCAGCTGGGCGGCGGGTAAAGGCAAGCTTTTTTTGGGACGCCGAAGAGCGGCAGCCCGCTTCCGCTTAACCTTCGACCGCAGTGCGCAGCAACTCCGCCTGCCATCCGCACCACCGATTCTCCGTCACCAGGCGGGTCAGCGCGGCGGTGCCGTCCTGGGCCAAGGCGTAGAGGACTGCCTTCGAGGCGATCAGTGAGGGATCGAGATCGAGCTGCGCGGCCAGGCCGTCCCGGCTCTTCTTGATCTGTTCGACCCGGCGGTCGACCGAGGAATCCCGGCGCGGGCGGGGACCGGGCGGCGGGAGTGGCGTCGGCTGTTCGATCCGGCCCCGGTTGAGCGCGTCCTGGAGCCGGAGCATCCGCGCCCCCCGGCAGTTGGAGGGGATCATGTAATTGGGGACATGCTCGTCGTTCCGATTGGAATCGACCCACTGGCTGATCTCGAGCAGGCGGTCGTTGGAGAGGATCTTGAAGGTGGGCACGTCCCTTTCCTTGGCCTCCCGGTCGCGCCAATGCCAGAGTTCCCGCAGGATCGGCAGGGCCGAGTAATCGAGCTTGTTCGAGCCGTTGATTCGCCAGATCTCGTCGGGATCGATCTCCTTGAGGACCTTGCTGGTCCGGACCACCCGGGCCGACGATTCCCGGTGCCACTCGGTGCGGCCCAGCTCGGCCAGGCGGGCGGAGAGCCGTTCGCGGATGCCGTCGAGGTAGGTCACGTCCTGCGCCGCGTAGTCGAGCATGGTCGGGGTGAGGGGACGGGCGGACCAATCCTCCTTTTGGCTTGCCTTGCTCAGCTTCACCCCGAAGAAATGTTCGACCAACCCGGCATAGCCGATCGCCTTTAGCCCGCACAACTGGGCCCCCAGCATCGTATCGAAGACCTCCGCCGGCTCCGGCGCGCCGATCCGCCGCATCAGCCGGAGGTCGAAATCGGCCCCGTGCAGGATCCAGGGCGAGGCCGCCGCGATTTCCCAGAACGGTCCCAGGTCGGAAAGCGCGAAGGGATCGATCAGGAAGGTCTCCTCCCCCTGGCGGACGGAGACCAGGCAGACGCTCTCCTTATAGTGGTGAAGGCTGTCGGCCTCGGTGTCGATGGCGAGCCAGAGCCCCTTCTTCAGAGTGGAAACCTGCTTTTCCAGGGCGGCGGGAGAGTCGATCCAGGCGGCGGCAGACATGGGGGGCGAAAATTTTTAGTTTATTCCGGGAAGACCGGAGCTAAGGTTTATGGGATGAGTTTCTTGCCAGACGTCAGCGCCCGTTCCGGGAGCGTATCCTTTTCCAACGATGAAACCAAGCGGTATGGCCGCCATCTCATCATGCCCGAGTTCACCCTGGCGGGGCAGCAGAAGCTGAAGGCGGCCCGCGTCCTCACGATCGGCACCGGCGGCCTCGGCTCTCCCCTGCTCGCCTACCTGGCGGCGGCGGGGGTCGGCAAGATCGGCCTGGTCGATTACGATACCGTCGATTATTCGAACCTCCATCGCCAGATCATTCACAAAACCCGCAATGTGGGAAAGCCCAAGATCACCTCGGCGATCGAAACCTTGAAGGAGATCAACCCCTACGTCGAGGTCGAGCCCTTCGAAACCTCCTTCCGTTCCGATAACGCCCTGGAGATCATCAAGGACTACGACATCGTCGTCGACGGCACCGACAACTTCCCCACCCGCTACCTGGTGAACGACGCCTGCGTCCTCACCGGCAAGCCGAACGTCTACGGCAGCATCTTCCGCTTCGACGGCCAAGCCAGCGTCTTCTGGGGGCAGAAGGGGCCCTGCTACCGCTGCCTCTACCCTGAGCCGCCCGAGCCCGGCATGGTCCCCAGCTGCGCCGAAGGCGGCGTCCTCGGCGTCCTCCCCGGCATTATCGGCGTCATCCAGGCGATCGAGACGGTGAAGCTGATCGTCGGCTTCGGCGATCTCCTCATCGGCAGACTCCTCCTCTTCGACGCCCTCAAGATGAAGTTCCGCGAGCTCAAGCTCCGCAAGGACCCCAAGTGCCCGATCTGCGGCCCCAACCCCTCGATCAAGGAACTGATCGACTACGACCAGTTCTGCGGCATCCAACCGATCCAACCCGTGCAAACCAACGGCATCCCCGAAATCAGCGTTCGCGAGCTCAAGCAGGCCCTCGATGAAAAGCGGGACTTCGACCTGATCGACGTCCGCGAGCCCCAGGAATGGGAGATCAGCCGGATCCCCGGTGCCAAGCTCATCCCCCTCGGCGACCTGCCGAAGCGGATTCACGAGCTCGACAGCTCCCGCGAGATCTATCTCCAATGCAAGGTCGGCGGACGGAGCGCCAAGGCGGCGAAGTTCCTTCATGATTCCGGCTTCCGCAAGATCAAGAACGTCGCGGGAGGCATCGACGCCTGGAGCCATGAAATCGATCCCTCCATGCCGACCTATTAGGCGGCGAGGGGAGGGGCGTTTCATCGCGGTCCTCTCCCGGGCGCAGGCTGAGGAATCGACTGAAACCGATGTTCAGGTTGAGAGCAAGGTCGAGGAAGCCTTCGCCCGCGTCTGGAACGTCCTGGTCTGGAACGATCCGATCAACACCATGTCCTACGTCACCTTCGTCTTCCAGAAGGTGTTGAAGATGGACAAGGCCACCGCCGAACGCCACATGCTCGAAGTCCATCACAAGGGCAAGAGCATCGTCGCGGGCGAGAACCGGGAAAAGGCCGAGTTCTTCGTCCACCAGCTGCAGGCATTCGGCCTGCAGGCCACCATGGAGCGGGCATGAAGGCGGCCTGGAACGGGGGCGAGGAGAGCGAGGGAGGCGAGGGGGCGCTGGTCCTTGATTTCGAGGGGGCCGAGAAGGAGATCCTCTTCCTCTCCCTCACCGAGATCCAGGAGCACTATGAGGCCGACTTCGAGCAGCTCCCCGCAGCGTTGAAGAAATATTGGTCCGGCACCCTCAGCGCCTCGGCCGATCCCGAGCTGGCCGAGGCCGCCGAAGACCTCAAGGAAACCCGCCTCGCCTGGCGCTCCGACCGCCTCAAGGCGCTCGACCGCTGGCTGGCCAGCGACGGCATCCTCGCCGACCCCGACAGCCACCGCCTCCGGCTGGACTCCGACGAGATCGACCTCTTCTTGGCCATCCTCAACGACCGCCGGCTCACCCTGGCGGCCCTCCATGGCTTCGATGACCCCGTCATGGAGGTCAATCCCGCCTCCATCGAGGACAACGACCGGCAGCGCGCCCTCTGGGAGGTTCATTTTCTCGCCTTCGTGATGGAGCATTGCCTGCAGGGTCTGCAGGGCGAGGAAGAGTAGGCGATCCGCTCCCGGCAGGGTGTCCGGTTTGCGCTTCCCCGTTTTTGGGCGATGCTCTCCCCCATGAACCAAGCCAAAGATCTGACCAAGGAAGCGCCGCGCAGCCCCCGGACCCGTATCGGAAAATATATCATCCTGGCCCGCGCGATCGACAAGGGACGGGCGCTGCTGGCCGGCACCCCCGGCGACTATCATTTCGATTGCCCGCTCGACAATATGCTCTTCGGCTTCAAGGGAGTGAAGGGGGAAGAGGTGCGACAGAAGCTCGCGGCGGGCGCCTCCGATCAGGAAGTGGCGGCCTGGATCGACTCTCAAGGTCTCTCCAAGACCCCGGAAGAAATCAAAGCCTGGGCCGACGGCATCGAGAACAGTTCCCCTTACCAGAATCCCGAAAAGAAAGAGTGGTTTTCCGGCGAGTGCGCCAAGCTCGGCCTCGATCCGGCCAAGACCTCCCTTTTCGATTGGCTCGAAGCCGACGACAAGGCCAGCTACGCCTAGGCTGAAAGCCCGGTTCCGTCAGAGCCGGCCTGCAAAGGCCGGTTCTTGACGACCTCGGCCTTTCCGCCCATGCTTCCCGTCCCGTTGATCGACTCGTACTCGTGCCAGTCGCTCACGCGGCACGCCGCTTTAGCTCAGGGGTAGAGCAACGCTTTCGTAAAGCGTGGGTCGTCGGTTCAAATCCGACAAGCGGCTCCCCTCTTTTTAAGAGGAAATCCCTTATCTCCAAATGCTTTGCGCCTTAGCGGGCGTTACGACAGGGAGCTTCAGAACGCACAAGGATCGTTAAGAAACGAAAAATGGCAGCTGTTGCTGTGCTCGGTCTTTTACTGGCTGGAGTAAGCCATGGCGAGGTTCGGGGTATCGATTAATTGCAATTATCAATACACATCACATGCTGGTTATTAATGAATGCTGAATTGAATCAAAAGAGAAAGGTCCCAGTTCACTCACTTTATATCGGGGGATTTCTAATATTTATCATCATTGTCTTGCTCACAAAAGATTTCGGACGCGTTCAAGATTTTGCGAGCTTACTCTCGTTTGCCTTAACTCTATCTTCCCTGATCCTGTCGTTGATAGCTATCGTCTATGCCATTGTTTCAAATGGGGGTTTGCAAGGTACGGTGGATCGACTGCACGATGCTTCAAATGAAATAAAAGAGGCCAGCATTTCGATCATTTCCGCAGCCAAAGAATTAGAGACGGAAATCTCTTCAATTAGGGAGCCTGTAGTGGCTAGCCACGCATTACTCCAGGATATGAACAAGAAGGCCAACAACCAGCTTGTTACTCCTTCCACACAATCGGGTAGTGCAAATGGTCTCAGTAGCCCTGCCAGATTTTTGGACGTTTCCTCCGATCTTGGCTTATTGACGCTGTTGGCTCTTGAAATTTCCTATAGCAAGAAGCGTGATCTTAATTTGAATGAGCTATGTAAATTTGCGGATCTGGATTTCTCTTATTGTTATGGCTTCTTTATATCAACTACAGCTAGCGGTTGGATTTGGTTTGAGCCAAATGACGATTCGACAGTTTTTAAGATCAAAAGCTTTAATGAAAATCTTAAGAACGAGCTGAATAAAAGCATTTTGAATCGTAGAGAAACTCGAAATGAGATTCTCAAAAAAATGATGGATGAGCAGGTTGCTAAAATTCATGATTATTTAAAAGATCTCTAGGTAACTTAGGCCGAGGTCGCGGTTGTGGCTTCGCCGTTTGGTGCTAATATACCCCATGCCTGAAGCTATTTCGCAGGAAGCAAAGCAGTACGATTTGGTGGTGATTGGTGGGGGACCGGCGGGGGTTGCGGCCGCAGATGCGGCCGCCGATCTTCATAAGAGCGTTGCCCTGATCGATAGCCATCGCGAGTTGGGCGGGGCGGGGATCAATACGGGGACGGTTCCGAGCAAGACCTTACGCGAGACGGCCCTGGCCTTGTCCGGGATCAAGTCGCGGGCCCTTTACGGCGTCGATCTTTCGATCCGTCGGGAGGTGACCGTCCCTGATTTCCTCCGGCACGAGCTTTCGGTCAAATCGGGTTTCAATACCCTCATCTCGAAGCGGCTCCAGGACGAGCAGGCCGATATCTACTTTGGACAGGGCGTCTTCATCGATCCCCACACCCTCCGCGTCCAGCCTCAGGACGGCGGGGAGAGCATTCTCCTGCGCGGCGAGAACGTCCTCATCGCCACGGGCTCCTCGCCGGTCCGGCCTCCGCTTTTCCCCTTTGGAACGGCCGAAGTATATGATTCCGATTCCATCCTGAAGCTCAACCGCATCCCCAAACGGATGGCTGCGATCGGCGCCGGAGTGATCGGCAGCGAATACGGCTGCACCTTCGCGGCCTTGGGGGCCGAAGTCCATATCATCGACGGGCGCGACACATTGCTCCCCTTCCTCGACGGCGAGGTCTCGAGGGCCCTGGCCTCGGCACTGGAAGGGACCGGCATCCGCTTCCATTGGAAGGAATCGGTCAAGGAATGCGTGGCTGGAGCCTCGGGGGGGCTTACGCTCCTGCTTTCTTCCGGGGCCAAGCTCGAGGTCGATGCCGTCCTGGTGGCGGCGGGGCGTAAGAGCAATACCGACAATCTGGGCTTGGAAGTGGCCGGGGTGGCCACCGAGAAGCGGGGCCTCATTCCGGTCGATGAAAACTATCGGACGAAGGTAGAGCACATCTACGCGGCGGGCGACGTGATCGGCTTTCCCGCCCTGGCCTCGACCAGCATGGCGCAGGCGCGCCAGGCCGTGCAGCACATGTTCGGCGTAAAGACCGGCCATCTCTCCTCCCTCCTGCCGAACGGGATCTACACCATCCCGGAGGTCAGCATGGTGGGGGAGACCGAGGAATCGCTCCAGAAGCAGGGCATCGATTATGTGGTCGGACGCGGCTGGTATGACAAGAACGCCCGGGGCCGGATCATCGGGGACAGCACCGGCTTCCTCAAGCTGATCTTCCGCCGGGACGGGATGAAGCTGGTCGGAGTCCACGTCATGGGGGAACTGGCCACCGAGATCGTCCACATCGGCCTGATGGCGATGCTTTCGGACCGGACAGCCGACATCTTCATCGACGCCTGCTTCAACATTCCCACCCTGAGCATGCTCTACAAGACTGCAGCCCTGGACGCCTTGAAGAACGCCGCCGTCCCGGTCCCCGCGTGATCGGTTAAGGCGCGGGATTGGCCGGGGCATCCCCGGTCCCGCCGGTCGCGCTGTCGAGGGGAACGATCGTCAGGATGACGCCCTTGGTGGGCTCGTCGTTCTGCTCGATCAGGACGAGCACGGTGTAGGGGCCTGGTTGGCCCTTCGGCTTGGCGCGGAAGCCGTAGGGAAGGATGCGGTCCCCTTCCGGCTTATTGAAGGTGCGGCCTCCCTCGCGGGCCCAGCCGATATCTTCGATGTCGAGGGTCTTGTTGATGAACTCGAGCAGCGCCGGGTTCTGCTTGAGGAAGGGGGTGGCGTCCTCGAGGAAGCCGACGCTGCTGCCGGTACCGGCCCGGGCGCTTTCCCACGGCACTACCGCCGCCGCCAGGAACACCAACGGCACGAGGGCCAGGGAACGGAGGCGGGGCGGTAGGGTCATGTGGCGAATGATCGCTTGAACCTCAGCGTTTGAGGATTTGCCGGAGGACGTAGGGGAGGATGCCGCCGTGCTGGTAGTAATCGACCTCGATGTCGGTGTCGATCCGGCAGACCACCGGCACCTTTTCCACAGTGCCGTTGGCGCGGGTGATCTCGAGGGTGAGCTTCTGGCGGGGCTTCACCGCGTTGCTCAGGCCGAGGAGGCTGAAGGTCTCGGTGCCGTCGAGCTTGAGGGTCTTCACGCTGGTCCCTTCCTCGAAGCAGCAGGGGAGGACGCCCATGCCGACCAGGTTGCTGCGATGGATGCGCTCGAAGCTCTCGGTGATCACCGCCTTGACGCCGAGGAGGCGGGTTCCTTTCGCCGCCCAGTCGCGCGAGCTGCCGGTGCCGTATTCCTGGCCCGCCAGGATGACGAGCGGGATGCCCGCCGCCTGGTATTTGACCGCCGCGTCGTAGATCGCGAGGACCTCGCCGTCCGGCTGGTGCTTGGTCACGCCACCCTCGACGCCCGGGACCATCAGGTTCTTGATCCGGACGTTAGCGAAGGTGCCGCGGGTCATCACCTGGTCGTTGCCGCGGCGCGCGCCGTAGCTGTTGAAGTCCTCCTGCGTCACGCCGTGCTCCAGCAGGTAGACCCCGGCGGGCGAGCTCTTCTTGATGTTGCCGGCGGGCGAGATGTGGTCGGTCGTCACCGAGTCGCCGAAGATGCCGAGCGGCCGGGCGCCGACGATGTCGGTGATGTTGCCGCCCTCGAGCTGGAAGTCCTGGAAGAAGGGCGGATGCTGGATGTAGGTGCTCTTCTCGTTCCAGGCATAGGTGTCGCCGATGCTGCCGGGGATCTCGTTCCAGGCCGGGTTCTGCTCGGCGAAGTCCTTGTAGAGGCGGCGGTAGGACTCGGGGAGGATCGAGGTGCGGATCGCGTCGCGGACCTCGGCCAGGGTCGGCCAGATATCCTTGAGGAAGACCGGCTGGCCGTCCTTGCCGGTGCCGAGCGCCTCGGTGGTCAGGTTGATGTCGATCCGGCCCGCCAGCGCGAAGGCGACGACCAGCGGGGGCGACATCAGGAAGTTGGCACGGATGTTCTGGTGGACGCGGGCCTCGAAATTCCGGTTGCCGGAGAGGACGCTCGCCGCCACCAAGTCGTTCTTCACGATCGCTTCCTCGATCGGGCCGTCGAGCGGGCCCGAGTTGCCGATGCAGGTGGTGCAGCCGTATCCGACGGTCTGGAAGCCGAGCTGATCGAGATAGGGGGTCAGCCCCGCCTTGTTGAAGTAATCGGTGACGATCCGGCTGCCGGGGGCGAGCGAGGTCTTCACCGCCGGATTGACGGTAAGGCCCTTCTCGACCGCCTTCTTGGCCAGGAGACCCGCCGCCAGCATGACCGAGGGGTTGCTGGTGTTGGTGCAGCTGGTGATCGCGGCGATCAGGACGCTGCCGTTGCCGACCTGGGCGGTGGTGCCCTTCGGATGATGGCCATTGAGCGCGACGGTGGTGCGGAACTGGAGGTCTTCCGCCTTCTTGCCGAAGCCGTTTTCGGCCACCGGCTTCGAGAACGAGGTGGTGAAGTTGTTCTTGAGGTCGGGGAGCGAGACCCGGTCCTGGGGCCGCTTCGGGCCCGCCACGCTCGGCTTGACGTCGCCGAGGTCGAGGTCGAGATCGCTGCTGTAGACGATGCCGTCGGCCTTGGTGGGGATGCCGAAGAGGTTCTGCGCCTTATAATAGCTCTCGAAGAGGGAGACCTGCTCCTCGGTCCGGCCGGTGGCGCGGAGATATTGGACCGATTCCGCGTCGATCGGGAAGTAGCCCATGGTCGCGCCGTACTCGGGCGCCATGTTGGCGATGGTGGCGCGGTCGGGGAGAGGGAGCGAGGCGGCGCCGGGGCCGTAGAACTCGACGAACTTGCCGACCACCTTGAACTTGCGAAGCATCTCGGTGACGTGGAGCGCGAGGTCGGTCGCGGTCACGCCCTCGCGGAGCGCGCCGGTCATGTGGACGCCGACGACTTCCGGGGTGAGGAAATAGACCGGCTGGCCGAGCATGCCCGCCTCCGCCTCGATCCCGCCGACGCCCCAACCGACGATGCCGAGGCCGTTGATCATGGTGGTGTGGGAATCGGTCCCGACCAGCGAGTCGGGATAGAGCATGGTGTCGGCGCCCTTGCCGAGCGAGAAGACGCCCTTGGCGAGGTATTCGAGATTCACCTGGTGGACGATGCCGATGCCGGGCGGGACCACCTTGAAGGTCTCGAAGGCCTGCTGGCCCCACTTGAGGAATTCATAGCGCTCGCGGTTGCGGATGAACTCGATCTGGAGATTCTGGGCGAAGGCCTGGGCGCTGCCGGAGAAATCGACCTGCACCGAGTGGTCGACGACGAGGTCGACGGGGACGAGCGGCTCGATCAGCTTCGGGTCGCGGTGGAGCTTGGCCACGGCGGAGCGCATCGCCGCGAGATCGACCAGCAGCGGGACGCCGGTGAAGTCCTGCAGGACGATGCGGGCGACCACGAAGGGGATCTCGACGAGTTCGGGAGACTTGGCCTTCCAGTTGGAGAGGACGCGGACGTCGTTTTCGCTGACCCGCTTGTCGTCGAAATTGCGGAGCACCGATTCGAGGACGATGCGGATGCTGACCGGCAGCTTGGAGATCGGGCCGACCCCTGCTTTTTCCAGCGCGGGGAGCGAATAGTAATGAGCGGGTCCCGAGGGAGTCTCAAGGGTTTTCAGGGTGTCGAAGAGGGAATGCGGGGATTGGCTCATTGCTGGATGTGGATATGATTTGGAAAAATTTATTAAAGAGAGCGGGGTGTTTTTTGACAATCCCTGTTTGCAATCGGGTAGAGAATTTAGTACCGTTTTTGCAGGGTAGCGGACCGCTGCCGGCGATGGGGAAAGTGAGGGAAGGTTGGCACGGTTCAGGCTTCGTATCTCAACCAAAGGAGATCGTTCAAGCATGAAAAGTCCTAGTCTGCTCAGTGAATCGAGTTCCAAGTCCAAGAATCCTTTCCGCGCCGCGGAAAGCCGCAACGACAAACCCCATCAACACCGTTACGAACGGCGCAAGGTCCGTCAGTTCCTCCGCGGGGCCGACTGGTCTGGCGACGACGGGAGTTGACCTTTCTCTCCCGCGGGATCGACAGCGCTCCTGGCCTTTCCTGGCCCATTGATCCAGGTCCGTAATCCAGGTCTGACATCGTCCTCCCCGCATCCCCTCTGATAGTTTTCCGGTAGACTGTTCGATGGATTGACGCCGTCCCCCTCGTCGGCAAAGTTCCGACAAGGCATGACGACCGCTCTCCACTGGTTCCGCCGCGATCTGCGGATGGCCGACAACCTCGGCCTGCACGCCGCCGCCCGGGACCATGAACGCGTCTACGGCTTCTATCTCTTCGAGGACCGCGCCCTGCGCGACCCCGCCATGGGGGCGCCCCGGCTCGCTTTCCTCCTCGACTCGCTCGATTCGCTCCGGCGCAATCTGGCCGAGCGGGGCGGGCAGCTTCTCTGGGGCCGGGGCGAGGCCGTCGAGGAATTGTTGCGGATCGTCGCGCTGACCGGCGCGCGGGCCGTCACTTGTAATTTCGACGGCGAGCCCGAGGGCCACGCCCGCGACCTGCAAGTGCGTCGCGCTCTCCAGTCCCGGGGCATCCCCCTGCGGGCCTGGAAGGACGATGTGCTTCACGACGCCCGTGAAGCGCTGAAGGCCGACGGCACGCCCTACGTCGTTTTCACTCCCTACGCGAAAGCGTGGCGCGCTTTGCCCAAGGCCGCGCCGGTCCCCGCGCCCCGCCTGCAGCCGGTCCCGGTTCTGCCGCAGCCGCCGCTGCCGACGCTGGCCGAGCTCGGCTTCCATTCGGAGGCGGAGATTCCCCGGGGAGGGGAGCGGGCGGGGCGCGACCGTCTGGCCGAATTCCTCGCCGAACCGATCCACCATTACAAGGACCGGCGCGATCTCCCGGCGATCGACGGGACCTCGCGGCTCTCGCCCCATCTTGCCGTCGGCACCCTCTCTCCCCGCACCGTCTATGCGAAGGCGGTCGCGGCGATCGAGAAAGCGCCCCAAGCGTCGCCATCCCGTCTCCAGGGAGAGACCTACATCACCGAGCTGATCTGGCGCGAGTTCTACCGGCAGATCCTCTGGAAATTCCCCCACGTCCAGCACGGCGCCTTCAAGCCTGCCTATGCCGCCCTCGCTTGGGAAAACAACCAGGACTACTTCGCCGCTTGGTGCCAGGGCCGGACCGGCTTCCCCATTGTCGATGCCGCCATGCGCCAGCTCAACCGGACCGGCTGGATGCACAACCGGCTCCGGATGATCGCCGCCAGTTTCCTCACCAAGGATTTGCTGGTCGATTGGCAATGGGGCGAGCGCTACTTCATGCAGCGGCTGGCCGACGCCGACCTCGCCTCCAACAACGGCGGCTGGCAGTGGAGCGCCAGCACCGGGACCGACGCCCAGCCCTACTTCCGCATCTTCAATCCCAATCGGCAGGCGGAGCGCTATGACCCCGAGGGCCATTTCATCGCGAAATACGTCCCGGAGGCCGAAAGCCTCGCCTACCGCCCCGTGGTGGAGCACGATCGGCAGCGGTTGAAGGCGCTGGCGTTGTTCAAGCGGCTCTGAATTTGTTTAAAACCGGTCCAGCTTCCAGCCGGTCGTTTCTCCTAAAAATACTTTCCTCCCCCCCGCCCTTTAGGGTTAGATATCATCCCCCATGACTTCCGCTCAGCTTCGCAACAGCTTCCTCGAGTTTTTCCGCGAAAAAGAACACTCGATCGTCACCTCCTCCAGCTTGTTGCCCGATTCGCCCAATCTCCTCTTCACCAACGCGGGGATGAACCAGTTCGTCCCGATCTTCCTCGGCAAGGCGGCCTGCCCCTACGCCCCGCCCCGCGCCGCCGACACCCAGAAGTGCATCCGGGCGGGCGGCAAGCATAACGACCTCGAGGACGTCGGTCTCGATACCTACCACCACACCTTCTTCGAGATGTTGGGGAACTGGTCGTTCGGCGACTACTTCAAGACCGAGGCGATCACCTGGGCCTGGGAGCTGCTGGTCGAGCGGTGGAAATTCCCGGCGGAACGGCTCTACGCCACCGTCTACCGCCCCGCCGACGGCGATCCGGCCGAATTCGACCAGGAAGCCTACGATCTCTGGACCGAGATATTTAAGGCCTACGGCCTCGACCCGGCGAAGCACATCGTCTACGGCAACCGCAAGGACAACTTCTGGATGATGGGCGAGACCGGCCCCTGCGGCCCGTGCTCGGAGATCCACGTCGACCTCACCCCGGCGGGCAACACCGGGGGCAGCCTGGTCAACAAGGGCGACTCCCGCTGCATCGAGATCTGGAACCTCGTCTTCATCCAGTATAACGCCAACCAGGACGGCACCTTCACCCCGCTGCCCGCCCGCCACGTCGATACCGGCATGGGCTTCGAGCGGGTTGCCTCGGTGATGCAGTGCACCGAGAACTTCAAGCACTTCAACCCGGCGAAGATCTCCAACTACGGGACCGACGTCTTCCGCCCCTATTTCACCGAGCTGGAGAGGCGTTCCGGCAAGCGCTACGGTTCGACGCTCCCCGCCGCCGGGACCTCCGGCGCCACCGAGGGCGAGCGGATCGACATCGCCTTCCGCGTCATCGCCGACCACATCCGCACCCTCACCTTCGCGATCGCCGACGGCATCGTCCCCAGCAACGAGGGGCGCGGCTACGTCCTGCGCCGCATCCTCCGCCGCGCGGTCCGCTACGGGCGGCTGCTCGGCTTCTACCAGCCTTTCCTCCACGAGCTCGTCGCCACCGTCGGCCAGACCATGGGCTCGGTCTTCTCCGCCGTCGATCGGCAGGGGGAACATGTCGGCCGGATCATCCGGGGCGAGGAGGAGAGCTTCATCAAGACCATCGACCGAGGTCTCGATCTCTTCGAGGACGTGGTGGCGGGCGTCGCCGGCCGGGGGGAAAAGACGATCCCCGGCGCCGATGTCTTCAAGCTCTACGATACCTACGGCTTCCCCCTCGACCTGACCGAGCTGATGGCCCGCGAGCGCGGCCTGGGCGTCGACGCCCCCGGTTTCGAATCGCTGATGGAGGAGCAGCGCGCCCGCTCCCAGGCGGCGCAGAAGCGGGAGATCATCTCGGTCGATACGATCGGCACCGATCTCCCCGCCACCGTCTTCGTGGGGTATGACACCCTCGAAACGCTCGCCCGCGTCATCCGGGTGGAGGAATCGTATCTGGTGGTCGACCAGAGCCCGTTCTACGCCGAGATGGGCGGCCAGATGGGCGACAGCGGCGAGCTCCTGATCGGCGACGTTCCCGTCCCGATCGAGAACACCACCAAGGTTGCGGGCGGCGCCTTCATCCATAAGCTGGGCGAGCTTGCCGTGCTCCAGCCGGGCGTGCAGATCGGCCTGCGGGTCGATGCGACCCGGCGCGAGCGGATCTCGATCCATCACTCCGCCACCCACCTTCTCCATTGGGCCCTGCGGCAGGTCCTGGGAGAGGGAGTCGCCCAAAAGGGCTCGCTGGTCGGCCCCGACCGGCTCCGCTTCGATTTCTCCCATCCCAGCCCCCTGAGCGGCGAGCAGCTGGCCGCGATCCAGGCCTTGATGGTCGAGAAGGTCGCCGCCAACGATCCGATCGTCACCCAGGAGCGCCCTTACGAGGAAGTGAAGGGAGACCCCTCGATCCTCCAATTTTTCAGCGATAAATACGGCGATACTGTCCGGGTCGTCGAGATGGGCGATTACTCGAAGGAACTCTGCGGCGGCACCCATGTCGGCGGGACCGCCCAGCTCGGGTTCGTCAAGGTGATCCTGGAGAGCGGCATCGCCGCCGGGGTCCGCCGGATCGAGGCCGTCGCAGGGGAAGCCCTCACCGACCACGTCTACAACGAGCTGCCGAAACAGGACGAGAAATGGGCTCTCCTCGTCGCCAAGAAGGCCGATCTCCAGCCGCTCCCCGCCTTCGTCCCCCAGGTCGATCCGCACGATAACTGGCGGCAGCTCCTCGGCCGCCAGGAAATGCTCACCCTCCTCGACGCCGAGGCGCGGCAATGGGAAAAGCAGGAGGCGGCCCGGGTCTCCGCCGCCCTCCAGCAGGAGGCCGAGTCCCAGGCCTTCGTATTTATTGCCGGGTCGAAGGAGCACAACGGCATCCAGGTCATCATCGAGGACCTCGGCTGCCGTCCGCCCGACTTCCTGAACCATCTCGTCGAGGCCGTCAAGAAGCGGTGGACCGGCGTCATTATCTTCGCCTCGAATTTCGAGGGGAAGGCCGCCCTGGCGGTGAATGTCTCGGAGGAATACCGCCAGATGTTCAACGCCGCCAACATTCTTCAGGAACTCCTCCCCTTCATCAAGGGCAAGGGCGGCGGCAAGCCCTCCTTCGCCCGGGGAGCCGGGGACGCGCCCGATCAGATTCCCGCCGCGCTGAAGCGGGCGTCGCAGATGTTCTGAGGTCTCGTCCTCACACCCAATAGCTCCATCCGCCCCACCGGCCCCATGAAAGTCCCTCTCAAGAAACGCACTCCCGCCCCTGCGAAAGCCGCCAGGAATTCCAAGAACCCCGGCGATTCCAAGGGCTACGGGATCGATCCGATCCCGGCGATCCTCGCCGATCTCCGCAAGGGGAAGATGGTCATCGTCACCGACGACGCCCAGCGCGAGAACGAGGGCGACCTGGTGATGGCCGCCAGCAAGGCCCAGACCAGCGACGTCAACTTCATGGCCCGCTACGGGCGCGGCCTGATCTGCGTGCCGATCACCCCGGCCCGCGCCATCCAACTCGGCCTGCAGCGGATGGTCCTCGACAACCGGGAGAGCCTTCGCACCGATTTCACCGTCACCGTCGATGCCGCCAAGGGGGTCACCACCGGGATCAGCGCCGCCGACCGGGCGCGCACCATCGCCCTCCTCGCCGATCCGAAGGCCAAACCGCTCGACCTCGTCCAGCCCGGCCACGTCTTCCCCCTCCAGGCCAAGCCGGGCGGCGTCCTCCAGCGGGCCGGCCACACCGAGGCGGCGATCGACCTCGTCGAGCTGGCGGGCCTCGATCCCTCCGCCGTCATCTGCGAGATCCTCAACGAGGACGGCACGATGGCGCGGATGCCCCAGCTCCAGGCTTTCCGCCGCAAGCATAAGCTCCGCCTCTGCACCATCCAATCGCTCATCGAGTACCGCCGCCGGAGCGAAAAACTCATCGAGCGGGAGCAGAAGATCAAGATGCCGACCGACTACGGCAGCTTCGATCTCTACCTCTACCGCTCCACCTGCGATAGCCAGCACCACCTCGCCCTGGTGCGCGGGCCGATCGACAGCGAGACCCCGGTCCTGGTCCGGGTCCACAGCGAATGCCTGACCGGCGATGTCTTCGGCTCGCGCCGCTGCGATTGCGGCCACCAGCTCCACGATGCCCTCCGCCACATCGACAAGGCGGGGCGCGGCGTCCTGATCTACATGCGGCAGGAGGGCAGGGGCATCGGCCTCGCGGCCAAGATCCATGCCTACAAGCTCCAGGAGCAGGGCCTCGATACCGTCCAGGCCAACCTCAAGCTCGGCTACGGCTCCGACCTCCGCGAATACGGCCTCGGCGCGCAGATCCTCGTCGATCTCGGCGTGAAGAAGATGCGGCTGATGACCAATAATCCCAAGAAGGTGATCGGCCTCGCGGGCTACGGATTGGAAATCATCGAGCAGGTCCCGATCAAGGTGAAGCCGAACCCCCACAACAAGGCTTACCTCGAGACCAAGCGCCGCAAGATGGGCCATATCCTCTAACTCCCCCTATGGCCTCCACTCCCGTTCGCTTTGCCGCCGTGGTCAGCACCTATCACGCCCAGTACAACGAGGCGATGCTTGCCTCCGCCGCCGAGGTCCTGAAGGAGTATCCCTTCGATGTCGTCCGGGTCCCCGGCGCCTTCGAGATTCCGCTCGCCGTCCAGCGGCTGGCCCGGACCAAGCGCTACGCCGCGATCCTCGCCTTCGGCGTGGTCTGGAATGGCAAGACCCGCCACGCCGAGGAGATCCTCCGCGCCTGCACCGACGCCCTCATGCGGATCTCGCTTGAGAACGATCTCCCCGTTCTTCACGAGATTCTTTCCGTCAGCTCGATTCCCGAAGTCCGCGCCCGCACCATGGGCCGCCTCAATCGCGGGATCGAGGCCGCCAAGGCGGCATTGGGCGTGACCGTGGCCGCGCCTGCCATCACCGAGACCGGGAAATTTAAAAGTAGGCAACGGGGCAAACGGGCCTAAGATTTTGTCATGTCGTTGCGTCGCATCGGCCGCGAGTGCGCGGTCCAATTCCTTTACCAGTACAATATCGACGAGGCCAAGAACCTCGACGAGGCCCTCGGCTTCTTTTGGCCGCTGCGCGAGATCACCGACCAGACCCGGGAATTCGCCGACGTCATGATCAAGGGGACCCTCGCCCATCTCCCCGCCATCGACGAGAAGATCAAGGCCTACGCCGACAATTGGGACTTCCACCGGATCGCCTCCGTCGACCTCGCCATCATCCGCCTCGCGGTTTACGAGCTCCTTTTTCGCGACGACATCCCCCCCGTCGTCTCGATCAACGAGGCGATCGAGATCGCCAAGCGCTTCAGCTCCGAGGAATCGGGCCGCTTTGTCAACGGCATCCTCGACCGCGTCCGCAAGGATCTCCTCCGCCCCGCCCGCCACGCCGCCGGCGGCGCTTAGGCGTTCATCCGCGTCCCTTTCTCCATGGGCTTCTGGAGTCGTCTCAAAAACCAGCTCACGGGCCAGCCGCTGGCCCCGTTGGCCGGGGTCAAGGACCTGCTCGCCCGCTTCACCGGGCCGAAGGCCGAGACTGTCGATTGGGAAGCCCTCTTCATCGAGGCCGACCTCGGCTTCGAGCTAGCCCAGCGCTGGCTCCGCGAACTTGAAGCCCGCCGCCTCACCCGTGATCTTCCCGGCGCGGAGAAATGGCTTTCCGAGCAGCTCCGTCTGCTGGCGGAGCCGCCGCCGCTCGTCCCCGTCACCGACCGCCCCGAGGTCGTCATGCTGGTCGGCGTCAACGGCGGCGGCAAGACGACCACCACCGCCAAGCTTGCCCACCAGGCGAAACAGGCGGGCTGCTCCGTCGTCCTCGGCGCCGCCGATACCTTCCGCGCGGCGGCGGTCGATCAGCTCCAGGTCTGGGGCGAGCGGGTCGGCGTTCCTGTGGTCGGAGCTCCGCAGGGGACCGATCCCTCCAGCGTCGCCTTCCGCGCCTACGAAGAGGCCGAAAAGACCCAGGCCGATCTCCTTCTGATCGACACCGCCGGACGCCTCCCCAACAAGAACAACCTCATGCTCGAATTGGGCAAGGTGAAACGGACCCTGCAAAAGAAGGCCGCCACCGCCCCCCATCGCGTCTGGCTGGTTGTCGATGGGACCTCCGGCAACAACATCCTCACCCAGGCCAAGGAATTCCATCAGGCGGTCGGCCTCACCGGCATGATCCTCACCAAGTACGATTCTTCGGCCAAGGGCGGGATGATCGCCGCCGTCCGCGCCGAGCTCGGCGTCCCCACTTATTACCTCGGACGGGGCGAAGGCCTCGACGACCTCGCGCCGATCAACGCCGACGACTATGTCCGCGACTTTTTCGCCGATTGACCGCCGCTGCATGGCCCGCGCCCTCGAGCTGGCGCGGCAGGGTCTGGGTTACACCAGCCCCAATCCCTGCGTCGGCGCTGTCCTCTGGAAAGGCGGAAGGATCATCGGGGAGGGGTATCACGCCAAGGCGGGCCGTCCCCACGCCGAGGTCGAGGCCGTCCGCGACGCCCGCCAGCGCGGCAACCGGGCCCGCATCGCCGGAGCCACCCTCTACGTCACCCTCGAGCCCTGCTCGACCGTCGGACGGACCCCCGCCTGTACTGATCTGATCCGCCGCGAAAAGATCGCCCGCGTTGTCGTCGCCGCCCGCGATCCGAATCCCCATCACGCCGGAGCCGGCTTCGAGATTCTGCGCCGGGCCGGTATCGAGGTCTCCACCGGCCTCCTCGCCGAGGAGAGCGCCGAGCTCAACCGCGCCTTCAACCACTGGATCGTCACCCGCCGTCCCTGGGTCACCGCCAAGATCGCCCGCAGCCTCGACGGGAAGATCGCCGCCCGTTCCGGAGACGACCGCTGGCTCACCGGCCCCGATTCGCGCCGTCTCGCCCATGAACTGCGTCGCGAGAGTGACGCCATCGTCGTCGGCGGCGAGACCGTCCGGCAGGACAACCCCAAACTGACCATCCGCCTGCCGGGACGGCGCAAGCCTCAGCCCTGGCGGATCGTCTGGAGCCGGAGCGGCGAGTTCTCCCCCGATTTTCATCTCTTTTCCGATGCCTACCGCGCGCGGACCCGCAGCGTGCGGGGCTCGTTGAAAAAAATCATGGCCGAACTCGGGTCCGAGGAGATCACCCACGTCCTCCTGGAGGGCGGAGGCCGCCTCCTCGCCGAGGCCTTCGCGGCGGGCATCGTCAACGAAGTCGCCTTCTTCATCGCCCCGATCGCGCTCGGGACCGAGGCCGAGGCCATCGCCCCCCTTGCCGGAATTCCCCGGACCGTCACGCTGGCCGCTCCCTCCTGGCGGAAGGTCGGCGCCGATCTCTTCTGCCGCGCCCGGGTCGTTCCCGCCGCTCCATCGTCAAAAGTCATTCGCGCTCCCGCCCGTTCTCTGCGATAGTTCTCCCCATGTTCACCGGATTGGTTGAAACCAAAGGTCTCGTCGTCTCGCGGGAGCCGGTGGACGCCTCGGTCCGCCTGACCGTCGACGCCGGGATCGTCGCCGCCGATGCCCACATCGGCGATAGCATCGCCGTCAACGGCTGTTGCCTGACCGTCATTGCCATCGAGGGGAGCCGCCTCACCTTCGACATGCTCCGCGAAACCGAGGAGCGGACCAATCTGAAGAAGGCCGTGCCGGGGGAGGGCGTCAACCTCGAGCGGGCCCTCCGCGCCGACAGCCGCCTCGGCGGCCACTTTGTTACCGGCCACATCGAGGCGACCGGCCGGATCGTCCGCTGGGAGCAATCGGGCAAGGATTACCTTCTCGAAATCGGGATCGATGCCGCCCACGAACGCTACCTCGTCCCGAAGGGCTGCATCGCCATCGACGGCATCAGTCTCACCGTCGCCGAGGTTTCGCCCGGTTCCTTTACCGTCTGGATCATCCCCCACACTAGGGAGGTCACCACCCTCGGCGAGCGCTCGGTGGGCGATGGGGTGAACCTTGAATTCGACCTCCTCGCCAAGTACACCGCGAAAATTGTTGAAACTTTTTCAGCCTCGAAACGTCCCCTTTGAGACCTCCAAAACCCGCAAATTTCCTCGCTAAAGCGGGGCCGGTTTGCGATCCTCCAACACCCATGAAATCGTTCTCCTCGATCGGTCGCATCGCTACTCCCCTTGCTCTTTCGCTCTTCGGCATCGTACTCCTCTCCGGCTGCGCCGATGCGCCACAGCCCGTCCATTACGTCGATCCGAACGCCCAGGGCCAGATCAACGGCACCGGCATCGAGTCGCAGGACGTCAACGCGGCGGCGGCCCAGGCCGCCCAGTCGATCATCAACATCCCCGAGATCGCCCAGGCTTCCAAGCCTCCCATCATCCTCATCTCCGACGTCACCAACAAATCGAGCAGCCCGATCGACACCTCCCTCTACACCAGCGTCCTCCGCGATTCGCTCCTCAACAACACCGGCGGCAAGGTCCGCTTCATCGACCGGAGCGCCGCCGAGCAGAATCAGAAGGAAGCCCAGCTCGCCCAGGACGGCCAGGTGCAGGGCGGCGACAACCGTCTCGCGCTTTCTTATGACTACGTCCTGACTGCCGAGCTCCAGGGCATCGCCATGGCCTCCAGCCAGGGCCAGAGCGATTATTTCCGGATCGCCTTCAAACTGATCTCGCGCAAGAACGACCTCCTGGTCTGGACCAACGCCTACCAGATCAAGAAGGAAGGCGCCGAGAGCGCGGTCTACCGCTAAGGAGTAAGAGCTCCTTGCCGCTTTTTACCCAACGGTGAAGCGCCTTCTCATCCTCATCCCTGTCCTGCTGGCCGCAGGCTGCGCCGGGCCCTCGGTCAAGGGGCCCAGTCCCGCCGCGACGGCGGCGGCCAGCGCGCAGGTCGATGCCGACCAGACGTCGCCCGCCCTCCGGTCCGAGTACATGGATCTCCTCACCGCCGGGGAGGTCGATTACGTCGACCTGGCGATGAAGCTCGGTCTCGACGCCGCGCGGATGGGGCAGAATGCCTTTGCGGCCAAAATTTTCGATCAGGCCATTCAGCGGGTCGAGGCTTTGCAGGCGGGCTCGGCCCAGGCCAATCGGGCCCAGAGCAACTTCGTCGCCGAGCAGGAGAAATGGTTCAAGGGCGAGGCCTACGAGCGCGCCGCGCTCTACCTCTACCGGGGCATCCTCTACCTGCAGGCGGGCGATTACGGGAACGCCGCCGCCTGCGCCAAGCGGGTCCAGATTGAGGACATCTCCACCCATGAGGAGGACCAGGGCGATTGGTACAGCGCCGAGTGGCTGCTGGCGTATGCCTCCCTCCTGCAGGGCGATACCGGCACTGCTCACGATGCCCTGGCCCGCGCCGCCAATTTCTTCAGCAAGCAGGGCGTCGTCCCCCCGCCCGATCCGAAGTGGAATCTCTTCATCATCGCCGAATCGGGGAGCGGCCCGATCAAGGTCCGGCGCGGCCAATACGGCGAAGAGCTCTACATCGAGGAAGGGGTCAACCGGACGATGCGGATCGCCCTGAGCGCCAGCACCGTCCCCGGCGCGTCCCAGCTCACCGTCGCCGCGGAGAATATCTATTTCCAGGCCTCGACGCGCGGCGACCGCAAGGTCGATCACATCCTGGCGGGCAAGGCCGTCTTCAAAACCGCCACCGACATCGCCGGGGACGCCGCCATCGTCGGCGGCGCCGGCGCCCTGGCGACCAGCCACAGCCAGACCCAGAGCTTGGTCGGCCTCGGCCTGGTGGTCGGTGGCATCGTCACCAAGGCGGTCTCGGGCGCGGCCAAGCCGGAGGCCGACATCCGCGCCTGGGACAATCTCCCCCACTCGATCTATTTCACCGGCCTGCAATGCCCGCCGGGTGTTTCCAAAGTGAAGGTCGATGCGCTCGACGACGCGGGGGCGGTCATCTCCTCCGCCAGCTCGGACGTCACGATCGTCGATAGAGCCGCTCCGGTCTTCCTTTGGCTGAAATTTCCTTAGAAACCTAAAAACCGCTCAAGAATCACTCTACTTACATCCCCATGAAAATCCCCCTCCTCCGTTCTCTCGCGATCGTGACCGCCGCCGCCGGCCTCCTGCTCGGCGGATGCGCCGAGGGACCGTCGGTCCCCGTCGGCGATCTGAACAGTCCGGAAAGCGCCGGCGAGCCGGTCGTCCTCCTCGATTCCGGCCTCTCCGACGCCATCGCCGTCGATCTGGTCCGGATGGGCCCCAATCCGACCCACTACCTCGAAGTCCAGGCCGCGATCCGCAACCGCACCGGCCAGGACCTCGAGATCCAGGCGCAGACCCTCTTCTACGACGCCACCGGCGCCGTCCTCAACAACGAGCCCGGCAACGAGACCGCCTGGACCACCCTGACGGTGAGCGCCAACCAGACCCTCCCCTACCACGCTCAGGCCCTCAGCCATAAGGCTGATCACCTCACCGTCCGCATCCGCTTCCTCCATCGCTGATCGGGAGCGGGAGGCCAGCACCATGGAAACCCGGAGCGCCGAACTCCGGAGTTTCCGCCGCATCGAGGCGGAAGAGTGGCGGGCGCGCGAGGAGCGCCATGTCGCCCGGCTCCGTCCCTGGACCGAGCCTCACCTGCGGCGGCGCTCGCTCGGGGAGACCCATCCGGTCTACGACTTCCTCTTCGACTACTACTCCCATCCCGTCGCCAAGCTCCTCCGCTGGAGCCCGGGAGCCGATGCCCTGCTGACGGGGGAGGGGAGCGATAAATTTCTCTCCCAGCCCGGCTATCGCGCTCATCCCGAGGGAGCCCTCCTCGATGGGGCCGCCTTTCCGGCGGGACGAAGGGAATCGCTTCGCTGGGCGCTCGATTTTCTGAAGGCGACCGCCGGGCGCCCGGCCCAATTCAGCTGCCACGGCCTCCACGAATGGGCGATGGTCTACCGGAGTTCGGAAATGGAGGTGCGTCATGGCCGTGTCCCGCTGCGACTGGCGCCGGAGGCCTTGGCCGCCTTCGTCGAGGGCCAGACCCTCTGCTGCAGCCATTACGATGCCTTCCGCTTCTTCACCTCGGAGGCTCGCCCCCTGAACCGCCTCGCCCCCGCCAAGGACCGCCAGACCGAGCTCGACCAACCCGGCTGCCTCCACGTCAACATGGACCTCTACAAGTGGGCCTATAAATTCTTCCCCTGGATCAGCGGGGAACTGACCGCCGATTGCTTCGAGCTGGCCGTCGCCGCCCGCGAGATCGACATGCGGGCCAGTCCCTACGACCTGAGCGGATTGGGCTTGGAATGGCCCCCCATCGCCATCGAGACCGAGGCGGGGAGGGAGCACTACGGGCAATGCCAGCGCGACTTGGCCGAGCGGGGCAAGCCGTTGCGCGAGCGCTTGATCGCCGAGATGGAGAGACTGATCCTCTAGGATCAGAGATCCTACGCCTTCGCCGCCGCCGGGATCGCATTCAGCGCCCTGAGATCGGGCTCCACGATCTTCGTGTAGCAATCGGGGCAGATGCCGTGGGAGAAGTTCGAGCCGGTCGCCTCGCGGATATAGCTCTCGATCTGCTGCCAGTAATTGCCGTCGTCGCGGATCTTTTTGCAGTACATGCAGATCGGCAGCAGCGTCTTAAGGCGCTTGATCTCGGAGGTGAAATTGATGATCCGTTCCGCCACCAGCAGCCGGACCGGCACCTCGTCGCGGTTGAGCGGCTTGAGGAGGAAATCGTCGACGCCCATGCCGACGGCGTGGGCGTACTTTTCCGGGGTCAGGCGGGTGGAGCTGACCAGGATGAAATAGGTGTAGTTCATCTTGCGGACGCTACGGATCGTCTGGCAGAGCTCCACGCCGTCCATTTCCGGCATCCGCCAATCGCTGATCACCACGGAGATGGCATCGTCCTGGAAGGCCTTGAGCGCCTCGGTGCCGCTGCGGGTGAGGATCACCTCGTGGCCGCTCTGCTCCAGCGTCCGCTTCAGCACCAGCTGGCTGATCAGGTCATCGTCGACGATCAATACCTTCATAGCAATTCGCGGTGGCCCCATTCCGTGTAGATGGCCTCGACCAAGGGAATCTCCTCTTCCGCCAATCGCTGGCAGCCCTTCACCAGCAGGGCGTCCCCCTCCCGGGCGGCTTCTTCGCCGATGGTGCAGACGCGGTGCATTTCGGAGGCGCCCATGTTGGCCGAGCTCCCCTGGAGCTGGTGGAAAAGACGGCCCGCCGCCGCCAGATCGTTCTTCTGGAGGGCTTCGCCGACCTGCTGGAGCCGCTGGGTGGTCTCGGTGCGGAAGATCGAGATCAGCTCGCCGACGAAGGCGGTGTCTCCGATATCCTCCAGTTCCTCCAGGCGGAGCCGGAGCAGGGTCTCGCGGCGTTCGGCGGTGGGGGAGCGGCGCCCTTCCAGGACGCCCTGCAGATCCTCGATGATGATCGGCTTGCCGAGGAATTCATCCATCCCGATGGCGGAGCAGATCACCCGCATCTTGTCGGAATGATTGGCGGTCACAGCGATGATCCGCGGCGTCTTGGCATGGCCGGGAAGGGCGCGAATCCGCCGGGTGGCCTCGACTCCGTCGAGGTGGGGCATGTCGAGATCCATCAGGATAACGTCGTAGGGAACGCGTCCCAAGGCCGCCAAAGCCTCATTCCCATCGACGGCCAAGTCGCAGGTATAGCCCAATTTGGCCAACATCCGCTGGGCCAAATGACGGTTGATCGCATGATCCTCCGCGACGAGGATCCGAAGGTTGGGGCTCTCCGGGATTGACATCTTTTCTAACTCTAACAACTGGAACCATCTCTGGCTACTTTTTACTATTCAATCAATAGATAACCTGATTGACGGCGCAAATGGCGGCCCCGGCTGAGATTGATCCGGGCAGGCTGTTCCCGCAGCAGGAGCCCCCGGCCCGCCTCGATATCGGCGAAGGAAAGATCGGCGATTCCCCGTCCCTGCAGCCAGGCGCGCAGGAGATGGCGTTGATGGCCGATGGGGAGCGCCCGCAATCGCCCGACCGGCAACCGCTCGGCCCGCGCCTCCTCCGCCACCAGCGCGTCGATCCATTCCTGATTGGCCCGCTGAATCTCCGCCGCCCGGTTCAGGCGCATTCGGAGAGCGGGTTCGAACTCGGCCTCCAGGAGGGGAATCAGCCGATGCCGCAGCCGGTTGCGGAGCGGCTGGAGGTCGCCATTGGTCGGGTCGTCATGCCAGGCCAAGCCCTCCGCCCGCGCGTAGGCCTCGATCTCCCGGCGCCACACCCCCAGCCAGGGGCGGTGCACCGTCAGGCCGTCCTGGACGCTGGTTTCCGCCATTCCGTGCCAGCCGGAGCCGGTGCCGCGCAGGAGTTGCAAGAGAAAGGTCTCCGCCTGGTCGTCGGCATGATGGGCCAGCACGATTTGGTGGATGCCGAGCCGCTTGGCAGCGCGTTTGAAAAAAGCCCAGCGCTGGCGGCGCGCCGCCGATTCGTTGCGGGGTGTTTTGGCGGGAGCCTTGCCCGTCACGCAGGAGAGGCCGTGGCGCCTCGCCAGCGAGCGGACGAAGCGGATCTCCTCCGCTCCGTTCTCCCGCCAGCCATGATCGAAATGGAGCACCACCGGACTCAACCCCGCCGTCACTGCCGCCTGCAATAGCGCGCACGAATCGCACCCTCCGGAAACGCCGAGGAGGAAGAGCGAGGGGAGTCCCGCCAGCGGAACCAGCAGTGGAAGGGGCGCCTTCTTCATCTCAACTCCCCATCGGAGCGGGCAGCTTCACCTTCCCCACCAGCCAAAATCCCGAGATGAAAAAAACCAGCGTGCTGAGCAGCGCCGTCGTCGCGCTGTGGGTGAGCGAGGAGACGATGCCGTAGGCAAGAGGGCCGACCCCTGCCGCCAGTTTCCAGAACAGCCCCCAGAATCCGTAATACTCCGCGTGCCGGTCGGGCGGAGCGATCAGGCCGACCAGCGCCCGGCTCGCCGATTGGCACGAGCCGATGGCGAGACCGGCGACGTTCCCCACGATATAGAACCCGATCACCGTCTTGAAGGTGATCGCCCCCAGGATGACCGCGATCCAGAGCAGCAGCGTCAGCCGGAGCGTCAGGATCGATCCCCACTTGTCCTGGACGAAGCCGAAGAAAAACGCCCCCAGCGAACTGCTCAATTGGAGGATAACAAAGAGGAAGATCAACTGCTCCCCGTTGAAGCCGATCTCCCGCTTCGCATAGATCGCCGCGAACGAGACTACGATGGCGATCCCGCACGAATAGAGGAAGAAGGCTCCGAAGAAGGTCCGCAGCGGCGGCTCGCGGAGGATCCGCTCCCAGGTCTCGCGGGTCCGGCGGAGCGTCGTTCCCACGATCTCCGAGGAGGGGACCGGCTGCGGAATCCCCCGCTCCCGCAGGAAGAGGAAGGTCGGGATCGCCGAGACCATGAAAAAGGCCGCCGTCACCGCGCTCACCCGCTGGAGATTCGCCTGATTTTCCAGCACGAAGCCGCCGCGCAGCAGCGGAAAGCAGAGCATCAGGCAGGCGAATCCCCCCAGATACCCCGCCGCCCAGCCGTAGCCCGAGATCCGCCCGATCCGTTCCGGCGGCGCCAGTTCGGGAAGAAAGCTGGCGTTGAAATTCTCCCCCAGCGAAAAGGCGATGTTGGCGCAGATGAAGAAAATCATTGCCCGCGCGATGTCCCCCGGCCCCAGCAGGCTGAGCAGAAAGGTGAAGGCCACGCAGACCACATATCCGGCAAAAAGCGCCCGCTTCTTCCAGGCGCGGATGTCGATCCACGCCCCCAGGAACGGCGAGAGGACCACCACCGTGATCTGCGAAATGAAGGCGGCCAATCCCCAATAACCGTCCGCCTGCGGGACGCCCCGGCAGATGATCTCGGTGAAATAAACGCTGAAGACCACCGTCACGATCACCGTCGCGAAGGAGCAGTTCGCGAAATCGAAGCCGCACCAGGCAATGATCTCGCGGCGGCGGACCGGCAGGGGAAGCTGGCTAGGCGGCTTCATCGCCAAGTTCCAGGCGGCGCAAATAGGGGTAAGCGTAAAGTCCGGTATCGTGGCCGTCGGCCCAGACCGGCTGCAGCGCGTAGCCGCCGACGATCCGGTAGGTCGCAAGGGTGAAGCTCTTCGGCCCGTAGGAGACCAGGGGGCGGACCACATTGCCCATCAGGTCGGCCTCCCCGCCGCAGGCCGCGCACGGGCAATGTTTGCGTAACGCCTCCAGCTTGAGGTAGGTTTCCCCTCCGTCGCTCCAGGCCACCGCCAGTTCGTCGCCGATCACGGCGATATTGCGGGGAGAAAGAGAGACGGAGGCCATCCCCGATTTCTACGCAAATCCCCCCGCAAATGACAGAGGCAAGTTCCACCGCCCCATCCGGACTGACAGGCCGTCCCCCGATCCGGCACCTCTACCTCCACGTCCCCTTCTGCGCCCGGATCTGCCCCTACTGCGCCTTCTACGTCCATCGCGGCGGCGCCGAGGCGCAGCGGGATTTCGTGCGGGCCCTGATCGGAGAGGTGGGCTGGGCGCGGCACGAATTTGATCTCCAACTGGAGACGATCTATCTGGGCGGAGGCACTCCCTCGCTCCTCGCCCCCGAATGGATCGGCGAACTCTTCGCCGCCCTCCCGCCTGCCTGCCGGGAAATCACCCTCGAGGTCAACCCCGCCACCGTCACCGCCGCCAAGGCCGCCGCCTGGAAAGAGGCGGGCATCAACCGGATCAGCCTCGGCGCCCAATCGTTCGACGCCGAATATCTGAAGCTCCTCGGCCGCGACCACACTCCGGACGAGATCGGCGAGACCGTCGCCCTGCTGCGCGCCCACGGCTTCGCCAATATCGGCATCGACCTGATGTTCGCGCTCCCCCATCAACCCGAAGCGATCTGGACCGAGACGCTCCGGCAGGCCGTGGCCCTCCGTCCCGAGCACCTCAGCGCCTACGGCCTGACCTACGAGGAAGACACGCCTTTCTTCGAGCGGCTGCAATCGGGCGAATGGAAGACCGACGAAGCCCGCGAGGCGGCGATGTTCGAGCGGACCTTTACGACCCTCGCCGAGGCCGGACTCCCCTTCTACGAAGTCTCCAACTTTGCCCGTCCCGGCTTCGAATCGGCCCATAACCGGGGCTATTGGGAAGGCCGCGACTACCTCGGCCTCGGTCCCAGCGCCTATTCCACCGTCGGCGATCTCCGCTGGCACAACCTCCGCGACACCGCCCGCTACGTCGAAAAAATCCGGGGAGGGGAATCGGTCATCGGCGAGCGCGAGTCGGTTCCTCCCGAAGTCCGGCGCAAGGAACGGATCATGTTCGGCCTCCGCACCCGCGAAGGCGTCGAGCGCGAAACCCTCCTCGGTTGCGAGAGCGCCGTCGCGGAAGCCCAGGAAAACGGCCTGGCCGAATGGCACGGCGACCGCCTCGTCCTCACCCGCCGAGGTCGCCTCGTCGCCGACAGCGTGGCGGCCTTGTTCGTCTGATCAAGCAAGCTCAAGACTTGGCTCCCATCGAGGTGACCAATCGACTCTGGGGGGAATGCCTGCGCGAGAGCGCACATCGTCCTCAGGGAAAACTAACTGGCCTGGCCGGGAGGCAATCTAAAGGGGGAACCCCTTTACATCGTACAAGCTGCCCCCGTGCATCCCGGCCCGCCAATGGTCAACGCGTTCGATCTTCCCATGATCCGGCCATCTGAAACCCAGGAGCCCGCTCTCCCGCGCTCCTCGCGTCCGCGTGGTAGAAAAGACTCAAACTCGGCGACATTCTCCCTCCCAGCGGGGTCAGGGGCGCAGCCCCAAAGTCCCGTCCTCTAGACCCCCAACAAAAAAGGCGCCGTTCGCACGGCGCCTTTTTTGAATCGATCCCGCCGGGATCAATCCCCGGCCTTCTGCTCGGCGCGGCGCCGGGCGTTCGGATCGAGGATCTTCTTGCGGATGCGGAGCTTGGTCGGAGTCGCCTCGACGTATTCGTCGGCGGCGATGTATTCGAGCGAACGCTCCAGCGTGAGGACGCGGGGGTTGGAGAGCTGGATGCCCTTGCCGTCGCCCTGCGAGCGCATGTTGGTCAGCGCCTTGGCCTTGCACGGATTGACGCTCATGTCGTCGGGGCGGGAATTCTCGCCCACCACCATGCCCTCGTAGATCGCCTCGCCGGGAGCGACGAAGAGCGTGCCGCGCTCCTGGATATTGTTGATCGCGAAGCCGGTCGCCTCGCCCGTCTCCATCGAGACGAGCACGCCGTTCTGGCGGGTGACGATTTCGCCGCGCTTCGGGCCGTACTCCTTGAAGATATGGCTCATGATGCCGGTGCCGCGCGTCAGGTTGACGAGGTCGGTCTCGAAGCCGATCAAGCCGCGGGTCGGGATCACCGCCTCGACCATCACGGTCTTGGTGGCGTGCTTCATGTCGGTGATTTCACCCTTGCGCGAGGCGAGGGCGGTCAGCACGTCGCCGAGGTTTTCCTGGGGGATATCGACGTAGAGGTTCTCGATCGGCTCGAGGGTGTTGCCCTTCTCATCCTTGAGGTAGATCACCTCCGGGCGGGAGACCATCAGCTCGAAGCCTTCGCGGCGCATCTGCTCAACCAGGATCGCGATCTGCATTTCACCGCGGGCGCTGACCTCGTAGGCCGCCGAGGTGTCGGTGTCCTTGACGATCAGCGAGACGTTGGTGCGGGTCTCCTTGATCAACCGGTCGCGGATATGGCGCGCGGTGAGGAACTTGCCTTCCTTGCCCGCCAGCGGGGAATCGTTGACCAGGATCTGCATCTTGATCGTCGGGGGATCGATGTCGACGAAGGGGAGGGGAGGGCGGTCGTCCTTGTCGGTGATGGTCTCGCCGATATAGACGTCGTCGAGGCCCGCGATGCCGACGATGTTGCCGGCGAAGGCCTCCTGGATCTCGATCTTGGCCAGACCGGCGTGGGACATGATCTGGGTGACCTTGCCCTTGCTCTTGGCTCCGTCCTTCTTCAGGCAGACGATCGAGTCGCCGACCTTGACGCTGCCGCCGTAGATCTTGCCGAGGGCGATCCGGCCGACGTACTCGCTGTAGTCGAGGTTCGCGACCAGCAGCTCGAAGTGCTTGTCGGGATTCGCCTCCGGGGGCGGGATCTTCTCGATGATCGTGTCGTAAAGAGCGGTCATGCCCGCGTTGCGGATCTCGTCGGTGAGATGGCCGGGCCAGGTCTTGCTGGCGAAGCCGACCTTGCCCGAGGCGTAGACGATGGGGAAGTCGAGCTGGTCGTCGGTGGCGTTCAATTCGAGGAAGAGCTCGAAGACCATGTCGAGGACGACGTTGGGGCGGGAATTCTCGCGGTCGACCTTGTTGAGGACGACGATCGGTTTGGCGCCGACGGCGAGGGCCTTCTTCAAGACGAACTTGGTCTGGGCCTGCGGGCCGTCGAGCGAGTCGACCACCAGCAGCACGCCGTCGACCATCTTGAGCGAGCGCTCCACTTCGCCGCCGAAGTCGGCATGGCCCGGAGTGTCGACGATGTTGATGTGGTAATCCTTGTACTGGAAGGCGGCGTTCTTCGCCTTGATGGTGATGCCTTTTTCCCGCTCCAGGTCCATCGAGTCCATGACCCGCTCGGTCATGGTCTGGTTGGTCCGGAAGGTGCCGGATTGGCGGAGGAGCTGGTCGACCATGGTGGTCTTGCCGTGGTCGACGTGGGCGATGATCGCGATATTTCTAATTTTTTCCATAGAGGGGCCTTTTAAAAGGGAGCAAAGTGAATAGACGGAAAGGGGGACCTTGACAAAGGATACTTTTGAAAAAAAAGCATCCGTTGCAGAGGAATGCTACTTAGGAGATGACTTAGGGGTGGGTGGCGGCGGCCGTCGTCACCGGATGCGGGGCCGTGACTGCGGCGGCGGGGGCAGGAGCGGGAGCGGCGCCGGGAGTGGGCGCGGGGCCCATCACCGGCGGGGCCGGGATCGGGGGGAGATTCGCAAAGCCGTAATTGAAAAGCAGCACCGCATCGCGCCACTTGTCCGGGCTGTCGAGGATGATCAGCTGGAGTTCATGGCCGTCGCGTGTCGCGGCGGCGGCGTAGGTGTGACGGGAGGCGATCGTCCATCCGGTCTTCGCCGGTCCCATGCCGGGATATTTGCCCAGCAGCTTGTTGTGGTTGTGGAGGATCTGCGAGCCGTGCTCAGTATCGAGCGCGTAGGTCTTGATCTGCATGATCTCGCGCAGCACCGGGATCGAGATCGCCTTCTGGAAGATCAGCATCAGGTCATGGGCGGTGGTCTCATGGCCCCGGGCGGGCAGGCCGTTCGGATTGACGAAGTGGGTGTGGGTGCAGCCCAGCTCGACGGCGCGCTGGTTCATCAGGTCGATGAAATTGGCCAGCGTCCCCCCCGCATAGCGGCCCAGCGCCATCGCCGAGTCGTTGTCGGAGGCGATCAGGAGCGAATGCATCAGCACGTCGATCGAGACGACCTCGCCGGGGATCAGCGGCACGTGGCTAGGCTCGACGTAGGTGTCGCCGTCCTCCACCTGGAGCGATCCGCCCATCCCCTTCAGCTCGTAGACCAGCAGGGCGGTCATCAGCTTGGTGGTGCTAGCGGGCGGGAACGGTTCGTCGATATTGCGCTCGTAGAGGACCTTGCCGGTGGTCGCGTCGTAGAGGAGGGCCGAGCGGGCCAGGAGCTGGTCGCGCACCGTATCGGCGCCGACTGCCGGGTAGGGGAGCCCGCGATCGGCGGCGAGGGCCGGAGCCAGCGAGACCAGCATCACCAGCAGGGATAGGCAGGAGAGGAACGGCAGGGAGAAGGACCGGAGCGGAGGGCAAAGCATCGGGGCGGGGTGCGGTCTCAGGCCACTGTGGAAAAGGGAAAGGTGAAAGCGATCATGTGAATGCGGTGAGTGACGCAATGCTCGCGGCTAAGGCCGCAAAGCATTCTTGGTAGAGAGAATGGCGGGGTCGCTCAAGAAGTTTTCCAGCTTTTTGCGGGAGTCGGGATTGTCGGGGTCTTTTTCAACCAGCTTGCGGAGAGCCTCCCCGGCGTCGGCGTGCCGTCCCATCTTCATATAAGTGTCGGCCAGATGGCCCAGCACCACCGGATCGTCATGGGTGAGCGCCGCCGCCCGCTCCAGCAGCGGAGCCGCCTTGGCATACTTACCCAGCCGGTAATAGACCCAGCCGAGCGTGTCGACGAACTCTCCCTGATCCGGGGCCGTCTCGGTGGCGCGGAGGCTGTAGCCGAGGGCGTCCTTCAGGTTCCGGCCCTGGTCCGCCCAGATGTAGGCGAGTGCGTTGAGGATATTCTCATTGTTCGGCTCCAGCGTCAGGCCTGCCTTGAGCGAGTCCTCGCTCGGCCCCGCCTGGCCCGCCTGCTCCTGCGCCATCGAGACCTCATAGTAGTACTCCCCGTTGGGGAAATCGTCCGACTTGTCGGTGGCGAGCATCTTCGCCTGGGCGAAATAATTGAGCGCGTCAGCCGGCTTCTTCAGTTCCCGCTGGACGATCCCCTCGAAGAAGAAGACCCGGGCCGAATCGGGAAAGCGCCCCTCGGCCTCGTGGAGGAGCTGGGCGGCCGCATCGAGCTGGTTCTCCCGGATGTAGACCGCTCCCAGCTTGAGATAATCGGCGGCCTGGTTGGCCCCCAGCGTGATCGCCTGCTTGTAGTTGAACTCGGCCTTCTCCAGCTGGCCCGATTGCATGTAGAGATCGCCCAGCGAGGTATAGACGCCGACGCGGGTCGGGCTCTCCCGCACCGTCTCCTCCAGCAGCGCGATCGCCTTCGGCTCCTGGTTCGTCCGGATATATTGGAGCGCCAGCACCTCGCGGAGCTGCGGGAAATCGGGCTCCAGCGCATAGGCCTTTTCATAGTCCTGGAGCGCCTCGTCCTGCTTGTTGAGCGATTCGCAGAGATTGGCCAGCCGGAGATAGATCGCCGCGCTCGGATCCCCGCTCTCGCTGGCCAGCTTGAGGAAATTGTACCCTTCCTCCTTCCGGTCGAGGAAGAGGGCGAAATCGCCCCGGTGCCGCAGCAGCTCGGCCGAGGGATTGCCGAAGGACATGGCCTTGTCGTACAACGGCAGGATGATCGTCGCGATCTGATCGCGGGGCAGGTCGCCGGAAGCGCAGACCAGCTCCGTGTAGAGATGGGCCAGCGCCGTCCAGTCGTCGGCCTTCAGGGCGGGACTGGGAGCCGCGACCACCGCCCGGGCCAGATCGAGGGCGTCGGGGAGCTTGCCCTGGTCGCGGAGGCTTTCGAAGGCGACGCGATGGGCCAGGACGTTGTCGGGAGCCAGGACCTTGGCCTTCTGGGCCAGGGTGAAGGCCTCGTCGAGCTTCGATTCGGATTGCTTGGCATAGGCCATCCCCGCATAGAGTGGCCCGGAATCGGGATTCGCCGCGATCGCCCGGGTGAAGAGCGCCTCGGCCTCCTCCTCCTGATGATTCTGAACCTCGGTGAGGCCGATCCGCATCGCCAGATCGACGAAGGAGGGGTCCTTATCGAGCACCTGCCGGTAGATCGGGAGCGCGGCGGTGAGCCCTTCCTCCAATTCCCTGCGGACTCCTTCCGCATAGAGCGCCTGGGTGGCGGCGCTGGCGGTGGCGCCGGAATTCAGCTGGGCAGGGAGGAGATTTTCCCGCTCGCCGCTATTGGAGTCGATGACGCTCGCCTGGGCCGCAGGGGGTGTGGCCGGCACCAGCAGAGGCGCGGCGAACGAATTGGTGTCCGAACCCGAACCTGGGTCCGGGGCCTGGGCTCGGGCGGTCGTCGGTCTCAAAAGACCGAGAACGAGCCAAAGCCCCAGGACCGCAGGACCGAAGGAACCCAGGGGCAAGCGGGTCCGGCCAGGGTGAGGGTGGGAGCTGGGGCGAGAGCAAAACTTCCGAACGCCACAAAGCTCCCGCACGCCGATTACGAGTAAGGGAATTACGAGTAAGGGGCGCGGTCCCTGGTTCACAGACCCAGCTTAAAGGCCTAGGCCTTGTAGCGCAACCGCTTCTTGTGGCGATTCTCACGACGCCGCTTGCGGCGCTTGTGATTGTTGATCTTGCTCTTACGGCGCTTCTTTAACGAACCCATGGTTTTCTATCTTTTTGATGATTAGTGGAACGGACATCATACCGATCCGCAGAGGGAGGTCAATAGACCACCTTGTTTAGCGGATATTCGATGATTCCCTCGGCTCCCAGCTCCTTGAGGGGCGGAATCAGGTCTCGGACAAGGCTCTCGTCCAGAATGGTTTCCAACGCCACCCAGCCCTCGTCGGAGAGGGGGGAGACCGTCGGGCGGCGCAGCGCGGGCAGCTTCTTGAGGATCAGCGCCAGGTTCTTCTGCGGCACGTTCATCTTCAGGCCGACCTTGTCGCGGGCGGCCAGCGTGGCGCTCAGGAGGAGCGCGATCGACTCGAGCTTCTTCCGCTTCGCCGGCACCGCCCAGGCCGCGCGGCTGCAGATGAATTGCGGGTAGCTCTCCATCACCGTGTCGAGGATGCGCAGTTTATTGGCCCGGATCGAGGACCCGGTCTCGGTGATGTCGACGATCGCGTCGACCAGCTCGGGTACCTTCACCTCGGTCGCGCCCCAGGAGAACTCGACCTCGGCCTTCACCTTGTGCTTCTTCAGGTAGGCCTTCACCAGGTTGACCGGCTCGGTCGCGATCCGCTTGCCCTGGAGATCCTTCACCGATTTGAAGGGGGAATCCTCGGCCACCGCCAGGACCCAGCGGGCGGGGAGGGAGGTCGCCTTGTTGTACTTCAGATCGCAGAGCACATGGACATCGCTCTCGTTCTCGGCGATCCAGTCCTTGCCGGTGATCCCGGCGTCGAGGAAGCCCTGCGCCACATAGCGGCTCAACTCCTGGGGACGGATCAGGCGGACTTCAAAAAGATTTCCCTCCACGAAGGGACGGTAGCCCCGGCCCGCCGCCGCGATCGGATAGCCCGCCTTCGCGAAGAGGCGGAAAGTCGATTCTTCCAGGCTGCCTTTGGGCAGGCCGATGCGCAGGTTGTCGGCGGCGCGCTTTGCGGAATTTGCGGATGCTTTGCTCATCAAAAGGGGGCGCGAGAGTGATTCCCCTGCGAAACTTTGTAAAGCCGTTTTTTAAAGACCCTTTCTTAAGGGCCCGTCCAATGCCTATTGAGGCGCCTCGGACGAAAGCAAAGCTCCCTCCATCCGTCGCAGCATCGCCGCCGCGCCCAGGATCAGCAGGCTTTTCCGCTCTCCTTCCGTCCCCTCCGGCTGGAGGATCCCCTCAATATCGGAGCGGAAGGCCCCGTCGATCTGTTGCGACAAGAGGCTCGATAATCCCCTCCTTTCAGCCCCCTCGACGTTGAGAATGCTTTCCAGGGAATCGACCACGAAGCCGACCTTCTCCCCGTCCGTCCGCTTGAGGAGGAGGACCTTGGTTTTTTCCGAGACCCCCTGGCCCTCCGCCATCTTGTAGAGCGCCCGGGTATCGACGATCGTCACCATCTCCCCGCGCAGGGGGATCAGGCCGAGCACAAAGGGATGCTGTCCCGGCGCATGCAGGATCTGACGGGGGAAATCGATGATCTCGTGCACCTGGCCGATGGGCAGCCCGAACCGCTCGCCCAGGGTGAAGGCGATATAGACCTGCCGCTCCCGGGAACTCTTGGTCTTCCCCCCGCCCGCACCCGCCGCATCGGACCCCGCCTCCGCCTCGTAGAGGCGGCTATGCCCCTGGGTCAGTTCAAGGAGTGCGGTGTTCGAAAAGATCTCCCGATGATCGAGGAGGATGATGTTTCCGGCCTGCGGGTCGGGGATGCATCCCCGGAACAGCCGCGCCTGGCTCATCGCCAACAGGGGAATCGGAAGCATCTCCTCCTCGGCATAGGAGACGATGTTTTCCACCGCGTCGACCAGGAGGCCGAAGAGCCTCTCCTCCAACTGCATGACGATGATCCGCCGTTCGTCCGAAGCCGCCGCCGCGACGGAAGTCCCGTCCCCGCCCAGAAACCGCGAGAAATCGACCACCGGAATCACCCGGTCCCGCAGTGGGATGTTGCCCAGGCAGACCTCGCTCTTCAGCACCGATTTCTGGATCTGGGGAACCCGCATGATCTCATGGATTCCCTCGATCTGGAATCCGAGCAGCCCTCCGCCGCACCGGAAGGTGATGCACTTCTTGAAATGGGCCCGGAGCCGTCCCCGCCGGCGCGCCGCGCCCCCTTCCCGGTTCTGCCATTCGACGATCTGGGGGATGTTTTCCACCCTCAGGATCGCGGAGGCGTCGAGCACCTGCAGCACCCGGGCGCCGCCCTCCAGCTTGAGGGCTCCGGAAAGGACGGGGTGGGCCGTCCCGGTCCCGTAACGGAAGTGGCACCGCGCCTCGTCGCCGACCCGCAGCACCTCCCCGGTCGCGTCGAAGAGCAGCCCGATCCGCGCCCCCTCGCACTCGACGATCGCCACCTTCTGGGAGGAACTCGGTGCCGCCGCCTCCGGGGAAGCCCCTAGAATCCGCTTCAGATTGACCACCGGCACGATTTCCCCCCGCAGGTTGAAGAAGCCCAGCAGATGATCGGGCGCCAGCGGCATCCGGGTGATCCGCTCGGGGAAGGGGACCACCTCCTGCAGGGTCTCGATGCCGACCACCAGCTCCGTCTCGTCGAGATGGAACGATCCGAAGATCGAGACGCCGCCCAGTCGGTTTTCCGCAGCCATTTCCGTAGCCATACAGCCTCCGGTTCGGGTTGGGCGTCAGGAAACCAGTTTCGCGGCGGTCTCGTTCAGGGCATCGGCGCCGTGCAGCAGTTCGATCGTCGACTTCGCGATCATCTCCGAGGCGGCGGCCGATTTCTCCGCCTGGTTCCCCACCTGCTGGACCGCCCGGCTCACCTCCCGGGCGGCGATCTGCTGCTCGTGCGAGGCGGAGGAGATCTCGCCGATCGATTTCGTCGTCTTGTCGACCCCGGCGACGATCTTGGAAAAGGCGTCTCCCGCCTGTTTCGAGACTTCGTTGCCCTGGTTGATCCGCTTCACCGATTCGTTGATCAGCTTGGAAATTTCCTTGGTCGCCTGCGCGGACCGTTCCGCCAGTTTCCGCACCTCGTCCGCCACCACCGAGAAGCCGAGGCCGTGCTCGCCCGCCCGGGCGGCCTCGATGGCGGCGTTGAAGGCCAGGAGATTCGTCTGTCCCGCGATCTCGCCGATCACCTTGACGATCTCCCCGATCTCCTCCGAGGACTTGCAGATCAGGTCCATCGATTCGATCGCCTTGGTGATGGCCCGCGCGCCCGCCTCCGCGTCCATCTGCGTCGTCTTGGCCAGTAGATCGGTCCCTTTCGCGTTCTCCGCGATCATGGCGATCTGGGCGCTCATCTCGTCGATGGCCGAGCTCATTTCCTTCGTCGCTGCTCCCAGCGCGGAGGCCCCCTCCGCCACGTTCTCGCTCTGCTTGGCGATGTTCTTCGAGTTCTCGGCGAATTCCCCCGCCATTTTCCGGATCGCCTTCTCCACCTCATTGCGCAGCTTCACCCCCGTCGCGTCGGTGGCGAATTTGACCACCTTGAACGGCTTGCCGCTGGCGTCGAAGATCGGGTTGTAGGAGGCGTTCAGCCAGACCTCCTTCCCTCCCTTGCCCACCCGCTTGTATTCGCCCGAGGCCGATTCGCCCCGGCCCAGGTTCGCCCAGAAATCCTCATAGGCGCGGCTCTTCGTATATTCCTCCTCGCAGAAGATCCGGTGATGCTTGCCCTGGATCTCTTTCAGCGAATAGCCCACCGCCTTGAGAAAATTCGGATTGGCCGTGATCACCGTACCGTCGAGGTTGAACTCGATGACCGCCTGCACTCGGTCGATGGCGGTGATTTTGCCTTCGAACTCGGCGTTGCGCAGCTTGGCCGCGGTCACATCGGTGGCGAATTTGACGATCTTGAACGGCCTCTCCTCGTCGTCGAGGATCGGGTTGTAGGAGGCATTGAGCCAGATTTCGCGGCCTCCCTTGCCCACCCGTTTGTACTCGCCCGCCACGAATTCCCCCCGGCCCAGGTCGTTCCAGAAGTCCTCGTAGGCCCGGGTCTTGGTGAAGGCTTCGTCGCAAAACATCCGATGGTGCTTCCCCTCGATCTCCTGCAAGGAATAGCCCATCGTCTTGAGGAAATTGGAATTCGCCGTGATCACGGTCCCATCGAGATTGAACTCGATGACCGCCTGCACTCGGTTCAAGGCCGCCTGCACCGCTTCGAGAGTCTGAATATCGGTCTGGTCGATCGTCTTCACGTCACTCCTTGGTTTGAAGCTTTTTTCTCCTCCTCTTGGGTAGAGGACCCCTGTTTGGAAAATTCGGCTCGTTGGTGGTGTCTGCTTTAAGTCACTGTTGTCACTGCCTTCGGGTTGTTAATGTAGATATTTGCTTGAATATCGATTATGTTAAAGATAGGAAAACACCCAGAAATGAGGTTGGTAGTTATACTTATATGAAATATAAGTTGTAAAATAATATTACATTTGGTTCATTAATCTTACGTTTACAGAGAAAATCTCCAGACCGGGACCTGCTTCCGAAAACAGGAAGGGGAGGGAAATTGGAAACAGGCCGGGGATAATCGACCCAACCGAACTACAGCAAAGATCCTAACCGATCTTCTCTTTCAACAACCGATAGACCGATCCCAGCTCATTGGGATGGACCCGCACCCCGCCGACCGTGGTGATGAAATTGGCGTCCCCGCTCCACCGGGGGACGATATGCCAATGAAGATGGGCCTCGATCCCTGCCCCGGCCGCCGCGCCGAGGTTCAGGCCGATATTGAACCCCTGGGGATGAAACGCCGCCGTCAGCGCCGCCTTCACCGTCTTCAGGGCCGAGAGACCTTCCAGGGATTCGTCGTCGCTCAGTTCGTCGAGATCGGCGACCACCCGGTAGGGGACGATCAGTGAATGCCCCGCGTTGTAGGGATAGCGGTTGAGCACCGCATAGAACGATTTCCCCCGCCAAAAGACCAGATTCGCCTCGTCATCGGTGCTCTGGCCGAGCCGGGCGAAAATCTCGCCGCGCGGGGTCGAGGAATCCTGGATATAGGCCTTGCGCCAGGGAGCCCAAAGATGTTCCATAATGACCCTCTCATGAGACCATGAAGAGGGTCTTAAGCAAGTTTTGAATATGGAAATCGACCGCCTCGACCACCTCGTCCTCACGGTGCGCGACCTCGCGGCGACCTGCGCCTTTTACCAGCGGGTCTTGGGCATGGAAGTGGTGGAGTTTGGAGAGGGACGCAAGGCCCTGGCGTTCGGAGATCAAAAAATCAATCTTCACCAGGCCGGTCACGAGTTTGAGCCAAAGGCTGATCACCCCACTCCCGGCTCGGCTGACCTCTGTTTTGTTCTGAAGAGAAGCTTGGAGGAGGCTCTCGCTCATTTGAGGTCCTGTGGAGTGTCGATATTGAGCGGAAAGGTTGCTCGAACGGGTGCAAAAGGGCCCATGAGATCGCTTTATTTCCGCGATCCTGATCTAAATCTGATCGAAATCTGTTCCTATGACGATGTTTCAGGTTGGGAAGTTATAGAGACTGGAAGCATTCCCATCGCATGAAGCCGGTCACCGTCTACGCCGGTTCGGATACCTACGAGATCCAAAAAGCCGCCTCCGCCCTGGCCGAGAAGCTCACCCCCGACGATCCCCTCAACTTCGAAGTCCTCCACGCCCAGGCCGATAACGTCGAGGGAGCTCTCACCCAAATCGCCGCCCTCCGCGAGGCGATCCTCACCCTCCCATTCCTTGGTGGTGGCAAGCTCGTCTGGTGGAAAAACGTCACCTTCCTTGCCGATACCCCCCTGGGCCGGAACACCTCCGTCATCGAGGCCCTGGAGGCGCTCCTCCCCGTCCTCCAGAGCGCCGATGGCACCTCGGTCACCGTCCTGGTCAGCGTCCTCGGGATCGATCGCCGCCGCGCCTTCTTCAAGGCCCTCGGCAAATTCGCTGAGGTGAAGGCCTTCGACCTCCCCGACGCCCGCCGTCTCGACCCCGAGGAGGTCATCGACCTGATCGAGGCCAAGCTCTCCGAAAAGCGGCTCAAGCCGGAGGCCGGGGTCGCCCAGCGCCTCTTCCAGGCCTTCGGCGCCGACAAGCGGAGCCTGGAGGAGGCGATCGAGAAACTCTACGTCTTCACCGGCGGGGGCGGCGCCATCACCGCCGCCCAGGCCCGCGACCTCATCGGCGGCAACCGCGAAATCGCGATCTGGGACTTCTGCGACGCCGTCTTGAGCGGCCAGGCCCGCGCCGCCCTCACCGAGCTCGACCAGCTCTTCCGCCAGGGCGAATCGGAGATCGGCATCCTCATCCTCCTCTCCCAGCAGATCCGCCTCGCCGCCCTCGGCGGCGTCCTCCTCGAGAACAAGCTCCTCCGGATCACGCCTAAGGGGAACTTCGTCTCCGTCGATCTCGACCCCCGCGCCGAGGCCTACCTTCCCCGCAAGAAATCGGGCGAGACCATCAACACCTGGCAGCTGGGCAACATCTGCCAGAAATCGCGCAAGCGCCCCGCCGCCTTCTGGATTGAGGCCGTCGAAATCCTCCACCGGACCAACAAACAGATCGTTACCGGCGCCGCAGATAAACAACGCGCCCTAGAGCTGGCCGTCCTGCAATTAACCAGCTAGGCTCTCCCGCTTTACCTTTCCGATGAGTTCCCATTCGCCCGGCCAACCCCTCTTCTCCGTCGTCGTCCCGTTCTATAACGAGGCCGAAAACCTTCCCCCCCTGATCGCCCAGATCGACGCCGCTCTCGCCATCCTAGGCGAGCCCGCCGAAATCATCCTGGTCAACGACGGCAGCAACGACCGCTTCGAACGCCCCGCCCTCAGCCCGGCCTATCCCATCCGCTGGCTCGACCTCACCGCGCGCTCCGGCCAGAGCGCCGCGATGTACTTCGGTATGCAGGCCGCGCAGGGCCAATTCATCGGCCTCCTCGACGCCGACCTCCAGAACGATCCCGCCGACCTGGAAAAACTCTTCGACAAGGTGGTCTACGAGAACCTCGATCTCGTCACCGGCATCCGCCAGCACCGCAACGACGATTGGATCCGCCGCGCCACCTCCCGGATCGCCAACGCCGTCCGCTCCCGCGTCCTCGGCGACCACACCACCGACACGGGCTGTTCCTTGAAAGTCGTCCGCGCCGAGGCCGCCAAGCGCCTCCCCGCCTGGAACGGCATGCACCGCTTTATCCCCGCCCTGGTCAACGCCATGGGCTACCGGACCGGCGAGACCCCCGTCAGCCACCGCGCCCGCCACGCGGGCGTCAGCAAAGTCCTCCAAGGCAAGCGCGCCTGGCGGGCCACCGTCGACCTCATCGGCATGACCTGGCTCGCCCACCGCCAATTCAAGGGCCGCCTGGCTCCGGATTCCAAAGCCTAAGTCACCATGGCCACTGCCGAACCGATCGATTTCCAGGCGCTCGACAACCGCCTCGTCCAGCTCCGCCGCTTCCTCGACCCCGACAAGCTCAGGTCCCGCCTCGCCGAGATCGAGGCTCGCATGGCCGAGGGCGATTTCTGGAACGATTCCCAAAAGGCCCAGGTCGCGATCGCTGAGTCGAACCAGATCAAGGCCAAGCTCAACCCGGCGAAGGAGCTCGAGGGCCGCGTCGCCGACCTCAAGGCCCTCGCCGAGCTCACCGCCGAGGACCCCAGTCCCGCCGGGGAAAAGGAACTCGCCGCCGAGGCCCATTCCGTCGAGGCCGCCCTCGCCGCCTTCGAGATCAAGATCCTCCTCTCCGACCCGATCGACGCCAAGAACGCCATCATCAGCCTCCACGCCGGGGCTGGCGGCACCGAGGCCTGCGACTGGGCCAACATGATGCTCCGGATGTACCAGCGCTTCGCCGAGCGCGAGGGCTTCAAGGTCGAGGTCCTCGACATTCTCTCCGGCGAGGAAGCGGGCATCAAGACCGCCACCCTCATGGTCAAGGGCGAGTACGCCTACGGCTACCTCAAGGCCGAGCGCGGCGTCCATCGGCTGGTCCGCATGTCCCCCTTCAACTCCCAGGGCAAGCGCCAGACCTCCTTCGCCTCCCTCGACGTCATCGCCGAAGTCACCGACGACATCGAGATCGAGATCGACGAAAAGGACCTCCGGGTCGATGTCTACCGCGCGGGCGGCCACGGCGGGCAGGGGGTCAATACCACCGATTCCGCCGTCCGCATCACCCACCTCCCCAGCGGTCTCGTCGCCACCTGCCAGAACGAGCGCTCCCAGATCAAGAACAAGGCCTCCGCCCTCGGCGTCCTCAAGTCCCGCCTCTACGAGCTGGAGAAGGACAAGAAGCGCGCTGAAATGGAGAAATACTACGGTGAAAAGGGCGAGATCGGCTGGGGCCGCCAGATCCGCTCCTACGTCCTCCAGCCCTACCAGATGGTCAAGGACCTCCGCACCGGCGAGCAGACCGGCGATGTCCAGGCCGTCCTCGACGGCGACCTCGAGAAATTCATCGAAGCTTTCCTCCGCGGCAAAAAGCGGACCGATATCGATCCCGACGACGAATAACCGACCCAACCCCACCCACCCCCATGAGCATCCAGCTTCCCCCCGCCGAATTCGACGGCTACATCTTCGATTGTGACGGCACTCTCGCCAACACCATGCCGATCCACTACCGCGCCTGGGTGGCCGCCCTCAAGAAATTCGAGGCCCCTTTCATCTTCGAGGAAGATTTCTTCTACCACCTCGGCGGCACCCCCACCTCCCGCATCGGCGAGATCTTCAACGAGAAATTCGGCAGCCGTCTCGACGCCCACGCCCTCGCCCATCACAAGGAAGAGATCTTCGAGAGCCTCATGCACGACCTGACGCCGATCGATGAAGTCGTCGCCTACGCCCGCCGCTTCAAGGCCGAGGGGAAGCCCGTCGCCGTCGCCTCCGGCGGCCTGCGCTGGATCGTCGACAAGACCCTCGCCATGATCGGCCTGGAAGGCTTCTTCCCCATCATCGTCACCCCGGAAATCGTCCAGCGCGGCAAGCCCTTTCCCGACATGTTCCTCCTCGCCGCCGAGAAAATGGGCACCGCCCCCGCCCGCACCCTCGTCTTCGAGGACGCCCAGACCGGCATCGAGGCCGCCATCGCCGCCGGCATGCAATATGTCGTCGTCCCGCGTCCCGATCTGGTCTCGAAAGATCCTTAAGCCGCCTCGGCCTGGCCGCTCGCTCGTCCCGGAAGTCTCTTCGAGCAGGCCGAAGGGAGCTCCCTTGACAGGTGGAAAAGAAGCTCGGTAAGGTTCGCCCCATGGAGAAAAATCCGGGGGAAGGGGAGGCGATGGCAAAGGCTTTGAAATGGATCAAGGCGGGGTGGATTCTTGGGATTATTTCCACCCTTTTAACTCTGGCGATCACTCTTTACTCCATGGCCGGGCATAACTTGCTGGGCTTTAACGCCTGGTACCTGATCGATGTGGGGTTTACCCTCGGATTGACTTATGGGATTTATCGGCGCAGCCGCGCATGCGCCATTATCATGCTGATCTATATTATTGAGAGCAAAGTCCTGATATTACCTCGGCTCGATGCGGCTTCCCTTCCTTCGGCGATTTTTTCGTCCGGCATCGTTATCTTTTTCTACAGCATGGCGGTTTGGGGGACCATTTCCTATCACCGCCTCCTCAAGCAGCAGGCGGCGGCTTCTAAAGACTTGCCGGAATCAAGCTAGCTCCCCGCCGTCCTGGGATAGGGCTTGAACCAATAGTCGACCCACGCGGCCGCCTCCCGGCCCAAGAAGTAGAGATCGTGCGCCTCGATCAGCCGCGCATGGGCTGAGAAAACCGGCTCGACTCCGAAGCGGTGCAGCGCCATCCGGGTGCGCGGAACGTGAAAATACTGGGTCACCACCCAGACACCGTGCCATCCCCCCGCCTGGAGAAACGCCGCGGTATCCCTGGCCGAGTCATACGTCGTGTATCCCCCATGATCGAGCGCGATCCGGCTCCGGTCGATCCCATGCGCCACCAGGTAATCGGCCATGATTTCAGATTCGTCGCGTTGCCCCCTTCCATTTCCTCCGCTGACCAAAAATATCCGGATCGATTGCTCCCGATCGAGCTCGATCGCGCGGTCCAGCCGGCTGCGTGTCCGCCGCGAAGGCCATCCATCCGGATCGATTCCGCCTCCGCCCAGCACCAGCGCCACCTCGGCCCGCCCGACGCGGTCATGGAGCCCGTCCCAAGCCAGCGCCGCCATCGCCAGGAGATAAAGCGCCAGGAACAAACCGGCGGCCCAGCCGATCCGCGTCCACCGTTTCCTCGGGAATAAAAAGCTCATGGCGATAAGGGTAAAAATTGATCGGAAAACAACCACCGCTGGATAGAGCCCATCCAGCTTCCCCATGATTGGCAGGCCCGGCGGTTAAGTAAAACCCTTCAGGCGGCGGCCTATATCTACTCGCCTCCCAGAGTGGCGCCCGCTCCCCGGCCCAGATTGGCATCGCCGATGCGCTCCCTAACCCATGACGCCCATCACCAACGTTATCGACCTGTTCAACGCCCCGCCCCGCGACGAAATGACCTTTCGCGAAAAACTCACCCAGATCGCCCAGATCTTCGCCGTGATCGTCTCCGCCAGCGTGGTCATGGCCGCTCTCGGGACGATGACGATTAAGCTCGCCGTGGGGTGAATGAAACCATTTGTTGCCCTTCGGAAAAATTACCGGATAAGCACCCGGTTCCGGCGTCAGCCCGGGTTTCCCCAGGTTGCCCTGATTCGGAAAGTGGAGGCGGGGGGAGTCGAACCCCCGTCTTTCAGCGAGACACTATCCGCTTCTACAAGTTTAGTGATCGATTAAATTTCGGGCCGGGAGTTGCCTGATCACGAGCCCCCCGAACCTAGTCACCACATTGATGCCGGCGCAGAGGTCGGTCACTCACCCGCTGCGCCCGCCCGGCTAATAGCGCCGTTGTCCCATAGCCGGAGTCAGGGCAACGACGTCACGGCACTTTAGGCCGCGAGAGCCAACTCTTCGTTAGCATTTATTTGTTTGAACAGGCTTTTTAACGAGGCCAACCCGTTCACTCCTCGACTTGCCGCGGGCAACATCACTCTGAAATCGATACCAATGCGCCCCCGTAACCAACGCCCATACACTATCACGTCCATTTTCCCGCGCAATAGGTGATTCGGGCGGGACCACGCCCGGCTAAGATCAATCCCCCTTCTCCAGCGCCAGCCGCCGGATCGCAAGGGGGACCCCCCGCTTCGGGCAGAGCTCGGCCACCTCGCAGTGGAGGCAATCGGGATTCCGCGCCATGCACCGCCGCCGCCCGTGCCAGATCAGGAGATGGGAAAAGAGAGTCCATTGCGCCCGGGGGACCCGCTTGATCAGTACCTGCTCGATCTTCGCCGGGTCGGTTTGCGGGGTGATCCCCAGCCGGAAGCAGAGCCGGGTCACGTGGGTATCGACCACCACTCCCGATTCGATGCCGAAGGCGTTGCCCAGCACCACATTGGCCGTCTTCCGCCCCACCCCGGCCAGACTGACCAGCTCCTCCAGCGTCTTTGGAACTTCCCCGCCGAAGCGGTCGGCCAGCGCCTGGCAGCAAAGCTTGATGTTCTTCGCCTTGTTGCGGAAGAGGCCAATCCGGCGGATCGCCTCCTCCAGCTCGGGGAGGGGAGCCGCCGCGTAATCGGCGGCGTGGCGATATTTCGCGAAGAGCGCGGGCGTCACCTTGTTCACCAGCACGTCAGTGCATTGCGCCGAGAGGATCGTCGCGATGAGGAGCTGGAGCGGATTGCGGAAATCGAGTTCGCAATGCGCGTTGGGATAAATCGCATGCAGCCGCCTGATCAGAGGCTCGAGCAAAGGGGAGGCGGCCATCTTGAGGAGATATGGATCTTCCCCTGATCAGGGCGCAGGAGGAGCCGCCGCCGGTTCCTGGGCGGAGATCTGGACCCCTTCAAGCCCCCGCCGGAAGGCCGCTTCCAGCTTGTCGACGTTGGTCGAGGCCGATTGCATCGTCGCCAGGATGCTGTCGCAGATGCTGATGATCCGGTTCCCCTGCGGTTGCACCAGCGGCGGGCTCGCCGTGTCTAGCGCGGCGGCGTAGACATCGGCGCCTTCGGCAGGCAGCGGGGCGGAGCGGAGCGCCGAGAACCAACCGTCGACCGTCACCGCCGAGAGCTTGTCGGCCATCGCGCGGGCCGCCTCCGGATTCGCCGTCTTGGCGGAGATCGCCCAGCCGGTGATGCGGAGCGCCGTCGTCCGCTGGCTCTTGGAGGCGTCGAGCGCGTAGCGGTCGGGGAGCTGGGTTACCCCCCAGGAGAGGCCGGTATCGGGAAAGAGCGCCCGCGTCTCCGCGCTGGCGATCAGCAGCGAGGCCCGGCCTTGGACAAAGAAAAGCGGATCGGTGCCGCTGCGGGGAGGGGCACAGAACGTATAGGTCTGCTCCACGTCGGTCATGAATTGCAGCGCCTCGCGCTGGGGAGCCATCGCCGGGGGCTCGTCGAGGAACCAGCCCTTGCCCCGATAGATCGGCGCTCCCGCCTGCGCCGAGAAGGCGTTCCAGAGATCGAGCGTCGGCGTCCATTCCAGGCCGTAGCGGGCCGGCTTCATACTCTGCTGCGGCCGGTAGAGCGCCCGTCCCATCCCGACCAGCGTCTCCCAGTTCCACTGCGTGTCGGGATAGGCGATTCCCAGCTCGTCGAAATCGGCCTTGTTGTAAAAGAGCACCGTCACCGAATACTGCGCCGGATAGGCCAGCAGCGCGTTGTTGCGGATGAAGGGCGCCGCCACCTGTGGGAGCCACCGCTCGGGATTGGCCTCCGCCAGGGGGATGCGCTGGAGGACGTCGGTCTGGTCGAGTGATTCGACATCGTCGGCCGTCACCCAGAAAATATCGGGCAGCCGCCGCTCCTGCGCGGCGACGATCCGCGCCGTCTCATACTCCTTCCGGCTGGCGAACATCCGCAGGTCGATCACCTGCCCCAGTTCCTCCTCGTAGCGCCGGATCGCGTCCCGCAGCGTATCTCCCCCCTGGACGCTGCCCACCGCCCAGACCGTCAGCCTCGGCTTGCTGGCGGGCAGCTCCGAGCTGGGCCGCTTCATCACCAGGACCGGCTGCTCCGCCTGCATCCCGAAGTAAACGGTGACGCTCAGGGCCGTCAGCGCGAGGGCGAGGAGGAAGAACACAAGAAATCGTCGGTTGCGGGACACGGCAGGTCCGGTTTGGGTCTAAAGATACGCCTAAACCCGGCGCAGGTAATCGACCACCAGGCGGACGCCGAAGCCGGTCGCCCCCTTTTCCAGGTAGGGGAGATCCTTGGTGATCCAGGCGGGACCTGCGATGTCGAGGTGGACCCAGGGCAGCCCTCCCGTCCAATGCCGGAGGAAGGAGGCCGCCGTGCTGGCGCCTCCCTCGCGTCCGCCGGTGTTCTTCACCAGCGCCACGTCGCTCTTGATCTGCTCGTCGAACTCGTCGCCGACCGGGAGCGGCCAGACCGGATCGCCCACCTCCTCGGAACGGCTCCAGAGCTGCGCGCGCATCGTCTCGTCGTCGGTGAAGAGGCCGGCCCGCGAGCCGCCCAGCGCCACGACGCAGGCGCCGGTCAGCGTCGCCAGGTCGAAGATCGCTTTCGGCTGGTGATTCTTCACCGCGTAGGAGAGCGCATCGGCCAGTACGATCCGGCCTTCCGCATCGGTATTAAGCACCTCAATAGTCTGGCCGTCATACGTCGTCACGATGTCGCCCGGGCGATAGGCATTGGCGCTGGGCATATTCTCCGCGCTGGCGATCAGGCCGACCACGTTGATCGGCAGCTGCAGCGCGCTCACCGCCTGGAGGATGCCGAGGACGGCGCAACCGCCCATCTTGTCCCATTTCATCTCGTCCATCCGGTCGGCCGGCTTGATGCTGATGCCGCCGCTGTCGAAAGTGATCGCCTTGCCGACGATGGCATAGGGAGCGGCGCTCTTGTTCTTGGCCCCCTGATAGTGGAGCGCGATGAAACGGGGCGGATTGGCCGAGCCCTTGCCGACCGCCAGAATGCCGCCGAAGCCCTCCTTCTTCAGCTGCCGCTCGTCCCAGACCTGAAACTTCAGCCCGTTGTCCTGGGCCACCTTTCGGGCCCGTTCCGCCAGCGTGATCGGCGTGATCTCGTTGCCGGGCAGATTCCCGATCGCGCGGACCAGATTGGCCGCCTCCGCCAGAATTTGTCCGGCCTTGATCTCCTGCTTCGCCGCTTTCAATGAAGGGGCATCCGTCACCACCGAAAGCTGCTTGAGCGCATTCTTGCGCCGGGTTGCGGAAGCCCTTTCGCCCTCGAACTTATAGGAAGCCAGCAGCGCCCCCTCGACGATCGGGGAAAGCTGGGCCGCATAGTCCCCTGCGTCGATGGCGATCTCTTCCGCTCCGATCTTCAGCAGCGCCTTCACTGCCGTTCCGGCGGCGCGCCGGAGCCCCTGGGGCGTCACCTTCCCCTTCTCGCCGACGCCGACGTAGAGTGTCCGTGGCGAGACGGTCTTGGCTCCCTTCGTCCCGGCCTCCCGCTGCAGCAGCAGCGAGAGTGGCGCCCCGTCGAACTCGGCGGGGGCGACCCCCGGTACCGGCCGGCTGCCGGTGGTTGCAAATACGATCAGATCGCCCCGCGAGGGACGCTTGGTTACGGCTTCGACTTTCATAAAGCGAATTTCCCCAGGGAGTACCGCCGGGGAGGGGCGGTTGGAATCAATGAGCCGCGTGGGCGGAAGGCACGCCGGACGTGGTTTGGGTGGTCGGCGCCAGGATTTCCTGGAACCCCTTCGGCAGCAGCGTCTCCACCTCGATTCCCCGGAAGGAGAAGAGCCGCTCGATGGCCTCTTCGATCAGGTTATTCGGGCAGGAGGCGCCCGCCGTGATCCCGACCTGGACCGGCCCCTCGGGGAGCCAGTTCTCGGTCACGATCTCCTCGCTCTTGTGGAGGTCCCAATGGCGGATCTGCTTCGGAGAGATCAACATCTCCGAGTTCTTGATGAAATAAGTCGGCAATTCCGCCTCGCCCATCTCCGCGAGGTGGGAGGTATTGCTGCTGTTGTAGCCGCCGACCACGATCAGGAGATCGGGCCGGTCGTGGTCGAGCATCACCCGGAGCGCGTCCTGCCGCTCCTGGGTCGCCCCGCAGATCGTGTCGAAAAAGCGGAAATGGTTGTCGAGCGCCTGCTCGCCGTAGCGGTCGGCGATCGCCTTGCGGATGCGGCGCTGCACCTCCTCCGTCTCGCCGCGCATCATCGTCGTCTGATTGGCCACGCCGACGGCGCGGAGATGGAGATCGGGATCGAAGCCGGGGGAATGGGCTCCCTCGAACTTCTTGAGAAACTCGGTCTTGTCCCCGCCCTTGCGGATGTAATCGCAGACATAATCGGTCTCCGCCAGCGTGAAGACCACCAGATAATGGCCGCCGCCGCCGTCCCCGCCCACCGCCTGGCTCGCCGTCGCCTTGGTCTCCTCGTGCCACGCCTTGCCGTGGATGATCGAGGTCACCTGCTCCTTCTTATATTGGCGGACCCGCTTCCAGACCGTCATCACGTCGCCGCAGGTTGTATCGACCACCTGGCAGCCGATCTCCTTGATCCGGTTCATCGTATTCACCTCGGCGCCGAAGGCCGGGATGATCACCACGTCGTCCGAGGAAAGATGGTCGACCTGATATTTCCCCTCCACCTCGCGCAACTGCTTGATCCCCATCCCGCTGAGCTGGTCGTTGACCTCGGGATTGTGGATGATCTCGCCCAGCAGATAGATGTTTCGGCCGTCGCAGACCTTCGCCGCCGCATAGGCCAGATCGATCGCCCGCTCCACCCCGTAACAGAAGCCGAAGGCCTTCGCCAGCTTCAGCGTGATCCCGCTCGCCGAGAGCGGGGAGCCCGTATGGCGGAGATACTCGACGATCGGGCTGCGATAGTGGTTTTCCACCTCCGCCTGAACGAGTTTCATCACTTCCGGCGTGCGGAGATTCACCTTCTTGGGAACGGGCGTGGACATGGGGGCTGATTGTGCCGTCCGGGCGCCGGGAGGTCAAAGCGCAATTTACCCTTTTGTCCCGCGCGTAATTCCGCTTGAATGAACCCCTGATGGAAGCTCCCGCCCCCCTCCCGCTCGACCGCAAACCCCCCTGGCTGCGGGCCAAGATCCCGGGCGGCGCCGCCTACGGCGAAGTCCGCCAGATCGTCAGCGAGCACAAGCTCCACACCGTCTGCGAGAGCGCCCAATGCCCCA